>Ga0187893_10002749_pt1 | contig 37768 bp, 24 predicted proteins | sample MA1701074metaG_FD_139574 | JGI IMG/M metagenome (GOLD analysis project Ga0187893, IMG submission 139574) | White microbial mat communities from a basaltic lava cave in the Kipuka Kanohina Cave System on the Island of Hawaii, USA - MA170107-4 metaG ... | reverse complement strand
GCGATTTGCTGAAGAATTGATTGGGATGTAGGAGTGGTTTTGTTCATGTCACTAGCAAGCTAGTGACTATTATCGCAAAAGAAAGCCGTAAATGTCAGTCCCAACGTTTTTGTCATGCGCCCCCTTCCTCGGCCCAGTTTGCTTCGGTTGACCCATTACACGAATACCGCGCATTATGGCGCGTGGCATTGCGCCAGCAACAGCTTTCCCTGAATCGCGTCATTTCGCTTCTCTCTGGTATCTGCGTGGTTTTGTCATGCGCCATATCAGCGGGATGCGCAACGGCAGCGCGTCCAGTGCATTCAAAGCCCGGAAGTGACAACCTCCCGGCTGCTCGCAAACCCCTGGCTCAACTCAGGCAGAAGAAGATCGGTTTCGTCGAGGTGTTCCCTCTCTCGACGGACTCCATGCGCGGCCGTTTGCCGCACCAACGATGCTTCACTGGGGAGCTTTACACGCAGAAACCTAAATCACCCCTTTCGAATAGCGGACTTCTCTTTATTCCGAGCGATTATGTGGAAATCATCGGCGCTTCCTTCCGCCAAGTGTTGCGCGACAACCAATTGGCGTTCGAACAGTACTCATCGCTGGAAACGGCGGCCGACGCGGGCGCGGACATCCTGGTTTCGATGTCGCCAATGACGTTTTCAGTGCAGCACGACACGCAATTGGCGCAGGTGGAGATTTACTATCACGCGGCTCAACCGCGCACCGGAAAGCGGATCTGGGACGGACAAATCACATCGGTGAGGAAAACCGCTAACTTGCCTCGCAGCGTCCATTCGAAAACAATCATTTTTATGGTCGGCACGCACGGGTTCAACTTTCAACCGGAACGCGCGTTGCTCGCCGCCACAACCTACGCCAACGTGGTCGATCTTCTGCTCCAATTGGAGAACGTGCTGTCTGCGCCATGAAATCACTCTGCACCTGCCTGATTTGGTTTTCGTTGTGGCGCGTCGGCGCAGCCGAGGCAGTCCGCTCAGGCGTGTTGCCGCTACCGCCGGCGGATTACTGGACTCACGTCCGCAGTTTGGAGGCAAAGAAAGGATACGAAACCCTCGCCCTGTTCATCTCGACCGCCATCAGCAACCTCGCCGGAGTGTCCGATCCGACGAAACTGCGGCTGCAGGATATCGACTCCGTCTCGGATATAGAAGGTCTGGCGTACGCGCTCGACGACTTGGCGAATGTTCACACGGTCGGCATAATCAATTTTAAGAAAGCCGAAGCCTATAATGCCCTGGCGTCGCGGGCCTATACTCGATTGAAGAACAGCGTGCTGGATGCTGTGCCGATTTCGACGTATTTCAATCCGCGCCGGTCGGTCTTTTATTTCATCTATTATCCTGAATTGAAACCACGGTCCGGTGGGCCGCATTCGTACAAGAGTTTCTTTAGTGATTCAACGATCTCCGCGGTGCGCGCCGAAGACGTGATGTTATTGGGCCGGCGTATCCAGGAACGACAGGAGCTGCTTGACTCAAAACTTCGAGGCGCCGATTCGCCAGTCGCGACCACCGCACGGCCGGCGCAGATCGCCTCATGGCAAGCCGTGCTGCACCGGACCCACGGCAGCAATAAATTCTATCGCGAATTCTACACAGCGCGCCGGCTCTGGAGCCAATACGCAGGCGGAAGCGCGATCGACATGGAATCGTTGCGCCTCGCTTCGCACAGCGCCTTGTCCGTCGAGGATGGCCTGCGTGATCAGGTCGATTTCGATTCACATAATTGGCTCTTGCTTTGGGAAGGATTCGCGAATTTGAAATCGGGCAATTTCACTAACGCGGTCGAACTGATGCAGCGCTTCTTCTGGGTCGCCGCCGAACGCGACAATCAGGAAGCAGCCGTGGAGCGAGAACAGCGGCGCATCATGGGCGCCGCGGTGGATGAGATTCGCGCCCGCTGGGAGCATCTAAGCCTGGTGATCGGCGTCGCGGGCGGGATCGGCAGCATGATTCCCAGTTTGCAGGTGCTGGCGAACGCGGGATCGGTCGCGACGGTCGCTCAATATAACGCCCTGGTCGACTCAATAAATCGGGCGCTCATTCAATCCGCAGTCATCAGCGTGACCTCGCTATCCGCTTCGCGGCTCGCTGATTCCGTTGGCAACGCAACGACCCGCGAGCGCCGGAAGGTGCTTCTGACCAAGGTGACGGAATTCAATCTCCAGGTGGGCAGATACCTGAACCAGTTTGAACAAGTCGAATTATACGCGCTGCTCGGCGACGCCTATCGGGAACTCGGTGATGTAGATAAGGCGATCCGCTTCTATCGCGAAGCCCTTTCCCTGATTGAACTGCAACGGTCCACGATCGATTCGGAGAACAAGCGGATCAATTTCTTCCAAATCAAGGAAGCGTTGTACCCCAGGATCGTTCAATTGCTGCTTTCCAGGGGACGCCAGGACGAGGCGTTCCAATTTGTCGAGCGCGCGCGCGCCCGAGCCTTCCTCGACCTCGTCTTCAGCCGTACGAATCTGGTGCTCCGTTCCCCAGCGGACACGTCCCGCCTCGCCGATGAAGCGCTCAAACGCGAGCAACTCTCCACGTTGCTCGGCCAGCAGAATCTGAGTGGCGAACAGCTCAACAACGCCGCATTGAGTTTGCCGCCAAGTGACATCGGGGAGGGGATCGCCTTTCTTGTCGAGGGACGAACTGCGGAAGCCAAAGATCTGCTGCCCTCCACACGCAATGGTCCGGCCATTCTGGAATACTTCGTTGGCCCGCAAGAAGTGCACGTTTTTTGCCTTTCAGCCGGCGAGTTAACGGCACTGACTCTTCCCTTTACCGCCGCCGAATTGCGCAGAAAAGTCCGGCAGTTCCACGAAGATGTGAGCAACGAGCGCGCGGCTTATAGCTCTGTGCTTTTGAGTTCGCGCGCACTGTATGAAATCTTGATCCTTCCGCTGGAACACCGGATCGCGGGGCGTTCTCTCATTATTATTCCTCACGGGATTCTCCACTACGTCCCATTCGCTGCTCTGCGTTCGGGTGGAAACTTCCTCGTGGAGAACCACTCCGTCGCATACGCCCCCAGCGCGAGTATCCTTCAACTGTTGACGCGCCGACCGATTGCGCCCGGTGCCACCGCCCTCATCCTCGCGAACCCCGAAGGCCCGCCCCAGCTTCCCGGCAGTCTCTATGAAGCTGAAAAGATTGCAGGCATGCTCGAGCAACCAAAAATCTTCATTGGCAAGTTTGCTTCCGAAACGGCGCTCAGGACCTACGCGCGTGGCGTCACTTTTATCCATGTGGCCGCGCATGCGGCGTTCGTTAAGGACGATCCGATGAACTCCGCCCTCTTGCTGGCGCGCGATGAAAGGCACGACGGACGGTTGCGCGCCTCGGAGATGTACCAGCTCAACGTCGATGGCAGCATCGTGGTGTTAAGCGGGTGCCAAACGGGCTTGACCAGTCTTTCTCAGGGCGATGAGTTGATTGGCTTAACAAGGCCGCTCATCTACTCTGGGGCCGCCGCGGTGCTTTCGAGCTTGTGGCGAGTCGAAGATACGACGACTGCGGAGTTGATGGCGGCTTTCTACCGGAACGTGATGGTAGAGAAAACGGATCATCCCCGCGCGTTACAGAGAGCACAACTCACGATTTTATCCCGATACGACAAGCCGTTCTTCTGGGCTGCGTTTAATCTCACTGGCCTTCCAAGTAAGCTCTAAAGTCAAGGATGCTTCACGAGTTACGTGGTTTGTCCTCACGCCAATTCTGGCGAACATCCACATGACCGGCCACAGCATCTTCGTGCTGGCCGAAGGCCGCCTCGTGAACCTCGGTTGCGCCACCGGCCATCCGAGCTCCGTCGTGAGCAACAGCTTCACCAACCAATGCCTCGCGCAACTCGACCTCTGGAAGAATCGCGACACGAACAAGGTCGGGGTCTATCGCCTGCCGAAGCATCTCGACGAAGAAGTGGCCCGTCTGCACCTCGAACGCATCGGCGTGAAGCTGACCAAGCTCACCAAGAAACAAGCCGACTACCTCGGCGTGCCCGTGGAAGGCCCGTACAAGCCGGAGCACTACCGCTACTGAGATTTCGCCGGCAGCGTGCCCCTGCAATCAGGATAGCCGGAGCAGCCCCAGAACGGCTGCCCGGCTTTCGGGCCTTTGCGAGCGGTACGCACCTGCATGGGCTGGCCACACTGTGGACACGCTGGTTTGCTGTCTGACGCGTCTGACCTGTCCGACTGAAGACTCCGCTTCCTCGCCCCGTACAACTTCTCCGTGAACCCACCCTTCTCCAGAAATGTTTCCCCCTGGCTCTCTATCTGGCGCTTCAGCAGATACGCCGCCTGATTCACCGCGCAGAGCATCGCGTTGGCGGCCAGTTCCGGCGCGGCTTTCTCCACGAACTCCGCCAGCCCGAACAAGCCGGTCAACCGCACCACGCCGGGCCGGGCGCGCGGCAGTTCAAGCGCGCGGTCCTGCGCCAGCCGCGAACGCATTGCCAGTGCCTCGCGCGAATCTTTCGGCCAGACCCGCAGCCCGCGCTGCCGCAGGAACGTTTCGTAATCGCGGAGCAGCTCGTCGCTCAGGCTCGCGCGGGCCACGTTCGTGAGCTTCAGCTCGCTCTTGCGCGAGGTGGCCGCCATGCCGCTGCCCTCGCTGATGTTGCGCGCGCCGCTCCGGGCCGCCTGCACCATCTGGTCGGTCATGCGACGGTCATGTCCATGGAAGCGCCGGCAGAACACGACCGTCGCGTCGTACACCGCCTCGGCCACCTTGTAACTGCGCAGCTTGCGGTATCCACCGTGTGGCAGCAGCACGCCCGGCTTCTCAGGCGGGTTCATCTGGCAGAAGATTAGACCGACGGCAGTTCGAGTGACGAGCCGGAATTGGCGGGTTGGGCATTCAAAAAAATACCACGTGCGTCTGTTCGAGATTGTAAGGCCGAATCGGAACCCGTCATGCTTGGTCGCGCTCATGATTCGCTCCGTCTTTCTCGTGCTCGCCTTAACGATGAGTTCCTGCTCGGTTCCTTTGTCTACGAAGGAAGGAAATCTCAGTCGCGTCGGGGCCGAAGCAGCCCTTCGTGCGCTTTGGAGTGAACGACAAGCGCAGCTCGAGGAGGAACGCGCTGCCGAGCTTCAATCCAGGACCATTGAGCTGGCCGGAAAGGTTTTACGCTGGGAGGAGCGCGTGTACGGCGAAGCACCCACCAACGGACACAGCCTGTGGGTTTCCATGCACGGCGGCGGCAACGCGCCGGCCCGCGTCAACAACCGGCAATGGACCAATCAGATGTCGCTCTACAAACCTGCCGAAGGAATTTACGTCGCGCCCCGTGCTCCGACCGATGCCTGGAATCTCTGGCACCAGTCGCACATCGACCCGATGTTCGACCGGCTGATCGAGGATTATGTGGTATTGCGCGGCGTCAATCCGGACCGTGTTTACATCATGGGTTACTCGGCAGGCGGCGATGGCGTGTGGCAGCTTGCGCCGCGCATGGCCGACCGCTGGGCCGCGGCGGCGATGATGGCCGGCCATCCCAACGATGCGTCACTGCTCCCGCTGCGCAATCTGCCTTTCGCCCTGTTCGTCGGTGGCAACGACGCGGCCTACAATCGGAACAAGATTGTGGCGGAACGCGCTGTGGATCTCGGCAAACTGCGCGAGGGCGATCCAGGTGGCTACGAACATCTCGCGCGGATCTATCCCGGCCTTCCGCATTGGATGAATCGCAAGGATGCCGAAGCGCTCCCGTGGATGGCGGAGCGCACGCGCAATCCGTGGCCCAGGAAGATCGTATGGCAGCAGGACGACGTGACGCACACGCGTTTCTACTGGCTGGGCGTGCCCCCGGCGGAAGCAAAGGCGAAGACCAAAATGGTGGCCGAAGTGGACGGGCAAAACATTGTTCTGACCGGCGACGTTCCTAAAGGCATCACCTTGCGTCTTTCGGATAAGTTGCTGAATCTCGACAAGCCGCTTCGAGTATCGGTCAACGACCGCGAAGTCTTCCGAGGCCGCGTGGCCCGGCGCACCGAGGTAATTCGCGAATCACTGCAGGAACGCGCAGACCCTCGCTCTGCTGCCACAGCGAAGCTGGCGCTGGATTGGTAGCCCGGGGCAGTTTGACGAGGGAGCTGTTCCGCAGTGATTGTAATTTTGCTTTGCACGCGGCATGGTGCTGGCTACGGTGTGCAACGGCGTGTCCGGTGGTGTAACGGTAGCACAAGGCCCTTTGGAGGCTTTTGTCATGGTTCGAATCCATGCCGGACAGCCAATCACCGCCAGTACGCCTTGCTCACTCCTTCCCGCGCTTTTCGATGTCTTCGAGTTGCTTCTCCAACTCGCTCACACGCCGCAGCAATTCCGGCAGGCGCTGCATGGCGATGAGCATCCGCTTCACCTGCCGGTCGGGCTGGGCTGGAGTGTAAAGCCAGGTCTGGCCCTCGGGAACGTCGTTCATCAAACCGGATTGCGCGCCGAGCGTCGCTTTATTGCCAATCGTCAGATGCCCGGCGATCCCCACCTGCCCTGCCATGGTTACGTAGCTGCCCACCTTGGTGCTGCCGGCGATGCCAACCTGTCCGCACAGAATGCAATGCTCTCCCAAAGTCACATTGTGGCCGACCTGAACGAGGTTGTCGATCTTGGTGCCTTTGCCAATAACGGTCGTGCCAAGCGCGGCGCGATCCACCGCGCTGTTCGCGCCGATCTCCACGTCGTCCTGGATGACCACGTTCCCAATCTGCGGGACCTTCAGGTGGCGTCCTTGATCGAACACGTAGCCAAAACCGTCCGCGCCGATCACCGCGCCGGCATGGATGCGCACGCGATTACCCACCTGGGTTCGCGCATAGAGCACGACTCTGGGGAATAACCGCGCGTCCTCGCCCAGCACGCAATCAGCCCCGATGTAATTGCCGCCATCCAGGACAGCGCGTGGTCCAATCCTGACCCGTTCATCGATCACGCAAAACGGCCCGATGCGCACTGTTGGATCAATCACCGCGCTCTTCGCAACTTGAGCGGACGGATGAACCCCAGCAGGAAAAACCGGCTCGCTAAAAAACAATCCCAGCGCTTTCGCAAAGGCCACACGAGCGTTCGGAACGCGAATCAAGGTCTTGGCCGATGTGGAGTGATCAGTGGAAACCAGAATAGCCGATGCCTGGCTCGCCTCAGCCCGCGCGAAGTAGTCTGCCTGTTCGGCAAAAACCAAATCATCGGGCCCGGCACTCTCCGCCGGCGCAATCCCTCGGAGGACCAGCTTCGCGTCGCCGATAACTTCGCCGCCGACGTGTTTTGCGACTTCTGCTGCCGTCAGTTCCATATCCTAAATCCCGCGTTCCTGTGTGACCTTGTTCTTTTCGCCCAGCACGATGACGCGCGGCTCCCACTTCCTGGCCAGCGGCTCATCGATGAAGGTGTAGCTCATAATGGTCAACCGGTCGCCGACTTTGCCCAAGTGCGCCGTCGCGCCGTTCAGCACGATGTTCCCGGAGCCGCGTTCGCCGGGGATGACATAGGTTTCGAACCGCTCGCCGTTCGCGAGATTTCCACACAAAATCCGCTCGTACGGCAGGAGGCCGGCTTTTTCCATCAGGTCGAGCGCGATGGTCAGGCTGCCTTCGTAGTCGAGGCTGGAGGCCGTAACCTGCGCCCGATGAATTTTTGACTTCAACAAATGAACCTGCATAAACGTCTGCCCGAATGTTGGGGTGCTGGAGCAATGGAGTATTGGAGTCCTACCATCCGTTGCATCACTCCAACACTCCCTCACTCCATTCCCCGTCGTTCTTCCCAGTCGTTGACTTGAAAACAGGCGCGCACTATAAACGCCGCCGACTCGTATTCAACCTGGAATTGGCGAAAGCCTGTACTTTACGCACACTTTTATGAGCAGAAAAATCCGTTACGGAATGGTCGGCGGCGGGCGCGGCGCGTTCATCGGCGCGGTGCATCGCATCGCGGCGGCCATCGATCAACAAATAGAACTCGTCTGCGGCGCGTTTTCCTCGGACCCCGAACGCTCGCGCCTGTCGGGCGCCGACTTGTTCCTCCCGCCCGGCCGCTGTTACGGGACATTTGAAGAAATGATTAAGTCCGAATCACGGCTGCCCGCCAGCCAGCGCATGGACTTCATCGCCATCGTCACGCCGAACCACATGCACTTTCCCCCGGCGAAGATGGCGCTCGAGTACGGCTTTCATGTTCTGAGCGACAAGCCCGCCACGCTGAACCTCGCCGAAGCAAAGAAACTCGCCGCCCTCGTCAAGCAGACCGGCCAACTCTACGGTCTCACGCATAACTACACCGGCTATCCGCTGGTGAAGGAAGCGCGCGACATGATCGCCGCCGGCAAGCTCGGCAAGATTCGCAAGGTCGTGGTTGAGTATCCTCAAGGCTGGCTGGCCACGCGACTCGAAGCCTCCGGCCAGAAGCAAGCCGCCTGGCGCACCGACCCCAAACGCAGTGGCGCGGCGGGCAGCATGGGCGACATCGGCACTCACGCCGAAAACCTCGCTGAATACATCACTGGCCTCCAAATTCAGGAACTCGCTGCCGACCTGACCGCGTTCGTCAAAGGCCGCAAGCTTGACGATGACGGCAACGTGCTGCTCCGCTTCAAAGGTGGCGCAAAGGGTGTGCTGCATGCGTCGCAGATTTCCGTCGGTGAAGAGAATAACCTCAACATCCGCGTCTATGGCGAAGTTGGCGGCATTGAGTGGCACCAGCGTTTCCCGAACACGATGCATGTAAAATGGCTCGACCGTCCTACCGAGATTTACCGTACCGGGCTCGGCTACCTCGGCGCGAACGCCAAGGCTGCTACGCGCACGCCGCCCGCGCATCCGGAGGGCTATCTCGAAGCCTTCGCAAATATCTACAAAAATTTCGCTAATCACATCCGCGCCCAAATCGAAGGCCGCAAGCTGGCGAAGGACGATCCGGCGCTCGACTATCCGAAGATCGAGGACGGCGTCCGCGGCATGGCGTTCATCGAGGCCGTGGTTAAGTCCTCCAAGAAGAACGCCGCCTGGACGAAACTGGACGTTTAACGGCGTTTGGAAATAGTACCGCCGACGTGACGAGGCGGACGCTCCTGGCGGCTACGCTTTTACTCCACTCGAAGCTCACTCCTCCGCCTCGGACAAAAGCCGTCCCAGTCGGTGATTATTTCCAACTTTGGTCCTTGGCGGCGCGCCTTTGGGCGTTAACCTGATCGACGCGCATGAAACCCGCCAATCGCATCCTGCACGTCGATGGCGACAGCTTTTTCGCCAGTTGCGAGATAGCGCTGAACGAAAAGCTGGAGGGGCGCGCGGTGTGGGTCGGCGGCGGACGGCATGGCGATGGCATCGTTATCGCGGCCAATCGCGCAGCCAAAAAGTTCGGCGTGACAACGGGCATGGCGTGCTTCGAGGCGAAACGGTTGTGCCCGCAGGGCGTCCTCTGTCGTCCGCACTATGACGAGTATCGCCGGCTGTCGCAGGAGATGTTCCGCATCCTGGAGGAATATTCGCCCACTCTCGTGCCCATTTCCATTGATGAAGGCTTCCTCGACTTCACGACGATGGATCGCCATGTCTGGCGGCATACGACACCTCTGGAATATCTCAAGAGCATCGGCGAACGCATTCGGCGTGAAGTTCGCCTGCCGGTGTCCGGCGGACTGGCGAACTCATCCCGCCTGGCCAAGCTGGCCACGGATGCCGCCAAGCCCGGCTTCATCGAAGTCGAAACGGGACAGGAAAAGGAATTTTTGAAGGAGCGTTCAGTACGCGAAATGTCCGGCCTCGGCAGCCGGCGCGAGCGGGCGCTGGCTGGGCTGGGCGCGAAGACCTTTGGCGACGTGGCAAAGATGCCCGCTGGACAGCTCAGGCAAAAGTTCGGCATCTGGGGCCAGCAACTCTGGCTGTTCGCCAACGGCCAGTGGAATCAGCCGTTGCTGCTCGAAGTGAAGGATCGCACGACGATTTCAAGCAACACGACGTTGCCTTACGACGAGCCGGATTACGAAGCGGCGCTCACGTTCACGTTGAGCGAAGCGACATGGCTCGTTGGCCAGCTTCGCCGCGAGCAGCTTCAAGCCCGCGAACTGGGGCTGACGATTCGCTTCAATGATTTCGCCGAAACAGGCAGCAGCCACCGCTTTCGACACCCGCAGTTTCTGAACTCGGTGATTAACGCGGTGCTGGAGGAGATGTTCCGGGAACTGGCAGGCCGCGCCTACAAACCGGTGCGGCAAATCCGCGTCGCCTTCTGGAACCTCTCGCGTCTCGATACGCAGCCGACGCTCTGGGGCAGGACCGACGCCGAACGCTGGGGCGCGCTGGACGATGCAACGCGGCAGTTGAATGACCAATTCAGCCGGCCCGAAAAGCCCGCGCTCATGACTGGCGCCCAACTCGCGTTACGCCAGCTCGACGATGCGCACACAAATCCGAAATCAAAATGCCCCTTTGTGCCGCAGCGCGAGATGGTGAGGAAGCTCTGGGGCACCGATGCCGACCCGCTCGCGCATAAGGGCGAATGGGAGAAGCGGCTGGCGAAGGTCAGCAAGCAGCATCAGTTCAAGCATTGAGATCGTCCGAGTGAGACCGGAGTCCTCACCGTTGTTAATCCAGGAGGACTGTTCGCTGGAGGTATCATTTTTCCGGTAACAATTCGTCCTCGCCCCCCGCAGTAAGGAGCAGAACGACTATGAACCCGCTTATCGCTATGATGACTCCGCGTGGAGCCGGTTTGCACTCTTGTCGCGGAAACCGATGGTCCAAAAATGTCATCGACTTTCCAATCCATGGAGGAGCAATGTCACACTACAATCATTCATTTGACCGTTTTCGCGGCAAGGAGGTCACGGACGGTCGTTCCATAGGATGCACGCTTATGAAAATGTTCTCTCGAGATCTCATTGTGGCTATCGCGGTCTTGGCCTGGGCCGCTCTCTGTTGTCCCGGCGCACTTCATGCCCAGGGCAGTCCGGCGCTGCAAATCACGACCATCCAGGCCGCTCCGGGCACTCCTGTGCAGTTCACCTTCCGCGACACAGGCACGGGCGCGACAAACTATCTCGTCGAGTTCGCCCCGGCGGTGGGTGAGGGCGGCGTGTGGTCGAATGTCACCAGCGCGGTCGTGCAATCGCTCGGCGGCGGGAATTTCCGCGTTCAGGTGACGGACCCGCAAACTGCCCTCGGCTTCTTCCGCGTGCGCGGCTACGGCGGGGCGGCGGGATTCGTGAGCGCGAGTTTCAACTCGACGGCGCTGCAAGCCACCGAGGGCGGCGTGGTGTTGCCGACCATCCACTTCAGCGCGCCGTATCACGGCATCGTGCGCTACACCATCAGCGGCACGGCGATGTCGGGCGATTACGTGAGCCTGAGCGGCCAGGTGTTTGTGAACGGCACGACGGCCACCATCCCGGTCACGCTGCTCGACAACCAGAACATCGGCCAGTTGCGCTATCTGACCTTGACGCTGGAGGGGGGACCGGGGCTGCAACTGGGCGCGGGCAACAGCACCACCATCAACATTCTCGAAAACGACGCCGACTGGCAGGGCAGCTTGATGACGGACAACGCCACCGTCGGTTTCGTCCTGCGCATCCAGGAGGCGAACGGCGCGCGCGCGGCGAGCTTGAGGAGCGACGGCTTTGGGTTCTTCCCCACGAATGAGACGCCGGCATCGATCAGTTTCACGGAGAACTTTTTCGCGGCGGTGTCCGGCGGCGTGCCCGTGCCCGCCAGCGCGACGTTGTTGAACACGGCGATGAGCCTGACGCTGGCCATCAGCGCGCAGAACGGGCTGACGAACCAGTCGGTCTCGCCCACTTTGATCAAGGGTGTGGCCACTCTGACCGCCCTGGTGCCAGCCCTGCCCCATTTGAGCACGACAAACTTCGGAACTTTCCTGTTGGTGAAGCCGCCGGTGAAACCTTCGACGAACGACGTGCAACTGGCCACCGCGCCGTAATCAGAAAAGGAGACGAACAATGAATCCGATTATCATCTTGATCGAATCTGCAACCGCAGCGGTAGCGAAGAAGGTCCACGCACGATTTGGACTGCGCCGGCAGAGCGCAGCGGCGACGGCGCTTTTCGAAAAGCGCTCGACGGGGTTTGAATCGTCTTCGCGTTTCGCGCGTTCCAAAGCGGTGTCGCGCTTTGCTTGCCCCCGCAGTCCAAAATACGCGCATCGTTCCGGCTTCACTCTACTGTTCGCCCTCGCCGTCGCCGCACTTCCGCTGACGGCTGCCGCCGCGCCCGTGCCCGCGCCGCTGCTGGTGGACCAGGCGGTGTTCACCAACGACGTCGCCACCGGCCATGGTTACGGCAATGCCGTGGCGGTTCACGGCAACACCGCAGTGGTCGGCGTGGAGGGCGGAGACCCCTACGCCTCGGTGCATGTGTTCGAGCGAACGGGCGCGAGCTGGAAACGGCTCGGACGGTTGAGCGACTCAAGAGCGCTTTTCGCTGACGGTTTCGGATACTCGGTCGCGGTGAATGGAGACACGATTGCGGTTGGGGATCCGCAGCAGAACAACTGGACGGGCGCCGCCTATCTGTACACGCGCATCGGCGGCCCGGGGCTGAACGCCTGGAACATTTTCGACAACAATGGCGCCGCCACCGGCCCCAGCTACCGGGTCTCGCTCGTGGCGACGCAACACACCGCCCTGTTGAGCAATAACTGGCGTTACTGCGCCACCGCGCGGATGGTGCGTTCCCTCGGCGGCGGCGTGTGCATGTACTTTTCCTACGGCAACAACACCAATCGCTTCCTCTTTTTCCTCCTACACAATGGCAACGGGGATTTGGTCGCGGAGTTGCCAGGCGCTTCGCCCGTCCAACATGTGCTCACCACGAACGGCGCGGGCGCGGACGATTTTCACCTGCACGAGTTGGAGTTCAATCCGGCGACCCGGAGGGCGACCTACCGGTTCGACGGCCGGGCCATCACTAACTGGCCGGGCCAGGCCCTGGCCGGCGCGGACGGTGTCCGTTGGGGCGCCGGCTCAACGCCCGGCATGGGCAGCATCAACGTGCATCAAGTGCGCTTCGAGATGACCAACCCTGGAACTGTGCTGGCGAGTTACGATGCGGGCACGCCGGCCAATCCACCGGCGAACATCGATCCGCTCGCCCAGGGCTGGTCGCCGCTGGTGGCGCCCGGCGCGGCCAACACCTCGCGCGGCCCGCTCACGCCGGACGCAGCCACGCTGTGGACGGAACAGGCCCGCGTGACCGCGTTTGACGGTGACTTCTTCGAGCAGTTTGGCAACAGCATCGCCATCGGCGGGGATACGCTGGTGGTCGGCGCGCCTTACCACAACTCCGAGCAGGGTGCGGCGTACGTGTTCGTGCGGCAGGGAACCAACTGGACGATGCAAAAGAAGCTGACGGCCGCTCCGGTTGTCAACCCCGATACATGGGCCACGCGCTTCGGCGAAAGTGTGGCCATCGAAGGCGACACCATCGTCGTCGGGCGCCCGTCCACCTTCAGCGAAGTGCCGCCGCCCGGCGAAGCGTTTGTGTTCGTGCGCACCGGCACCAACTGGACGTTGCAAGGCGTGCTCACCGCTCCTGACAACGAGGAAAACAATGGCTTCGGCCACGCCGTCGCCCTCAGCGGCAACCGCATCGCGGTCGGCGCGCCGGGGTCATCGCAGGGCGGAGCGAGCGGCGCGGTCTATGTGTCCGGACGCAGCGGCGGTACCTGGAGCGCGCCGGTGAGGTTGCTCCCCAGTCCGTTGAGCGCGGGCGAGGCGTTCGGAGATTCGGTGGCGATTGGCGACGACACGGTGGTCGTCGGCGGGCGCAACCGCGCGGCGAGTTATCTCTTCGTCCCTTACGGGGCCAACTGGGTTCAAACGGTGCGGCGCGTTTATAGCGGCGGTGCCAATCTCAACGTGCGCGACGTGGCCATCGACGGCGAAACAATTGTGGTGGGCGTTCCCGGACCGGCGGGCGGGCCGGGCCTTACCTCTGGCGCGATCTACGTGCAGGTGCCGGACTACGCCAATCCCGGCACGGTGGCCAATTTCGCGAATCAACTCTTGTATTACCCCTCGGCGACCGCCACCGGCCCGCTGGCCAGAAACCTCGCCGCCTTCCGCTACAAACATCTGCTCTACGGGCAGGACGCCGGACGCGTCCGGGCGAGGTTTGGCCTGATGTCCTCGCTCTACGGCGCGAACGAGCGCCAGCGCGCGATCGAAGCGGAGGAAGTGTTGCTGCGCGGCCTGAGTTTGAATCCGGCCAGCGCGTCCCTCGGCGGGCTGCTCCTCGACGTTTACTACGACCGCGCCGTGGCGGAGTCGATCTTCGCCAAGCTCGCGCTGGAGGACGCCGGCCGCGCGCGGTTCGGCCGCGGCATCTCGCCGCCCTCGCCGACCGGGTTCCTCATCGACAACGAACTGCCCAAGTATCGCGGCGTGCTGGAGACGAATGGCATCGCCTTGCAAGGGTACTTCGATTTGCTCCAACGGCAGTTGGTGGCGCTGCAGCCCGGCTCCTCCAACAATCGCTGGGCCGCGCGCGTGCTGGGCTTCAGCAGCCAGTGGACGAACAGCGGGCCAGTCTATTGGTACGCCGTCCAGGCCCTGGGTCTGCCGGACACATATCCCGCTCACGGCGACCTCGACACCGCCTGGGCCAGCGCCACGGGCGATGCCCAACGAGAGTTTCTGGAACTCGGCTACGATGACGCGGCGCCGATCAACTCCGTCTCGATTTACGAAACCTGGAACCCGGGCGCAGTGGACCGAATTTCGGTGCGCAATCCCAACACGGGGTTTTGGCAGGAAGTCTGGTCCGGAGCCGCCGCGCCCGCCGGCGACACGTCGCGCATCTTCTCGGTCACGTTCCCGCTCACGGCCTTCCCGGTGGATGCCATCCGCATCGACATCAATTCGCCCGCCGTACCGAGTTGGAATGAGATCGACGCGGTGAGCGTTTCGGGGCCGTTCGCCCTGAACCCGACCTTCGGCCATGGCCTGTTCCAACAACTCGTGCCCGGCCGCGGCCTCATGCCCGCCACCTACACCAACGCCGGCGGGACGAGCGTCGTCACCACCAACACTCCGGCGCTGACCAACGGCATGCTCTTCACCGGCTACAAAGATCTCGTGCTGCTGTTTGACCTCTTGCGCGATTACGGGCGCACGGCGGCCACGCTGGCCAGACTGCACATTGGACACGGTTCCGCCGCCGACCTGGCCGAGGCGCGCCGGCTCGTATCCGAATCGCAACGCTTCGCACTTTTGCAAGGCAACTTGCTGCTTGGCGTGTTCCCCGGTCTCGACCCGGCGGCCGTGGACCCGCAATCCGGCCTCGCACCGGCCATCGCGGGCTGGAGGCAATCGCTGACCGACCTGGCCGCCGTGCAGCAAATCCTGACCGGCGACGCCAACGTGCTCGGCTTCGCGCCCGACTTCCTGATGTTGCTCGAGAACTTCACCGCCGGCGGCGGGCCAGTGGTGTTCGACTCGTTCGATTCCTTCCAGGACATTCTCGACCCGCTCTCGTCGTTCTCCGAACTCGGCGCGGCGCTCGACGCCCTGGCCCTGGCGGACGCGACCTACGGCGCCTACAACGGCTATGAGGATCAACTGGCGTCCGAGTTCGGCGACATCACTGACGCGGCCGTGGATCGCCTGTTCCAGATCGTCGGTCGGGAGCCGGGCCAGCCCGGTTACGAGACGCCGCAGACCAACGTCGGCAGTGAAATCTGGCAGCAGCTTCAAAGCATCGAAGTGGCCCGCGTGCGGATTCAGAAAAACCGGGCCGAGATCAGCAACCTCAACAAGGAGGTGGCGATCGAGCGCAATCGCGCGGCGTCGCAGGCGGCGGTCGTGGTGCGCTACGCCAACAAGCAGGCAAGCCTCACGGAGGAGATTGGCCGCATCAACGCCGCCCAGGCCGGCGCCGACCAATTGACCGAGTACTTCAATCCGGAGAACCTCCTGAGCGGCGCGTCCATCGCCATCGCGCTCAACTTCGGCGTGCAGACCACCGCGGAACTGGAGAAGGGCGAGCGCGAAGCCGAGAAGGAGCGCTTGGCCGGACTCGAACAGGCGGAGATTATCGGCATCGACAGCGCGGCGCTGGTCAAGACGCTGCTGCTGCGGATGAACATCCTGGCGCTCGACTCGAAGGAGGCGGCGCTGCTCCTGAACCAGGAACTGGGCCGTCTGGTCGCGCTCTACAACGAACAGGCCAATCTCGAACGGCGCATCGCCGAGAGCGGGCAGGAACTGGCCTCGCGTTACTTCGCCGACCCGCTGCACCAGTTGCGTTCCCAACACGATTTGCTCCAGGCCGGCATCCGGTTCGACGAGGCGCAGAAATGGCTCTTCTTCATGGCCCGCGCGCTCGATTACAAATGGAACTTCCCGCTGACCAACTATCCGCACGGCGGCAGGGTCTGGTCGGCCGGCACGCTCTTCAAGCTGCGCAATGCCGACGAACTTCTCGCCTTTTACCAGGCGATGAACAGCTTCGACTTCTTCGCCAACCGCGGCAGCGCGCCGCGCCAGGATGTGTTCTCCGTGCGCGAACATTTTCTCGGCTACCGAACGCTCGACGACCAGGGCCAGCCGGCGGTCTATGTCGATCCGATCACCGGCCTGAGCCTGGACGCGGTGGGCGCGTTCCGCACGAACCTGCTGCGCCGGCCCATCACCCAGGGGCAGATTCAAATCGAGTTCAGCACCGCGCGGCAGCTTCCGAACCGGCCGTTCTTCGCCGGGCCGGTGTTCAACGAGGACGGCTCGGTGTTCAGCAAGGGACTGACCCTGAACAAAATCAACTTCATGAAACTCCGCGCCGTGGGGCCGGTCGCGCAGCCCGTGTCGGGCCGGCTGCGGTACGGCGGGACGAGTTTCATCCGGAACATTTTCGTCGGCCAGCTCGACCCGGCGACCCCGAACCGGATTGCGAATGAGATGACGGCCTACAGCACGCGCTCGTGGTTCTACAACCTGGCGCGCAATGTCTGGCAATTCCGCGACGCCTACGAGATCGAGAACGTGGAAGTGGAGTTCAATCCCAACCCGTTCGATCTAAACAACCCGCCGGCAAGCAACCTGATCATTGAATTCAAGGAACGCAGCGTGGCCACGACCGGCTGGGTGTTGAGCATCCCCGTCGCGCCACTGCGCATCCAGCAGCTCGATGATCTCCAGATCTATTTCGACTACGTGGTGTCGCAGCGGGACGAATTGCAGTGAGGGGAAGGGCGCGACGGGATCAATGTCTCTATTCGCGGGATTCTCCTCACGTCGTCAGGCCGCTCTCGACATCAGGCTGCGAAGCGCGCGCGGTGACTTTGACTCACTGGCCGAGCACTTCTCGAAGAAAACGCCCCGTGTGGCTCGCTTCGCAGGCGGCGATGTCCTCCGGTGTGCCAGCGGCTACAAGCTGACCACCGCGTTCGCCGGCATCGGGGCCGAGGTCGATGACCCAGTCGGCGCATTTGATGACGTCGAGGTTGTGCTCGATCACAACGATGCTGTGGCCGGCGTCCACAAGGCGTTGGAAGACCTGGAGCAGCACACGCACATCGTCGAAGTGCAGCCCGGTGGTTGGTTCGTCGAAGAGGAAGAGGGTGCGCCTGGCCTCCCTCTCATTAGCACCGGGCTTCAGCCCGGTGTTTGTCGGCACGTCTGCCCCAAGCCGCTTAAGCGGCTTACGAGTTTCGTCGATCTCAGTCACCGGGCTGAAGCCCGGTGCTAATGAGAGAGGGACCCTGCGCTGAGTGAGCCATTGTTTCACCTCTTGAACGCTGTTTTTTGGAGTGAGCCGACTCACGTTGGCTGCTACGGGGTCAGAGGCCGCGGATTCGGCGAGATGACTGACCAATTTCAGTCGCTGGCTTTCGCCGCCCGAAAGCGTGTTGATGGGCTGGCCGAGCCGGAGATACCCGAGGCCGACATCCTGCAGCAGCTTCAGACGCGCCAGGGCGCGGCGGCCGGCGGGGACTTGTATGAAGTTCAACAGCAATTCCAGCGCGTCGTCCACCGTGGCTTCGAGGGTGTCGGCAATGCTCCACCCACGGGAACCGGAACGCAGCTTCACTTCGAGGATGTGCCCGCGGTAGCGGCGACCGTTGCACTCCGGGCACCGGATGAAGATGTCACTGAGGAATTGCATCTCGATCTTCTCGAAGCCCGCGCCGCGACAACGTTCGCACTGGCCCACGCCGCTGTTGAAGCTGAACGCGCTGCCATTCAGGCCGCGCTGTTTCGCAAGGTCCGACTGGGCGAAGAGATCTCGCACGTCGTCGAACGCGCCAATATAGACAACCGGGTTGGAGCGTGGCGTCTTGCCGAGGGGAGATTGATCGACGAGAACGACCTGGCCGATGGATTCCCAGCCGGAGATTGAGAATTGAGAATTGAGAATTGAAAATTGGTCATTGCTTTCTTCCTCCTCGCCGCCGAGGCGATCCGAAGCCTTGGCGACAAGCCCGCCGGTCTTGAGTTTGGATTCCAAGGCAGGGAGCAGGACTTCGCGGATGAGCGTGGTTTTGCCCGAACCGCTGACACCCGTCAGTGCCACAAACCGTCCCAGCGGGATCTCAACAGAGAGGTTCTTGAGATTATGGCGGGTGGCGTTGACGATCCTCAGCACGGTACCAACGATTCGCGATGCTGTGCGGGTCTCCACGACAAGACTCCTTTCCCCCTCAGCCCGGCCCTCTCCCTTGGGGAGAGGGAGTGACGCAGTCTGCGCTTGGTCAACCTGGTCGCGCTCAAGCGGTCGAACGGTTCCACGATCGAGCACTTGCGGAGGTTTCCCCCTCTCCCCAGGGGGGAGGGGGAACGAAGCCTTGTAAGCAACAGTCGCTTCCTTGAACAAAGCAGCCTCGTGGGATGACGAAAGTGGCGGCGTAGCGTAACATTCCAAAACCTGGCGGCGACTTGGCGCTTTAATCTGTTTGCGCCCGCTGAGATACTGGCCGGTCAGGGAGTGTTCACTGTGGAGGAGATCTTTCACCGGGCCGCAAAAGACGATCTCGCCGCCCTTTTCGCCCTGGCCGGGGCCAAGATCTACGATCTGGTCGGCAGCGCGCATGACGCTGGCTTCATGCTCGACGACGACCACGGTGTTCCCGCTGTCACGGAGTTTTTCCAGAATGCCGACAAGGCGGGCGGTGTCGCGCGGATGCAGGCCCACGCTGGGCTCGTCGAGGACGAAGAGTGTGTTGACCAGGCGGGTGCCAAGGCAGGTCGTGAGGTTCACGCGCTCCGTCTCGCCGCCCGAAAGTGTGCGCGTGGGACGGTCGAGCGTCAGGTAGCCGAGGCCAACTTCGACGAGATAACGGAGGCGGGCGCGCACTTCACCGAGCGCAAGGGCGAGGGGATCGTTGGACCGGACCGGGTGTTTCGTCGCGATGGCTTCAATGAGCGCAAGGGCGTTCTCGACGGAGAGCGCATAGAAGTCGGCGAGCGAGTAATCCGTAACCAGTGAAACAGTTTTCAGTGATTCCGCGACCGCGTGGATTGAAGACTGATTACTGATTATTGACTCACGGTTTACTGATAGGCGGTAGAGCAGCGCCTCCGGATTCAACCGTTTGCCGCCGCACTCCGCGCAGGTCGTATAGGCGCGGTAACGGCTGAGGAGCACGCGGACGTGCATCTTGTAGGCTTTTGATTCGAGCCAGCGGAAGTAACCCTTCACGCCATACCATTTTCGCGGCCACGAGTTTTCGGAATCGTTCGAGTCGTAGCCAGGCTCACCATCGATGACGAAGCGTTGATGCTCTTCGGAAAGTTCAGCGAATGGAACATCCATCGGCACCTTGCGCTTCTTGCACGCCTTGGCCAGATCGGTCTGACATTCGGCGCCGGTCTCCGTCTGCCACGGTCTCACGGCTCCTTCCGCGAGCGTCTTCGCCCGGTTCGGGATGGCCAGATCGTAGTCGATGTTGATGATACGACCGAAGCCTTTGCAGGCCGGGCAGGCGCCGACGGGGTGATTGAAACTGAAGAGCGCGGATGAAGGCTCGCGGTAGTCGAGGTCGCACGTCGCGCAGTGAAAGCTGGCGCTGAAGTGGAGCGTTGAAGCGTTAAAGCGTTGAAGCGTTGAAGCCGCTTCAACGAAATACGCCGCCAGCCGGCCCTTGCCGAAATGATAAGCCTGTTCACAGGCCTCGATGAAACGAGCGCGGTTGGCTGCAGTGAGCTTGAGGCGATCCTGGACCACGGTTACCGCGGAGCGCGGAACGCGGAATGCGGAATGAGATGGGGCCTCGTCAATGCGGATGATCTCCGAGCCGATGAGCAGGCGTTGGTATCCCTGCCGGGCGATGAGGTCGAGGGACTCGCTGAGCGACAGCTTTTCCGAGAGCGGGATGGTGAACGCGATCAGCCGTTCCGCGTTCTGCGTTCCGCACTCCGCATTCAAGGTCTCCCATACCACCTGCGGCGGCTCTTTGCGCACCGGCTGCCCGCACTTCTGGCAATACAACCGCGCCAGATGCGGCCAGAGCAGCTTCATGTAATCGCACAGTTCAGTCATGGTGCCGACGGTCGAGCGCGTGCTGCGGACGCTGTTGCGCTGCTCGATGGCGATGGCGGGCGGAATGCCCTCGATACGGTCCACTTGCGGCTTGTCCATGCGGTCGAAGAACTGCCGCGCGTACGGCGAGAAGGTTTCGATGTAGCGACGCTGGCCTTCGGCGAAGAGTGTGTCGAAGGCCAGGGAGCTTTTGCCAGAGCCGCTCAGACCAGTAATGACGGTCAGCTTCCCGATCGGAACATCGAGATCGAAGTTCTTGAGGTTGTTGTGCCGCACACCGCGCAAACGAATGGCGGAGTCGGGAACGGGCTTCGTCATTTCCGAGCCCGCCACGGGTGTTCCGGGGCGGCGGCGCTTTTGGCCACGAGCGGGGCCGGGCGGGAGCAGGCGCGCTGGGCTGCCCTGATGGTCATGAATGCTCATGCGATACGACGCCCCAGCTTGCACGACCGCGCGGCCCGCGCAAAATCAAAACAGGTGCGGCACTCCTTCCTCAAGAATCCGTATCTGGTGGGCCATCTGTTGATATTGCGCCTGTTCCAGCAACAGACGCGGCGGTTCATCCATCGGCTCGAAGGAAAGTTTGAAGCTTCCGTAGTGCATCGGCACGAGCCATTTCGCGCCGGCGTCCTGGAATGCCTTCAGCGCTTCATCGGGTCCCATGTGAACGTGCCGGAACGAATCGGGATAATAGGCGCCGATGGGGAGGAGCGCGATTTCGGGGCGGAGCCGGTCGCCAATCTCTTTGAAGCCTTCGAAATAAGCGCTGTCTCCCGCATGGTAAATCGCCCGGCCTTGATGCTCCAATACGAAACCGCCGTAGCCCCGGTGCTCGTCGCGAAGGGTACGCGCGCCCCAATGTTTGCAGGGCGTGAGCGTCACCGACCAGTCTGCATGCGAGAAACTTTCCCACTTTTGCAATTCGATAACCCGAGTGAACCCCAGCCCGCGGGCCAGATCACCTACTCCCCAGGGCATTACCCCGATTTTCGGCGCGGGCAGACGGCGCAACGAAGGTTTGTGAAAATGATCGAAGTGCGCGTGTGTGAGCAATACCAGATCGATGGGCGGCAAATCCTGGATTCGCAAGCCGGCATGTTTGACCCGCTTCAACAGAAACAGCCAGTTCGCGAAATTCGGATCCACCAACACGTTCAGATCGCTGAACTGAATCAGAAACGAGGCGTGGCCGATCCAGGTAATGGCCATGTGGCCGCGCGTCAGTTTGGGAAACACGGGCCGCCGCTGGCCCCCCATCCGCCGGGTGAGCAGCGCCTTCCACACCATCTCGCGGAAAAACGTGCGCGGATTGAAATGATTGGCCGGCGTCAGCTCCTTGAATGAGCGCGGCAGGCGCCGTTTGGGGCGGAGCGGTTCGTCAGGGCCGTGTGTTTCGTTGGACATCGACAAAGCTCTGGAGATCAAAACCAGTGCGCTCTGAATAAACCCGAAAAAACGCGCTGGTCAAACGCAACAATGGTTCGATTGAAGGAAGGACGGTGGAATTCGACTGCGCCCTCGAGTCTGAGCGCCCTGCCGCCCGTGTCACTTTCTGCCCAGGATCGGCGTCACTATCCGCAGAACCGCGTTGCAAAATCCGCGCGAATGAGAACACTCCTGCAAGTCACATCATGAAAACTTTCGTCCCTCTCTCTTCCTCGGCTCTTGCCATCGCCGGGCTTCTTGGCCTGGCCACGTGCTTTGCTTACGCGGATGACTGGCCGCAATGGATGGGACCACAACGCGACGGCGTCTGGCGCGAGACTGGCATCGTGGAAAAGCTGCCGACCAATGGCCCGATGGTTCTTTGGCGCACCAATGTGAACCGGGGTTACTGTGGTCCCGCAGTGGTCGGAGATCGCCTGTTCATGCTCGATCGACTGCAAGGCAAGCCACCAGAACGCAAGCCCGGTGAACGCTCACTTCCCGTCATTCCCGGCAACGAACGCGTGCTCTGCATTGATACCAGCACCGGCACGAAATTGTGGGAACACGTTTACGATTGCCCCTATCGCATCTCGTATCCTTCCGGGCCACGCGCCACACCAATCGTGATGGGCGGCCGTGTATTCACTCTTGGCGCGATGGGGGATTTGCTCTGCCTCGACGCGCGCGATGGAAAACTGATTTGGCATCGCCAGTTCCTGAAGGACTTCACGGATGAACCGCCCGTTTGGGGTTATGCTGCGCATCCGCTGCTCGATGGTGATCGACTCATCTGCGTCGTCGGCGGCACGAACAGCGCCGTGGTCGCGTTTCACAAGGACACCGGCAAGGAACTCTGGCGCGCGCTCGACACGCGGGAGATCGGTTACGCGCCACCCGTCATCTACACGGTCGGCGGAAAACGGCAGCTTATCATCTGGCATCCCGACGGTGTCGCCGGTTTGATGCCCGAGACGGGCAAAGTGCTCTGGACACATCCCTATCCAGTGGGCGGCAAACCGCAACGGCCCGAAGTCACCATCGCCATGCCACGCCTCATTGGCACGCAACTTTTCCTGACTTCATTTTATCAGGGCTCGATGCTTCTTGACCTCGCCGGAGCGGAACCCAGCGTCGTCTGGAACCGCCGCAGCAAACGCAAATCCGAGTTCGAAGAAGGGCTGCACACCACGATGTGTACGCCGGTGATTCGCGATGGGCATCTGTATGGCGTGTGCGGTTTCGGCGAATTGCGATGTCTCGATCTATCCAAAGGCGAGCGGCTTTGGGAGACCTTCGCACCCACTGAAGGCAAGAAGTCCCTGTTCGGCCAGGTCTTCATCGTCGAACAGGCAGGCCGCTACTGGATGTGGAACGATCAGGGTGAATTGATCCTCACGAAGCTCAATCCTCAAGGCTACGAAGAGATCAGCCGTGCCAAGCTGCTACCGACGATCGAACACACGCGCGGACGCGACGTGCTTTGGTGTCATCCCGCCTTCGCCAATCGCCGCGCCTACATGCACAACGGCCAGGACCTTATCTGCATCTCTCTCGCCGCCACAAACGTCCCCGCCAACGTCGCCCCGGGCGCGTGATCATTGCCATGAAAGCTCATACGCTGACACGACGGGCGTTCCTCACCACGGTGGGAGCAGCACCATTGGTTGCCGGCGCACTGGCGGCCGAATCAGCCGCGCGTAAGAGAATCCCCATCGGCATTCAAATGTATTCCGTCCGTGACGACGAAAAACGCGACCTGTTCGGCACGCTCAAGGGACTGCGCGAAATGGGCTACGAGTGCGTTGAGTTCTGGGCGCCTTATTTCGAGTGGACGATCGAGCGCGCCAAAGAAGTGCGGAAGCAACTGGATGACCTGGGGCTGAGTTGCTACTCGAACCACACGGGTGTGAAACATTGCGCGGTGGAACATCTGCCACATGCCATCGAGTTGAATCACATCCTCGGCAGCCGTTACGTCATCATGGCGCACGCGGGTCCGCAGCCGAGTCTGGATGGCTGGAGGCGGACGGCGGAAGCCTTGGTAAAAGCCCACGAAAAGTTGAAGCCTGCAGGACTTGGCTGCGGCTATCACAATTGGGACGTCGATTTCCGCCCCATCGAAGGGACTCGGCCCATCGACATCCTGACCGGGAACACGCCAAAGGAAGTCGCCTTCCAACTCGACGTGGCCACCTGTCTCGCCGCTGGCGCTGATCCGCTGGCCTACATCAAAGCCAACGCTGGCCGCATCAAGACCTACCATCTCAAAGACTGGTCACCGGATCGGGAAAAGCGTTATCGCGTGCTGCTGGGTGAAGGCATCGGACCATGGAAACAACTGCTCGAATTAGCTGAGACGGTAGGCGGCGTGGAGCACTACTTGATCGAACAGGAAGGCAGCCGTTTCTCGCAAATGGAAACGGCGCGGCGCTGTCTGGAGAATTTCAAGGCCATCCGCGCGTAGCTGATTCTCCAATTCGGTCTCTTGCGGAATTGCAGCAGCAGTGGACGCTGGCTAAGAAATGTGGTTCTATTGTCTGCATTCATGCTTTCTTTCCCGCGTTGTCTGGTAATGCACGCTGTTGGCCTGGCCATCTTGCCTGCCTTGTCGTTCATTCTCCCGGCAACCATGTTTGGAGCACCGAACACTTCGTCACTCTTTCCGAGTGACACGACCTGGCGGTTCCGTCGCGGCACCAACGAAGCTTCCGTGCCCGCAACTGCGTGGCGTCAGGTCGATTTCAACGACGCGACCTGGGAACAAGGAGCAGCACCGTTTCTCTACACCAGTGCGCTGACAGAACCGCCTTTCTGGAACGGCGGCGCGTTCGGCGGCACCTTGCTGAACGACATGTTCAGTCGCTACACCACGGTGTATCTGCGCAAGAGTTTTGTGATGACCAATACAGTCCACACCATCTCTCTGACCCTTACCGCCGCCAGTGACGACGGCTTCATTGCCTGGCTCAACGGTGTCGAGGTTGCGCGACGCAACGTCACTGCCAGCAGCCCGGCATTCAACGGTCTGGCGGATTCGCAGGTGAGTGAACCACAGCCCGTGGTGGACTTTGTCATCACCAATGCTTCAAGCTTCCGCGAAGGAACCAACATCCTGGCCATTCATGCGTTGAATGCGCTTCCCAACAGCAGCGATTTTGCGTTCATGGCGTCGCTGTCGTTGACCAGCGACATCAACCCACCGCAGATCATGGCAATCGTTCCACCTGCTAACAGCGAGGTCGAAGCGCTTAGCCAGGTCGAGATAACTTTCAACCAATCCGTCGGCGGAGTGGATGCCGCGGATTTGCGCGTGAACGGTGCCGTCGTCGCGAGCCTGACTGCGCTCTCGCCCGCCCGGTATCGCTTCGAATTCCCGCAACCGCCGACCGGTACCGTGAGCTTTGCCTGGGTGATGACGCCAGGAATCACCAATTCCGCCGGAGACCAGTTTGCTGGTGGGAGCTGGAATTGCGTGCTCAATACGAATCTTCCGCCGTCGCGGCCTTACATCTCCGAATTCCTCGCGGATAACCGGGCCGGATTGCGCGACGAGGACGGAGACTCCTCGGACTGGATTGAACTGTTCAATCCGGACACGCGGCCGGTCGCGCTCGACGGATGGTTCCTCACCGATTCGACGAATCGCCTGGCCAAGTGGCGCGTTCCGCCGGTGACGCTCGCGCCCAACACGTATCTCCTTGTGTTCGCTTCGGGCAAGAACCGCACCAACACCTCCGGTCGGCTCCACACCAGCTTCAGGCTGAGCGATGATGGCGGTTATCTTGCCCTGGTGAGGCCGTCTGGAACGAGCGTAGCCAGCGAGTTCCGTTATGCTCGGCAGCGCAAGAATGTGAGTTATGGAATCGGCCTGATACCCACCATCGCCGAGCGCTTCTTCTCACCGCCTACACCTGGAGTGGCCAACGCCGCAGGCTACGCTGGAATCGTCGCCGATACGCACTTCACCACCAATCGCGGATTCTTCTTTGCCCCGGTGGACGTGACGGTATGGGTGCCAACGCCCGGCGCAACGCTGGTCGTCACTACCAATAGTTCGGAACCAACCCTGGCCAATGGAACCGTTGCTCAAGGCACGAATATCACATTGCGTTTCGCCCAGACGACCGTCCTCCGGGCCGCCGCGTTTCATGAGGACTGGCTGCTGAGTGACATTGACACTCACACCTACCTGTTTCCCGCAACGGTGGGAGCGCAGGTGGCGCCTGCTGGCGCCGCGACTTCGTGGCCGGATCCCAGCGGGGGTGTGGCGGCGGATTTTCGCATGGACTCGCGGGTGACCACCAACCCGTTGCCAGGCTATGGCCTGACCAATTCTCTGCTGGCGCTGCCGACCTTGAACGTAGTGACACCAAACGACGGATTGTTCGGCATGGCGAACGGCATCTACCCGCAGTCGTTGCAGGACGGACCGGCGTGGATCCGCAACGCCAGCATCGAGCTGATCTATCCCGACGGACGGGAAGGGTTTCAACACAACGTGGGATTCAACCTCCACGGAGGAGCGTCTCGCTATTCCACGTTCACTCCCAAGCATGGGTTTAATGCATTGTTCCGCACCATATTCGGGTCCGGCGACCTGGACTTTCCGCTGTTCCCGGATTCACGGCGGCGCAACTTCAACCGGCTTGTCCTGCGCGCGAACTCCACCGACTCGTGGCCGGTGACGGAATGGCTTCACCAACTCGTTAACGGACAACCGAGATGGGTGCGCGCGGAGGCGAGTTATATGCGCGATCAGTGGGTGCGCGACACCCAGCGCGCGATGGGGCATCCGAGCGCGCACGGCATCTACGCCCAGTTTTATCTGAACGGACTCTACTGGGGTCTCTACAACATCATCGAACGGCCGGACGATGATTTCGCCGCTGAATACTTTGGCGGCGATCCCGAGGACTATGATGTCATCTCCGACGCGACCGACCTGCATGCCGGCGACTGGAACGCGTGGAACCAACTCCGCTTCGCCACCGGCCTGGACAACGATGCCAACTACCAGCGCCTGATGGGCAACAATGCCGACGGCACCCGGAATACGAACTACCCCGTGCTCCTCGACGTGACGAACCTCGTCGATTACATGCTGCTGCACATCTTCATCGGCGCGGACGACTGGCCCGATCACAACTGGTGGGCCGTGCGCGACCGCAGTGCGCGGAGCACAGGCTTCAAGTTCATGGCCTGGGACCAGGAGATCTCCATTAACTCTCTCATCAAACAGCATACCGCGTGGGTATTGCTGCGGGGCGGCGCGCCCTTCTACGCTGAAGAGAGCACGGGCAATACACCGGCCGAAATTTACGCGCATTGCCGCGCCAACGCCGAGTTTCGCCAGTTCTTCGCAGATCGAGTCCAGAAACACCTGTTCAACGACGGTGCGCTCAGCATCAGTAACAACATCTCGCGCTGGGTGGTTCTTTCGAACGCGATCGATTGCGCCGTCGTGGCCGAATCGGCGCGTTGGGGAGATTTTCAGCGACCCGCCCAGCCGTTCCGGCGCGAAGTCGAATGGTTAAGATCGAATATCTGGGAATGTTCGGTGTATTTCCCGTCGAATCATTTCGTGGCATTGAAGCGGTTTCGCGATGCGAATCTCTTCCCAACTACTGTCGCTCCTATCTTCAGCCAGCACGGCGGGTTGGTCACTAATGGCTGGCCGCTCGTCATCACCAACGCCAACGGCACGGGAACGATCTATTTCACCACCGACGGCTCCGATCCCCGCTTGCGCGGTGGCAATGTATCTCCCACCGCACAGGTTTATTCGACGCCATTCGCGATCACCTCCCACACCGTAGTGAAGGCTCGTGTCCGCACGGGAACGGTTTGGAGCGCGTTGACGGAAGCACAGTTCTTCGTGCCGCAGGACTACTCGGCCATCCAATTGACGGAGATTCACTACAATCCACCTGCGTTCGAGGGGACAGATGGCGAGCGCTTTGAGTTCCTCGAACTGCAAAACCAAGGCCCGATCGCGTTGAGGCTGGATGGTCTCCGCTTCTCGTTCGGCGTGAACTATATCTTTCCACGCGGTTCGGCACTCGCTCCCGGAGCGTTTTGTCTCCTCGTGAACAACGCCAGCCACTTTGGCCGGCTGTGGGCGAACACGCCAGTCCTGGGTGAGTTCAGCGGAAAGCTCGACAACGGCGGCGAAGGTCTTGCCCTCACTCATCAACTCGGCTTCACCGTGTTCGCCATGGCCTACGATGACACGGGAGAATGGCCCGGGGTCGCCGACGGCCCCGGCCCATCGCTCCAGCGCGTCAACAGCGCTACCAATCTCAGCGACCCGGTTAATTGGATTGCGAGCCTGCCGACGCCTGGCGCTCCCTTTAATCCGAACACGGACACGGATTTCGACGGCTTGCCCGATGTGTGGGAAGTCAATCACGGCACAGACGCGCGTGTGGCCGATGCGGACGCCGATCCCGATGGCGACGGGGCGAGCAATGCGGAGGAATTTCTCGCTGGGACCGAGCCTCGCGACGCGAACAGCACCCTGCTCATCTCCTGGATTCAAAGCACGGGCGTCGGCGCGGTGGAACTTCGCTTCACCGCTGTGGCAAATCGAAGCTACTCGATCCAATGGCGGCGTTCCGCGGATTTCGGAGCTTGGATGAAGCTGTCCGACGTTCCAGCCGAACCCGTTAACCGGACCATCACGGTGCCGCACATCGCTCCGCTGGAGGCAACACGATTCTACCGTGTCGTGTCGCCTATGGTATCACCGTAAGAGGGCACAGGCGCGGCCCGCGGAACGAAAGGCGCCTTGGGAGACGAATCACGTAGCCGCAGCCAATGACTTTCAGCGGACCTCACTTCAAAACAGTTCAATCTATCCGCCCACTCAAATCTTCAAGCGGCAGTGGTGGTTGCCCTTGTATCTCATCGATGTGCTTCAGCGCACGTGGGTCCATTTTGAACAACCGGACGATTTGGTCGGTCACATCCATTTGAACAATCCCGACCACCCCCCCGTCTTTGAGCGTGCTGCGGCTGTCAGCCCTACTCTGAATCAACGACGGGCAACTGGCCCAAAAGCCGCTCCGCCTCCTTGTCCCCATTGTAAGCCCAATCACTGAGAATTCGACGCAACCAGTAAATGAGCTTCTGACTCTTTGCTTTTATCGCAATGGCTCCTTTGATTCGTTCAATTCGCTCCGGCTGCGTGGAATCCTTGTAGCCTTGGACCATCGACACCAAGCCGTCGGAGTCCCCTCGTTGAATAACTTGACGGGCGAGTCGATCGGCCGCAAGCAATGGGGAGAAGCGCGAATACATGGTAACCCACCCAGCTTCGTTCCTGCGGACGTTTGACAAACTCCTCAGCCCAATTGAGAACATTTGTATCACCCATCCTTGCCAAGACCAGCGTCAATGCCCATTCTTCTGCATAATCTTTGCTGGCGAGTTTTGTAATGTGGTTAATTGCTTCCCGCGAAGGATGCTTTACCAACCAATCGCCAAAGCGCCCCCCCATCGCGTGTCGCCCTTTTTCTCAAACGTGTCGGCGTTCGCCAGTACGATAGCGTCGGCTTCTTTGACGAGTTCATAGTTGGTTGGGCGGACGTAGCCCATCACCGGACTACATGCGTTCGTTTGAGTCCTCGGTGAGAAACACCAAATCAAAAGCACAAGAACGGCCAGTACCCGTAAAGGCTTCATAGGCGTGCAAAGTGTTACGCGTTGTTGAAAACAAAGTCAGCCCCATAACCGTGCTTCCTCCAAATCCAACTCGCGTTCGAGCTTGTGCAGGAGTTCCTTGCTCAGGCGATGCTGGCGGTGCAGCGCGATGAGGTGCTGGCGCTCGGCGGCAAGCGCTTCGCGGCGGAGCCGGCGGCTTTCGATGGACCGTTGCCGGAGCGCACTCCAGCCCAGCGCGTCGGCCAGTTCGTCGCCGAGATGATGCAGGCGCTCGTGGTAAGCGGCAGTCACGGCGCTGATGGCTTCTTCTGTCAGCTTTTCCTGCCCGGCAAATTCCTCGATGCGCGTGAGCGCGGCTTTGGCAGCGGCCCGGCGGGCTTCGCGTTCGGCGTCGTCCTCCGAATGGTCGGTGCTGATTCGCAGGCGACGGATGAGCCATGGCAGACTGAGGCCCTGGCCAACGAGCGTCACGAGGATGACGGCAAAGGTGAACAACAGGACGAGGTCGCGTTCAGGAAACTCATTGCCGTTGGGCAACAGGCGAGGCACCGCCAGCGCCGCCGCGAGCGAGACGACGCCGCGCATCCCGCACCAACCAATGACGGCGACGTTGCGCAAGGGTGGACGCGGTTCGCGCTCGCGGATGCGGGCGCTCATCCAGCGCGGCAGATACGCGCCGGGGAAAACCCACAGAATGCGCGTGACGATGACCACGCCGCCGATGATGGCCGCATGGAGCAGCAGTTCGCCCCACGGATGGTCATGCAGACCACGAATCACTTCCGGCAGTTGCAGGCCGATGAGCATGAAGACCACGCCGTTAAGCAGGAACACGAACGTGTTCCAGAACGCGGTGGCGGTCAGCCGCGTGGAAGCCGAAAGCAATTCCGGGCTGCGCGCACCCAGCCAGATGCCCGCTACCACGGTGGCCAGCACCCCGGAAACGTGGAGCCGTTCCGCACCGAGATAGGCGACATAGGGTACGATCAGCGAGAGCACGATGTCGATGAGATCGTCGCGGATCCAGCGCAGCAGCCAGGTGAAGATCCAGCCGACGAAAAGCCCAATCAACACGCCGCCCGCCGCGACCAGGAGAAACCCGCCACTCGCCTTCGCCAGGGAGAAGCTGCCCGTGAACACGGCGGCCAGGGCAAACTTGTAGGCCACCAGGCCGGTTGCGTCGTTCACCAGGCTTTCACCCTCCAGAATCGTAACCATCCGCTTGGGCAGACGCAGGCGTTGCGCGATGGCCGAGGCCGCGACGGCGTCCGGCGGCGAAACAATCGCGCCGAGCACGAACGCGGCAGCCAGCGGCAGTTCTGGCACGAGCGCGTGTGCGACGAACGCGACCGCGGTGGTGGTGAACAGCACCAGTCCGACTGCGAGCAGGCTGATGGCACGGAGATTGTCGCAAAAGTCCTTCCACGACGTGAACCACGCCTGCGCGTAGAGCAGCGGGGGCAGGACGAGTAGAAAGACATATTCGGGATTCAGTTCGACGCGAGGCAAACCAGGAATCAAACTCACGGTCAGGCCGCCCACCACGAGCATAATCGGCTCGGGCACTTTCAGTTTGCGCGCGAGCAGCCCGAAGCCCGCGATCGAGATCAGCAGCGAAATGAGCAATTCAGCCATTTGCACGGCGGGCGGAGCGTAGGAAAACCGGCAGCCCGCTGCACGCCTCGAATACAGCGGGCCATCGGCATCTGTGCCAGCCCTTTGAGACTCCACCTGAGGAGAGCCCAGCTCCGTAGGAGCGGAATCTTTGTAGAAACGACCGAGAGACGCGCCCCTTTCTGCCGGCTGGAAGCTGGCAGCACGTTCTTACGCGCCATGACGGCGCTTCCTGTTGCCTGTTACCTTTACGCTCCGGCCGGACATATACAGTCAGACAATGCCGAATGATGCCTCCTTTCGACGGTGGTGGCTGGCTTGGACGCTGATTGCCTCCTGTGTGACCGGATGCGCCAAGGCAGAAACCGGCTTTCTCGAAATCGACGGTTCCAAACTCTTCTACGAAACTGCCGGCGCAGGTCCGGCCATGGTCTTCATCCACGACGGCCACATGCACAGCGCGAGTTGGGATGCGCAATGGGAATACTTCTCCAAGACTCATCGCCTGATCCGTTACGACCGCAAAGGCTACGGCCGATCCACACCAGCCGCGGCTCACTACTCCAACGTCGAGGATCTGCATGCATTGCTCACGCAACTGCGGGTGACGAACGCTGTCTTCGTCGGCTGTTCGGCGGGCGGCAGACTGGCGATCGATTTTGCGCTGGAGCATCCTGCGCTCATGCGACGGCTGGTTCTAGTCGGTGCAGTCGTTAGCGGGCTGGATTTTTCCGAGCATTTTCATCGGCGCGTGCGCGAAGGATTTCGTCCGCTGCGGGAGAAACGTGACGTGGGCGCCGCAATTACGAACTGGATGAATGATCCCTGGCTGATCGCGCCGACAAATCACGCCGCCAGGAAGCAATTCCGCGACATCATGACCGCGAGCCCGCACAACATGACGCGGACGAGCCAATACTCGCGCTCGCCTTCGCGGCCTGCGATCGGAAGATTAGTAGAGGTTCGTGTTCCGACTTTGATCATCGTCGGTGAATCCGACATTCCTGACGTGCATGCGCATTGTGGCGCGATCCAGGCCGGCGTCGCGACTGCGCAACGCATCGTGGTGTCGGGCGCCAGCCACTTCGTTCATCTGGAGCGGCCCGTTGAGTTCAACCGACTCGTGGTGCGGTTTGTTGGAGGAGAGGGTGCCCGCAGGGCGGGAGAGGTCGCCGAGGAGCATTTTAAGAGCGAGGTCGAGCATAACGGGAATTGATGGATCAGAGGTGATAGTTGATAGAGCCAACAGTTCAGTGAACGGGTTGGTGCCGGTGGTCGAGGTAATCGCCACCGCTGGCCTGCCAATCATCGAATTTACCTTGACCTCACGCTGTGGCATTCTGCCCGCGTATGGAAACCACGTCGTTGCCCAGCGCCATTCTGGAAACCTGCCTCCACGTGACGGATTTGGCTCGTTCACGCGATTTCTACACCGGACTTTTCGGTTATGCTGTCATGAAGTCGGATGACCGCTTCTGCGCCTTCAGCGTTGGGACGCGCCAGGTGTTGATTCTTTTTCGTCGTGGCAGCGATCCAGAGGGAACGACGCTGCCCTTCGGGTTTATCCCCGCGCATGGCAGTACTGGCGCGGGACACATCGGCTTCAGCATCCCTCCTGAAAGGTTGGCGGCGTGGCAGGCGAGGCTCGCCGAGCGCGGCATTGCCGCGGAAAGCACCTTTGTCTGGCCAGCCGGCGGAACGAGCATCTACTTTCGCGACCCAGACGGGCATCTGCTGGAACTTCTAACACCGGGTGTCTGGCCAATCTATTGAATGGAGTTATGCGCCGGACGTTTCATGATCATTTTTCCAGCTTCGCCAGCCGTTACGCGGATTTCCGCCCGCACTATCCGGCGGCGCTGTTTGATTATCTGGCGACGCTGGCGCCACGAAACTCATTGGTCTGGGACTGCGCCTGCGGGAACGGCCAGGCAACGTTGGATCTTGCGCAGTGCTTCGACCGAGTGACCGCCACTGACGCGAGTCGCGAACAGATTGCTTCAGCAAAATCGCATCCCAGGATCGAGTATCGGGTTGCGCCCGCCGAGCAAAGCGGGCTGGCTGATCAATCGGTCGATCTCGTCACCGTTGCGCAGGCTTTGCACTGGTTCGATTTGGAGCGCTTTTATGCAGAAGTGCGGCGGGCGCTGAAGCCCGGCGGGGTGCTGGCCGCATGGGCCTATGGCATCAACGAAGTGGAAGGCGATGTGATCAATCCAATCGTGCAAGATTTCTATTCAAACACCATCGGTCCCTACTGGCCCCCGGAGCGCAAGCTGGTGGAAGAGGGCTATCGATCCATCCCGTTCCCATTTACAGAAATCACCCCGCCGATCTTCCGGATGGAAGCGCGCTGGACGCTCGATCAGTTGGTCGGTTACTTCAGCACCTGGTCTGCGACGAATCGTTTCATCAAGGCCACGGGGCGAAACCCGCTTGAACCGCTTTCAGCGGCATTGTCCCGTGAGTGGGGTGATGTGAACTCACCTCGGCTCATCACATGGCCGCTGTCATTGCGCCTGGGTCGAAAATGAAACGCCCATGCGCCCAGCCGAAGCGGGCGACGATCCGTGCGCTGGAGGTATTAGGCCGGCAGTTCCTCAAGAATAACGTTGCCGCCCATTGGCAAACTTCAAAGTACCCAAGACTGATCGCGTACTTCCGTCAACGAGCGGGGAATGCTAAAAATCCTTCGTGTCCGCCGCCTATCCCGATACCGCTCGCGACCGTGACCGCTGGATTCTCAGCCGCCGCCTGAAGCGCAACGTTGTCGATCCGCTCCGACCCTACGCGTTTCTCACCGAGCAAGAGCGGGCGGAATCCGGAGAGATCGTTCCTGTCACCACGATCTTTTTGACAAACCGCGAGTGTCCCTGGCGCTGCCTGATGTGTGACTTGTGGCGCAACACGCTCGAGCGATCCGTGCCACCTGGCGCGATTCCCTCGCAAATAGACTTTGCTCTCAAGAGCCTGCCACCGGCTCGTCAACTGAAGCTCTACAACAGCGGCAGTTTCTTCGATCCGCGCGCCATTCCGCCTGAAGACCTCCCCGCCATTGCAGAGCGGGCGCGATCCTTCGAACGAGTGATTGTTGAGTGCCATCCCGCGCTCGTTGGCGAATCGGCGCTGCGCTTCCGCGACCTGCTTGACGGAAAACTCGAAGTGGCGATGGGCCTGGAGACCGCCCATCCGGAAGTGCTGGCTCGTCTTAACAAGCGAATGACTCTTGATCAATTCGCGCGTGCGGCAGAATTCCTTCGCGAGCACAGTATCGCCTTGCGTGTGTTCATCCTCGTCAAGCCGCCTTTTCTGGACGAAGCCGAAGCGCTCGAATGGGCCAGGCGCTCAATTGATTTCGCGTTTGACTGCGGCGCGACCGTGGCTTCACTCATCCCCACTCGCTTCGGCAACGGGGCTTTGGAAGCGCTCGTAGAACAGGGACAATTCTCTCCGCCCAAACTGGCCACACTCGAAGAAGCCGCGGCCTACGGGGTGAGCTTGCGGCGTGGACGTGTCTTCGCCGATTTGTGGGACTTGGAAAAATTCTCTGGATGCGCAGCTTGCTTCGCGGAAAGAAGAGAATGCCTGGAACGGATGAACTTCACGCAGGAAACAGGCCTCCCCGTTGTGTGTTCGCGCTGCCATGATTTGGGTTCGACAGGAGCCTCACCCTCCCGATGAAGTGAATACAGACTTCGACCTCGCAATTGTTGGCTCAGGCTTCGGCGGTTCGCTGCTGGCCATGATCGCCCGCCGGCTGGGGCGCTCCGTTGTGTTGATCGAGCGCGGACGGCATCCGCGCTTTGCCATTGGCGAGTCTTCGACGCCCCTGGCCAATCTCCTTCTCGAAGAACTGGCCCGGCGATACGACCATCCTCAAGTCGCCCCGCTTGCCAAGTGGGGAACATGGCAGAGAACGCATGCAGGAATCGCCTGCGGTCTGAAACGCGGTTTCACGTTTTATCACCACACCACGGGCCAGCCGTGGACCAGAAGGCCAGAACGCGCCAACGAGCTTCTCGTCGCCGCCAGCCCGCACGATGAGATCGCTGACACGCATTGGTATCGACCGGACTTCGATTACTTCCTCGTCCGACAGGCGCAGAAAATGGGCATGGAGTTTCTGGACGAAACGATCCTGAGCCGCGCCAGCCTTTCTGAAGCCGGCATCGAACTCGACGGCCAGCGGGGAGGTCAGTCGTTCACGTTGCGCGCAAAGTTCGTAGTCGATGCCAGCGGGCCGCGAGGATTCTTGCATCGTGTCTTGAATCTCGGCCAAACGCCGTTCACCACGCTTCCCGCCACGCAGGCGCTCTACACACATTTCAACGATGTCCGCCGGTGGGACGAGCTTCACGCGTCTTTCGAGGAGCCGCCTTATCCGGTGGATGATGCAGCGGTGCATCACGTCTTCGATGGCGGCTGGATTTGGGTGTTGCGTTTCAACAATGGCCTGACCAGCGCGGGCGTCGCCGCCACAGACGCTCTCGCCGCTGAACTGCGCTTTGCGGAAGGCGAGCCGGCCTGGAAGCGACTGATTGAACGCCTGCCCTCGGTGCGCGAGCAGTTCCTCAAAGCCAGGCCGGCACTCCCTTTCATTCACACGCCCAGGCTGCCCTTTCGCAGTGCTTCCGCCGCGGGCGACCGCTGGGCGTTGCTGCCCTCGGCGGCGGGCTTTGTCGATCCGTTGCTATCGACGGGTTTTCCGCTAACGCTGCTAGGCGTGGAACGCCTCGCCACGTTGCTTGAAGAAGATTGGCAATCCAAACGCCTGACGGCACGGCTGCGAACATACGAACAGACAACGCTCGACGAACTCGACGTCACAGCGGAATTGATTGGGACGCTTTACGCGAACATGGATCACTTCGAGGCATTCGTGGCGTTGTCGAAGCTCTACTTCGCCGCCGCTATGTTTGCCGAGACAATGCGCCGGCTCGGCCAGCCGGAACGAGTCGGCTCCTTCCTGCTGGCGAAGGATCCAATGTTTGGACCTTCTTTGCGCGAGTGCCTTGAGAAAGCACAGTCTGTCACGGCACGACGCGAGAGAGAGACGATAACCGAAGCCGTCTTCAAAGCCATTGAGCCATTCGATCTCGCGGGCCTGGGGGACCCGTCCCGGTGCAACTGGCACCCCTGTCAGGCGAAAGATTTGCTGGCCGCTGCGCCAAAGCTCAGCGTCGAACGCGCCGCTATCGAACAACTTCTGGTGCGTTGCGGATTCGCCAAAAGCTGACTTTACTTACTCGCCGCCGCGCCGCCTGTGTGTCTGCACGCGGCTTGCGGCGTGTTTCCGGCTACGATACGCTTCTCTCATGAAATCATCGCTGGCATGGATGGGTGTCTTCGCCTGGCTCGCAAGTTCAGCGGTACCGATGCCCGCAGCGACGAACAACGGCACTCCGACGAAGAAAGTTTACGTCCTGCCCATCCGCGACAACATCATGCCTCCACTGGTCTATGTCGTGCGGCGCGGGGTGAAGGCGGCAATGGAGGCCAATGCCGACCTGCTCGTGCTGGACATGAAAACCGACGGAGGGCGCGTCGATACCACGCGCCTCATCATCGACATCCTGAACGAGTTCAAAGGCGACACGGTGACCTTCGTGAACAAGGACGCTTTTTCCGCTGGCGCGTTCATTGCGGTTGCGACGAAGCGGATTTACATGGCGCCTGGGGGCGTCATTGGCGCGGCCGCTCCCATCATCATGGCCCCGGGCGCCAATGGGGTGCAGAGCGTGCCGGACACTTTCGAAAAGAAAATGACCTCAGCGGTAAAAGCGATGTTCCGAAGCACGGCCGAAAAGAACGGCCACAACATCGCCGTGGTTGAGGCCATGATCGACAAGACCAGCGGCCTGGTGATGACCAATATCGTCGATGGTGTGACCAATCGAGTGGTCATCTCCAAGGAAGGCGATATTCTGACTCTGACCCACACCGAAGCGGAAAAGGAATACGGAAACCCGCCGAAGAAGCTGCTCTCGTCCGGCACGGTGAAGGACATTGATGCCCTCCTGGCGTTGCTCGGCTACAAAGGCGCCGAGCGGCACGACATTAAAGTCACCGGCATGGAAAAAATCGGCTCGTGGCTCAATGCCATCAGCCCGCTGCTGCTGATCATTGGCGTGGTAGGCATCTACATCGAGTTCAAGACGCCGGGCTTCGGCCTCGCTGGCATCGTCGGCATCACGGCGTTCGCGCTGTATTTCCTCGGCGGCTACGTGGCCGGGCTTTCGGGCGCGGAATGGGTGGTGGTCTTCATCCTCGGCCTGGCGCTGGTGGTCGTCGAATTGTTCGTCTATCCCGGTACGGTCGTGATTGGGATGCTCGGCGCGGCGCTCATGCTGGCGGCCATCGTTATGGCAATGGTGGATTTATATCCCGCCCCGGTTCCCGGCGTCCTCCCGGCTATGCCGACGCTCGACAAGTTCGAGTTGCCGTTGCGCCAGTTGTTGATTGCAACGGTCGGCGGCGGACTGGGCATCTGGCTGGCCAGCCTGATTCTGCCAAAGACCCCGATGTATCGCGTGGTGGTGTCGAGTTCCGCCAGTGGCGTGAAGACCGAAG
>Ga0187893_10002748_pt1 | contig 37776 bp, 34 predicted proteins | sample MA1701074metaG_FD_139574 | JGI IMG/M metagenome (GOLD analysis project Ga0187893, IMG submission 139574) | White microbial mat communities from a basaltic lava cave in the Kipuka Kanohina Cave System on the Island of Hawaii, USA - MA170107-4 metaG ... | reverse complement strand
CGGCATTAGCTCCTGTTCACCCGCTCCTCAGAAGTTCAGCTTAAGCGCAAATTGAATCACACGCGGCCCGGCACTGGTCGAGGTTATGCGGCCAAAGGTTGCTGGGACTGCAATGTTATTGTTCGGATTGGCGAAATTAGCCCTGTTAAAGAGATTGAAAAACTCAGCGCGAAACTCGCCTCGAACAGTCTCAGCCAATGGCACAAATTTCACTACCGCAAAATCGACATTCTTCTGTCCGGGACCATAAAGGAAGTTACGCGGTGTGTTACCGAAGGGATTACTTCGATCAAAGGTGGGGTTATTCACCACCCCGACTCCGGCACCGGAACATACAAAACCACCGCCTGCCAAAACAGTGCCAATGGGACATGACCGGACAAATGATGGGGTGGTGAAATACTGGCTTAACCTCGACTGGGTGCTGCCACTGGTTAAAAAGCTTCCGCTGGCTCCGGAGGCAAAATTCGCACGCTGAATGATGGTGTTGTTGGGCGCATCCACAATTGAAAAAGGTGTGCCTGACTGGAGCGTGACAATGCCATTCAACTGCCAGTTATTGATCAAAGCCCGAGTGACGCCGCTTTCCGAGGCCAGGTGGGGGAGGTCATAAAGGAAACTCGTCACAAAGCGGTGGCGGCGGTCGAAATCTGAAGGTCCATAATTGCTTTTCCAGTTGACCTGATCGCCGGCGACGGCAAAGAGTTCATTGATCGTGCCACCTGAGTAGTAGTCGTTAGACTTCGACAGCGTATAAGCGCTCAAAAACTGCAGTCCGCGACTGAATCTTTTGGTAAGACTGAGTTGCAACGAGTTGTAACGAGAGTTCGAGGTCGATTGAACTTGTTGGATGCCCCCAGCCACATTTTTTTGAATTGAGAGCGCAGTGCCAAGTGGAGCGGTGAAGGCGTTTGCAGTGGAATTGTAAACGGGTTGGTTCAAGGTAATCACCTGCAGAAGGTTTGTTCCCTTGGAGCCGACATAACCTGCTTCCAGGAGGAAATTCTTGACTAGTTCCCACTGCAAATTCACGTTGTACTGCTGCACATACGGGTGCTGAGTTGGGGGTCGATAAAGATTCCACTGATTGGCACTCCCACCACGGGCGCCAGTGGAGACAGTGGCGATGGAATAGTCGGATTGACTGGGAAAGCCCCCGGCTGCGGAACTGGTATGAAGGGATCCGCTAGGGTGCGCAAAACTCCGGGCAAACCGACGGCCAGTGCCAGGTATGGATAGTTCAGCAGTTGTGTATTGGCGTAGCGGGTGGAAAAGCGGTCATAATAAATACCGTAACCACCACGCAGTGCCAAACTGCCGGAATCGTTGAGTCGATAAGCAAATCCGACACGGGGTGCAAAGTTGTTTTTGTCAGTCGGAATCAGCGTCTTCTCAGCAGTGGGCACGCCGCTCAAGGTGCCATTGCCGGCCTGGACAAAGCCGTTCGGCGGCGCGATTGAAAGTAAACATCTTCAGACCTCCTGCAAAGGGGTGGCTATCTTAGCGCGCGTCTGGCAACGCGCGTTAGTAAAACACGAACGTCCGTTTTTTAATATTCCCAATAGACATGAAAAACCCAATAAAACTCCCTTTTGACTTAGGCGGAACCGGCCTGATTTTTGAGAAGCCGACGCGAGCGCTCCGCTGAGCGACCGTCCGCGGAACTTTGCTTAAGTTTCTGCCCGGCCCTGGGCTGGCTTTCCCGGAGCAGGCCGCGGGCATAGATTTCACTCAACTTGCTTATCACCTGCTCGTCACTGATGCCAAAGTGTTTGTTACCCCCGAATAGCTTCTCCACCAGAAAGTAATTGAAGAACTGCATGTAGACCGCTGTAAATCCAATCGCTGGATCCAGACCCTCATGCAATAGTTCCCGGCGCTTCATTTCTTCGAAGGGCTTGGCAAAACGCCGGCGAAGGTTCTGGGCCAGGCCCTCAAACATTTTGCGAAAGTGCCGGTTCTCAAACTCCAGCACATCGATGTACATGAGTAACCAGAAATCGTGATGCTCGTTGACCATCTCTTTTATCAAACGGCCAAAGCGAACCAGGGAATCCGGTTGTAAGGGGTCTTCAATCTGATCGAAAATTGATCGCAACCGGGCATCAATAACCTTCTGGTACTTGGTTACGATCGAGCCGAAAATCTCCTCTTTGGTGCGGTAGTAGTTATAGACATTGCCCAGCGAATTGCCGGCCCGGGCAGCAATATTGCGCATCGAGGTGGCATGAAACCCCTGCTTGATGAAGAGCTGCTTGGCTGCATCTTCGATGCGCGCCTTTCGCTTCTCCATGGCTTTGCTGCTGAGCTTCGGCATCGGTTCCCCGGGCGGCCACAAAAACGAACGTCCGTATTTTTATAAACATCCAGCCCTCGTGTCAAGCTATAAAACGGTGGTTAGCCGGCTGACTGGGGCTCGGAACCCAAATCAATCTGCCGCACAAAGGTGAGTTGTTCCATGGCCCGCAGCTGGTCAAGCGCTGCCTGCTCAACTGGAGCATCAACTTCAATCACGGCCATCGCTTCCCCGCCCCGTTCCCGCCGCCCCAGATGGAAACGACTGATATTTACCCCGGCCGCGCCGAGAATCGTTCCGATCTTGCCGATTACTCCAGGAACGTCTCGGTTTCGGGTTACGAGCATGTGTCCATGCGGAATCGCTTCGATGTGAAACCCATTGATCTCAGTAATACGGCCCTCACGTTTTTGGCCACCAAAACCAAAGAGCGTTCCGGCAATCGTTTGCTCCCCGCTGCTGGTCAGAACCCTTGTGCGAATTGAAGAAGCAAAATCAGTACTCGCCCGCAAATAAGAAGTCTTGACAGTAATCCCCCGCTCTTCAGCTATCAGAAATGCGTTAATGACGTTTACGCGAGCGCTGATAGTTCGTAGCAATCCCGCCAGAAACGATCGGGTAACGGGCGCCGCATCCAGATCGACAATCTCCCCGGAATACTCCAGATGCACTTCTCGGACAGCAGAGTCAACAAGTTGAGCCTGGAAGTGGCCAAGGCCTTTTGCTAACTCCAGGTAGGGCTGCAGCACATCAAGTTCCTTGGCGCCAATTGAAGGAACGTTCACAGCGCCGCGCAGCGCTCCAGTCAGGAGGTAGTCGCGCATTTGCTCGGCCACTGTGAATGCTACTCCTTCCTGAGCTTCGGTCGTAGAAGCGCCCAGATGCGGGGTGACAATCACCTCTTCCAGCGAGAGCAAAGGGTTATCGTTTGCCGGGGGCTCTTCCGCAAAAACATCGAGTGCGGCGCCAGCGACTATTCCGGACTTGATTGCGTGAAACAGTGCGGCCTCGTCGATCAAGCCCCCACGAGCACAGTTGATTACTCGAACGCCTTTTTTCATCTGCGCAAAGGCGCTTTCGCCGACGATACCGCGAGTCTCAGGCGTCAGCGGAGTGTGCACAGTCAGGAAGTCCGCGCGTTTAAACACCTCCGCCAGCGAGGCAAGTTCGATCTGTAGATCCCGCGCTTGTTCCGGGGCGATGAAGGGATCGTAGGCGACGACATTCATCCCAAAAGCCTGGGCGCGGCTTGCAACCACCTTGCCGATCCGCCCGAGTCCCACCACAGCTAAGGTCTTTCCCTGTACCTCAGTGCCTATAAACGACTTACGGTCCCAGCGTCCTGACTTCAAACTGCTGTTGGCTTGCGGTAAACGGCGGGCCAAGGCGATTAACAGAGCCAGAGTATGCTCAGCCGTCGTGATGGTGTTTCCGTCGGGCGCGTTCATTACCACAACGCCGCGGGCAGTAGCGGCCAGCACATCTATGTTGTCTACACCCACACCGGCTCGGCCAACCACGCGCAGGCGGGGTGCCGACTCGAGTAAGCTGGCCGTAACCTTTGTTTCACTGCGAACCACCAGCCCTTCGGAATCCTTGAGTGCCTCACGCAGCTCCACGTCGATAAGATTCGGTCGTCTCTCAACCCGAAAACCTGCATCGAGCAATGGCTGAAGACCGGTCTCACTAACATCATCAGAAACTAATATTTTTATCTGTTGCATTGCTCGCGGATTATAGCGGTTTCGCCAAAGAGTGTCTTGTCACCTGGAAATGATACACTCACCGGAAAATGATAAACACACTCTGTTTAAATAGCGCCTCAAAAGAGTTTACCGAAAACTGCCGAGTCGAGGACATAAGCGAGCTTCGCACTGAAAACGCAAACACCGTTTGGGCCGATGTCAGCGATCCAACCAGCAAAGACTTCGAGGAATTGGCTGAAGAGTTCGGCTTTCATCATCTCTCAATTGAAGATTGTCGCCACGCCCACCAGCGTCCCAAAGTGGAGGAGTATCCGGGGTACTATTTCCTAGTCCTTTACGCACTAGAACTGGTTGGGCCCGACGACCAGCTCGAATTACGCGAACTCGACATTTTCCTTGGAAAAAATTATCTGGTGACAGTTCATAGCCAACCGATTCGAGCGTTAGAGACGGCAAAACGGTTATGGCACGAATGGACTGACCGTTCGGAACAGGGCTCAGGTCTCTTGGCCTATTTGCTTATTGACGCGATTGTTGATGATTACTTTCCATTGTTGGACGTTCTCAGTGAGCGCATGGACGATCTGGAAGACTCGATCTTTGGCGAGTTTCAAGCTGAGGCCATTGAAGAGATCTTTAAGATTAAGAAGAAGCTCCTAATAATGCGCCGGACTATTACCCCTTTGCGCGACATTTTCAACACCTTGCTGCGGCGCGAGCAGCCAATCTTCCCGCGCGACATTCATGTGTATTTTCAGGACGTCTTCGATCATCTGATTCGGGTAGCAGATTCGATCGACACGCTGCGCGAAATGCTCGGGTCCACAATGGATGCTTACCTATCAGTATCTGGCAACCGTATGAACCAGGTCATGAAGCGGCTGACCTCTGTAGCAACGATCCTGATGTCTGTGACTCTAATCGCCGGCATTTACGGCATGAATTTTGCCTTCATGCCAGAGTTACAGTGGCGGTACGGCTATGTTTTTGCCCTGCTGTCGATTGTTGGCGTGGGCTTTGCGCTTTATTTATATCTTAAGAAAGTCAAGTGGCTATGAAACCCAGAACGAGTGCGAAAGAAAAGAGCGATGCCCGAAAGCGTGCCGCGCAGTTGGCACCGCCGGAGGAACAGGACCGGGGCGCCGTTCGGAAACAGGCCGGATCTCGCGAAAGCATAGCAACTTCGGAAAATCAACCTCCCGGCCCACTAATGGATAGCCGCGGACTGCCAAAGGGAATTGTTGAAGACGAGGAGAAAGAAAGTTTCAGGATTGATCCCCTGGTGCTCCTGATTCTGGGACTATCACTTGCCTACATCGCCTTAATTGCCTGGCAGATCGCTGAAGCACCCTCGGTTACAAACGTCGGCGGCCGGTGAGAACTGTGCGCCTTACATTGGGTCGCCAGTGTCCGCACCATCTGCGCTTTCGTCACTCCTGTGCGCGGGCTGACCATCCGGAGATGGTAGCGAGCTTGAATCGTGCCGATTGGAATCTGAGACCTTTTCGCTTTCTCGCACGTCGCTAAGCGTCTCTTTACTGGTGGCCTCCGATTGTCGCTCCTTCACACCCTGCTCGGTCTCTGATTCTTTACGCCTTGTGTCCTGCATAATTCTCCCTTTCAGCTGATTACCAAATAATCAAAACTAGTCCAACTGTCAGCGCCGCATAAACCCCAGCTACTAGATCGTCGGCCATTATTCCCCAACCCGACCGCAGTGATTCGAATCTGCGGGCGGGGTAAGGCTTGATGATGTCGAAAACCCTGAACGCCAGAAAAGCCAGTACGGTCGGTCCGGCCGCTGCTGTCAAAGGAATTGCCGCAAGCGCGAGCATCTGTCCAGCGACCTCGTCGACTACCACCGTGCCCGGATCTTTTTTCCCCGAGAGCTTTTCAACCCGCGTTCCTGCCCAAATTCCCAGGCCGGCGATAAGTGCTACCAGCACGAGTTCGGCCCCTAGAACCACAAACCGGGTCGCCCATATCCCAAAGGTCTCTGGGGTACCAGCATCGGCCATTGTCAAAAGCAGCAGGTGCCGAAGCCCTGCATGTAAGGCGACTCCCAGAAGCGACCCAAAGGTGCCCGGCATCAATGGCAAATAGCCTACGCCACAGGTGGCGATGAGCAAGGCGAAATAGTCTGTTGTAGTCCGTGGCGGCCGCGACCGAATTTGCTCTTGCGCCGTTACGACGAGCGGATTCAATTCGTCGCTTGATTCTTTCAGACTATTTTCCCAACCAGGTCATATGGTTGAGCCTCAGTGATTAAGACGTTCACAAAATCACCAGGTCTTGGCACGGCTGCTTCTGGAGCGTCGTTTATCAAGACGCAACCATCGATATCAGGCGCCTGCGTTTCCATCCGGCCCTGCCACAATAACTCGCTCTCTTTGGATTCGCCTTCAAAAAGTACGCGCACTGTTTCCCCTACGCGCGCCCGATTGCGGTGATTGGAGATGCGTGCCTGCTCCTTCATCAAAATATTTCTGCGCCGGCGGGCGACTTTGGGGTCAACCTTGTCAGGCAAGTTGAATGCTGGAGTGCCCTCCTCGTCTGAATAGGTAAAGACACCGACACGTTCGAACTCAACGTTGCGCACCATGGCCATCAGTTCAGCAAAATCTTCCTCAGTTTCCCCAGGGAACCCGGTGATAAAAGTTGTGCGTACGGCAATCCCAGGCACTCGGCTTCGGACGCGTTCAATCAGGCGCTCGAGGCTGGAACGAGTGCCGCCGCGTTTCATTAGCTTTAAGATCTTTGGCGAAGCATGTTGCAGCGGCAAGTCCAGGTACTTTACTGCCCTGGGCTCCTCGGCTATGACGTTGAGAAAATCTTCACTGATATGGGTAGGATAGGTATACATCACGCGTACCCATTCGATGTTGTCCAGGTGCGAAAGCTCGCGCAGTAGATGAGCCAGGGCTTCGGTCTTTCCCAAATCTTCGCCGTATCGCGAAGAGTCCTGCGCCACCAGGATTAACTCCTTGACTCCATCCTCAGCCAGCTGCTGAGCTTCTGCCAGAATTGAACCGAATCGGCGGCTGCGAAAATGCCCCCGCATCTGAGGAATAAAACAGAACGCGCAGGGTCGATCACACCCCTCGGCAATTTTTATAAAGGCATAGTGTGAGGGGGTCGCCAGGACCCTGGGAGTCGATTCATCGTACAGATAGGTTGCACTCTGATTGCCGAGCGGAATAACCGGAAGTGAGCGAGTGTTCACTTTCGGATCGCAAACCTTCAGAATGTCATTAATCTGATTTGTGCCAATGAACGCGTCGACTTCGGGCAGTTCATTTTTAAGTTCGTCCCGGTAGCGCTCTACCAGGCAGCCGGCCACGACTAAGCGCCGGGCTTTTCCTTCTGTCTTCAAGCGCGCAGCTTCGAGAATAGCTTCTATTGACTCTTGTTTGGCGGACTCGATAAAGCCGCAGGTGTTCACCACCAGAGTGTCTGCATCAGTTGCCTCAGTGGTAATCTGGTAACCCTTACTCTTCAGGTGGCCCATCATCACCTCGCTGTCCACCAGGTTCTTGGGACACCCTAAACTAATAAATCCAACTTTTTTCATGATCTCTTATCCGCGGCCTTGGACTCGCGCAACGCCACTTAGTCCTTTTGGTCAAGCGCTTCTCTCTCCATCTGTCCAAGCCACTGGTCAATCTGCTGCGCCTCTTGAAGTGTCAGGGATTGCGAACCATAACGCACCCGGTGGTAAGCGTGAGTGATGAGCAAGGGCAGCTCTAAACCGGTCTGGGACGCAAATTCCAGCGGAGTTTGGTCCGGAGAACGGCTGATGCCCCGCGCTGATAGCACATTCATCAAGCGACGATAGAACTCCACTGAAGATAGTTCGGATTCCTTCTCTCGACGAAAACCTGCGAGCCGTCGCCAACCAAAACGTTTGAGGCGCACGATTAACGTGGCTGTCATACCCGCCAGCATGAGAAGCAATATTACCAGCACCGGCGTGCGCCAGTTCGACCAAGAGGCTTTCTTCACAGTGTCGAAAGCATCCACAATCACTCGCTGATACTGTGATAAACGTGTTTGCAGCGACGCCGCCAGGGAGCGTTGTTCCTGCTTGTCGTATCCAACTACATACTGAAACCAGAACAGTTCCAAAGCCTCTGCATATTTGCTGAGCCAGGCAGTCAGGCCCTGGCGCGTGGCCACTTCTCTTCCCGCCGGTGGGGTCGGATCAAAAGTCACCCAGGAGTTGGTTTCCGGAAAATAGACTTCAACCCATGAATGCGCATCACTCTGGCGCACTGTATAAGCGTCGGCAGCAGCGTTGTACTCTCCGGGCAAGAAACCGTTCACCACGCGCGCTGGCACACCCCGAGTCCGTAACATTATTGCCATTGCCGTCGAGAAGTATTCGCAGTGACCGGAACGCACATTGAAAAGAAAATCCATCAAAGGATCGTCGCCCGCGGCTTTTCTTTCCAGGCTGTAACCAAAACTATTTCGCAGATAACTCTCAATGGCCAGCGCCGCGTCGTAGCGATTCTGCACGCGAGCGTCGATCAGGATGTTGCGGGCTAGCTCGCTGATGGCCGGGTTGAATGATTCCGGAAGCTGCAGGTATCGTTCATGCGTCCCGGGGATCTGTCGCCGGTCACGCCGCAACCTCTCTGGCTGAGGTTCAGTGGCATCCGAAAGCGCCCGGTAAATCAGCCGCTCCGCTTCATGCGGGCGGAACTGCACCGAACCCTCGGCATCAACACGCACATAGGGGAAAGGAGCTTGTAAGAGGATTGGCTGCGGGGCGGCGAACAAAACTGCGGATTCGAGCGGTTCAAGAAAAACGGTCTGGCTAATCAGATTCTGTGGATTCGACGTCGACCCGATGCGGAAAGAGCCTCGTTCATTTGGGCGCTGCTGTGCCGTCCTGGCGCTCGCTGACTTGCGCCAGCTTCGTCCAGTAAACTCATCCAGCGCCACACCACGCCACCGAAGTCTTTGTAGCTCCTCAGCATTGGCGTCCTCGACCCGTACACGCATCACCACCTGGTCATTTGCCTTCAATGTGCCAATTTCACCCAAAGTAACGTTCTCAGAAAAGCCGATAAACGCACTGAGGGTCGAGCCGCCACGCGAGAGAACGGGAGAATTGGCGCGGGGCGCCACCAGGAAAAGTGGCAGCGCCAGCACAAAGATAAAGCAAAGCAGCACCAGTGCTGTCAGCGGCAACCGGTTAGCCTCGATCTTGGTTTTGCGCCGCCGCGCCAGGCGTTTGAAGACACTCGAGTCGGGGGGCACCAGCAATCGAGTTTCCACCAGCCTTACTGAGCGTGATGCTTTCCTGATTTCAAAGGCTATGACTGTAGAGAGGGCGCACAAGAGATAAAGGCTCAGGGTGCCCAAGAACGCTGGACTGAAACTGAGCCCCGCAGCCAAAAGTACCTCAAAGAACGAGATCAAATACAGAAAGACCCAGTCGCGATCAGACTTAACTTGCAGCAGCTTAATAGCTGAAAGAAAGACGATCAGGTGAGCCAGAGCATTTACGCCCAGACGGCCGGCTGGTTCTCCCAAGGCTTTCTGAAACTGCCAATCGACAAAGAACAGCGGAATGGACAGCAAGACGATGATCAATCCGGAGCGCTCTGAAAGCTGCCAGCGAGTGCCTTCCAGGTTCCAGGCGACTACCAGCAGCGCTGCAAACAGAGCAGCAAGAACCAGGTGCAGACCTCCGGCCACAGTCAGGGCAAGCATTGCCACGGCAATCATAGCGTAGGAGGTGGCTCGGAAATACGTATCGAAGTTCATCTCAGGAATCTGCGCTCGGATTGATTATCTTTGATCTTCGTTGCAAAGTGAAACGCGGTTTAAATAGACGCTTTTCATCAGGTTACGGGGTGTCCGGTCAGGGCGACGATTGCAACCACAAGCCAGCCTCAGAGCGTCAAAGAGTCAGGGATTTTCAAGGAGGTTTTATATGCAGGGAAATCATTTACGGCGGGTCACCGGCTTCATTTTCGCCGCGCTGATGTTTGCCGCAGTTGCATTTATTCCGAGTGGTACGGTTCAAGCTCAGGAGCGCGGGGAAACCCGGGCTCAAGGACGCCGTGGCGTAGTAGTGCGGCCACACCCGCATCGGATTTATCGTCGTCCGTTTGCTTATCGTTACCGGTATCACCGGTGGGGGTTCCCTTACGGGTATAACCGTTGGGGCTACGATCCCTGGTCTCCATACGGCTTTAACCGTTGGGGCTACGACCCCTGGTCTCCATATGGAAGCCGTTACCGTCAGTATGTTTTTCGTGACAGTGAGTCAGCTGTCAAGAATGGTTACGAGCACGGCTTCAAGACCGGCAAGAGCGACGGCAAGAAAGCTAAGAGCTACAAGCCAGAGCGTTCGCACTACTACCACTATGCAGGCTTTGGCAATTACGCAGAGGTTTACCGTTCAGCCTTCGCAAATGGCTACTCGGAGGGTTACCGCACGGGCACTGCCGAACGTGCGCGCTAACAATATAGCTGTAGGGGCGGCCCTCCGTGGCCGCCCCTTCGGCGGCTCTGTAATTCCACGGACGGCAGTCCGTGGATTTTTCAGATCCTTTCTACAGCAAGCGCTGCTAAGCCAGTTGGGAATCCCATGGACGGCAGTCCGTGGTTTTTACAGATCCTTTCTACGGCAAGCGCTGCTAAGCCAGTTGGGAATCCCACGGACGGCAGTCCGTGGTTTTTTCAGATCCTTTCTACGGCAAGCGGCAATCACCTTATTAATGCCATGGACGCAGATTTGAGGAGACCCGGGCTGATTGCGGGTAGAAAGGATCTGAACCATCCACTGCCGAAGCTGGGAAAAAATTAGGCGCTATGAATAGATCACTTAACTGAGCAAATTTTCAGGTTGGGAAGGGTGGCTTGCGCCCGCTGTTCTCGCCAGAGTTCACGCTCATTGGTTAAGACAGTTTTCCTCAAGATTGAGATTTGAAACGTTGTTCATAAAATCTGAGGCCTGAGGCCCACCCGTCGCACCAACTCCTGGAAGCGAGGATCTGTGCGAAGGCCATCGTAATGAGGATCGACGTTGAGGTTTTGCATTTGCAAGTCGTGTGCAGCATATGCCTTCTCAAGTAAGGCAATTGCCTCTTCTTTCTTATCAAGACCAACGTAGAGGACTGCTAACTCAGCCGGTGAGACGTACTCCCTGGTTGTCTTTAATCTGGTCAGAGTGTCGACTGCCTCTTTTCTGTAACCTGCCTTTGCCAGGGCATAACCTAAATAACATAGAGTCCAGCTTGCTTCTCCGTCAGTGCGAATGCCTTTGCGAAACTCCTCGATTGCCCGCTGGTAGTTCCCCTTTGCAGCGTGGGTAAAAGCCAAACTGAACTACGGCCGATGGGATTCGGGTTCGAGTTTGTTTACCTCCTCCAAAATCTCAAGGGCTTCATCGTAGCGTTGCGGCTATCGCTCAAGCCGACCTGATATTGTTCAGCGGTTTTCGCGACTTTCCGGCCGGTGCGCGGGCAACACCCAATCCCGCCCTTTGCGGCGCGGGTTTGCCATTCTTACGCACAAGCCATTCGGGAACAGGAGATTCAAACGTTGGTTCGTTTAGCTCTACAGAGGGTCACTGCATCAACGTTGCGACAGGTGCCATCACAAACGGCCAGTTTACCTTCGATTTCGGTAATGGGAACACCTTCTTCGGAACGTACGTTGGCAACGTACAACTACCGTTGCCAGCACTGGCGGGTGATACTCGAGGCGTCACGCTCACTTACACGATTACGGGCGGAACAGGAACATTTAGTGGAGCTAGTGGGATTCTTTTGGGTGCTGGTGAACTAACCTTCATTACCACCGCCGGCGGCGTTGCCCCGATGGGTCACATAGAGATTAATACAGTTCCCGAACCCGCTACGTTTCTGCTGCTTGCAACTGGCCTTGCTTGCGCCGGAGGAATCGCTCGCAAATGGCGACTCGGCAGAAACTAGTTAGATTCTGACTATTCGGTTTGTTTGCTATTTACTTAAAGCCCATTCGAGACAATAAGTCACTAAACCGAGGGTCCTGCCTAAGCGGATCCAACCGAGGATCAACTTTAAGGAAAGCCATCATCCAGAAGCGATCACTGTAAGCGCGCTCTAACCAGTCGAACGCCTGATCGTTCTCACCCAGGCCGGCGTAGATTAAAGCGACCATATAGGGATGGACGTAGCGTTCAGTAGAGATCTCGTGCAACCGGGCGAGCACTCGGCGGGCCTCGCGTTTCCTGCTGGCTACGGCAAAGGCGTGCCCCAGGAATCCAATGTTGCGATACTCAGGTAGCCCTTTGGTGGCTTGTATCTCTGAGATGGCTTCGGCGAACATCCCTTTCTGCTGGTAGGCCTGCGCCAGGAACAGATGCGCAATATTGAAGTTTAAATCCATTTCGATAACTTGTTGGAGCTGGACAATGGACTCGTCAGTCCTGCGTGCAGGACTCGTCAGTCCTGCGTGCATGGAAAAGAAACCAGCCAACGTCCGATTTAATATTCAGGGAGACTGGGTCAAGTTGTTTTGCTCGTAGAATCTCAGCATGCGCCTGGTCAAACTGTCCCATCGAGACGAAGTACATGGCGTAGCCTTGATGAGCGGTCGGTGAATTTGGGCTTAGTTCAGCTGCTCGCTGAAATGCGTCTTTTGCTCCAGGCCAGTCCCGCTCGTAAAACAGGCGAGTCCAACCCAAAGCGCTATAAGCTTCAGCCAGGCTGTGGTCGAGCTCAAGCGCCCGCAACGCCGCTTCTTTCTGTTTCGGATATGCTTCTTCCGGGCGTACGGCGCTAAAGTTCCCCAGCAGGCCGCGAGGTCTTACTGCACGCTGACCTACCTTTTCAGCGAGTCTTCTTTTGCGCCAAGCGACGAACTACTGGAGGACTGGTGAGTTCTCGCAAAGCGTCTTTGCCCACCCAACGAGCAGCAGCACTCTCCGAATCTGCCAAATCCTTTGCGACCCGCACTGCGGCCGCATTGAGGGCGGGATTGCGTTTGCCGATACAGCGTAGTGCCCAGTTGACAGCCTTCTTGACGAAGTTGCGCTCATCAGTGGCAGCTTTTTCAATCAGGCGAAGGCGGGAAGAAAAAGATTCATCGTCAGCACTCTTATCGTGAGCTACTAAACTGGCCAGCAGCGCAAAGGCCGCGCGTTTTTCGAACTCCGGGCGACGGCTGGACCATTGCTTGACTTTGCGCCAGGCATGAGGAGTTCGATCGAAGAGGTGGAAGCAGACAGTGTCGCAGATGGCCCAGTTGTCAAAGTCGCGGCACCAACGGTCCATTTGTGCTGGCGTCACCAGCTCAGGCTCGTCTACAAAGACCGCCAACATCCGAGCCTCATACCAACCGGTATTCCAGAGCTCCAGAGCAAGTTCGTGATTCCTGCCCAGCTGCCTGGCAAGTTGTCGAATGTTACCCACCGAAACGCCAAAAGCTTTGTCGGAGGTAATGGCATAACGTGCCATACCCTCGCGATTGCTCTTAGTGCCCTTGCGCTTCAGCGACGCCAACGCGCCTTCAACGGTGGGTGCGGTTGATTGCTCAGGTTTCTTCCGTGCTTTCACGGCGCGACTTTCATTTTTGGTAGGCATGGTCGGAGAAATGTTGTTTTGAATAAACGTGGCCTCTCTCAGTCCGGGTAGCAGACGATTGACAATAGCTCAGCAGTTTACTGCTGGGATTAAGAAGTGACAAAGGCTGGTCCGTGAAACGCACGGCTGAAAGTGGGTGCAAACCCAGGCAGCCGCCGAACTGCAAGCGAACTAAAAGACTCGCCACAAATCTTTGAACAGCTGGAACGGCGGCGCCTTGAGTTTGAGCAATAGTTTCAATCCTGAATTCTTCAAACCCTTCATAATTTCCTCGTGGGCTACAAAGCAATTAATTCGTCGGAGTGGACACAGAACAGAAACCACCTGGTACCTCAACAAGCTTTGGTGCTCGTTGGAAGGCCGCCCCGACACTTCACGGCAGCAGCGAGAAAGTGAAACTGATAATTGCTGACCGCTCTGACTGATTCTGACTGGGCAGAAAACGGGAGTTCATTGCTGCCTCCACCGCTGCTGCGCGCAACATCTCGGGCCCGCTAACTGCCAGAGCATTAATCACCTTTCCCTCAGCATCCAGGGTCACTTTAACGGCTACGATCCCGCCAATGCCTGCTTTCTTTGCTTCCTCGGGATAAGTGACTTTAGCCAGGTCAGGCTCATCTTCGGAAATTAATCGAGCTTTCGGCTCTGAAAGCTCCACCTTTTCCGCGACTGGCTTGCTGCGAGGATTTCCAACTAAACTGCCCGCTGGATTGGGAGCGCCAGTTCTACTGAGGTTTGCACTCGGCTCTTGGACTTTTGCAATTTTTTCCGTGGAGTAATAGGAGATAGTTCGATAGGTTACCTCGACGGGCTCGTATCTTAAACCGTTTTCGAAAACCACCAGGAACGTCATCATCTTCGTCCAGTTCCCCACACTATCAAACTCGTATGTGTAGACTTCCCGGCTTAGGATCGCGTTATTAGGACCGCGGAGAATCATCTCAATCACATTTCCCTTGTCATCGTATTTGAAATCCTGTTTGCCTACTGGATTGTGTCCAGGCGCAAGTGGGTACGAGGTATTCTCAACTCTCTGACCGGCAGGATTATAGGTGGTGACCTCGACCAATTGTCGGGACCCTTCAATCAACTTTCCCGCTTTTGTTGAGAGCTTTGCGGTTTCAGTGCGTACCCGGCGAACGGGCCCAATCAGACTGTCCTGCTCTCGGTTTCCTTCTAAAATCGAGATCGAAGCCGGAGGTCCCGGCTTTCCACTCATCTTCTTCCTCTGCGCCGGTGTTTGCGCAAGTGCTTCCAGTGAAGCCGCCATGATCATCGCAAAGAGGATTAAGCCGCGAATTCCGTGTCTAGAAACCATAAACCCCTCACTCCACCGAACATGCCCTTAATTACGAGTTCAGATAATTTCACAGTCCGACTAATCAAATCTGCTCTGCTCTGCGTTGGCTCTTCGAAGATTTTGCTTGCCAAAGCTTCTAGCAATCAATCTTGACTTCCACGATCTCAGCGGTTGCCTGACCGTTGGAGTTTACATTGATGCGAAAGATCACATGACCCATCAAACTATCGAATGAGTCCTCCTTGTTGAGCGCGAAGTTGAAAACATAGTTGAAGGTATTGGGCGATACCCCTCGGGAATTGATATGACTTGTGCCATGGGCTTTATACTTGCGTCCACTGGTCAGCCCTTGAGCCGTCATCCCTTCAGCATCAAAGTGGCCTTTTAGAAACGTGTCCCCACTCGCCTCGCGCATAACACTGAACAGGGCCTGAAACTCACCACTGAGACGAAGCTCCTTCTCCGAGCAGGGAGTCGCAATAATTCGTTCCTTGAGCGCGTTCTGGTTTGCGGACAAGCCGGCCTGAGTAATGCCCTGGCCAGAGCTATCATCCCGAGTCTCGGCTTTGGTGGAAGATCCATTTCCACCTGCTTTGTCTTGAGAGGCTTCTCCTTGGGTATTCGCCCAAACCTTATTCCCCGCCGTGTCAAGTAGTTTGGCGGTATTTGATTGGCCAGAAACTCCAACGGTCAGCGCCACCAATGAGACTAAGAAGCCCGATACAATCAGCATCGCTCTAATCATGATGTCTTCCCCGGAATCGACGTACTGCTCATCGCAAACCTTTGTTAAAACACTGGGAGGTGTAAGGTAGAATCGGTTCCGGGTCTGAAGGACGTTGGGAGTAATCGACTCAGTTTAACGAGGGACGCAACGGGGAAACCATTTTGGGGTCTCTCTGAGGAACGACGCTACAGAGGATGTAGGGAAGGCGCCAGCATTATTACATATCACCAGTTGTACGACAATCTTTTAGAGCACAAAATGCTTTAGCGCGAGTGTCGTTGTTGCTATCCTGTTGCAAGGGCCCCGAACACCTTGGATAGCGAAGAGTTTAACTATGCCGGAGATCATCCAATGTGAAACCCACGGCGAGCGTGAACAAACGTTTGTCTGCAGCCATCTAGCAGATCGGGTTGTTGGTTCCGGCTTCAATCGCGAGGAACCCACGGAAGAGAACCCATTCCCCGACGCGTTGTGTGATGACTGTAATCTGATTTTCGAAGCCCACCAAGGCTGGAACGAAGAAACAGAGAAGCTGATCAGAATTCGCTTGTTGTGCTCGAAATGTTATGAAAAGGCACGCATCTGCAATACGAGAACGGATGTGTCCTTCGAGGATCTCAGAAGCTTGCGGTGGAAGTGCACCACTTGCGAGGAGTGGCACACCGGTCCTTGTCTTGACTTCTCTTACAACGCTCCGATTTACTGGAATGAAAACAAGGAGGCCATTGAGCCGGACACCGGAGGTATCGATCAACTCCCCAAAAACATTTCTGAATGAGGACATCTGTAAAGATACCCAGCTGCTCATTTGCCAGCTTTGCCTCTCTACGCTAGTTTAGGCTTGGTTCCTTAGGAGCTTGGAAATGAAACATTTCCTAACACTAACTGTTCTTCTTATTTCAACTGTGTCCGTAGGAACCGCGCAGCAGACCTTAAGGCTTGTGCAAGGGGGCCCTGGGGTTAGCGTGCCGGCTGGGCAGTCGGTTCGAAGCCGGGTCCTAATCCAGGAAGCGGAACGTTGGCTTTCCGAGATGGGGTACTGGACCGGCGCAGTTGACGGACGATTTGATGCGGCAACGCAAACGGCTGTGATCGCGTTTCAGAAATGGGAGGGCCGCAAGATTACCGGCCGGCTTACGTTTGATGTACTGGAGGCGATTCGCACCAGCGGCTCACAAACCAGTGGTGGTCCCAGAGCCCGGGAAGTTGGGTACCCACATGTGGAGGTCGATCTGGATCGTCAGGTGATGCTGCTGGTCAACGAAACCGGAGGTGTCAGAGTTCTGCCTGTCTCAACAGGCAGTGGCAAGGAATTTATCGAGGATGGTCAGACGAGTGTAGCCTACACACCGCGTGGCAGGTTTCTGGTCTATGAGAAGGGTGTTGGTTGGGAGAAGGGTTACTTCGGTTCGGTTTACTATGCCAATTACATCACTGGCGGAGTAGCAATTCACGGACACCCGAAGGTTCCGGCCTACCCCGCGAGTCATGGATGCATTCGCTTACCAATGTTCGCTGCTCGTGAGGTGAGCAAACTACTGACGTTGGGAACGATTGTGCTGGTTTATGACCAGGTTTCGTTCGTCTCGGGCAGACCCTGGGCTGAGAATCCCAAACTAAAGCAAGCCGCTTTGTTAAATAGCGCCCCCCAGGAATACACCTACCACACAGAAAAGGTAAACACGGCGCCCGGTTCGTTCGTCACCAAAAAACCCCGTCCGCGTATTATCAGCGCCGATTAAAAGCTGTAGGGGCGGCCCTCCATGGCCGCCCCTCCATCGCATCACGCTAAATAAAAAGGTGAATCGAACTTTTCGGAATCCCACCCACGGGTAGTGGCTGTGAAAAAATTAGGTCTCCATAGAAGTCACTCAACTGAGCAAATTCTCAGGTTGGGAATGGTGGCTTGCCCCCGCTGTTGCGCAACGCTCAATCTTGAGGAAAACTCTCTTAGTCAATGAACGGGAACTCTGGCGGAGCAGCGGGGGCAAGTCACTCTTCCCAACCTGAAAATTTGCTCAGTTGAGTGGTCTACTCATAGCGCCTAATTTTTTCAGAGCTTTTCCGTGAACGCCCCTCCTCGCGCGAGGTTCAATCTTTAGTTCTTCCGACTGATGCGACTCGGTTCCACCGAAAGACCCTTTTTGACTTCTCCGTGTAATTTCTGAAAGTGCTTCTGTATCAGCGTGAGCGGAGGAGGCGAAAGTTTATCAGCCTGGGTGGTGCAGTGCCTTGTTTAGGCTGCCACTTATACCTCCCATCCCTTCTTCTGATCTGCGTCTCTCCAGATCTGCGTTGCTCTGCGTTAATCTGCGGCGAATCCTCTTGCCGCATCCAAACGATCCACGAAATCACACGAAATTACATCGGAAACTACACTAAACGTACCCTTAATCAGCGGTAGGTGGTCTTGGAAGGGCCGCCTTTCGTACAGTAACTAGCGTCTCAGGCGGGCGAGGGTCTTCACAAGCTCGGCCGCTTGCGCTTGACGCGGTAGCGTGTAGCTCTCCTGGCCCCTCACTCAAGCAGAGTAGCACGCAGTCATCAGCACACAGTCAGAACCACAACGCGGCAGAGTTCGGTACTGACTGGATGGGCGCAACCAAAGTCAGACAGATGTCAGATAGCTGCGACCGGGAACAACTGCAAGTAATGACACTCACGCAGCGTATCTACACATCTAACCTCTGGCACCCTCCTTGCCCGAGCTCAGCAGGAGGACCAGATGCGAATCACAACTTGCCTGACAACCCTGCTTCTCGTGGCTTTCGCACAGGGCGCGCACGCTCAGTCACCATACGAAAAGTTCGAGTTAGGAGTGCATTACACCACTCTGCGCGTTTCGGAGAAGAGCGATCAGGACAGCGGCGTAGGCGCGCGTTTCACTTACAATCTCAACCAATATCTGGGCGTTGAAGCCGAAGTAAACGCGTTGCCACAGTCCCGTGAGGGTGGAGGACAGAACGAGGTACAGGGTTTCTTCGGCGCGCGCGCGGGCATTCGCAAGAAGAACTACGGATTATTTGTAAAAGCGCGACCCGGTTACAACAGATTTTACCTACTGGGTGTGACGCCTGGCCCCAACGCATTCGAGCAGGGACATACTCGCTTTGTATTGGACTTAGGTGGTGTTGTTGAGTATTACCCAAACCACAATTTGGCTCTGCGGTTGGATGTGGGAAATACGATGATCCGTTACAAGCCCGGTGACTTTTTCTACCAGCGGTTAGACCAGCCGATGTTCGTGAACAAGGAATTTAGCCACAACCTACAAATAACCCTCGGCTTCGCCTTCCGTTTCTAAGTACGAGTGTTCGCGCATCACCTGATCGAATTAAATAAAGTCAATCTCACGGACGAATTTCCGCCAGTGTTTGAGGTTATCGAGAAATGCTAAGAGTCATCAGTACCGCAACGCGGTAACGTCGGGTCAAACATAGGCTTGTCGATTCGTTATTGGCTTGTCGATTCGTTGTTGGTCGAATAGTCTAGCTCGCCAAGGCCCGACCTCACGCTACCGTTACGGTACTGATTGTTTGATCTTAAGGTCCTGACTTGTGAAAGGATCATCATGAACCTCCAAGACATTAGACAACTATTCGATTACACCGAATGGGCCAACCGGAAGGCGATGCAAGCGGCGGCTGGCCTGGCTTACGAAGATCTGCGACGGGATGTGGGTATTAGCCATCAGTCGATCTTCGGTACTTTACTACATACGGCCGGGGCCGATTGGATCTGGTTTGAAAGGTGGCACGGGCGCTCGCCCACCAGAGACGAGGCGTGGTCTCAGTGGACGGTTGCCTCATGCGTCGACCTGGCAACATTAGACGAACGCTGGGGAAATCTGATCGATCAACGCAAGCAATTCATTGCTGAGCTTGATGAAGAACGACTGAACGCTGAGCTGTCATTCAAACTGCTCAGCGGCGATGCCAGCTCAATGCGGCTGGTGGACCAAATGCAGCACGTCGTCAACCATGCCACAATGCATCGCGGGCAAGTCGTGGGGATGATTCGTCAACTCGGGGTTGAGCCTCCCTCGACAGACTTGGTGTTCTACCTGCGGCAAGAGATTTCGCCAAAGTGAACCCAGGTGGCGAGCATCATCCACGAAAGCACACGCATAAAAATCACCTAAACACCCGTAAGATCAAGTTGCGGGATAAGACGAAGTTGGCGGGCTACATTAGTGCTGCTGACGGAGAAGGTTTTACCGTCATAGACTCGAAGTCAAAAGTGGCTACTAGAATCGCGTACCCACAGGTAAAAAGCGTCCAGGGCCACAATCTCTCGACGGGCGCAAAGATTGCCTCGGCGTCGGCATTGCCGCGACCATCATTTTTATTATTCTTTGGTTTACCACTGGCCCCGGCAGTGATTAACAAAATGAAGTGGGTACAGGTAGAGAAAAGCTCACCGCAGAGACACAGCGCGGCCTGCGGCCGCAACCAAAACGAACTGGATGAGCAGTCGTCATTTGACACAGGATGCAAAGGTTCTCGGCAAAGGACGCAGAGAGACTCTCCTTGGCGTGCTTTGCGTTTTCTGAACCAAATCGTCCTTCGAGCATAAGAAAACGGCGGTCAATACTTTCCCAACCGCGTTAGTGTCGTTTCGTGTGCTGCAGCGTTACGTCGAGCTGGCGCCGCAAGACCCGAACATCTATGACAGTTTAGGCATGGCCTATCAGTGGGCGGGACGCTACCCTGAGGCGATTCAAACATTTGAGAAAGCGCTGTCTCTCAATCCGCAATTTGAGATCGCTCTCATTCACCTGGGCAACACGTATGTTTGGCAGGGACGTTACCGCGAGGCCATGCGGCAGTATCAGCGATTTGTTCAGGTTGCCTCCTTTGCAGGTACTCGCGCGCGCGGCTACGAAAGCATTGCCCTGCTCCACCTTAAAAAAGGAGAGTTTGTGGAGGCAGAGCACACTGTGAAGGCTTTGCTGAAGGTAGATAAGCAATTCGTTCAGCCTTCGTTACTCCTTGCCTTGGAGCGAAACGATTTGGCCTCGACCGAAAGGCTTATGACAATCCTAGAGACAAACCGCGCGCTCGATCGCGGAAACAGAGGCTATGAGCGAGGACGCTCCTGGCTCCGCGGATATTTGGCACTCAAGAGCGGACGGGCTCCGGAGGCGATTGAAACCTTCAAGCAAACCTTAAGACATAGACCCACGGTTTGGTACATTGATGCCTTTGAAGACTGTCTGGCCAACGCCTACCTGGAACTGGGCCGGCTGGATGAAGCCATCGCGGAATACGAACGGATCCTGAAGCTAAATCCCTATTACCCTTTAATTCACTATCATCTCGGCCAAGCCTTTGTGCGAAAAGGGCAACTTGTTCAAGCACGCGCCTTTTATCAGGAGTTTCTGGAAGTTTGGAAGGAGGCGGATTCGGATATGGCTGAAATCCTTGCTGCTAAGAAATTCCTTTCCCAAGCTTCTTAGACTCGATCGGCAGCTTTCGGATTAAAGTTTGTTATGAGTTCGCCGTCACCATCTTGAGGAGTCTGTCGGAGTAAACTGTTCAACCAGCCTGCGGAGCAGGCGACAGAATAAAGCCTGGGGTGGAGCGAAGCGGAACCCCAGGATTGCGGTTGAATTAGAGATCCGAGCCCGCGCCAGCGGGCGACAGTGGTGAAATGACAGTTTTCGACAAAGACATCGGCTCGCCTGCGGCTGTCGCCCGCTGCCGCGGGCTCGCGGTCTCTAATTCATTGCAAACCTGGGGTTCCGCTTCGCTTCACCCCAGGCTTTATTCTGCCGCCTGCTCCGCAGGCTGGTTGAACAGTTTATTCCGATGAAATGCTGATTGTTACGGGGCTGGTTTGCGCTTTATTACATATTCCACCACGTAACGGCGCAGCTTGTCGCGGTTTTGCTTGAGGTAGGCGGGATAGTCTTGCGCCATCCCGCTGTCTGCTCTGGCGATGAGAAGATAAGCTTCCAATAAACCTGCGTCATTAATCTCCTTAAGTAGCGCCAGCGACGAATTGAGAGTCTTTGTCTTCTTGTCGGACGTTGCCATGGTGATGACACTGCGCAGAGCCTCAGCCTCCTCTGCCAGCGAATGCCGATAGGTTTTCTCATTTGGAAACGCCTCGGTAAACTTCGCTTTCCGCCAGCGGGAGCGAGTAACTCCGTAGGAGATCCACGCGACTGAGCCATCGTCTTTGCCGCCCATGAGTGTCCCGGCATCGATATTCATCTGAGGGTCGCCTTTTTCGTCAAACGACACCTCGGGAATCTCAATCTGTGGGTGGCCAATTCCAGTCCGGGTGGTATTGCTCCATTGAATAAGGCCGGCGCGCGCAAAGCGATTATACGGTTCGGTGATAAATGCTTCTACGTAACGATCGCGCGCCGCGTCGGTTTTACCTTGCCTCATTAAGGGGGTGGCCGAATAACGATAGGCAGTCTCGATATTCGGGTCAATGGCGATAGCTTTCTGGTACCAAACCTCAGCCTGTGCGTAGTCCTGTTTCTGAAGATAAATATCCCCCGAAAAAAGTGCCGCATGGTAGAGCTTGGCATCGAGTCGCAGTGCTTCCTGATATTTGGCTAACGCTTCGTCGGGTTTTCCCTGTGAGAAATAGGCCTCGCCCTCGCTCATCAGAGCATCGGCCTGAGGATTCTTAGAATAGGGGCTCGGATCAGAGCCATCTGCTGGCAAACTCTCAATCAAGGCTTCAAGTCGCGGCTCGCTATATTTCAATTGTCTCGCTTTGACGAATGCGTTACGTGCGCGCACGCGGAGCGCTTTTCGCGCGGCATCGTCTTTGGTATTTGTGGCTTCGCCGAGCAAAGCAAAACCCAGGAAGAACTGCGTTTCGCCATCATTGGGATCGAGCGTCGAAAGCTTCTCTAGCAGCGGCAGAGCTTCAGTGTACTTTACCTGGTCCACGAGTGCTGAGGCCTGGCGCTTCAACGCTGAAATGTCCGCACCTGTTTGTGTTTGCGCAATGGACGAGAATGGCGCAATGGAGAAGGAAAACCACAGCAGCGCGAACCACTTGATCAACGGTTTGGATAGAGACATAGCACGCTCCTTTGGGACGGCATCCAGAGCCAACCCTAGAATAGACTTCCGCTGTCCTTCCCCACAAGAACTTTATTGTTTGGCTGTCCAGAGCTCGAGTCCAAAGGCGCAACCGATTACGATCGGAAGGCAAGCAGCTTGAACCAGGCAGGCATCGCGTGCAAGTGGTCCACGTGATCAGGAGCAGAATTCCCGGCGTAGCCGCGCAGATGAAAACCCTTCACGTCGACGACGCTTAATTGCTGCATCCCCATCGGACCTTCACGGAGCTGCGGCCGACGCAAAAGGCCTAGCTGTTGCAACAGGTAATCCGCGCACTCTGTAGTACTCGCATAGGTGCCCGGAAAAATCTCTGAGTGGGTAAGGACGAATGACTTTTTTCCCGTCATTGCCTCTTGAGCGAACCTGACAAATACCTCCAGACCCGAGGCATCCAGTGTTCCCCCATCAGCGAGAGGTTTGCCTTCCGGCAGGTAGCTGGTGTGTAGCCCGTCCAGCAGCACGACCTGGTTTACCAACTGGAAGTACTGCGGCGTTTTCAGGATCTCTCTAATTCCGCCATACCCGGCAGAAAACCCGGCCATGGTGATGGAGGACCAACCTCGTTTCAACCCCAGCAACTCATTCGCTTCAGCCAACAGAGACTGAAACAAAGCACCATCCATAAAGGGCTTGCGGTACGCATTTGAGCCTGCACCTAATTGGACTGTGACCAGGGCCGTGCGTGGTAAATGACTTGCGACGTGGAGTTCGATCAACCAGGGCGCGCCGTGGAAGTGAACCATGAGTGGCGCCGGCCTGTTCGGGTTGACAAGCGGACCAGCAAACAGGCGGGCGCCTTTGAGTGTCTTCAGCTCCCAACGCCGGCCAACTGCCTCAGTTCGCGCAATCCTTGGGTGCGGACGAGTTTGGTCCACCATTGGCGACGGATTTTGAGGCGCAGGCTGTTGGGCAGCGATCACGCTGGCCAGGAAAGTGAAGCTGGGGACCAAAGTAAGCAGGACTAGATTGATTTTGATTGGGTAAATTGAGTGGGCGGGCATTTTGTTTGACCAATCATCTGTGACTCAGGTTTTCTTGGATGTTTCGATGGCAACACCCCAAATGTGGTCGCCTCTGTGCAAAAAATTTGTGGGGCGTCTCTTCCAAGAAACCACCACGGCTAATTGGGGGTACGAACAAAGCGCGCCAAACCTTTTAAGACACCGGCTGGAAACAATGACTAGAATTTTCCGCGCCTAAATGTTTTGGCCATTTCCCTGAAAGTTTCGAGATTAGGCTGCCGATTTTTACTGCTAATTAGCCCTTGCATCAAAAAGTAACTTTGCTCTTCAAACAGAATCACCTGATAGACCGTCATAGGTTGTCCAGTATCCTTATCTTTAGCAGTGGCTACGATTTCATAACCTTGCAACTGATCAAGTGTTACTTTAGTTGTTTGCTCGATCTCCAAATCCGTTAAAGTTGCCGTTTGCGCAATTCGAGCTTTGGCAAACTCCTCAGGGTTTACTATCTGGATTCTTGCAGTTGACTGGCCGACAATGAACACGGGATCATCTATGTCTTTGCTTGGAAAGCGTCCAGTTTTGGTAAATGTCAGCATATTAACCATTCGCCGCGACAGCTTTAACTCTCCTTTTTCCTCAATCGTGAAGTTTAAGCCTTCCGTCGGAGATACATCCTTTTTGCGGTCCCAAGTGGTCGTCAGAATGCTCAGCTTCATCGTTTCGGATAACTCACGTTCAAAGTTTGAGGGAAACATGGCGGTAACAATTACCGATTCTTTGTCATCTCCGAAGACAAGCAGCCACTTAAGATACTCTATGCCGAAGGCGCTCTGTTTGACTTTCAATATGAATCCGCTATGACCGTCCACTTTGATTGCCTGCCTGTTCAAAAGCGACATGCCCTTCTGCTTGAACTGAGCTGGATCTGAGAGCCCGGAAGAAATTTCCGCCAAGGGCGCTGGAAATTCTGTAACCATGATTGAGGAGCCAAAAGGCTCGTGCCAGAAACCTGGAAACTGAGTTGCGCGGGTGAAGCCCTCCGGCGCTTCTAAGCTGACTTTGGTTCCTACAACAAGTGTTAATTGTCGTTGTGGCTCAGGGGCTTGAAAGAAGCCATTGACAGAGAGTGCAAACAAAAGAAAGATGCCGAGTCTCATCCAGTCTCGTCTCCTGAGCCGCGGTATTCCTCCAGAAGTTTGGTTCTTTCCACTCCCATCGCCTCAAGCGTTTTCAACCATCCCTTTCTGAATGGCGCCAAAGCGTCTCGAATTGCTTCGGCCACGGCGAGATTGCGAAACCATTTCTTGTCTGCTGCCACGATAAACCATGGCGCCTGCCTGGTGCTGCAGCGATTAAGCACATCTTCGTAGGCCGCAGTATATTTGTCCCAGTATTCGCGCCCTTTCCAATCCTCCACCGATAGTTTCCAGGCTTTGATGGGATCTTCCTCTCGCGCAAGCAAGCGACGCTCTTGTTCCTCCTTGCTGATGTGTAAATAGAACTTCAAGATAATTGTGGATGCGTCGGCCAAGAGCCGCTCGAAAGCGTTGATGTGCTCGTAACGAGCTTCCCATAAGCGCTTGGGCACCAGGTCAAGTACCCGAACGACGAGTACATCTTCATAGTGTGACCGGTTGAAAACCTTAATTTGTCCGGTTCCGGGAGTTGCCGCATGAACTCGCCAGAGGAAGTCGTGCGCGAGTTCCTCCTCAGTTGGAACTTTAAAAGACGAGACACTACAACTCTGAGAATTGAGCGGTCCGAGCACATGTCGAATCGTGCCATCCTTACCGCTCGTATCTCTTCCCTGCAAGATGATCAAAAGGCTCTGTGACCCGGCGGCGTACAGTAGTTCCTGGAGTTCAATCAGTTCACGGATGTACTTGTCGGTCCTGGCTTCGGCACTCTTTCGATTGAGTCCAGCGGTGTCACCCGGATCAAAGCGGTTTAGCTTGATTCGTTTCCGACCCTCAACGCGATATGCGTAGGCCATGCTTGCTCCTAAAGTAAAGAGTTAAAATGTCACGGCTGCAGACAAGCCGCGGATGCGTCAAATTCTAAGGCTCTGAGTGCAGGCTCTCTATATCTTTGAGAATACCTGCCACCAGGGCTTTTATTACCTGTGCACCTTTTGCTCGGGTGGCCAGCGTCGCGTCGCCATAAATACCGGTTGGCGAGTAACTCCCCTTCCCTTTCGGATTGCGCGTCAGTCCGCGTTCGCTGCTCGGATGGTAGTCTTTGGCGGCCTTCTTCATATTCACCGTCTTCGGCGCGATGAAAAGCATCATAGAAGTCTCGATTTCGTCTGCGTGTGTGCCTCCCTCTTGTTGTGCTATGGCCTTCTCGACTGGGCCTAAGATCTCTTGCAGATCTGTATACCGCAGAATCAATCCTTCCCTGGCCAACGACTCAGCCGCAGGCTGCAAAGCTCTGAGCGTAGAGATGCCGGTGTTGAGCACGTAAAAGCGGCGCGGTCCAAACTTCGCCAGGCTGATACAAACATCTACGATCAGATCTCGGGCCGTTTCCAGCTGCAGCGTGGTGGAACCGGGGTATTCAACAAACGAAGGGTAGAAGTGGTAATTAATAGTTGGCGCCACCACGACATTCGCTTGCTCCAGCACACGTTGCTTCAAGTATTCGGCGATCAACCAATCATTTTTGAGTTTTAGATGCGGACCGTGCTCTTTGGCCGCCGCGCCGAGCGGAATCACGACAATTGTTTTGTCGGTCAGGACCTTTTCTGCTTCTACCCAAGTCAAGTCTTCAAGCTGAATCCCTTTTGTCTTCGTCTGAGCTGTGACTCCGACAATAGAGGTCGCTAGTAACGTAAGAAGCAGTATCCATTTCATCGCTGTTTCCTTAATCGATCTTGAGTGAATGATCCGGATCGGTGTGTTTCGTGTAATTCGTGGACTAAAATCTGTAGGGGCGGCCCTCCGTGGCCGCCCCTTCGTCGCATCACGGTCAATAAAAAGGTAAATCGAGTTTGTCGCGACCGGGGGCGGCCACGGAGTTCACCAGCAGCCCGCCACCTGCAGATGTCCTAGAGAAACCACGTGGTACGTCTCCAAGCCTTGGCGCTCGTTCGTGTAGTTTCGTGTGAGTTCGTGGATCGTTCGTTTTTGCCACGCAAACAGACGATCCACGCGCATCACACGAAACTACACGAAATTACACTAAACGTGCCCCCAATTAGCCGTGGTGTTTCTTGGGAGGGCCGCCCCTACAGATTTTTGTCACAGACTCGGCACTGGGTGGATGGTTCAGAACCACTCGCTCTTTAAGACTTCGATCATGTTTTTTGCCAACTTTCCAACATCGCTTCAACTTGATCTCTTACATGCGCGCGGGCCTCGCCTCTGAACCGTCCCTTGGCCAGCAAGGAGTCATAATTTGTCTCGCGATGGCGGACATGAGCCGTTACAGCTAGCCGAACCGCCTCCTCATCAAAACTTTTGGCGGCGGCGGACCGGCCTACTCTCCCACTGTACTTCAGACAGGCATGTTCAGCGATTGTCTGTTCTCTCCCGGCAGGACAGTTCGGATACAGCGCTCGAATTCTTTTGGCGAACTCGCCGATGTATTGATAGTCCAATTCGGCCCCTCGTTCTCGGGCTCGCTCGTTCCGTCGTTCCCTAACCTCGCTGTCCGCCAAACACTCGGCCTCGGCTTTGGTGAGTGCGCTTTCCTCGACGAGTAGGCCCTGCCGTTCGTACCGACGTCGGGCTCTGCTGAATTTCAAGACGACAGCCCAGAGAGTCGAATATTTTTTGGAGCGTCTGGTTAAAGCCGCATTACCTGTCGGTAGGAACACCAACTCGGTAAGGTCTGCGCACGCCAAACACAGGGCGCCTTTATTCTCCTCGAGGGTAATCCACGCCTCCCGGCCCAAATCCTCTCCACACTCGTCACACTTTGAGTCACGGTGTGAAATAAATACCTTAATTTCGCTCTCGGCGAATCGCGATTTCGGCTCAAGTTGTTCGGGTGGATTGACGGGTAAGGGCTTGCGTGCTCGCGGTAGCTGCTCGTCTACCGTCTTCTTTTGTTTGCGTGCAACCGCAGTTGCGGCCGCAGACTTTGAATGGAAGCTGCTCTCGGTAGGCACATCGTCGAAGGTGCGTGCTGGCGACTCTGACGTCGCTATTTGAGAATCGCGAATAAACGGAATGTTGTTCACTTCTAACCAATTTATCGCTATCTGCTCATAAGTCTTGTCCTTAAAGTCGAACCATTCGTTTACGAGACTAAGACGTCTGATTGCGGAGTTGAATCTGTGGAACGCTCCGCCTCCTCGAATCAAATTGCGCAATTCATCTTTAATATCCGGTCTCCGCTGTGACAGACAAAAATCGTCCATGATCTGCCAGTTATGAATGTCGAACTTATCGGGCAACTGTAGGTAATCATCCGACTCAAGCACCTCACGCCTGATCCTTCTCTCTTCCTTCAGCCACTCTGGTTTATCTAAGGAGTTTTCGTCGACGCTACCGTCTTCGAAGTCGTCCTCAGGTTCCACTCCAAACTCTGACGCCAACCCGACAAACTCACCCGTTTTCATGTTCAGGTAGACTTCGAACTCTGTGTCCACAGAAGATAACTGCCGAACAACCTCACTCAGTTTTACAGGCAGCGGCATGAGGATCACCGTAATTAATTGCTTAGCAGAGGACAGTTTAGAAACGTGACTGCCGGCTATGTTAAACGAGCGCTTTACATCTTTCAGGAACTCTCACTTAGCTGAGATCGTTTGGTGTAACTTCATGGATCGTTCGTTTGAGCGGTGAAAGAACGATTCATAACCCGAAATTACGTGAAAGCTTGCCGGCCCTTTCAGCGACGACTGAAAAGGCTCAAAGATTCAAAAGCTGATTCGCGCGCCTAACTGAACAGCTCGCGGTCCTCCTGAGCCAAAGACCTGCGTAACTCGCGTGATAGGCTGTCCAAACGTGACGTTGGTGACATCGCCATTGTAATCGGAGAGATTCGCAGCATTGTAAACATTGAACACCTCACCAATGAGCGTAAAGCGCCACCGCTCTGCGAACACGAACTCTCGACTGAACCGCAGATCCAGCGACTGAGAATTGTCGCCAAACCAGTAACGCTCCGGCAGCGTCAACAGAGGGATCTGTGCGCCTTTGCCGTCAGCCCTGCCCGCATAAACCTGGTTGAATTGTGTGACCAGATTTTCCAAGTCGCCTACTCCCAAACCACGGTTGAAAGCGTTCACGGTGCTTCCGGGAAGCAGGTCGTCCGTAGTGCCATCTCCGTTGAAATCGATGCCACCGACGAATGCGCTAAAGGGAGGAGTGCTGGCATAAGAGAAATTCACTCCAAGCCGCAGGTGCCACGGCAACTGGATGACGCCGGCCAGGTTTAAGATATGTGTGATGTCTGTCGCGAGCGGGCCCCGGTTGCTCAACCAGTCGTCCAGATTGAAGCCGTTCGATGTGTTCACGTGTGTCCCAGTGTTGCTCGAATACGCCCATGAGGCCAACAACTGGAAGCCACGTGAGAAGCGTTTGTCGGCCCGCACCAGCAGGCCCTTGTAAGTCGCCCGTCCCGCGTTGGTTTGCACGTTGACCGGCCCAGTCGAGCAGATGGCCTGCGGGTCATTACGTTGAGTCTCATTAAGACACCTTGGAATAACCGGGCCGCGCGCGCTGTTGAAATGATTCAGGTCAAGCTGGCCCAGGCCAAGATGATCGAAGTGCCGGTAGGCAAAATCAGCGCTCACTACGAAGTCTCTGGCGAGCTCCTGCTGGACCCCGACGTTAAAGTGAAGCGCGGTCCAACTGCGAAAGTCAGCAGGATTTACGTTGCCCTGCTTGGTCAACTGGATTGCTTGAATCGATTGATCCGAACCGGCCAGGTTCTGGATTAATTGTGTGCGAATCGCTGGCAGACAAGACAAGAAGTTCGCACCTGTAAATCGCGTAGGTCTGTTTGGAAAGTTGAGCGGCGCTCCCAGCGGCACACCCGGGATGTTCGCTAAACAATTGAGCAGCCTATTACCGGAGATCATCTGACGGCCCAAGCCGGGCGGACCCAGCAGGGCGCGCTCGATCTCCAGGTTTGGTGGGAACAAGAAATCATAGTAGAGGCCGGCGCCGGCGCGCACCACAGTCTTTCCATCATGACCGAGGGCCCACGCCAGACCCAACACCGGGGAAAAGTTTCGCCACTGTTTGCGCGTTGGCCCTAAACCATCGGCGCTCAGTACTGGCTCCAGCAGAGCCGGTTTAGCCAGGTCGTAGTTGAGGTTACGATCTATGCTCCAGCCTAGTCCGTAGTTGATGGTCAGTTGCGGATAAAGCCGCCACGCATCCTGAAAGAAGAGCCGCACCGTATGCCAGCTACGCACCAAACTTCCATCTGCCTGTGGCACGCGCGGGTCTCCGATGCCCACGACGGCGCTTTGCAACGGCAGTTGAAGAAGGTCTTCAAGCGTGCGGAACGAGGAAGGAAGCGGGATGCCCTGGTTGCGAGCGCTTTGCGGGGAATGGAGAGTTAACGAGGCTGGCTCGCTGTTCCAACTCAGCGTTCCGCCGCGATTGTATTCCCAATCGATACCAAATCGCAGACGGTGTGCAGACTTTTGCCAGGTCAGGTAGTTAGTTACGTGGAAGCGTCGGCCAACGGTCTCCTGCAAAACACCAGTTCTTCCTATAGATAGGCCAGTCTGCGACACGGTAATGGCCGGCGCGCCGATACCCAGACATCCCGGACACTCCTGCTCAGTGGGAGCAACACTGCTATTGCTAATGTACAGATAGGAAAAGCGAAAATCATTAACCACTGCATTGCTGAATACACTGGTCAAACCCAGAATGCTCTGATCGGCCCAGAGCGGAGTCTGCAACCAAAACGAGGGGTACGCACTGGGTTGGCCCGTCTGTGGCCCAAAGGCTGAGGCCCCATCGTGGGAGTAGCGGACGAAGGCGGTGTGCACTGTAGACATACGGCCGTCCACTCGCACACTGAGTTGTGTGCCGAAGAAGGGGCTGGGTGTGATGCGGTTGAAGTGCTCGAATTCCGGCGACTGGAGTGTTGTTGCCACCACCCCTCGCTGCTCATTGCGCTCGTAAGTGCCAAAAAAGAAGAACCGATCGCGCCGGATAGGTCCGCCGAGGGCGAACCCGAATTGCCGTCGTTGAAAAAACGGGTCCGGGTTGGCAGGGTCGCGGTTTAGGGCCGGATAAGCAGCCAGATTGTGGTCCCGGAAAAAGTAAAGTCCAGTGCCGTGCAGCTCGTTACCCCCCGAGCGGGTAGTCACGTTGATGGCAGCGCCGCTAGTGATACCTGTCGTGAGGTCAAAGTTCACGGTCCCAACCTGGAACTCCTGGACCACTTCTTGTGAGAAGCCCATCGCCGAGCCACCGTTGCCCACTGCCATGATGCTGCCACCATCAACAATAACTCGGGTTCCGCGTCCGCTGTTTCCCACTGGTTGTCCCAGGGCCGGCACGAAAACGCGATGGTTTCCGGAGCGCGTGGGAGACTGGACGCCTGGCTCTAGTTTCGCGAGTTCGAGGAAGTTTCGTCCGTTGAGGGGCAGATCCTCGATCTGCTTCCGGCCGACGAGGCCTCCCACCTGATGTTGTTCGTACTGCATCAACGGGGCCGTCGTAGCCACCATTACACTCGCGCTTACTGCACTGACCTGGAGTGTCAGGTTGAGGGTCGTGATCATTCCCGTTTCGACGATGGCTGTATGTTCCAGCTGACTGAAGCCTTCCACCTCAGCTGTCACACGATAGACACCAGGGGGTAAGGCAACCGCACTGAAATCACCTTCCCCGGTGGTTGTCAGGTCGCGTGTCAGTCCACTTTCGCGATTTGTCAGGCGCACACGCGCTGCGGCGATTGGCTTCCCGGCACTGTCCAGTACAACGCCAGCCAGGGTTCCGGTCGGCGTCTGTGCGCGCGCTGGGAAAACTGCGATCAAGCCTGCCAGTAAGAATCTTGTCAGGTTAATGCTCACTTCTCGCTGAAATCCTATTGTCAAGGAGCGGACACCCCAATCACAGACTGCTCAAGGTTCATGCGGCGGAGCAAATCTGCGTAGCGCGGATCTGAACGCAGGTCATCGAACATCGGACGCGTCGGCAAGTTGATCAAATCCGTACCTTCATCAAAGGCTTTATTGAGATACTCGAAGGCGCGATCTTTATCGCCGAGACCCGTGTAAATGATGGCGAAATTATAGCTCGCAATATAGCCTTGCTTCGCCAGTTGCTTCTGCTCGGCGAGGATCTTCAGCGCCTCCTGAGGTTTACCCGTTACAGCATAGGCGTAAGCCAGCATCGGCTGTCTATCCCACCGCTCCGGCGTATTATCGAGGGCCACTGCCTTCTGGAGTTCTGCCAGACCCTCCTTATACATTCTTTTAGCCAAATAAACCTCGCCAAGCAGGAAGTGTGGGTGGGCCCGGTTCGGCGCCGTTTTGAGCGCTTTCAAGTAAACCTCGATCGCGTCGTCGTACTGCCGCTGCCTCATGTAAAGGAAGCCCAAAAACGCAGGCTTTAATCCAGTTACGTCAAGTTCTGCGGCCCGCTTCCCGTAGACGAGGGCATCCTCTCGCCCAAACAGCTGCAAATAACGAGCGTAGTGCCAGTTTGCCTCAAGGGAATTCGGGTCCAGCTCCAGCGCACGTTCAAATTCTTTACCCACACCCGCCCAGTCCTTGTGACTTGTCTTAGCGATTGCGAGGACGTTGTGAGCTTCGCTGAGTGTCTCATCCAGCTCTACCGCCTTTAAGGCAGCCCACTCCGCTTTTCGCAGTGCTTCCTTTGGAAGCGCAAGGCCCCGATATACTAGCTCTTGTAAGGCACTGGCTAAGCCGACGTAAGCCAGCGCGTACTTCGGGTCTGTATCGATAGCCTGTTCATAATACTCAACGCTCGTTTCAAACCCCTTTCTTGTATTCTTGTATTGGTTATGCCTGCCCAGGCTGTAAAGGAAATGGGCCTCTGAGTTTTGAGTGCTCCGTTTTTCAAGTTGCTTCTTCTGTTCGACACTAAGCCGCAACCGCAAACCCTCAGATATCTTTCGCGCGATCTCTTCCTGTACGGAAAGGAGCTCCGAACGCTTACGGTCGTACTGCTCACCCCATAGGCGACTGTTATCGCGCACATCCACCAGCTCCGCTCTGATTGTCAGATCATCTCCTCGTTCCGTCATCCGGCCCATTAGAACTGCCCGCACCTTGAGAGCCCGTCCCACCGTCTGGGGGTCCGATTGCCTGCCCTTGTAAGACAAAACGGCATTAAGTGAGATGACCCTCAGATTGGGCAAGCCCGAAAGACTGTTGATAACGCTATCGCTGATCCCATCAGCGAGGTGTTCGCTGTTGGTATCGCCACTCGTATTGACGAAAGGCAGAACCGCCAGTGAATCTATCGCCTCGCCGCTGGGGGCAACATTTCCACGGCCTCTTTCAAAATAAAGGGCGTAAGCGAGAGTGGTTATCACTAAAATCATAACCGCAGCGGCTATTGCGGCCTGCTTGTGACGCTTGATTCCCGTTATCAGATATTCAGCGCTCGAGATCGCGCCTGCCTGTGCTATCTCCGCCCCTTTGGCCGCATCCCGGCTCTTCTCAAGATCTGTTTGCTGCGCGCTTTGCCCTATTTCTCTGTTACCTGCATCTTGGGAATGAGTCGATCTCAACCGTGCTTCCACCAGTAACTCCTGCCTCAGGCTTTTCAGCTCACGCGCCAGCTCTGACGCCGTCCCGTAACGTTCTTCCTTATTTTTGCGTAACGCCTTGTTGACGATCTCTTCTACCTCTTCCGGCACGTCACTCCTAAGCGGTGCGGCTTCATCTTCGAGGATCGAGACGATGGTGTGACTCGGGGTTGGCCCCACAAAAGGTGTCCGTCCGCAGATCGTTTCGTAAAGCACCACTCCTAAACTCCAGATGTCTGTCCGAGAGTCTACGTCTTGTCCTGCCGCTTGCTCCGGCGACATGTATTGGACGGTGCCTAAAACCATCCCGGGATAGGTATTGAGTTTCACCTTCTCCGTGGCTGCCGAATCGGCTGCTTTCACTTCATTAGGAATGAGTTTGGCCAGGCCAAAGTCCAGCACTTTGACGAAGCCGTCGCGCCGCACCATGATGTTCTCGGGTTTAATGTCACGATGCACTATGCCTGCCTCATGCGCAGCTGCCAGGGCGGAAGCGATCTGGCCAGCGATGTCGAGCGCCTCCTCGATTGGCACTCGCTTGCTTCTCACGTGTTCCCGCAGAGTTTCGCCGGCGATGAACTCAGTGGCCGCGTAGTGATGACCGTCGGCTTGCCCAATCTCGTAAATGGTAAGTATGTTCGGGTGATTCAGGGCCGACGCTGCGCGTGCCTCCTGCTCGAAGCGCCGCAGGGGCTCGGCATCGCGGGTGAACGTTATGGGGAGAAGCTTAAGGGCTACCTTGCGTCCGAGTTTGGTGTCTTCGGCCAGATAAACCTCGCCCATACCGCCCACTCCTAAAAGCGATTCAATCCGGTAGTGAGACAGCATTGTCCCCACCAACGACTCGGTTTGCTCTTCTGCTAGCACTTTAGCCGTCACTTTCAGGGCAGACTCAGCAATAAAGTTTCCAGCTTGCTCATGAGAGGCGATCAGGGATTCCACTTCCTTACGCAAATCAGCGTCGCCGTCGCACGCCTGGTTTAGGAATGCGTTCCGCCCACTGACCTTATGGTCCAGCGCAGCGTGGTACAGCTGTTCGATCTGCTGCCAACGTTCAGGTTTCACCGCTCTTTACCCCGCTCAACTCTCGATAGAGCCAGGCTTGGGCCAAGCTCCAGTCGCGCATTACCGTGCGCGTCGAGATCTTCAACACCTCGGCTGTCTCAGCCACGCTGAGCCCGCCGAAAAAGCGCAGTTCAACAATTTGTGTCTTTCGCTGATCGATAGCGGCCAGGCTTTGCAAGGCATCGTCAAGTGCAATCAGATCCTCGCCTCGCTCAAGTGAAACCACTACTGCCTCTGAGAATGAGACGCGGCGTGCCTGGCCTCCGCGCTTGAGGTAGTGTCGAGAGCGGGCAAAGTCAACCAGGATGCGACGCATCATTTGCGCCGCCACTGCAAAGAAGTGCGCGCGGTTCTGCCACCTCGCGTTTTTCCAGTCGACGAGTCGCAGATAGGCTTCATTAACCAGTTCGGTCGTCTGAAGAGTGCGGTCAGGGCGCTCGTTACTCATATAGTGTCTGGCTAATCGGTGGAGCTCCGCATAAACGAGTGGAACCAACTTATCAAGAGCTTCCTGGTTGCCATCACTCCAAGCCTGGAGCAGTTCGGTGATTTCGTGCGGCGAGGGTTCAGTCATCGAAACCCCACTCCGGCGGGTAAGCTTTGGTCTAAGCGGTCCGAATTATACCACTTTAGTTCCCCTAGTAGGATGTAAGCGACAAGATCTGTAGGGGCGGCACTCCAAGAAACCACCACGGCTACCTGGGGTACGTTTAGTGTAATTTCGTGCAGTTTCGTGTGATTTCGTGGATCGCATCTTTTGCGACGCAAACAGACTATCCACGCGCATCACACGAAACGACACGAACGAGCAGCTAAGCTTGTAGAGACGTACAAGGTGGTTTCTATCGCCGCAGCAAACGATCCACGCGCATCACACGAAATTATACGAAACTATACTCAAAGAACCCCCAATTAGCCGTGGTAGTTCCTTGGAAGGGCCGCGCCTACAGACTTTTTCACTCGGTCTCTTTGTCTCGGTACGTCACTTTCGACCCAGCGTTCAGCACCTAGTTTCCACGGAGACATCACCGACTTTACAGCCGGGGGCGTCTTTTCACCTCTGTTGTGTCACTTTTCTTCCCTTGTTGACGCCTTAAATGGATAGAAACTCTTATTCGCAGCAATGCCCCTGAGCGCACCTATGAATCAAGAAGCTGCCATGAGGAATCAAAGCGTTGCACTTCCAATACTGGGTGCGATGTTAATGGCGATTATTGCCGCAGCGCCGGCACTTCAGTCAACCGCCCGGGGACAAGAGATAGATCCATCTGAACTGCGCTTTGATTACAACCTACAACCTAGGCAGCCACTTCAAATTTATGCTGTTGGCCCGCGCGAAGAACCGTTTTTGCTTGAGCGTGCTGGCGGTATTCGAGAAGTGGTCCATAGTAAGTATAAGCGACGATACGAGAGATGGAGAAAAGAATTCCTTTCAACTGAAACTGGTCGAAGACAATGGGAGATGTATGCGCAGAGATCGGGTTTCATTTTAACCGTAACTGTCTCGGCAGAAAATCCATTTGGTGCGGAAACAGGCAAATACAAATGGAACCACTCAGGTGTACTAACGGCGGCTACGATCAGGTTGGGTTGCAAAATCGACGAAGGATATCCTTCACCTCTCCCTTATCCTGTGACGAGCTCGCTCAAGATCGAATTGCCATACCAAAGGAGTCGGGAGATTCTGGCAGCAACCAAGATTGCCCATGAGTTCGGCCACGTGAGTCAAATGTTAAGCGAGGATAGCGTTGTTATAATGCAGAATCAATTGATTGATACCTACCGGAACATCTTCTTAACTAACGGTCACAACAATCTCGATCCAAGGTTAATCGAATTGGCCAAAAAGATGGGAGGAACCGCCGAACAGATCTATGCAGATCGCGAATACTGGAGTGAAGTCAATGCGATGCGATATCTCCTCGAAAGAATCTCCACGAAAAGCTTTCAATGTGCGCTTATCAAGAGAATAAGAGAGAGCATCGACTTGTACGGGAAAAATTATGAGGAACGTTTTGCGCAAGTCGCAGCAGCGAAAGCCTCGGTCAGCGGATGTCGTTGGCGTTGACGAAACCGTGCAGGCGCCCTTGCCTGCCTGGATCGTTGCGGTCAGCAAACATCCGGGAGGGTTAGCGTGGCTCAATAAGATTCTCATCTGGTGGCACTTTTCCGAGCCTGTTCACGCCTTAATAAGTAGAAACACAAGCAGTCAGTTGCCAGTTAGGACGAAATAATACCCGTTCACCGACGTTGCCCGGATAGTTGTCAGGTGAGAGGAAAAAATGAAAGCCAAAACAGCAAACTCGAGGCGCCTGGATATTATCGGAAATCGCGATTGCAGATCAGAAGGAGAAAACTTAAAGGCGCTGCTAAAACATTGGTGGCAGCAAGTGGGCTACTGTTCGATTTTTGTGGGAGTCCCGGCGATATTGGTCGCGAATGTACAAGCATCTCGGGCCGACGAAGCGAAAAAACCGAAAGCGAGCGTTGACGGACAATCAGTGAGGTTTCTCGAGAGGTTGAATAAAAGCTGTAGCAAGCCCACGCTATTAAAACAACAAAGTAAATTTCGCCTGCCTCATCAAACGAGCAGTTACAACTGGTTGGTTGCGCTTTCCGGCAACGACGACTGCCCGGGCCGCCCCATTCCGGGAGGAACCTATACCGCCGCGGCGCCTTATGTGGACACTGGCGACACGACCGGTGCGAATAATACGATTACAAGAGTACACGGTTGGTATTACGATTACGATTCCGCCGGGCCGGATCTTGTTTACTCGTTTGTTCTTAGTGGTCTGGGTCCAAATCCCTTGATAGAGGTTACCCCAACCTCCACCACGTACAAACCAATGATTTATGTTCTGCCGAACCCGCACGACCCGCCCGTAGGTGCGTGCCCGCCCGGCACAGAGAATGTTTTTTCGAACGGGTTGGTGGCGAGCGATAGTCGCTGGTCAACCGGCAGCGCGAAAATAGAAAGCGGTTGGATTCATCTCTTTCCACTGAATACCCCTCTCTATTTGTTCATTGACTCGCGGGCTAACGATGCCAACGGTGCCGGTCCGTACACGCTCCGAATCCAGGATGTAACGATTGCCCCGGGGGCGGGTAATTCCATTGATTCCGCCGAGTTCTTCCTCCGGCAACATTATTTGGACTTTCTCAATCGGGAGCCGGACCCCGGTGGTCTCGCTTACTGGACGAATGAAATCGCTAGCTGCGGCGGGGACGCAACTTGTACTCACCGGCGCCGCATCGGCGTTTCGGCCGCCTTCTTTATCGAGCCGGAGTTTCAGGAAGCTGGCTACTTCGTTTACCGCCTCTTCAAGGCCAGCTTTAATCGGCG
>Ga0187893_10002747_pt1 | contig 37793 bp, 31 predicted proteins | sample MA1701074metaG_FD_139574 | JGI IMG/M metagenome (GOLD analysis project Ga0187893, IMG submission 139574) | White microbial mat communities from a basaltic lava cave in the Kipuka Kanohina Cave System on the Island of Hawaii, USA - MA170107-4 metaG ... | reverse complement strand
GTCGCGCAGAGCAGGACCATCGCGAACGGGACCGCGAGGTAGAAGTGCAGGAAGCGCATCCCGTCGCGGAATCCCTGGCCCGTGGTCGAGAGCAGCGTGATCGCGCTGGCCTGGGTGGCCATGACGGAGAGGCCCATCGAGAACCAGCGCATGCGGCGGCCGGCGAGCAGGTAGCCCTCCGCGTCCTTCGCCTCGCGCCCGCGCCGCACCCCGTCCCACACGATGTAGGCCAGGAAGGCGACGAGCACGGCGAGATCGACGGCGCGCATGACGGGATCAGCTCCGGAACGCGCGCGCGAACAGCCAGAGGAGGGCGAGCGTCGCCACGCCCCACGCGAGGGCGAAGGCGCAGACGCGCCGGGCGCGCGCTTCGCCCGGATCGGGATCGGGGGGCGCGTCGCTCATCGTTCCGGCGAGCCCGCGCTCCCGCCGTCGGCGGCGGAGGGGTCGGGACGCAGCCGCGCCAGGCGCGGGAAGGCGGCGACCAGCTCGCTCGGGAGCGGAACGCTCGCGCCGGTGAGCGCGTGCGCGATCTCGAGCGCGGTCGCCGGTCCCTTGCCGGCGAAGTGGTTGTTCGCCACGACGTGGAGCTCCTCGGTGCGCTCGCGCAGCCCGGTGGCGACCTGCACGAGCTCTCTCGTCTCCGGTTCCGAGTATCGCCAGTCGTACCTCTCGTGCACGGCGGCTTTCGGATCGGACCACTTCGCGGCGTTGCGGCCGTGGAGGCGAAGGTACCCGATCGGGCCGGTGATCCACGCGCCGAGCGGGATCGAGTCGCGCGCGGGCGGCTGGTCGACGCTGCAGAGGGAGCAGTCGAGATCGCGCACGCGCGCGAGGACCCGCGGCTCGATCCAGGAACGATGGCGCACCTCCAGCACGAGGCGCTGGTCGGGGAACGCCCGGCGGATGCGCGCGAGGCGGTGCAGGCCCGCGTCGGTGGCGGTGAAGGAGGCCGGGAACTGGGCGAGGATCGGCCCGAGGAGGCCGGCCTCGCGCAGCGGCTGCAGGCCGTCGCGGAACGAGTCGCGGTCGGCGACGGTCCAGGTGCGCGGGTCGTCGTGCGTGAAGCGGCGCACCAGCTTCGCGGTGAACCGGAACCCGGGGATCCCGCGCACGCGCTCGGCCCACCGCGCCGCGGCGGCGGGAGCGGGGGGACCGTAGAAGGTCGTGTTGATCTCGACCAGGTTGAACAGCCGCGCGACGGCGTCGAGTCGCGCGAGCCCGCTGCACCGCGGGTAGACGATGCCCTGCCAATCGTCGTACGACCAGCCGGCGGGCCCGACGTAGACCCGCCCGCCGCTCAAGCCACGAGCTCCTCCGCCGCGCGCTCGGCCTCGGCGATGCGCCGGTCGACCTCCTGGCAGAGCGTGGCGAGCCGCTCGGTGGTGGCGTCGCGCTCGATCTCGAGGGGCTCGGCGCTGACGACGCCGATCCGCGCGAACGGCCACGGGACGATGCAGCGGTCCCAGGAGCGCAGCTCCTTGCGCGGCCTGGCCGAAAACGCGACCGGGACGGCGAGCCAGCCCAGGTGCGCGGCGAGGAAGAGCGCGCCCGGCTTGGTCCGCTGCGTCGGGCCGCGCGGGCCGTCGGGCGTGAAGGCGATGTCGGCGGGCTCGCGGCCGACGCTCTCGATCATCGAGCGAACCAGTTGGACGGCGCCGCGCGTGCTCGACCCGCGCACCGACCGGTGGCCGAAGCGCTCGGCGATCCGGGCGGCGATCTCGCCGTCGCGGTGCTGCGAGCTGGCGATGCGGATGCCGAGGTCGCGGTAGAGGTAGCAGGCCAGCAGGATCGCGCGGTGCCAGAACAGGTAGACGCAGCGCCGGCCGGGCTCGGCGCGGCGCGGATCGACGTCCGGCTGGAATCGCTCGCGCACGCGCCATGTCGACCCGAGCGCCCGGAGGACCGCGGCGCCGGCGGGCGGGAGCCACGCCGGGATCGGCTTCTCGCGCCGTTTCGGGGTCTCGATCAAACGCCCTTCAGCGAAGCGGGCTCAGTTGCGCTGGACGACGTCGTCGCCCGTCGCGCTGTCATCGACGCCGTTGGGCCCGAACGACCAGACGGTGTAGCCGTCGGCGCCGTCGGTCGAGTAGGCGTAGGCGTGTCCCCACGGGTCGTCGGGAAGGGCGGCCCGCCCGAGGAGCCCCTCCGGATACTCGGGCGAAGACTTCACCAGCTCCGCGAGGGTCGCCGGCGCCTTGCCGTACTCGATGACGTAGACCGTGATCGCGGAGTTGATCTCGGCGAGGTCGCGCCGGGCCTGATCGGCCGGATCGCCGGACGGCGCGCGCTCGCTCCGCCGCCCGGGCGGCGGACGTGATGCCGTGCGGGCGGCGTCGGCGCGCGCTCCGATGAGCGCTCCCGCACCGGCGGCGCCCGCGGCGATCACGAGCCCGGTTTCCACGCCGAAGGGGCCGCGGGTGATCGAGACGCGGCCGTGCGCGCCGGCCTGGTAGGAGAGGCTCACGGTGCCGAACAGGTGCTTCGAGATCGTCTCGGCCGTCGGCAGCAGCATCATGTCGATCGGGAGCTCTCCCACCTCGCTCTGCGGCAGTCCCATCAGCAGCATGGGGAGGACGCCCATGATCGCGGTGTAGGTGTTCTCGAAGTTCGCGGCGGTGTCCCCGTAGCTGAGCGACGTCACGATCGCGCCCTGCGGCGGCTCGACGTAGCGCGCGGCGAAGTCGGGCTTCATGGTGATGTTGTCGGCGGGCGGCGCGTCCATGGCGTCGAGCGCCTTCTTGAGCGCCTTGGTGGTGGTCGCGAACCAGAACCGGCCGCCGGTGATCGAGTAGGTGATCTGGAGCGAGCCGGCCACCATCGCCACCGGTCCGAGCGACATGGGATCGAGGACGCGCAGCTTCGCCCCTCCGTGCATCTGCTCCTTGAAGTTGATCGGAGTCCCGATGAGCTTCCCGGCCATCGCGAACAGGTGCTGCAGGCTGGTCTCGAGGCGCGCCGGCTCGGGCGTCTCGATCGAGACCACGACGTCGCCGCCGGGGCCGAACATGGTGGCGGCGCCGGGGGTGCTCACCGACATCATGCGGCCTCCGATCGCGCCGATCAGGTCGCGGCGGATGTTCCAGATCGGGGCACCCTGCTCGTCGGCGCCGCCCGCCTCGAGCTCGAACGCGCGGATCTGCGCCGTCACCTGCTCGTGGATCGCGGGATCGGCGAGCTGCAGTCCCATCATGACCATGTCCCAGATCGGCGCGAGCTCGAAGCTCGAGAGCGAGAAGCTGAGGGCGTTCTTGGGAATGCGCGCGAGCGCGCCGCGATCGATCGGCACGGCGCGAAACAGCGCGCTCACGCCGCCGGCCGACGGATCGATCTCGGTGTAGCTGAGCTCGACGGCGGTGCCGTTCTCGTCCTGCGTCGAGGTGGCGTAGGCCGGGCCGAGCGCCGAGAGCCTCAGGGCGTCGAAGATCGTGTTGACGATCGCGAGCCCCTTCTTCTCGCCCTCCAGCGTCATGCCCAGCGAGACGCCCTGGTGCACGAGATCGAACAGCCGGCCGAGCTGCACGAAGACGACGACGTCGCCGGTCGCCGGCGCCCGCGTGGCCGCGACGGCACGCACGAACGCCGGGTCGGAGCGCAGCGACGGTCCGCTCTCGCGGGCGCGCGTCGCGATGGCCGTGAGCGTGCGCTCCGAAAGCGTGAACAGGCTCAGCCCGCCCACGTTGGCGAAGCAGAGCGGAGGAGCGCCTCCGCCCGCGCGGATGCGGTCGTAGCTCAGGCCGTCGGCCTGCACGGTTTCGATCGTCACGGATCCGGCGCCCTCGGACTCCGCCAGCGCGCCGACGACGCTGCGCATGAGCGCGAGGACGTCGACGGCTCCGGCGCGCGCCTCGAGCCCGACCACGAGGCCGAGGTCGATCGCGGCGGGATCGAACGCCTCCGCCGGAGGCAGGTGCACGTGCGTGACGGCGAGGAACGCGCGCCCGAACGGGCCGGCGAGGAGCTTCTCGGGGTTGAGGTCGACGGGTGCGAGCGCCGGGAGCTGCTTCGCCGCCGCGACTCCCTGCTCGACCAGCTTCCGGAACTCGGCGATGGGCTTCTCGAGGAAGTCCTTCATCTCCGGCTCGGCGAGGATCCTCCCCACCGGAGTGTGGCGCCCGCGGCCGAGCAGCACGTCGACGTCGTCCGTTCCGACGTAGAGGATCGTCTCCGGAGGGAGCAGCTGCTCCGGTCGTGGCGGCGCGTCCGGAGTCTGGGCGACCAGGAGTCCCGAGAGTTGCAGGACGCCGGCTTGCAGCCACGATCCGCGCGGCATAGGACGTTCTCCAGCTGCGACCCCGCGAAATGCACGGGAGCCGCGCGGGCCCGGGGGAGGAAACGGCGGCAAACTGCAAAGGTGGTGCCGCTTCCGGGTCGGGGGGCGCCCTTCGCGCAGCGCCCCCCTCGTGCCGTAATGGCACGCGCCGACCGGCCGCCGCCGGTCGTGAGGTTCGGTCACCCGCAGCTCGCCGCGATCAGCCGCGGACGGTGCTCGCGTACGAGTCGATCTCCTTCTCGCCGTCCTTGCCGAGCTCGATCTCGAGCTTCACGAAGTCCTTCTCGAGCCCCTTCTGCTTGGCCGCCTTGATCGACTCGCGGCACTTCGCCCACTTCTCCTGCACCTTCGGGCCGAGGGAGGCGTTCTGCAGATACGAGACGATGAGGCCGGCCTGGAGGATCGACTGGCTCGTGACCTGGAACGAGTCGAACAGCCCCTTCATCTGCAGCATGCCGCCTTCCTTGTTCAGCTTGTCGAGCGACCAGGCGGCGAGCTTCCTGATCCCGTCCGAATAGAAGGGATGCCAGAACCGCTCGCAGTACGACGCCACGCCCACCGCGAACCACATGGGCGGCGTCTCGTTCAGCGAGAGGTTTCGCAGCGCCGCGGACGCGGCGGCGAAGCGGATGTGGCCGAGCGAGAAGTCGTCGTTGCCCTTCTGATTCCCCTCCTGGATCACCTCGTAGACCGAGACGCCGATGAACCGCCCGGTGTTCTGGTCCGAGAGAACGAAGGTGCTCCACGACGATGACATCGCCGCGTCGTTGGCGTCCTGCACGTTCTGGCCGAGCTGGTTGTAGTCGGTCTGGTCCTTCACCATGATCAGCCCGACCTTCGGCAGATCCTTCGGCATGTCGAGGCCGAGGATCTTGTAGGTCTCGCGGATCGTCGCGTCGGCGTGCCGGAGCGCCTGCTGCGCGAACGTGTAGTTGCACGTCGTGGTGAGCGAGCAGTGGTCGCCCTCGAGCTCCCACGGATTGGTGAAGTCGGCGTGGACCTTGTCGGCTTCGGCCTGATTCAGCCACTTGTCGCCGACCCGGAACTCGCCCCTCTTCAGGTGCTCGAGATCCTCGGCGGTGACCCACACGCCGTTGTAGAGCGTCATCCCCTTGTCGATGCGCTCCTTCTCGATCGGGGTGACCCACCTCGTCTGCCCCTCGACCTCGAGCTTGACCAGTCCCTTCTCGAGGTTGGCGAAGTCCTCGGCCGGGACCCACTCGCCCTTCCACTTCTTGAGGCCGAGACGGGCCTTCTCGGCCTCTTCCGCCTTCGCCTTCTCGCGCTCGATCTCGCGCTTCGTCAGCCACTTGCCCTCGTACTTCTCGTACCCGAGAAGCGCCCGCGCCTCGACGTGGTCGGTGTCGATCTTGATGACCTGCCGGAGCAGGCGCTTGGAGTCGGTCTTGAGGTTGTTCTGGTCGGCCCAGAGGGCGACCTGGAACAATGCGTTGGCGTCCTTGCAGTCCTGGCCGCCGATGGCGGCGTACTTCTTCTCGAACTCCGCCTTCGCGTCCTGGGCCGCGACCGGTGCGACCGCGACTCCTGCCGCCACCCCGCTCGGGGCCGCGACGGCCGCCACCACGAGAACCAACCAGCTGCTGACCACCGTCGTCGTCATGACCGCTTCACCTCGTTCGTTGAATCCGGCCCCCGGAGCGCGCCGTGGGGTGCATGAGCTTGGCGCGAGCCAACGGACCGCTCAAGCTCCAAGCGGCCTGCGTGGCCGGACTCGTCCTACGCTTCGGGGGCGCCGGCGTTCACCCGGCCCGCACAGCTTGCGAGATCCCGAGCTTCTCGAACAGGAGTCGGGAGGCGTGGCCGGTCTCCTGCCCGGCGACCAGGTTCCAGTCGGGGCGGCCCGGGCGGACCAGGAGCCTCATTCCTGCTTGATCAGGTGTTCTACTGCCCTTCTTACGATTACAAACCGCACACGCCAGGACGCAGTTCGCCCAGCCGGTACTTCCCCCCTGGGAACGGGGGATCACATGGTCGATCGTGAGCGACTCGGACGGTTGACGGCGCCCGCAGTACTGGCATCTTGATTGGTCGCGCTTGAACAGGTTTCTCCTGCTGAATGGTATGCATAAGACAGGAATTCGATCATATTTTGAAAGAAGAATAACATCTGGCGCCGGGATCGAGGTCCGCACCGTACGAACTACGCGGGTCGGCGTCGCCGGGTTCGTCCTGATCCACGAGGCGAAGTCGTGGGTCTGGTAGGTGGCAGGGCAGACGGCGAGCGCGGCCCGGTGATAGAGCATCACGAGCGCTCGTCGCACCGAGGTCACGTGGACCGGCGACCAGGCCCGATTCAGAACGAGCGTGCGCTCGGCCAGGACGCCGCTGCCCTGCCTGGGGACCGGATTCATCCTTCGCGTCCCACGGTGATCCCGAGCCCGCGGGGTTGGGCAGCGGGGGTCGATGCGAGCCGGGGATTGTATCGGCACGTGTGCGGGCCGGCCGAGAGGTTCCACCCTGCCGGTCGCAGGCGTACCATCCCCCGTTTTCCCGGGGCCGCGCCCCGAGCGACGTCGCGGAGCTCCCATGCCTCCTGAGCGCACTTCAAGCTTCGACCTCTCCGGGCTCGAGGACGCGTTCGACTGGTTGAAGGCGCGCAAGAACGCCCTGGTGGGGACGCTCCTCGTCGCGGCGCTCGGGTTCGCGGTGGTCTCGTTCGTGCGCCGCCAGGCGCAGGAGTCGGCGCTCGAGCCGTGGCGTCCGCTCTTCGCCGCCACCGCACCGCCCTGGAACGCGCCTGCGGCCGAGCTCGAGGCGGTGAGTCGCGGCAAGGTGCGCGACTCCGACGCCGAGGCCTACGTCGCGTGGTGGCACGCCCTCCGGCTCTTCGAGAACGGGAATCGCGCGGAGGCGCTGGCCGAACTGGAGACCTTCCGATCGCGCTTCCCGACGCACCCGCTCTGCACGGCGAAGCTCGCGGCATCACCGCCGGACGAAGCGGAGACCGCGATCGATCGCGTCGTCGGATCGATCCGGCGCCTCGAGGCGTGGAACGCCTCCCATCCCACCCCCACCGTGAATCCGCCGCCTGTCGACGGGAAATCGGTCACGTTCACGACTTCGCGCGGACCGATCGTCGTCGCGCTCCATTCCGCTCATTCGCCCAAGAGCTGCGACGCATTCCTGAAAGTCGCGGCGTCGTTCGGCGACCATTTCATCGCGAAGGCCTCGCCCGACCGCTGGGTCGAGATCGGCCACACCGAGGCCGGCGCCCCCATCGAGACGAGCGCGTTCACGGAGGGCTTTCCGCCGTTCGAGAGCAATGCGCTCTCCCACTTCGAGGGAGCGGTCGCGTTTCGCCAGCCGCCGTTCTCCAAGCCGCCCTTCAATGCGGATCTGCGCGTGCTGCTCAAGACCGATCTGAACGAGGACGGGCGCTCCACCGTGTTCGGCCAGGTGGTCGAAGGACTCGAGATCCTGCGCGAGCTCTCACGTGAGGAGCGGCTGTCGGAGAGCCCGCAGCGGCTGGCCGCCCCGCTCAAGATCACCGAGGTCAAGCTGCCATGACCGCCTCTGGCCGCCGCCTTGGCCCTCATTCGATCGGCGGCGGCTCCCCGGCGAGCAGCTCGAAGATCCGCTCGAACTCCCGCAGCGACGTGTAGTGCAGTTCGAGGCGGCCTCGTGGCCCGCGCTCGACGATCCGGACCCTGGTTCGAAGTCGTTCGGACAGGAGCTTTCCCAGCCGCTTTGCGTTCTCCGATGGTGGTCGGCGCCCGGAACGCTTTCCTCTCGCGGCCTGTGAGGATACTTCCTCTGCTTTACGTACGCTCAATTTGTCATTAATTATAGATTCGAGTAGTTCTGCGCGCCGCGCGACGTCAGGCTCCGCCAGCAATGCTCGAGCATGCCCTTCGGAGATCCTGCCGCTCCGGATAGCGGCGGTCGACCCTGGGTCGAGTTCGAGCAACCGGAGCGAGTTCGTGACCGTGGAGCGCGCCAGGCCTGAGATCGCTGCCACCTCCTCGTGCGATTTGGCGTGCTCGTCGACGAGTCTCTTGAGGGCCTGGGCTCGATCGATCGGGTTGAGATCGCTCCGCTGAACGTTCTCGACCAGCGCCACGAGGAGCATCTGCGTGTCGTCAAGCGTTCGGACGACCGCGGGGACCTTGGTCAGTCCAGCTCGTTTCGCTGCGAGTACGCGGCGCTCTCCTGCGACCAGCTCGAAACGGTCGTCGCGTCGTCGTAGGACGACTGGCTGGATCACCCCATGCCGACGGATCGAGTCGGCGAGCGACTGGAGCGACTCTTCGTCGAAATCACTTCGCGGCTGCCACGGGTTTGGCTGGATTCGCGAGATTTCGATCTCGACTTGCTCGCCTCTTCCGATCTCCGGTCCTGTGGGAGAGAGGAGAAAGTCGAGTCCCCTGCCAAGTCTTCGATTCCGATCCTGGGCTGGAGCCGCCACGATTCACCTCCCCACCGCGCCAATGGAACCGCCTGGAATGCGGCGTATTCTAGGCGTGCACTCGCAGGAATCACCGGCACGTGTTGCACGTGAAACCTCGGGTGGCTGATGGTCCGTCGCGCCACGCGTGAATCGACCGCAGGAAGCGGAGTCATCCCTCATCACGACTCGATCGCCAGCCCGATGGAGGTACAGGAGTTTCACGTGGAACAATGAGCACTCCGATGAACACCGCACTTCGAGTCCACTGGCGTGGACAAGTACAGGGCGTCGGCTTCCGCGCATTCGTCCGAGAGACCTGCCGACGGATGGGCATCGGCGGGTGGGTGAGGAACGTCCATGATGGCTCCGTGGAAGCCACGCTACTCGGTCCACGAGACCGTCTTTATGCCGCGATCGACCAGGTTCGAGCGAACCCTTCGGCATCGATCCATGAGGTGACGATCGTCGAGGAGCCCTGCGCCGATGAGCCTCCGCCTGCATTCACCATCCGCCGCTGAGTACAGCCATTCCTACGACGGTTCGTATGACAAGTGATATGTAAAGTCATGCCTACATGTATCCAGAATCTAGTCACTACTGAGTCCAGGCGCTCTTGCACATGACCGCACTCATGCCGTTCGTCGTGACAGGCTCCGTCACCGCGCTCAGGAGGATGTCGCTCTTCATCCCCAGCCTGGTCGCATCCGCCATTGTGTGCATCCAGTGGGCAACTCCGACCAATCGCTCACCCCGAACCAGCTCAGGGCCTGATTCCTGGGTCGCCTACACGGCGATCGCTGCCTGGATCTGCGCGCTGCTTCTCGCGGAGCGCCGCGATGGCTCGGAAAGCGATCCTGCCCGCCGTTTCGAGGGGGTTGCGATCTTTGGCGCAGCTCTTGGGGCCAGGGCCGCGTGGACTGCCGGCCGCCTCGCAGCGGTGCTGGCCGCTTCGCTCTCGTGGATCCCCTTCGACCTCGTGCTCGGAGAGGACTGGCTCCTCGGAGCGGAGCTGCTCCTGGTCTTGGTCGCCGCCGCACTCGCGGCCGCAGTGACCGCGCTCCTGACCTGGATCCTTCACTCGCTCCTGCCGCGGGTGGCGGCCGTCGCGACGAGCGGGTCGGCACTCTTCGCCGGAGCGACCGTCCTCCCTTCGCTCGCGCCGCTCTTCGCTCCCCGGCGCGCCGTCCTTTTTCAGCAAAGTCCCCCCGGCGTCCCGGCCGAAACAGGTGCGAACCTCGCGAACGCATTTCTCGCGCTCGGTTCGGCCGGAGCGCTCGCCCTGGGTCTCTTCTCGCTCCTGGCCGCCATCGAGACGCGCGAGCCGCGTTGAGCCGTGCGCGCCGACCTCCCGCGCATCGCGGGAGAGCGTCCGGTGGGGGGGGAGGAGGCCGGCGGCGGCGATGAGGATCGCGCTACTCAGCGACGTGCACGCGAACATCGACGCGCTGCGCGCCGTCCTTGCCGACCTCGATCGGCGCCAGGTGGACGTCCGAGTCTGCCTCGGCGACAGCGTCGGCTACGGTCCGGAGCCGCGGGAATGCCTCGACCTGCTGCTCGAGTCGTGCGCCACGGTGCTCGCGGGCAACCACGACCTGGCGGCGTCCGGCAGGCTGGGCTACGCCCGCTTCTCCTCGATCGCGCGCGATGCCGTGGAGTTCGCCCGGCAGCGCCTCACGCCCGCCCTTCGCTCCCGGCTCGGCGAGCTTCCCGACGAGGAGAACCTCGGCGACCTGCTCCTCGTGCACGCCAGCCCGACGCGGCCTCGCGACTACGCCTACGTACGCGACACCGCCGCCGCGCTCGAACAGTTCGACTCGCACCCGTTCCGGATCGCCTTCTACGGCCACACCCACATGCCCGTCGTCTTCCGCGACGACGGCGAGCAGGTCACGCTGTCGCTCCAGCCGAGCGTCAAGCTCCTGCCCGCCGGGCGCTACCTGTGCAACGTCGGCAGCATCGGGCAGCCGCGCGACCAGGACCCGCGCGCGTGCTACGCCATCCACGACTCGACCGCGCAGACGATCGCGTTCCACCGCGTCGAGTACGACGTCGACGCCGCCTCCTCGCGCATCCGCGACGCGGGCCTTCCCGAGCAGCTTGCGACGCGCCTGCTGGTCGGCGTCTGACGCCGCCGCGCGGCGCGGACGCACCGCTCACGGCTGGCGCAGGTAGCCGAGCTCCGGCGGCAGCCGCTCCAGTCCGCGCTCGCCGAGCCCGTGCTCGAAGAGCAGCCGCAGGTGCTCCAGCGGCGCGCGATCGCCGCGGAAGGAGACGCGGCGCACGCCCGGGTGGCGGCCGATGAAGAGGATGAGTCCCATCAGGGAGCTCGCGGCCGCCGCCTCGCCGTCGATCACGATCTCGACCGGCTTGCCGTGCTTGCGCACCACGCCGACGATCAGGCTGAGCGGACGCGCGTGCAGGATCCCGCCGTCGGGCACCGCGACGTCGAGCGTGCGCTGCTGCACGAACCGCGGCAGGAGCTCGTGCACGATCGGCAGCGCCGCCGAGAAGACGCCGACCGCGTGGCGCGCCGCGAACATCACCGCCTGCTCCAGCACCGACTCCGGCGCCACGATCGCCGCGATTCGCGCCTTCGTGGTGCCGCGGGACTCGTCGCTCTCGTGGCGCTCGTAGAAGTGGATGAGATGGTTGGCCACCTCGAACAGGTGCAGCGCCAGCGAGACGTGGCCGCGCAGCCGCCGCAGCCCCTCGATCTCCTCGTGGATGCGCGTCGGCTTCACGATCGTGTCGTACGAGGACTGCAGGTTGTGCACCGCCGCCTGGAAATTGCGCGCCTGCGTCTCCGGGAGGTGCTCGCGCACGAACAGCGTGAGCTGCGGCCCGTCCGATCGCGGCAGGACCTCCGCCAGGCGGCGCACCTTCTCCCAGAGCTGCAGGAAGCCGTTCAGGATGACCGCGACCGCGCCCCCGGGCTCGTCGACGGCCGCCTGGTCGAGGTCGCGCGGGAGCCGCTCCCGGCCGCGCTCCTCGGGGACGTGCCCCCCGAGCGGCGTCAGCTCCGGGATCGCGAGGCCGAATCGGAGCGCCTCCTCGCGCGTCGCCAGCAGCAGCTTCACGATCGACTCGTTGGCGAACCGGATCGCGCGCGTCAGGTCGCCGCGGAACGCGTCGAGCGCGTCGAGGTGCGCCGCGTCGTCCGCGGCGAAGCGCACGTCGTAGGCGGCGAAGCGCACGTCGAGGTGGTTCAGCGTATGCGCCACCACCGCGAAGTTGCGCACGCTGGCGTTGAGCTCCGCCAGGTAGACGAAACGACGGTTGCTGCGCGCGTGGTAGTCGTCGAGGAAGGTCTCGAACGCGTGCGACCGCTCGAGGACCGGCGAGCAGTGGCGCTTCTTCCAGCGACCGGGATCGAGCGGCAGCGTCGCGAAGAAGGAAAACAGTTCCCGCTGCGGCGCCGCCTCACGCAGGATCTCGATGAACCGCTCCTCAGTGATCACGCGCTCGCGTGCGCCGTCCTCGCGCGGGTCGACGCGCTCCGCCGAAAGGGGGGTCGGATCCATGGACCGAGGGCACCTTCTCCCGCCGTGGCGGAGCTTCTCAGACCGCTCGCGCGCCTTCAAGGAACGGGTGGTCATCGGCCGAAGTCTGGATCGGGATTGACCGCGCGGGATCGCGCGATCCGCCCGACCGTGGGGACCTCGGCCATTTCCAGTCACGCGACGCTGCAGACCTACCTTCGCGAGATCAACCAGGTCCCCCTGCTCAGCGCCGAAGAGGAGGCCGCGATCGCGCACCGCGTCCGCGCCGGCGATCCGCAGGCGCGCGAGGAGCTGATCCGCGCCAACCTCCGCCTGGTGGTGAGCGTGGCGAAGAACTACCTCCATCGCGGGCTGCCGCTGCTCGACCTCATCGAGGAGGGCAATCTCGGCCTCATGCGCGCGGTCGAGCGCTTCGACCCCGACGTCGAGTGCCGCTTCTCCACCTACGCGACCTGGTGGATCAAGCAGGGCATCCGCCGCGCGCTGGTGAACAGCGTGCGCACCGTGCGCGTTCCGTCCTACATGGTGGAGCTGATCTACCGCTGGCGCGCCACCGAGGCGCGCCTCCGACAGGAGCTCGGCCGCGAGCCGACGCGCGACGAGATCGCGCAGAAGCTCGAGCTCGGCCCCGAGCACCGCCGCCAGATCCGGCGGGCGCTCCGCATCGCGCAGACCTCGACCCAGTCGATGTCGCTCGACGACTCCGAGGACCTCGCCGAGATCCTCGCCGACCCTTCATCGCGCCAGCCCGGCGACGTACTCTTCGAGGAGCACGAGATCGCCCAGCTCAAGGGCCTGCTCTCCCACATCGACGAGCGGCAGGCGGCGATCCTGCGCATGCGCTACGGCTTCGACGGCACGCCGCCGCTGACGCTGCGCGCGATCGGCGAGAAGCTCGGCATCACCCGTGAACGCGTCCGACAGATCCAGAACGAGGCCCTCGACAGCCTCTACGTGGCGCTCCTCCCCGGCCGGGGCGGGGAGCCGTGAGCCGCCGCCCGTCGCGCCGTCCCGCCCGTCGGCGCCGACGTCGCTCTACGTCCACGTCCCGTTCTGCCTGCGCCGCTGCGCCTACTGCGACTTCGCGACGGCGCCCTACGACGAGGCGAGCGCCGACGCCTACCTGACCCGGCTCGCGCGCGAGCTCGGGCGCGTGCCGCGCGGCGCCCCGCTGCGCACGATCTACCTCGGCGGCGGCACCCCGACGGCGCTCTCCGACGCGCAGCTCGCCCTCCTCCTCGGCCGCGTGCACGAACGGATCGGCGACGCGCGCCCGGCGAACCCTCCGGCGCCGGCCGCGGCGCCGCGCGGGCCGGTCCAGGAGTGGACCTGCGAGGCCAACCCCGAGTCGGTCACGCGCGAGAAGGCGCGCCTCCTGCGCGAGGCCGGCGTCGACCGCGTGAGCCTCGGCGCGCAGTCGTTCGACCCGGAGGTGCTGGCCGCGCTCGGCCGCGACCACGCGCCCGCGCACGTCTTCCGCGCCCTCGACGTGCTCCGCGACGCCGGCTTCCGCCGCCTCTCGCTCGACCTCATGTTCGCGGCGCCGGGCGAGACGAGCGCGCAGCTCGAGAGGGATCTCGCGACGCTGTCCGGGCTCGGGCTCGAGCACGTCTCGGCCTACTGCCTCGCCTACGAGCCGGGCACGCCGCTCACCCGCCTGCGCGCCGAGGGGCGCGTGACGCCCGCCACCGACGACGTCGAGCTCGTCCAGTTCCGCATCGTGCGCGAGCGACTCGCCTCCGCCGGCCTCGACCACTACGAGATCAGCAACTTCGCGCGCCCCGGCGCCGAGTCGCTCCACAACCTGGTCTACTGGCGCGGCGAGGAGTACTTCGGGGTCGGGCTGGGCGCCGGGAGCTACGAGCACGGGACCCGTCGCACCAACACGCGCACGCTCGCCGACTACCTCGGGGAGTGGGGGGGCGACGCCGCGACCGGCGAGCCCGCCCGCTTCCCCCCGCACGAGGCCGAGACGCTCGACCCGCGCTCCCGCGCGCGCGAGATGGTGATCCTCGGGCTGCGGCTGCGGCGCGGCATCGAGGAGTGCGCGCTCGAGGCCGGCAGCGGCTTCGACCTCGCGCAGCTCTACCCGGACGGGGAGATCGACGCCCTCGTGGAGCGCGGTCTGCTCGAGCCGGCGGAGGGGTGCGTGCGCCTCACCGATCGCGGACTGGAGCTCGCCGACGAGGTCTTCGTCGCGCTGGTATGACGCCGCGCGAGCGCATGGGCCGGTCGCCCGGAAAATGACGATGCACCACCTCCTCCTGGCATGGCTCGCGGCGACGGCGCAGGAAGCGGCCGGGGACGGGACCTACCACGGCAGCGTCGAGCCGCTCTTCCAGCGCCACTGCGTCGAGTGCCACCGCGCGGGCGGCAGCGCACCGTTCCCGCTCGAGACCCACGAGGACGCGGCGGGCTGGGCCGCGCAGATCGAGGAGGTCGTCCGCACGCGGCGCATGCCGCCGTGGCACGCCGATCCGACCGTCGGGCGGTTCGCCAACGACCGCTCGCTCGACGCGGCGACGATCGACGCGATCGTGGCCTGGGCGCGGGGCGGCGCGAAGCGCGGCGATCCCGCGCGCGCGACGCCGCGGCGGAGCTGGCCGGAGGGCTGGTCGCTCCCCGATCCCCCCGATCTCGTGCTCTCGACCCCGACCGTGCGCGTGCCCGCGGAGGGGACGATGCCCTATCAATACGTGCGGCTTCCCACCGGCCTCGTCGGGGATCGCTGGGTGCGCGCCGCCGAGGTGAAGAGTTCCAATCCGCAGGTCGTCCATCACGTGCTCGTCTTCCTCGAGGAGCCGCGGCGGCCGCGCGCCTCCGTCGCGCCGCCGGCGGACGAACCGTCGCGCCCCGCGGCCGCTGCGCAGTCCACGCGCCCGTGGCGTCCGCTCTTCAACCAGTTCGAGCTCCTGCAGGGGGCGAAGCCGCACGAGCGGGCGCGCTGGACGCAGCGCTTCCAGAAGCTCATCGCGCACGATCTGCGCTTCGGCGAGGCGGGCGGTCTCAATGGCTACTTCTTCTCCGGGCTCGCGGGCGGCGGCGCCGTCGTCTTCGGCGACGACGAGGGCAAGTTCCTCCCCGCGGGCGGCGAGCTCGTGTTCCAGGTGCACCACCAGCCGGTCGGGAAGGCGGCCGACTCGTCGACGTCGATCGCGCTCTGGTTCGCGGAGAGGCCGCGCGCGAAGGCGCTCGACACGCGCGGCGTCTCCACCGTCGTCTTCGAGATTCCGCCGGGCGACCCGGCTCACGAAGTGCGCGCGCGCTACCGGCTGCCCGCCGCCGCGACGCTGCGCTCCCTCCAGCCGCACATGCACCGGCGCGGCAAGGACTTCCTCTTCACGGCGAAGTTCCCCGACGGCGCCGAGGAGATGCTGCTGCGGGTGCCCCGCTACGACTTCAACTGGCAGCACGAGTACCTGCTCGCGGAGCCGCGCCGGCTGCCCGCCGGCACGGTGCTCGAGGCGGTCGCCCACTTCGACAACAGCCGCGACAACCCCGCCAACCCCGATCCGGCGCAGACCGTCCACTTCGGGCTGCAGACCGACGAGGAGATGATGATCGGCTACTTCGAGGTCGTCTGGGACCCGAGCGAGCTCGACGAGGGGGAATGACACCGCGCGCCGGCGCGCCCGCCGGGCCCGGCCGCGACCACGCCTCGCTACGATCGCGCGCGATGCCGCCGGCGACGCACGTCTTCGACCGCCTGAGCGACGCCTGCCGCGCCGCGGGATCGGCGGTCTGCGTCGGACTCGACCCGCACCTCGACCTGCTGCCGCCCGACGACCGGGGGCGCGACCCCGTCCCGCGCGTGCGCGCCTTCCTGTTCGAGATCCTGGCGGCCATCGAGGGCGTCGTCCCCTGCGTCAAGCCGCAGATCGCCTTCTTCGAGGCGCTCGGGCCGGAAGGCTACGCGCTCTACTTCGACGTGATCCGCGAGGCGCACCGGCGCCGCCTCTTCGTGATCGGCGACGTCAAGCGCGCCGACATCGGCTCGACCGCCGCCGCCTATGCCCGGGCCCACCTCCGGCCCGACGACGGCTCCGCGGCCGATGCCGTGACGGTCAACCCCTACCTCGGGTTCGACGGCGTCGAGCCGTTCCTCAAGGTCGGCCGCGCGAAGGGGCGCGGCGTCTTCGTGCTCACGCGCACGAGCAATCCCTCGGCCGCCGAGTTCCAGGGCGCACGACCGCGCGAACCGGTGCAGCCCTCCTCGCAGGCGCACGGCGCCCCTCGCGCCCCGCTCTTCCTCGAGGTCGGGCGCGCGCTCGAGCGGTGGGGCGACGGCCACGCGGGGGATCGCGGCTTCACCGACGTCGGCGCCGTCGTCGGCGCCACCCATCCCGACGAGGGGGAGCTGCTGCGCCTCGCGCTCCCGCGCACCTTCTTCCTCGTCCCGGGCTACGGCACGCAGGGGGCCACCGCCGCCGACGTCGCGCGCACGTTCGACGCGAAGGGCGGCGGCGCGATCGTCAACTCCTCGCGCGCGATCCTCTTCGCCTGGAAGGACTCTCCCGACGGCGCGCGGCGCTGGGCGGAGCTCGCGCGGGCGGCCGCCGTCTCGACCGGCGCGGCGATCGCCGCGGCCCTCGCGGCGCGCGCCGGCTGACCGCGCGTCGGCCCCGCGCCGCGCCCGATCCCCTCAGATCCGGTACTCGCGCCCGAGCTCCGCGACCTCGACGCCGCCCAGCTTGAGCGCCGCCAGCTGCTCGAGGATCCGCTCGCGCCAGCGCGGCTTGAGGTGGAACGCGAACACCGCCACGTCGCGACGCCCGAGCTTCCCGATCTCGCGCGCGAAGCTGGCGGGCGTGAGATGGCCGGCCCGCTGCGCCAGCTCGGCGCGCTCGTCGGGGAAGGAGAGCTCGAGGAAGACGGCGCGCAGGTTCCGGCGCGACCGCGCCAGCTCCCACAGCCGCGACGTCGGACCGGTGTCGCCGCTGAACGCGACGCTGCCCGACTCGTCCTCCACGAGGTATCCGAAGGTCGGCACCGCGTGGCTCACCTCCACCGGAGTGAGCGACAGCCCGCGCGCCGTGACCGCGACCTCGCGCTCGAGCCGGTGCAGCCGGAGCAGCCGCCGCTCGCCGAGCCGGACCGCGACGAAGTCGGGCCACACCCGGTCGTTGAACACGTCGCCCTCGAGCGACGCGAGCGTGTGCTCGTGCCCGTGCACGTCGGGCCCGTCGCGCCCCTCCTCGATCACGTTCTCGAGGAACATCGGCAGCGCCGCCGTGTGATCGGCGTGCGAGTGGGTCAGGAAGACGTCGCGCACGCGCGCCTGCTCGGCCGGCGTCGCGTGCAGCCCGAGGCAGCCGGCGTCGATCGCCACCTCGCCGTCCACCAGGAACGTGGTGAGGTAGTGCAGCCGCGCCGGGTCGCGCGCGGAGGAGGGGAGCGCGACGATCTTCATGGAGGCTCCGGTGGGCGTCCCGCGCCGCCGCGTTCGCGCCGGCGCGGCCCGGCCATCGAGTAACCTGCTCCGGCCGGGACGCGGCGGGCATTCTGGCACGCGCGGGAGCGGACGGGCGAGGCGGGATGAAGGTCGAAGTCCTGGTGGCGGGCGAGCGGGCCGCGCGCGGCGAGCGCCGCGGGCCCGCCGGTGCCATCCCGGTGCCGGCTCCCGATCCGCGACGGGCGCCTCCCGCCGCGGTGATCGCGCGCTGGGAGCGCTTCGTCGCCCGGCTCGCCTCCGGCGGGGACCCGGCGGCGCCGGCGCTCCGCCGCTCGCTCGAGCGCCTCGCCGGCGGCGCCGCCTGCGTCGTGACCGGGCAGCAGGCGGGAGTGCTCACCGGCCCCCTGCTGACCGTGCTCAAGGCGGCGCGCGCCGTCTCCCTCGCACGCGATCTCGAGGCGGCGAGCGGGCAGCCGGTCGTGCCGCTCTTCTGGATCGCCGCCGACGACCACGACCTCGACGAGATCGGCCACACCTTCGTCCTCAACGGCGCCGGCGAGCCGCAGCGGCTGCGACTCGAGCTCGGCGACGCGCGCGGCGCCGCCGGCGAGATCGCGGTGCCGGAAGACGCCGCGCGCGCGCTCGTCGCGCGGATGTGGGAGCTCGCGGCGATCGACGCGGCGGCGCTCCCGCCCGATCCCTTCCTGCCGCGCGCCGGGGATTCGCTCTCGACCTGGTTCGCCCGCGGCCTGACGGCGCTCTTCGGCGCGCACGGCCTGCTGCCCTTCGAGCCGGCGCTGCTCGGCGACGCCGCGCGCCCGGTCTACGAGCGCGCGCTGCGCGCCGACGGCGCGATCGCGCGCGCGCTGCGCGAGGGCGCCGCCGCGCTCTCCGCGCGCGGCGTCGAGCCGCCGCTCCCGGCCGACGACGACCCGCCGCTGTTCTGGATCGAGCCGGGCGCCCGCACGCGCGTCCGCCGCAGCGGCGGCGAGCTCCGGGTGGGGGAGCGGGCGGTCGCGCCCGCCGCGCTGCTCGAGCGCTGCGGGCCGGAAGCTCCGCGCCTCTCGGCCAACGTCGCGCTCCGCACGGTCGTCCAGGCCGCCGCCCTGCCCGCGCTCGCCTACGTCGCCGGCCCGCACGAGATCGTCTACTACGAGCAGCTCCGCCCGCTCCACGCGCTCTACGAGGTGCAGTTCCCGGAGCTGGTGGAGCGGCCCGAGGCGACGGTGCTCTCGACGGCCGCGGTGCGCGCGCTGCGCAAGCTCGGCGTGCCGCCGCGCGAGCTCTTCGCGGCGCTCGCCGCCCGACCGGACGCGCCGGCGGAGCGGCCCGAGCTCCTCGCCCGCGGCGAGCGGCTGCGCGCCGACGTCGCCCGCTACGTCGACGAACTCCTCGCCTCGTCGCCGGCCGTGAAGAGCGCCGGCTCGCGCCGCGCCGCGCAGCTCCTGCAGAGCTTCGACGGCCTCCTCGAGCGCGCCGGAGCGGCGCACGCCGAAGGGGCGCTCGCGGCGGGGCTGCGCTGGTCGACCCTCTCCGGGCTGGTGCGCCCGCGGGAGCGGCCGCAGGACCGCAGCCTCAACGTGCTTCCCTTCCTCGCCGACCACGGCGCCGCCCTGCTCGACGCCCTGCTGGAAGCCCGCGGGGAACCGACGGAAGAGGGTTTCGTGCCACACTCGCTGATCCTTCCCGGCTGACGGCGCGGGGCGATCGCAGGAAAGGGATCGATCGATGGTCGAAGCGCTCGCCTTCGGAGCCCATCCCGACGACGTCGAGATCGGGTGCGGCGGCACGGTGGCGCTGCTCGCGCAGCAGGGCCGCACCGTCCTGATCGTCGACTTCACGCGCGGCGAGAGCGCCACGCGCGGCACTCCCGAGGAGCGGGAGCGCGAGGCCGCCGAGGCGGTGAAGGCGCTCGGCGCCGCGGGCCGGATCAATCTCGGGCTCCCCGACGGCCTGCTGCCCTTCACCGATCCGGAGCGGAGGGTCCCGGTGCGCGACCTCGCGGTGCAGAGGGTCGTCGACCTGATCCGCGAGCACCGACCGCGCCTGCTGCTCGCCAACCATCCGAGCGACGCCCATCCCGACCACGTCGTCGTGGGCGAGGTCGTGAAGCAGGCGCGCTACCTCGCCGGCCTGCAGAACTGGCGGCCCGGAAGGTCGCGCCACCGCCCCGATCTCCTGCTGCAGTACTTCGAGCACGAGCAGCCCGCGCCCGCGCTGGTCGTCGACGTGAGCGCCGTCTACGGGCGCAAGCTGGCGGCGATCCGCTGCTACCGGTCGCAGCTGCACGATCCGGCGCGCAAGGAGCCGCAGACCGCGCTCTCGCGCCCCGACTTCCTCGAGCGCCGCGAGGCGCGCGACCGCTTCTTCGGCGCGCAGGCCGGAGTGAGCCATGCCGAGCCGTTCCTCCTGGTCGGTCCGCCCAAGATCAGCGACCCCTTCTCGCTGCTGCCGTGAAGCTTCACACTCGGACCCCGCGATGAACGCCGGAATCACCGACCGTCCGCTCAAGATCGGCATCGCCTGCTACCCGACTCACGGCGGAAGCGGCGTGCTCGCGACCGAGCTCGGCATCGCGCTGGCGGAGCGCGGCCACGAGGTGCACTTCCTGGCCTACTCCAAGCCGCCGCGGCTGTCGCGCTACCACCCGCGCATCTTCTGCCACCTGGTGGACGTCTCGGAGTACCCGCTGTTCAAGTACCCGCCCTACGACCTCGCCCTCGCCAGCAAGATGATCGAGGTGATCAACGAGCGTCATCTCGACCTGCTGCACGTCCACTACGCGATCCCGCACTCGATCAGCGCCTACCTGGCGCGCCAGCTCCTGCCGGGCCGGCGCTTCGGCATCGTGACCACGCTGCACGGCACCGACATCACGCTGGTGGGGAGCGGCAACGCCTACCGCGACGTGACGCGCTTCGGCATCGAGCAGAGCGACCGCGTGATCGCGGTCTCGGAGTGGCTGAAGAAGGAGACGCTGCGCGTCTTCGGCGCCACCCAGGAGATCCACGTCGTCCCCAACTTCGTCGACACCACGCGCTACCGGCCGCGCGAGGGGCGGACCTCGCCGCTGCTGTGCGTGTGCGACGAGGCGCCGATCGTGATGCACGTCTCCAACTTCCGGCCGGTGAAGCGCGTCAACGACGCGCTGCGCGCGTTCGCCGCGGCCTGCACCGGATCGGGCGCGCAACTCGTGCTGGTGGGCGACGGGCCCGATCGCGCGGAGGCGGAGGCGCTGGCCGGGGAGCTCGCGCTGCAGCCGCAGGTGCAGTTCCTGGGGCTGGTGGACGACGTCAGCGACCTCCTCCCCTTCGCCGAGGCGCTGCTCGTCACCACCGAGGGCGAGAGCTTCGGCCTGGCGGCCCTCGAGGCTCTCGCAAGTGGGGTCCCTGTCGCGGGTTACGACTCCGGCGGGATGAAGGAGGTGGTCGAGGACGGGCGCAGCGGCTTCCTGGTGCGCTTCGGCGACGTCCCGGCGCTCGCGGCGCGTCTCAAGACCCTGCTCGCCGACGAGAAGCTGCGCCGCGAGTTCGGCGCCCGCGGCCGCCGCCGCGCCGTCGACGAGTTCGACCTGCAGAAGCTCCTCGCGGTGCACGAGCGCATCTACCACGCCGCGCTCGAGTCCCGCGCGCGCGCGGCGCCGGCGTGAGCCTGCGCCGGCGCGCCGCGCCGGGCTGCGCGCGAGAGTCGCGAACATGAACGTCCCGCGAAGACTCGACTTCGACTGGGCCGCGACCGCGCCGTTGCGCGACGTCGCGCGCGACGCCCTGCTCGCGGGGCTCGATGCCGGGATCGGCAACGCGTCGAGCCTCCACGAGCCGGGCCGGCGCGCGCGCGCGCTGCTCACCGCGGCGCGCCGCGCGATCGCGAACGCGTTCGCCGCCGAGCGCGACGACGCGCTCTTCACCGGCAACGGCAGCGAGGCCAACCTGCTCGCGCTGGCCGGCGCGACGCTCGCGCTGCCGCGCGAACGCCGCCACGTGCTCGTCGCTCCGATCGAGCACCCGTCGGTCCTCGAGCCGCTCGCCGCGCTCGCGAAGGCGGGCGAGATCGCGCTCGAGCACCTCGCCGTCGACGGCGGCGGACGCGTCGACCCCGAGGCCGTCGCCGCGCGGATCCGCCCCGACACGGGACTCGTGAGCGTCGCGCTCGCGAACCACGAGCTCGGCACGATCCAGCCGGTCGCTCGGATCGCGGCGCTCGCGCGCGCGCGCGGAGTCCTCGTGCACAGCGACGCCGCGCAGGCGGTGGGCAAGCTCCCGGTGACGCTCGACGCGCTCGGCGTCGACCTGCTCACGGCGTCTGCGCACAAGTTCGGCGGGCCGCGCGGCGTCGGCATCGTCGTGCGCCGTCCCGGCGTGGCGCTCCACAGCCCGCTCTCGAGCGGGCGGCAGGAGGGAGGCCTGCGCGGGGGCACCGAGGACGTGGCCGCCTGCTCCGCGGCCGCCGCCGCGCTCGGCGCGGCCGTCGCGGATCAGCCCGCGCTCGCGGCCCGGCTCGCCGCGCTCACCGACCTCCTCCGCCGTGAGCTGCGCCGCCGGCTCCCCGACGTCACCTTCCACTCGCCGGAGCGCGACGCGCTGCCCGGACTGCTGAACGCCTCGTGGCCCGACCTTTCCGGCGCCTGGCTCGTGGCCGCTCTGGATCAGCGCGGCGTCTCGGCCAGCCACGGCGCCGCCTGCTCGTCGCTCGCCGCGCTGCCGTCTCACGTCCTCGAGGGCGTCGGCGCGGGGGAGCGAGCACGCAACGCCGTGCGTCTGTCAATGGGGTGGTCGACGTCGAGGGAGGATGTCGTCGAGCTGGTCGAGCGGTTGCGCGACGCGGTCGCCGCGCTGCGCGACGCGGCCCTTTTTTCGCCGTCTCAGAATCGCGGCAACTCCGTGTAGCGGCGTGCTTCACGCGGGCGCGCCGAACAGGTTTGGAACGCGACTCGTCGACAGGTCGTTGACGAGATTCCCGAGTTCTCTCTAGAAGGTGTGCCCTGTTCGTGAAGTGCGTCGCGCGGCGGAACCGCCGTCCTTGTGGTTGCGTCGGGCGACGAGGGGGTGGGAAGGGCGGCCGGCGTCGGGGGGTGTGCCGCGGCGCCGGCCTCATGAAGGGTGGCGTGGCTCCGTTCCAGAGAACCCGGGTTGGGCGAACCCGGAAGTCAGGGAGGGGATCCGTCCGATGCTGTCCGCGCAGTCGGTCACCGTTTGGCAGGGAATCCTTGATCACATCGAGCAGAAGACGACGTCGCAGCAGTTCGCGACCTGGTTCCGCGCGTTGCGCGCGCAGACGATCGCCGACGACCGCGTCGTCCTGACGGTCCCGAGCAAGTTCCACCGGGACTGGATCGCGACCTACTACCGCGAGGTGGTGGAGGGAGCGGTGGCGGCCGTCCTCGGCTCGCGGCGCCAGGTCCACCTCGAGGTGGCCGCGCCGGCCGCGGGCGCTCCCGCGGCGCGTCCGATCGGCCGCAGCGCGGAGAAGGCGGCCAAGGCGCCGCCCCCCGCCGTCGCGCCGGGCGCGGCCGGCGGGGGCACGCCGTCCGAGAGCGGGGTGCGCACCTGCGGCGACCTGCCCCTCACGGAGGGGTACGAGTTCGATCGGTTCGTGATCGGCGCGTGCAACCAGCTCGCGGCGGCCGCGGGGCAGTCGCTCGCGTCGCGCGCCCCGACCGACTTCTCGCTCCTGCTCGTGCTCGGCGCGTCGGGCGTCGGGAAGACGCACCTCCTGCAGGCGATCGCGCGCGCGGCGGCCGGCCCGGCCCGCGCCGTCGCCTACCTGCGCGGCGAGAACTTCGTGAACGAGTTCGTCACCGCATGCGCGGGCGGCGCCGACGCCGCGGCCCGCTTCCGCGACCGCTGGCGCCAGCTCGCCTTCGTCTGCTTCGACGACCTCCACCTGCTCGCCGGGAAGACGGGCACGCAGGCCGAGCTCGTCCACACGCTCAACGCGTGGAACGACCGCGGCACGCGCGTCGTCTTCGCGGCCACCTGCGCGCCGGGAGAGGGGCTCAACCTCGATCCCTCGCTGCTCGCGCGGCTCGCGGGGGCCTATCGGGTCAGCCTGCGCTCGCCCGATCGCGACACGCGGCGCGCGCTGGTGGCGGCCAAGGCCGCGGCGCGCGGCGAATCGCTTCCCGACGACGTGGTCGACTTCCTCGCCGAGCTGCCGACCGGCAACGTGCGCGAGCTCGAGGGGGCCCTCACCTCGGTGCTCGCCGGCGCCCGCCTCACCGACACCGCGATCTCCCTGCGGTCGGCGCGGGCCTCGATCCAGGACGACGCGCTCCTGCAGCGCCCCGCCTCCTCCCCCGACCGGATCCTCAAGGCCGTCTGCCAGCACTTCGCCGTGGTCGCGGCCGATCTGTTCTCGCCGCGCCGCCCGCAGGCGCTCTCCTTCGCGCGCCAGGCGGCGATGTACCTCCTGCGCGAGCGCACCGAGCTCTCGCTCTCGGAGATCGGCGCCGCCCTGGGCGGGCGCGACCACACCACGATCCTGCACGGGGTGCGGAAGATCGAGGCCGGCCTGGCCGCCGACAGCCGGGTCCGCGACCACGTCGCGCAGTTGCGCCAGCTCCTCGACCACTGACTGCGGCCGCGCCGCGGCGGCCCTCCGGCCGTCCCCTGGCCGGCGCGCGCCGGCCCGAACAGGATCGGTGGAGAAGGCCCGGGGAAGGTCCCGGGGAAGTTGCGGAGAAGTCGTCCTTCGTCCCCGGACCGAGACTCCTCCGCCGGCCGCCGCCTCGAGGTCCGGGGACGGGGAGGATTGGACCTCACAGGATCTCCCCACGACGCGCCGGCGCTCGAACGGCCCCAAGTCGTTGCCGCAGGGCGCCTTGCCGGCGGCCGGCGCGAAGTTGTCCCGAATCGCGCCGCTCCGACACCACCAACACGACCTCTTCGTTTCTTCCTTCCATAGAATCGCGCGTCCGCCCGTGGCGGCATGCAGTCGGGACTCACCGGGGAGAAGGGAACCATGAAGGTCCGTTGTGATCGCCGGGCGCTGCAGGACATCGTCGGGCTCGTGGGTGGAGCGACCGCCAGCCGCGGGACGCGCCCGATCCTCCAGCACGTCCTGGTGAAGGCGCAGGGGAGCGACCTCGAACTGCTGGCGACCGACCTCGAGGTGGCCCTGCGCTGCCGCCATCGGCCACTCCTCGTCGAGGAGCCGGGGGCCGTCGCCCTCCCCGCCGGGACGCTCACCGGGATCCTGCGCGAGGCGCAGGGGGAGACGGTCGATCTCTCGACCGACGGCAGCGTCGCCCTGCTGCGCTGCGGGCGCGGGCAGTTCCGCGTGAGCGGGGAGAACGCCGCCGACTTCCCGGAGGTGGCGGTGGGGGACGCCGAGACCTTCGTGGAGATGCCGGCGCCCCTCTTCCGCGAGCTGGCGGAACGCTCCGAGTTCGCCGCGAGCCGGGAGCTCGGCCGCTACGCCATCGACGGGATCCTCTTCGAGATCGAGGGAACGACGATCCGGATGGTCAGCACGGACGGACGGCGGCTGGCGCTCGCGGAGGCGACGATCGAGGTCCCGGCCGCGACGGCGGTGAAGGAGATCGTGCCGCTCAAAGGGGTGACCCACTTCCTGCGCGCGCTGGGACCCGGTGCCGAGGTGGTCGGGCTCCACCTGGCCCGCCACCGCGCTCTGCTGCGCTGCGGCGACACGATCCTTTCGGCCACCGCGCGCGACGCCGAGTTCCCCGACTACCGGGGAGTGGTGCCCGGGGAGGACGCGGGGTCGACGGTCCTGCTCGAGCGCGACGCCTTCTTCTCCTGCATCCGCCAGGCCAGCGTGCTGGCCGGGGACGACGCCCCCGCGGTGAACCTCGCCTTCAGCGAGGGGAGCCTCGTCATCTCGGGCCGCTACGAGGGGCGCGGCGACTCGCGCGTCGAGATGGCCGTCGACTACGTCGGGCCCGAGGTGAAGATCGCCTTCAACCCCGGGTTCCTGCTCGACTTCGGCAAGCTCAACCTGCCCGAGAAGCTGCCGTTCGCCTTCCGCGACGCCGGCGCCGCCTGCGTGTTCCGGCCGGCGCCCGGCTTCGTCTACGTCGTCATGCCGATGAGCCTGTGAGAACCGCTCCGTGCAGCGACTCGGCACCATCCTGGCGCAGCTCAAGCTCCCCGGCCCGGGCCCGCTGCAGCTCCGTCAGATCCAGGCGGCGCTCGAGGAGGCGCTCGGCGCCGCGGCGCAGGGAGCGCGCGTGGCGAGCTACCGCCGCGGCCGGCTGGTCGTCGAGGTGAGGTCGGCCGCCCGCGCCTTCGAGCTGCAGGCCTTCGCGCGCGACGCGCTGCGCGAGAGACTGCGGACGATGGCGGGCCTCGGCCAGCTCACCGAGGTCGCGATCCGGAACGGAGCGTGGAGGGTGCATGGCCAGCAATGACTCGACCAAGGCCGCCGCGGCCGCCGGCAAGCCCGAGGAGAAGGGCGCCAGGAAGCGCGGCGGCTACGACGCCTCGTCGATCAAGGTGCTCGAGGGGCTGGAAGCGGTGCGCCTCCGCCCGGCCATGTACATCGGCGACGTCACCACGCGCGGACTGCACCACCTCGTCTTCGAGATCGTGGACAACTCGATCGACGAGGCGATGGCGGGCCACTGCCACGCCATCCACGTGCGCATCCGGCCCGACGGCGTCGTCTCGGTCGAGGACGACGGGCGCGGGATCCCGGTGGAGAAGCACCCGACGGAGGGGGTGCCCACCGTCGAGGTGGTGCTGTGCAAGCTGCACGCGGGCGGGAAGTTCGACCACGACTCCTACAAGGTTTCCGGCGGCCTGCACGGCGTGGGCGCCTCCGTGGTGAACGCGCTCTCCGAGTGGCTCGAGGTCGAGGTCTACCGCGACGAGAACGTGCACCACCAGACGTTCCGCCGCGGCGCCAAGGCGAGCGAGCTCAAGGTGATGGGCCGCACCGCCCGGCGCGGCACCAAGATCACCTTCAAGCCCGACGCCCAGATCTTCCAGGAGACCACGTTCAGCCACGAGACGCTGGCCAAGCGGCTGCGCGAGCTGGCCTACCTGCTCGGCTCGCGCGACCTCACGATCGCCATCACCGACGAGCGCACCGGCCAGAGCGAGACGTTCCGCTTCGAGAAGGGGCTGCAGACCTTCGTCGAGAACCTCAACCACAACAAGACGCCGATCCACCCGACCGTGATCCACCTGAGCAAGGACGTGGAGAAGGTCGTGGTGGAGGTCGCCATGCAGTACAACGACGGCTACCACGAGGACGTCTACTGCTTCGCCAACAACATCAACACGCACGAGGGCGGCACGCACCTCTCGGGATTCCGCAGCGCGCTCACCCGCACGCTCAACGCCTACGCCCGCAAGGAGGGCCTGGTCAAGGAGAGCGAGGCGCCGCCGACGGGCGAGGACTTCCGCGAGGGGCTCGCCGCCGTCGTCTCGGTGCTCGTGCCCGACCCGCTGTTCGAGAGCCAGACCAAGGTCAAGCTCGGGAACGCCGAGGTGGAGGGCGCGGTCCAGCAGGTGGTGAACGAGCACCTCGGCACGTTCCTCGAGGAGCACCCGGGCGAGGCCAAGGCGATCGTCAACAAGGCGCTGCTCGCCATGCGGGCGCGCGAGGCCGCGCGCAAGCAGCGCGATCTCGTGCGCAAGAGCGCGATGGGGGGCGGCGGGCTGCCCGGAAAGCTCGCCGACTGCCAGACGCGCAAGGCCGAGGACGCCGAGATCTACCTGGTCGAGGGCGACTCGGCCGGCGGGTCGGCCAAGCAGGCGCGCGACCGGCGCACGCAGGCGATCCTGCCGCTGCGCGGCAAGATCCTCAACGTCGAGAAGGCGCGCCTCGACCGCATGCTCGGCCACGAGGAGATCCGCACGATCATCACCGCGCTCGGCACCGGCATCGGCGCCGACGACTTCGACCTCGGCAGGCTGCGGTACGGCAAGGTGATCGTGATGACGGATGCCGACGTGGACGGCAGCCACATCCGCACGCTGCTGCTCACGTTCTTCTACCGGCAGATGCGCGAGCTGGTGGAGGCGGGGAAGATCTACGTGGCGGCTCCGCCGCTCTACCGGGTGAAGCGCGGCAAGCACGAGGAGTACGTGCACAACGAGGAGGATCTGCTGCGCATCAAGCGCGATCTCGGACTGAAGCACGTGACGCTCGAGATCGAGGCGCGCAGGGAATCGGTGGCGGGCGACGCGCTGAAGCCGCTGCTCGAGCAGCTGGCGCGCCTCGAGGCCGCCGGCGTCTCTCTCGAGCGGCGCGGCGCGAGCCTGCGCGAGCTGGCGGCGGCCGGCCGCGGCAATCCCCCGGTGCTCCCGCTCTACCGCGTGCTGGTGAAGGGCGGCGCGGCGCAGTACTTCGCCGGCGAGGCGGAGCTCAACCGGTTCCTCGACGCCGAGCGCGCCCGGCGCGCCGACCTCACCGTGAGCTACGAGGGCGACGAGGCCGCCGACCTCCGGGTGCTCGCCTTCAACGACAAGGGCGAGATCGAGGCGGCGCTTGCCGCGCTCGCGGCGCACGGGATCACTCTCGAGCAGGTGCTGGGCTCGAAGCAGCCGGCGAAGCCGGCGCCCTTCAAGCTGCGCCTCGAGCAGGGGCGGGGCGACCTCGAGCTGCAGAGCCTGCGCGAGGTGGCCGACGCCATCCGCCGCGAGGGCGAGCGCGACCTCGAGATCCAGCGCTACAAGGGGCTGGGCGAGATGAACCCCGAGCAGCTGTGGGAGTCGACGATGGACCCGGCGCGGCGCACGCTCTATCAGGTGCGCGCCGAGGACGCCGTGCGCGCCGACGAGATCTTCACCGTGCTCATGGGCGAGGAGGTCGAGCCCCGCCGCGCCTTCATCGAGCGCCACGCGCTCGAGGTGCGGAATCTCGACGTCTAGCCCGCGCGTACGCGAAGAAACTTCGTGGGCTCAAGGCGGGGGGCGGGGGGAGCCGATCGGGGGAGGAGGACTCCCTTCCTCCCATGCGAAGCTCGAGCAAGATCACGTCGCACAACGCGGGGCAGGTGCTCCGCGCCGAGGGGCTGATCACGGCCGAGCAGCTCGAGGAGGTCCAGAGCGAGGCGCAGGAGAACGGCGAGCGGGTGGCCGACATCGTCCTCGCGCGCGGCATCGCGACCGAGTACGACCTCGCCAAGGCGCTGGTGCGCCAGCTCTCGATGCCGTTCCTCTCGCCCAAGAGCTACGACGTGCCGAAGGATGCCCTCGCCGTCGTTCCGGCCGCCGTCCTGCACCAGCACCGGATCCTGCCGATCGACGTCTTCGGGGACGTGCTCGTGGTGGCGACCTACACCGACCTCGACGCGCAGGCGATCGCCGACATGGAGTCCGACACCGGCAAGCGCATCGCCTGCGTGATCGCGCTCAAGACCGACCTCGAGGCCGTCCTCAACGAGAAGTACCCGCGCGAGGACCTCGGCAAGGAGGTCGCTTCCCGCCTCGACCAGCTCTTCGGCTCCTGACCGGCTCGCGGCGCGGGCGCATCTGCGTCGTCGGACGAGGCTCGCTTACTCGCGAGGCTGAGTAACGCTTCGCCTCGTCCTCCTGGCATCTGCACCCGCGGCGCTTCGCCGGAGCCGGCTCGCGGCGCGGGCGCATCTGCGTCGTCGGACGAGGCTCGCTTGCTCGCGAGGCTGAGTAACGCTTCGCCTCGTCCTCCTGGCATCTGCACCCGCGGCGCTTCGCCGGAGCCGGCTCGCGGCGCGGGCGCGGCGGGGGATCAGCCGTGCTCGGAGGACTTCGGGGAGGAGGAGGCGGGAACCTCGGGCGGGAGCGACTTGGGCGGCGGCGGCGGATCGGGGCGGGAGAGGTCGTCGTCGACTTCGCGCAGTCCGCGCTTGAACTGGTTCACCGACTTCCCGAGCGACTTGGCGACCTCCGGCAGGCGCCCGCCGAACATCAGGAGCGCGAGCACGAGGATGATCAGGAGCTCCTGGGTCCCGATCGGTCCGATGAGAGCGGGCGACATGGAGAGCACCTCGGATCCTGCGAACGGCAGGAGGATGTTAGCGCCGCGGCGTGAAGCCGCGCGCCGATCCCGCCCTCCAAGGCCGCCCGGGTCAGTTCTGGACCTGATCCAGCCCCGGCGTCGAGCCGCGCCCCGCGGCGAGGCTGCGCTCCGCGCGGCCCTTGCGCAGGAACGACGGGTAGATCGTGAACCGGAACGCGGTGTCGCCGTCGCCCGAGTCGTGCTCGAAGCCCATCGAGAAGGTGAAGTCGTGCCCGTGACGTCGCAGCTCGAAGCGATGCTCGAGCCCGTCGGAGGCCGCGAAGTCGTACTGCTCGAGCACCGCCACCGACCACTTCTCGGCCAGGCGCCAGTCGATCTCGCCGGTGAGCACGCGTGAGACTCCGCGCGTCACGCGCCAGCTCGCGAGCGTGGTCCAGTCGAGCGTCGGCTGGAGCTGGGCGCCCAGGTTCACGACGTCCATCGTCGCCTCGTGCAGGTTCCACTCGCCGTCGGCGAACAGCGCGCAGTTGCGCAGCAGGTCGCCGGTGAAGCCGGGGCGGTGCACGAAGTCGTAGCGCAGCGGGCCGGCCGTCTCGCCCGGGCTGCGGCCGGCCGCGGTGCCGACGTTGTCTCGCTCGGCGTGGGGATAGAGCGGCAGCTCGAGGTCGAGCTCGAAGACGTTCACGATCGAGTCGACGCCCGGCTCCACCCTGCGATGGGTCTGCAGCCGCTGCCGCACCCCCAGCACGTAGACCTCGCGCTCGTCGAGCCGGTCGACCTCGTCGATCGGGATCAGCCGGTCGGGATCGCGCGAGACGTCGTAGACGTTCTGGTAGTCGGCGTCGAGCAGCACGACGTGCCGCATCCCGTCGATCCCGAGCGCGGGGGACCATGCGTCGTAGTTGCGGTGGAGGAGGAGCTCGCTGCGCGCCCCGGCGATCCCGGCCGCGCGGCCGAGGTTGTTGTCGTTGACGGCGCTGCGGTCCCACGCGGTGAACTGCCCGGCGGCGAACGGCCGCAGCGAGGCCGGACCGACCGGGATCGTCGTGGAGAGCTCGATGCGGGAGTCGGCGCGCGCCACCCGCTCGCTCGAGAGGCCCGACCCCTCCTCCGGGTGGAAGCGCCGGTTCCCGACGTCCTCGTAGTGCGACAGGACGAGGCGGCTCTCCTCGCCGTCGCGCTCGAGGAACCCGGGGAGGGAGAGCTCCCACAGCGGCTCGCCCACCTGCTCGAACGTGGCCTGCGGCAGCTCGTCGACCTGCGTCTGGAAGTCGTTCAGGCGGTTGCGGTAGAGCACGCGGAAGCGTGCCGTCTCCTCCTGCCGCACGAGGTGCGCGTAGCTCTCCGGCTCCTTCTCCTCCTTGAATTCCCGCTCGAAGTACTCGGGCTGGAACCCGGCGTCCGAGAACCAGCCGACCTCGGTGTCGAGCCGCCAGTGCTCGACCGGCGTGAAGCGATCGCGCAGGTAGCCGCGCGCGCGGTCGGGGTGCTCGATGTCGAAGGGCCGCGAGTAGTCCTCGTCGGCGCGGTCGTGGATCCAGTAGCCGCCGATCTCGCCCTCGAGCAGCCCCGGAGCGCTCCACTGCAGCGCCGGCCCGATCCCCGCGCCGCGCCGCGAGTAGAAGTCGAGCGCGCCCTCCCAGCGCAGGTCGAGCGGCGTGCCGAGCGCCAGGCTCTCCTCGATCGCGCGCGCCTCCGCGGGGAGCTCCGCGCTCCACAGAGTCTGCGCATAGGCGCCGAACTTGCTCGAGTGACCGAGCTGCACCTTGCGCAGCGGCATCGCATCGCCCTCCGCGACGTCGGCGGTGAAGTCGGGCATCGGCAGGAGCGCCAGATCCCCGACCTCGAGCCGGTTGCCCGAGAGATCGACCCGTGCGCCGGCGCCGCCGCCGGCGCGCGCCTCGAGGCGGGCGCGGAGGAAGTCGCTCTGCACGTGCCAGTGCGGATGGCCGTAGGCGCAGGTCGAGAACTGCGCCTCCTCGGCGGCGAGCTCGCCCGGCCCGAGCGCCCGCAGCGCGCGCGCGCGCACGTGCACCTCGACCGGGTGGCCGGAGTACGCGCTGCGGCCGTAGGCGTCGGCCGCGACCACCACCCCGCGCCGCTCGAGCAGGTGCTGGTAGAGGCGCTCCGCCAGGAGCACCCGCTCCTCGCCCTGGCGGAAGAAGACGTGGCCCTCGGCGTAGATCTCGCGCAGCCCCTGGGTCGCCGTCGCGACGGGATCGGCGCGGCTCGGCCGTCGCAGCGCCGGCCGATCGGGAGCGCCCGGGATCTCCGGACCGAAGTGGAGCGGATCGCCGTCGGCGCGCGGCGCCGGCTGGAGCGCGATGAGCTGGAGGAGGTCGCGATCGCCCCACAACACGGCGTGGTCGGCGCGCAGCTCGAGCCCCTGGTCGGGAAGGCGCAGGTCGAGCCGACGGATCACGACGACCACCTCGTCGCCGGCGCCGGGGAGGACGAGGTCGAGGTCGCCCTTGAGCTCGACGCGCGAGACCTGCGCCGGCGCAGGCATCGCCTCCGGCCCCTCCTGCGCCGCCGCAACGCGCGCGAGCGCGATCACGGCCACGGCCACGCCGAGCGCGGCCGGGCTACTGCTCACGCGGGCCCTCGACCAGCAGCTCGAGCCCCTTGATCTCGACGCGCTGCTCGATCGGCAGGCGGGCGGCGGCGCCCGACGCCGGATCGTGGATCACCATCTCGCGGAAGCGCGACGTCGCGCGCCAGGCGCCGGTCGAGTCCTGCCCGACGAAGGTGCAGGGCTGCACGCCCTCCTTGAGCGAGAGCCTGCCCACCGCCTCGGGGCCGGCGAACTCGTAGGAGAGCAGCGCTCCCTCCGCGTGGTAGGGCCCGTGGTCGAGCCGCACGCGCTGGGTGGCGTTCAGCCGCAGCGGCCGCGCGCCGCGCTCGTCGAGCGGGCGGTCGAGCACGAGCTCCGCCCGCTCCGAGCGGGCGCGCGTCTCCTCCCCGCCGCGGAGGATCGAGCTCTCGACCCCTCCGCCCAGGAGCAGCCGCGCCCCCCGCAGCCGCGGCGCATCGGAGGCGCGCAGCTCGACGCGGCGCAGCTCGGGGAGCGGCCTCTCCGGCGTCGGAGTCTCCTCCGGGTGGAACACGAAGACCGCGTTCGGGGCGACGTCCATCTCGCGGCCGCCGCCTCGCACCTCGATCCAGGCCGCCGTGATCGACTCGACGCGGTCGGGGGCATAGCTGCGCGGCTGCTCGACCACGACGGGGGCGTCGGCCTCGCCGTCGAGCCGCGCGAACCGGCGCTCCAGGTCGAGCGCCAGCTCGCGGCAGCGCACGCGACCGCCGCCGGCGCGCTCGATCGAGACGCGCCCGTGCGCGTCGAGGCGCGCCCGCTCGAGCGACTCGGCGCGCGTGGCGGCGCCCGCGACCGGCGTCACCACCAGGTGGTCGGCGCGCACCACTGCACGGGCCGCCGCTCCGGCGGGCGGGGCGTCGACGGGCCGTGAGGCGCCGTCGAGACGCGGGAGCAGCGGCCCGAGCAGCGCTTCGGGGACTCCGATGCGCACCTGGTCGCGGCCGTCGTCGGCCTCGAGCGCGCCGGTGGCGAGGTCGAGCACGAGCTGCGCGGAGGCGATCTCGACGGCGCCGGCCTCCGCGTCGCCGGTCGATCCGCCCGCCGGCGCGACGCCGGCGCGCGGCGGCGGCCGGAACGAGACGAACGCGGGCGCGCCGTCGAGCACCAGCCGCCGACCTCCGGCCCCCGCGCTCTCGGTGCGCGCGAACGACGCCGTCGCGTGGAGCTGACGTCCCGGATCGTCGATCACGACGCTCCCGAGCGCGCGCGCCTCCATCCCGCCGCCGCCGTCGGGGAGCAGGTGGAGCTCGTCGAACTCGATCGTCTGCAGGTCGGGCTCGCCTCCGGCGTCGGAGCTCCGCGCGGCGGCGAGGGAGCGCACGCGGCCGCGCGCGCGCCCGACGACGTCGGCGCCCTCGCCGCTGCGCTCGAGTCGGCACGGGGCGAGCGGCTCGAGGAGCAGGCGGAGCGGTGCGTCGGCCGCCTCCGTCCCGCCGCCGCCGTCGACGCCGAGGAGGCCGCCGCCCTGCAGGTCGATGGCGGCGGCGGCCAGTACGGGAACCGTGAGGCGCGTCGGGAGCGACGGATCGCCCGGCACGGCCACGTCGATCATCTCGCCCTCGACGTAGCCGCGTTCGACGTCGACCCGCGCGGAGCCTTCGAGGTGCACCGTGCGGCCGTCCGCGCCGCCGTCCACCAGCCGGATCCGTCGCTGCGCGCGCGCGCGCCCGCGCGGGCCGAGGTCGACCGTCGCCGGTTCCTCGCCGCCGAAGAGCTCGACGGCGACCAGCTTCACCGCGGCCGCTCCGCCTCGCGCGGGGGGCAGCAGCGTCGCCAGCAGGCGGGCGCCGGTCGCGACCAGCTCGCCGGGGATCTCGGCGCGTGCGCCGTCGCGCAGCTCGATCTCGACGCGCGCCGGCAGCAGGCCGTCGGCGGCGAGCTCGCGCGCGACCATGCGGCCGCGCGCCGCGAGCCGGAGCTTCCGGGCGTCGGCGCCCTCGCCGATCAGGAGCTCGCGCGCCTCGAGGGGGCCGTCGAGGACGAGCGCCTGCTCCACCGCGTCCCAGTGCAGCGCGCGCGCCCGCCCCTCGCCTCCGAGCAGGCCGAGCGCCACGTCGGCGTGCGGCACGCCCGCGTCGAGCTTCGTCACGATGAGCCGGCCCTCGGCATCCTCGTCGAGCGCCACCACCACGCGGTCGGAGCGCAGCCAGCGGTCCTCCTGCCGCACGTGCACGTTGCGGGTGAACGTGAGCTCGCCCGGGCCGAGCACGCGATCGAAGCGAAGCGCTCCCGCCGCCGGCTCCGCGGCGGAAGCCGCCGCCGCCGCCCGGCGCACGAAGGTGGCGCGGCCGTCGGCGGTGAGTTGGAAGGGGGGCCGCGGACGGCGGTCGCGGTCCTCGCCGCCGGCGTCGGCGAGTCCGGGGAGCGAGAGGTCGGTGCCGGCGATCGCGAGCGGCGGCTCGAGCACGAGCCGGCCGGCGACGCGATCGAGATCGAGGCCCCCCGCGCGCAGGTCGAAGCTCGAGTCGGCGCGACGCGCGTGCACCGGTCCCGGCGCCACCAGCCGCGCCAGAGGATCGGGGGCGCCCGACTCGGGGAGCGGCGCCTCGGGCGCCTCGAGCCGCTCGGTCTCGAGCGTGATCGCGACGGCGCCCTCCTCGTCGAGCTGCTCGAACACCACCGCCGGCGCGAGCGTGAACTCGCGCAGGTCGCCGGTGCGGAAGCGCTGCGCGAGCTGCGCGGCCTGCCCGGCGTCGCCGCGCGTCGCGAGGTCGGCGCCGCCGGCGCGGATGCGCGCCGTCGGGCGCTCGTCGCCGCGGCGTCCGGGGTAGAGCTCGACCACAGGACGCTCGAGGTGGAAGCCGCCGGAGAAAGGCTCGTTGCCGTCGTAGGTGAGCAGCGCGGCCTTGACGCGCAGGAGCGAACCGTCGGGCTCGATCGACTCCTTCCACAGCGGGATGCGCCCGGCGCCCTGCAGCGCGAGGCCGATCGCGCGCCCCTGCTCGCCCGGGTCGGGGACCTGGAACGACGGCCGGACGGCGTCGGGGTCGGTGGCGGCGATGGTCGGCTCGACCGAGCGGCGGAAGAGGCGCCCCGGTCCGAGCGCGAGCACGAGCGCCAGCAGCCCGAAGCCGAACAGCACCAGGAACCGGATCATCCGCTTCATGCGCCCGGGTCCGCGAGCTCCGCTCAGGAGTCCAGGAAATGGGAGAGGGCCGGCCGCAGCCGGCCCTGCGCCCGCAGCAGCAGCTCGATCGCCTCGCGCACGGCCCCCGCGCCGCCCCGAGCCCTGGTCACGACGTCGACGCGCGCGCGGACTTCCCGTGGCGCGTCCCGCACCGCGATCGAGAGGCCGGCGATGCGCAGCGCCGGCAGGTCCTGCAGGTCGTCGCCGGCGAAGGCGATCTGCCCGAGGCGCAATCCGCGCCGCCGCGCGAGGCGCCGCAGCGCAGCCCCCTTGTCCTGCGAGCCCAGCACGACGTCGCGCACGCCGAGCTCGCGCGCGCGCCGCGTCACGGCGGCCGAGCTGCGCGCCGTCACGAAGGCCGCGTGCAGCCCGGCCAGGCGCAGCAGCTTGAGCCCGATGCCGTCGCGCGAGCTGAACGCCTTGATCTCGTCCCCGCGCGACGACAGCAGGATCGACCCGTCGGTGAGCGTGCCGTCGACGTCCATCGCGAGCAGCCGGATGCGGCCGGCCCGCGCCACGAGGTCGCGGTCGCGCCGCAGCCGCGCGATCGGGGTCGGTGCCGCCATGCGACCTCCTCCCGGGGCTAGACCAGCCCCACGCGCAGCAGGTCCTGCACGTCGAGCAGTCCGACCGGCCGGCCGTCGGCGGCGACGACCAGGATCTGGTCGAGCTGCCGCGTCCGCATCAGGTTCAGCGCCTCGGTGGCGAGGTGGGTCGGGGCGATGGTGATCGGGTTGCGCGTCATCACCTCGTCGATGGTGGGGCGCACGACGTCGAATGCGCCCGAGGCGGAGCGCTGCAGGAGGTTCCGGCGCAGGTCGCCGTCGGTGTAGAAGCCGACCAGGCGGCCGTCGCCGTCGACGACGGTGACGGCGCCGGCGCGCGTGTCGGTCATCGCCTGCACGGCGTCGCGCAGCCGGCTGCCGGACTTCACGACGGGGGCGTCGCGGCCGCGGCGCATCACCTCTCCCACGGTGAGCAGCTTGCGCCCGAGCTCGCCCGCCGGGTGGTAGCGCGCGAAGTCCTCGCTCGAGAAGTTCTTCATGCGCATCACCGTGAGCGCCAGCGCGTCGCCGATGGCGAGCATCACCGAGGTGCTGGTGGTCGGGGCGAGCCCGAGCGGGCACGCCTCGACCACGGTCCCGATGTCGAGCACGAGGTCGGCGTGCTTCCCGAGCGGGCTGTCGGGGCGGCCGGTCACCGCCAGCAGGCGCGCGCCGATGCGCCGGATCGGCTCGAGCAGCCGCACCACCTCCTCGGTCGAGCCCGAGAAGGAGAGGACGACCACCACGTCCTGCTCGTCGATCCGCCCGAGGTCGCCGTGCGCCGCCTCGGCCGGGTGGAGGAAGAGCGAGCGCGTGCCGGTGGAGGCGAGCGTGGCCGAGACCTTGGCGCCGATCAGCCCCGCCTTGCCCATGCCGGTGACCACCACCATGCCGCGGCAGCCGCGCAGGAGCGCGGCGGCCTCCAGGAACGCGGGACCGAGCTGTTCGGCGAGCCGCTGGATGGAGGAGGCGAGCTGCTCGAGAACGTCGCGCGCGGCGCGCAGCAGGTCGGCGCTCGTGTTCGCGGGTTCTGGCATGCGGATCCCGGGCGTTCTCGGGGAGATGCGAGGCGAGTATCGTAGCGAGGCGGTTTCCGCCGCGCCGTTCCCGCGCGGCGGCGTCCCCCGCCGTCAGGAGCCCGACCGAGCGCCATGGCCTTCTTCTCCTGGCTGCCGGCGCCGCTCGAGATGGACGAGGCCTTCGTCTGGAAGATCGCGATCTACGTCCTGCTGGTCATCTCGCTCACCTTCCACGAGTGGGGCCACGCCTGGAGCGCGAAGAAGCTGGGCGACGACACCGCCGATCTCATGGGGCGGATGAGCCTCAACCCGATCGTCCACCTCGATCCGATCTTCACCGTGGCGCTGCCGCTCTACTTCCTCTTCTACGGCGGCGGCAGCGGGATCTTCTTCTGCGCGGCCAAGCCGGTGCCGGTGAACCCCTTCAACCTCGGCAAGCCGACCCGCGACATGATGATCACGTCGGCCGCCGGTCCGGCGATGAACGTCGTCCTCGCCTTCGGATTCACCGCGATCTACTGGTTCCAGCTCGAGGTGCGCGGCGTCGCCTGGGACCAGCTCTCCTCGCAACTCATCCGCCAGGCGATCGCGCTCAATCTCGCCATCTGCGTGTTCAACATGATCCCGATCCCGCCGCTCGACGGGCACCGCGTGCTCGGCTACTTCCTGCCCTCGAACCTGCGCGACGCCTACTACCGCCTCGGGTACACGGGCGGGCTCGTCCTGCTCGTGCTCCTGATGACGACCGGCGTCCTGTCGAGGATCACCCGCCCGGTCCTGCTGCGGATCGGCGACTGGTGGGCGCACCTGATGCCCGGCGGCATCCCGCCCTTCTGAGGCACGGGGCCATGGAGCACCACTTCGAGCTCGGCAATTTCGCGGGGCCCCTCGACCTCCTGCTCCACCTGGTGCAGAAGGAGGAGATGGACATCCGCGAGGTGTCGCTGGTGCGCATCTGCGACCAGTACCTGGCGCACCTGCACGACCTCAAGGCCGTCGACGTCGACCGCGCCGGCGAGTTCCTGG
>Ga0187893_10002746_pt1 | contig 37799 bp, 36 predicted proteins | sample MA1701074metaG_FD_139574 | JGI IMG/M metagenome (GOLD analysis project Ga0187893, IMG submission 139574) | White microbial mat communities from a basaltic lava cave in the Kipuka Kanohina Cave System on the Island of Hawaii, USA - MA170107-4 metaG ... | reverse complement strand
ATCGCTTTCGGATTCAAGGTTTCGATCCCCTCAGTATTTACCCCATGAATCCAACGGCTTAAGCTCATCCGGGTCATCCCTAGGACTTCACAGATCCATCCGGGACGCTGCCCCTCCAAAACCAGCAGCAAAGCGGCGATTTTCATCCCGATCCAAGCTCCTGGAATCTGTTCAGCCAAAGCCAGCAAACGTTCCTTTTTGGCCGAAGGGTGCGTCAAGGTTAACTCTGGGTTTCTCATGTCTGAAGTGTAGCATGAGGTGACCTATTTGTAACTTTATTTAATGCGTTTGTATTAGTAGCGTGGCGGGGGTCCCGAGAGGATTGGGCGAAACGTTCTGTGGCGATCGTTAGTCGGGGGAGTAGGGGCAGAAACACAATTCCAGCACCTGCAGTTAATCTGTCTGAGCTCAAAACAAAGTATTCTTCCGGTCGCTCTTCAGTGGCCGCGAAAAAGCTAATTTCGAACGGATTGGTTGCCGAAATTCAGCTCATTACCTGTCCGTAGGGTCTTCTGCGCTGTTTGTAATAGCCGCATGAGGTGTCCTCATGAAACCTGCAGTATTGATTGTAGACGACGACCCAAGCATCGTTCGAATGCTCGAAATGGGCTTGGCAGAAGACTATGAAATCGTCCCAGTCTTTGAACCCGCTCAAACACTAAGTGTCTTTAGTGAGACAGCAATTGACCTTGTCATTAGCGACATCAAGATGCCTGGGCTATCCGGTTTTGACGTCTTGCGAGCCGTCAAAGCCGCTAATCCGCTTGTCGAGGTGATTTTGCTGACAGGCGAGCTTCCCGATAGATCGCAACCCGCGGTGGATGCCCTTCAAAGTGGTGCTCACGACTATCTAATGAAGCCCGTCAGCATCCGGAGGCTTAAGGCTGCCATCCATCAAGCCCTCTCAAGACAGCAACAACAGCTCGAAGACAAACGCAAGTTCCAAGAATTGATTAGGCAAGCCAACACCGACTTCCTGACCGGGCTAAGCAATCGGCATCACTTCCAAAAGCAGGTTCAGTTGGAATTCGAACGTAGCTATCGCTATGAAAGGAGCTTGAGTTGCTTACTCCTGGATATCGACGATTTTAAAAAGGTCAATGACGAGTTTGGCCATTGCGCGGGTGACCAGGTTTTGCAGAGACTCGGCCAGCTTTTGGGAAAGTACCTGAGGTCAAGCGATCTCAAATGCCGGTTCGGGGGCGAAGAGTTCGTCATCATTCTGCCAGAAGGCAATGCTGAGGTGGCCTCGACGGTGGCCGAAAAGATGCGCCGTTTCATCGCCAAAGAAGCGTTTGAGTTTGCAGACCCTCCACTACATGTTACAGCTAGCATCGGGATGGCAACGAGCGAGCGAAGAAATTTTTCGTCAGCCGAAGAACTGATTCGAGCTGCAGATCTGGCGATGTTGCAGGCCAAACGGTCGGGAAGAAACTGTGTGCGCGCTCATTACCCCGGCATGCGCGCAGGGCTGCAAGACCTCCCAATCATGGCCCTAAGGCGTTGAGGTTTCCGCAGCTGCCGGCACATGCCTGCCTACCCTGACACGGGCCGGTCGGACTAGCGCTTGGTCAAGAACATATCCTTTGGCCATGACTTCGATCACCTGCTGATCCTGACTCTCGTCGAAGACATCAACGGTTCCAACTGCTTCGGCAATCGCAGGATCGAATGTCTTTCCGTTCACCTGTATCTCCGACACACCGAGTTCAGCGAGCGTTGCGACGAACTGATTCCGTATCAGCTGAACCCCGTCCAGCAAGCTGTCGAACGCAGGCTTCGCGTTTGCTGCTGCCAGAGCGCGTTCGAAGTTTTCTAGAACATCAACGAATTTCTTTACGACGTCCGTTTTCGCCTGTAGCAGCCGCCGGTCGTACTCATTCCGGATCCGCTCTCGTGCGCGCTGCGTTTCCGAAGCAGTATCGGCTTTGTGCTGTGCGAACGCACTCAGTACTTCTTCAGCTCTTCGTTTCGAATCTGCCAGTTTCTCTTCTAGCTCCTCGACATAGGCAGGTTTGAAAGAATAGCTAAACTCGGGTGTCTCACTTGTTGTGCTCTGGTCCTGTGCCCAGAACCTTCGGTCGGTAACCCGAACCGGTTCTTCGTTCCTAACAACCTTTACCGGAATGGGCACTCCTTTCTCGAAGTTATCGGGGTCTCCTCCATGAGACCGCTCGTGTGGCGTATTCACCATTGTGATTAGAATCCTTTCAGGCCTTGGCAGGTCGGGCTTGCGCCAACGCTGTCAGAATCAGTTGACTGTCTCTTTTTGGCTTGCCACTTTCTCGAAAACCAGCTCCCCCTCGTCCAAGTCGGCGTCGCCAACAACATGATCGCCCGGTCGAATCTCTCCATCGAGCATTTTCAAAGCCAGCTTGTCCTGGACCAATTGCTGCAACGCGCGTCTCAAGGGACGGGCGCCGTATGCCGGATCATAGCCTTCTCTAAAAAGAAGTTCCCGAGCTCGATCAGTAAGTTCCAAAGAAACCTTTCTGTCTGCCAGCAGTTTCTGCAAACGCTTCAGCTGGATATCAACGATACGACTGATTTCAGTCCGGCCCAGTGAGTTGAAGATAATAATGTCATCGATTCGATTGAGAAATTCAGGCTTGAAGGTTGCCCGAAGTGCTTCAGAAACCTGTTTCTCCATTTCAGACTTGTCTTTCGTACCCAGCTCCTGAATCCAGGAGCTCCCCACGTTGGACGTCATGATGACCACCGTATTCTTAAAATCCACCGTGCGGCCTTTGCCGTCCGTCAGTCGGCCGTCTTCCAGAATTTGCAGCAACACGTTGAAAACGTCCGGGTGTGCCTTTTCAATCTCGTCAAACAGAATGACGGAATACGGTCGCCGCTTGACTGCCTCGGTAAGGTATCCCCCCTCTTCATAACCCACATATCCGGGTGGCGCGCCAATGAGTCGCGCGACGGAATGTTTCTCCATGAACTCGGACATATCGAGCCGCACCATCGCCTTTTCGTTGTCGAAAAGGAACTCCGCCAATGCCCTTGCCAGCTCCGTTTTGCCGACGCCTGTAGGTCCCAGAAAGATAAACGACCCCACCGGTCGTGCATGCTCCTGAAGTCCTGCCCGACTGCGTCGAATTGCGTTGGACACCGCAGCTAATGCCGGTTCCTGGCCCACGACTCGGCTCCGCAGTCGTTCTTCCATGTGTACGAGCTTTCCAATCTCGCCTTCCAGCATCTTTGCCACTGGAATCCCTGTCCACTTGGAAACAACCTGGGCAATGTCTTCCTCATCTACCTCTTCTTTCAACATTCGCGAGTCTTTCTGGAGTTCGGCCAAGCGTGCATTGGCAGCATCCATTTGCTTCTCCAGTTCGACCCTAGCTCCGTAACGGATCTCAGCAACCTTGCCCAAATTCCCTTCGCGCTCGTACTTTTGTTCTTCAAGTTTGCTTTCTTCGACCTTTTCTTTCAGCTCGCGAATCCGCGCAATTACCTCTTTCTCGTTGTGCCAGCGCGCCTTCATCTCTCCAGATTTTTCCTTCAAGTTGGCAAGTTCGCGCTCAAGGATAGACAAGCGCTCAAACGAAGCGGCATCCTCTTCCTTCTTCAAGGCTTGCCGCTCAATCTCCAACTGTGTAATACGGCGTTCAACTTCATCGATTTCTACGGGCAGTGAATCGATTTCCATGCGGAGAGATGCTGCAGCTTCGTCCACAAGATCAATGGCCTTGTCGGGCAGAAAGCGATCCGAAATATAGCGTTGCGAAAGTGTTGCGGCGGCGACAATGGCGGAGTCTTTGATCTTGACGCCGTGGTGCACTTCGTAGCGTTCTTTGAGGCCACGTAAGATTGCGATCGTGTCCTCCGCAGTGGGTTCGCCAACATAGACCTGCTGGAATCGACGTTCCAGTGCTGCGTCCTTTTCGATGTACTTCTTGTACTCGTTGAGCGTCGTCGCCCCAATGCATCGCAACTCGCCCCGCGCCAATGCAGGCTTGAGCATGTTGGAGGCGTCCATGGATCCCTCAGCTGCGCCCGCCCCAACCAGGGTGTGGAGTTCATCGATGAACAATACCACCGCGCCTTGCGCCTCTGAAACGTCTCGAAGTACCGCCTTCAACCGGTCCTCGAACTCGCCGCGAAACTTCGCGCCAGCGACCATAGCCCCCAGGTCAAGCCCAACCAGTCGCTTCTGCTTCAAGCTTTCCGGCACATCGCCGGCAATAATTCTTTGCGCGAGACCCTCCACAATCGCGGTTTTCCCTACACCCGGTTCTCCGATGAGCACTGGATTGTTCTTGGTTCTCCTGGAAAGCACCTGTATCACGCGTCGCACTTCTTCGTCGCGCCCGATAACCGGATCCAACTTTCCGCGACGCGCCAGCTCCGTCAGGTCCCGCGCATATCGCTCCAGCGCTTGATATTTGTCTTCAGGATTCTGGTCTGTGACGCGCTGGTTGCCACGAATCGAAACCAGCACATGCAGAATTTTTTCGGGGGTAACGTCATGGGAAGCAAGAATTCGCTGTGCATCGGTCCCCTTCACCTCCGCCAATCCAAGCAGCAAGTGCTCCGTGCTGACGTATTCATCCTTCAGGCGATCGGCCTCACGAAACGACGCTTCGAAGACCCTGTTCAAATTGGCAGAAATGGGCCGACCTGCCAGGCCTTGAACCTTGGGTAATTTTGTTAAAGCTTTTTCCACTTCTTCAAAGAGCACACCTTGTGCAACCCCAAGCTTACTCAGCATCGGCGGAATGATGCCTTCTTCCTGGATGAGCAGGATCTTCAGGAGGTGCTCCGGCTCAATCTGCGGGTTTGACTGCTCTCCAGAAAGCCGCTCCGCTTCCACGAGCGCTTCCTGCCCCTTGATTGTTAGTTTGTCGTACCGCATGGTGAATTGAGTTCCTTATCCAAGAGAGCAGAACTACAGCCGCGAAAGTCCTAGCCGATTCATACCGCTCGCCTTCGATTACGTTACCGACACCTTGATCTGCTTGGGCTTCGTCTCTTCGCGCTTGGGCATCACAACCTTGAGGATTCCATCCTTGTAGTCGGCCTTGATTCTTTCCTGATCGATTGTGGCGGGCAAAGTAAACGATCTTGCAAACGCGCCATAGGCCCTTTCAATGCGATGAAAGTTCTCGCGCTTGGCCTCTCTCTCAAACTTTCTCTCCCCACGCAAGACTAGTGTGTTGTTTTCTACCTGAATATCGATGTCCTTCTGATTAATCTCTGGCAGTTCGGCCTTCAAGATAACTTCGTTCTCCGTTTCATAGATGTCCACTGCTGGAGACCAAAGTGCGGAGTTAAGCGCCTCTTCGCCCGGTCTGATTCCACGTACGGATTCGTCAAAGAGGCGATTCATACGATCCTGCAATGTGAGCAAATCCTTGAGCGGTTCCCATTTTGCAATAGTCATGAACTCACTTCCTCCAGCAAAAGATTTAGCACGTCGATAGCATAAAATCTGCGTGCTTAACTGTCAAAGCGGTGACCGAACTAATCCAATACCCTTAGGAACAAACATTTGAGGTAGAAGGTCTCTGGCATCGAAAGAAGAAACGGGTGATCTTGACCCTGAGTGCGCTTCATGAGCACCTGGACTTTTTTCCGGGCGTCGGATGCAGCTTGGGTGAGCAGATTCAAGAAGAGGGTCTCGTCAATCAACTGCGAGCAGCTGGCGGAGACCAACAGCCCCCCCGGCTTCAACAAACGTAGGGCTCGGAGATTAATTTCGCGGTAGCCCCGCAGCGCAGCCTCAACGTGCGAGCGGTTTTTGGCAAAGGCCGGAGGGTCCAGGACGATCGTGTCAAAGCGTTGCTTTAGCTTGTCATAGAGCTTCAAGCGATCGAAGACATTCTCAGTTTCAAACCGCACGTTGCTCAGTCCGTTCAGCATTGCATTGCGCCGAGCCAGAGCGAGGGCAGCACCTGACATATCGATTGCCTCCACCTCGTCGCAGACTCGCGCCAGATGCACTGCAAAGGATCCAGCGTAGCAGAAACAGTCGAGAGCCGAACCATGTGCCAACGCTGCCGCCGCGGCTCGATTCTCTCTCTGATCCAGAAACGCGCCAGTTTTCTGGCCACTCAACGGTTGGAAATGAAACGGCAGGCCGTTCTCGCGGCAAATAACTTCTCCAGGATCCGACCCATGAAGGACCGAAATCGTCTGCGGTAGGCCTTCCAGTACTCGCACTTTGCTGTCGTTGCGTTCGATGATGGCTTTCGGGTGAAACAGTTCGAGCAACAGCTCCGTTAAGACCGGTTTGACTTGTTCCGCACCCTGGCTCAAGGTTTGGATCGAAAACACCTCTCCGTACCGATCCACGATAACCGACGGCATCCAATCGCCTTCGCCATGAACCAACCGGAACACCTCCGAGTTCTGCACCACCTGTTGGCGGAGGCGACCCGCCTGCTGGATTCGTCGTCTCCAAAAATCGTTGTCGATGGGTTCGTCTTCTTGGGTAATCAGCCGCAGCGTGATCAGGGAGTCGGCACTGTAGAAGGCTCGACCATAAACTCGGCCGGTGCTGTCCTTAACCGAGACAATACTGCCCGGACTGGCTTCGCATGCCAAGACATCGCTGCGATAAATCCATAAGTGGCCTGCCTTCAGGCGGTCGACAGCTTTCAGGCTGACTAAGGCATACCCGACACTCATGGCCGCGACTCTAGCACACAAGGGTTGCTCGGTGAATGCGGTTATGGTTTCATCTCGCCATGAAACTTTCTGATTTCGAATATACGCTGCCGACGGAGCTCGTCGCTTCGCACCCAACGCAGCCTCGTGACCAATCCCGGTTGATGCTCGTTCGTCGTGGAACCGGTAAAATCTCGCACCACACCTTTGCGGAACTTCCTGAACTTCTGGACCCTACCGATCTGCTGGTTTTCAACAACACCAAAGTGTTCCCGGCGCGCCTGCTTGGGCACCGCCTCGGTGTGACGGCACAAGGATATCCTGCTGCCAAAACGCCCAGCGCCACGATTGAAGTCCTGTTGCTGAAGCCGCTAGGCGACGACGTCTGGGAGGTTCTGGTCAAGCCCGGTCGCAAGATGCGCGTTGGAGAACGGGTGAGGTTTGGCAGCCGACTCGAATGTGAAGTCGTAGAACGGGGCAATCTGGGATCGCGAACGGTCAAGTTCTTTTATCGAGGGAATTTTGACGACTTGGTCGATGCCTTGGGTCACGTCCCTCTCCCGCCATACATCAGCCGGCCCGACGAGGCCAGAGACAAGGCTGAGTACCAAACCATCTTCGCCAGAATGAGGGGCGCCGTCGCTGCGCCTACTGCCGGGTTACATTTTACTCCTGCGGTGCTGCGTAGGTTGCGCGCACGGGCGATCGAAACTTGTGAGATCACCCTCCACGTGGGATTGGGAACATTTCAGCCAGTCCATTCAGAGCGGATTGAAGAACATCAAATGGGGGCTGAACGGTTTGAAATATCTACAGAAGCTGCCGAGGCCATTCGGCAGGCCCAGTTACAGAAACGGCGTATCATCGGCGTGGGGACAACCACGGCGCGAACTCTGGAGTCTTCGGCCCAGCGTCACAACGGAACCGTGTTGGCGGAGACTGGTGAGACGCGACTGTTTATCTATCCCGGGTTTGCATTTTGCTGCCTCGATGGTTTGATAACCAACTTTCACTTGCCCCGATCGACACTACTGATGCTGGTCTCTGCCTTTGCCTCTCGAGAAACCATCTTGAGCGCATACCAAGAGGCGATCGATAGAAAGTATCGCTTTTACAGTTATGGTGATTGTATGCTTGTTTTATAGAGCCCTCGCAGCAACGACGATCCTCACTTGCCTCATTTCTCTTATGATTTCAGCCACTGGACCGTAAAGTAACAAGGGTCTAGCCGAGTAGACGAAATAGAAGAACATTAACCTTGATGCCTTAAACTGGCGTTGACGGGCAGCACCTTTTCCGACAAAATCCCAAACATTGGTTGTTGCAAACGACGATTCGGGTCATAGAAGGCATGAGAAGAGAGGCATATCAGGAAACTACACAGGCAGAGCCACTGCTATCGCGTTTGCGTCGCCAGTGGTGGGTTTTCCTGGTTCCCCTCTATCCTGTGGTGTGGATATGGGTTGGGGCCTTCCTTTTGGCGCTTTGCATCAGTCAGCCGCTTCAGTGGAAGCAGCTGAATGCTGCCGACAACTCCTACTTGATTGTCCAAGTTCATCCGTATAGTGCATGGCCATCCAAAGAGCCGTTTGGAAGCTTTAGTGGGGCCGCGCTGACACGCAACCTTTCTGGCCTATTGGAAGCCGCCGACTTGAAAGAGTTCTGGTTTGTACCGATACATTTACAGATTGCTCACCGTCTTGCAGATCAATCCTCCGGAGTCCCTCCGTCTGCCTTTGTTCGTGCTTCTGAAGGGACGGACTGATCGTAGGGAACGGCGCCTAGTCTTTACTGCCAAGGCAGCTTGGTTCTGTGCCCTTGGCATCTCATGAGTATTACCGCTGTGTTGGACTAAAGTAAGTGGCTCATTGAGTCGAGTAAGCGAAGAACACTCATATTATTGAGGAGGCGGGTGGGAAATGGCACTTCATCGATTTTTTTTCGGATGGAGACTCTTTGTCCAGATTCAATCCCGAGGGTTTTTAGTTCTTGCGATTTTTTCCCTGATTGTTGGTTCAGAGGAATCTTGGGCGACAGGTGTCAGCTCGCCTCAGCGTGCAGCGACCGCCAGCAGCCTCGTATCAAACTCAAATCTCAAGAAAACGTCCCGGAAGACTTCCGCGAGGAAAAAGCGTCGTCATCGCAGGCTCAAAGTGAGCCGTTCACTTAGACCGATGCCTGCGCTCAGCGAAGCGCCTTTTGCTGCTGACGTTCCATTGCTCAAGCTCATCGAGGACGCCAAGTCACTACTCGAGAAAGAAACAGTTCGCTATCTCTCAGCCAACAGGAAGGTTCCTGCACGCCGAGATGTGAAATTGGCGCTGGCCCACTTCAAAACTGGTGAACTTCGGATAGTTTCCGGCGTGGAGCAGAATCGGAAACTTACGCTGGAAGATCCAAATGTGCGGTTCGAAGTCGACTGGTGGAATGGATTCAACTCCTCGCTAAACATTATCGACCCCCCGTACACGGGTGTGGTGGCGATGCTTTATGGCTTAGAGTCAGAACGGCAGAGATTCCTTGGTCAAGATGCGATTATATATACTCCGTACTCAAGTGCGTTGCTGCAAACGGAGTTGGTCGAAGCAGGTAGGAACTACCTGATGGGCAAAATCCGGCAGGCGCGCCAGGAGCTGGGGCGTGTGCCGTCACGGGCCTTTCCAGGGACCACTCTTGCTAACGCTCCTGGCTTCACCGATGAGGACTATTTCAACCTGATTCTGACGGAACAGATGGACCCGGGACGCTTTCGATCAATTGCCGCAGGCGCTTGGGAGTTTAACGAGAAGCAAGAATCAGAATTGAATCGGCTCGCCGAGCGGATCCTGGTGATTATTGGCGCCAACCAGGAGGATGCCTACAGCTTCACCGGCAACTACGCGAGCGCCCGAGGGCTGACTCAGTTTACGCCCATGGGCATGAGCGCGGTTTGGAAAGCCTATCCTCAGGCCGGAATTCCGCGTGATTTTCGCGAAGCGACTAGCCAGCACCTGAACGCGATCAAGGCCGAAATATGTTTGCTGGATCATGATCTGGCGGGCTTGGCGATGAGCCATTCTCCCTTGCTCGGCTCTGGCATGGAAATGTACGCAGCTGGAGCTGCCTACAACGGAGGCCCCAGACGCGTCCGTTATGGGTTGGAAAACTTTGGGTTGGCTTGGCTTCATCCGATCTCCAGAATCGCCGAACTCGCTAGCCGAACGACCCTGACAACCTCAGAGAGGAAGGAGTTGCTCTGGCTGAGGCAGAACCGTGCACATGAAACCTTTGTTTACCTCAACAAAATCCATGCCATTCAGCGCTCACAGGACAGGTTGTCAGCAGCCCGTAGCGCTGAACTGCCGACCCCCGATTTGACAGTTGAGGCAACGATTCCGCAGGACGAACCAACCTCAGTCAAACCAACCGCTCTCACTCCTTAGTGGCAGCCAACTTCCTGCGCAGCCATCCACTTTTCAGTGGATTCGGCCAATTTAATTGGGTAGCATCTTGCCTTCAATCTGCACCTTTTAAGTATACTTCGATGCCAAGCTGTGTCTCTAGCCGTGCCCGGAATGCCGATGAATATTGACTTCGCTACCTTTTATCTCATCTCAATTCCCGGTTTTCTGGTCGGACTGATATGCGGTAGATTCCTAGCAGGCAAACGATGGAAGGCCTTCAAGAACTCCTTAGGAACGGCAGGCAGGCTTTTGAGTGTCGTAGGCATGTCCGCGTTCGTGCTCGTGTCGCTGATCGTTCTGGGAATCATGGCAATCTACCTTCACAACTTACCGGAGACGGCCAGTCGAACAAACTACTGGGTAACCATTGCCGTTGGTCTCTGGATCCTGATCAACCTTTTTTTCGAGGTGCGCGACGTGGCCAAGCGCCGAGACACCTAGGTACCATCCCTGCCGCCGAGGCTTGTATCGTCTATTTCGATTTCTACCCGCACGTGAATCAATTTGTTTCGAATCCCCAGCGGCGTCGCATTCCTCGTTCGAGTCGGGCAAACACCAGGTAGTCCGCACAGAGACCGGTAAAAATGATGACCGACATCACCGCAAGTACCTGGCTCATGTCATTCAGTTCTCTCCCGATAGTCAGCAGGTTCCCCAGGCCGACGCTGCCGTAAAGTAGTTCACCCGCCATCAACGATCGCCAAGCAAAGGACCAACCCTGTTTCATTCCAGTGATGATTGAGGGGAGTGCCGCCGGAACGACGACCTCGAACAGGAGTCGCGGGCCCGTCGCTCCCATATTTTGTCCTGCTTTGATTAGTAGGGGTGGGGCGTTCTTAATGCCGCTCACGGTTGCAGTGGTGATAGACATAAGCGCACCCATCACTACGACAAAAATGATTGCAGATTCGTTGAGGCCGAACCAAAGCAGCGCCAACGGAAGCCAGCAGATACTGGGAAGCGTCTGAAGCCCCAAGATCAAAGAGCCCATGGTTTCTGCGACGAACTTGCTGCGACTGATACCCAAGCCGAGGAGGACGCCCGCAACCAGGGAAATGGCATAACCCAACAGGATTCTACGCAAGCTCGCCAAAATACCGAAGATGAACGTACTGTCACTGAAGCCCTGGGCAAGCGTCTGGAGAACCTCGCTTGGTGCAGGAAACAGGAATCTGGGCCAGAGCTCGGCTCTAGATGCCGCTTCCCAAATCATGATCACCGCTGCGTAGAACAAGCTTTTTCTTGCCAGTCCTCCAATCATAGTCCAACTCCTCCTGGGCCACTTTCTCCACCTCGGCTTTCAGTTCGGCGAGGATATTCTTTGCGAAGGTGATCAAGTTTGGATCCTCCAAATGGCGGGGCCTCGCGTAGTCGATCTTGAACTCTCGTTTGATGCGCCCTGGATGCGTGGAGAAAACCAGTACACGGCTCCCAAGACATGCAGCCTCGCGGACGTTATGCGTCACAAAAATTATGGTTTTCCGTGTGGCAGCCCAGATTTCCTGCAATTCTTCGTGAAGAATGTCGCGCGTCTGCGCGTCCAACGCCGCAAAAGGTTCGTCCATCAAGAGGATCTCGGGATCTATCGCCAGTGCTCGAGCCAACGCTACCCGCTGCTTCATTCCTCCGGAGAGCTCATGAACGTAAGAATGTGAAAAGCGGGTGAGATGAACCATCTTCAGAAAATGTAGTGCTCTCTCCTCTCTTTCTTGCCTGCCGACACCTGCCATCCTCAAGCCGAACTCGACGTTCTTTAGAACAGTAAGCCAGGGGAAGAGGGCCAGCTCCTGGAAAATGACAACACGGTCAGTGCCTGGCCCCAGGATGGGTTTGTTATTAACAAACGCCTCTCCCTCATCAGGCTTCTCCAATCCCGCAAGGATGTTGAGGACCGTGCTCTTCCCACAGCCCGAGGGGCCAACGATGCAGAGGAATTCCCCTTCGGAAACCTCAAGACTGATGTCCTGAACTGCATTGAACTTTCCCGTCTTCGTGTGAAAATTCTTGGAGACGTTGCGCAACACCACCTTTGGGGCAGGAACACCGGCACCAGCGAGTGTGTTAGTCATGAGGGCAACGACGGACAATGGGCAGGAGGGGCTCCCCGCCCCGGCGAAAGTGTTGAGAGATTGCAATCAATTCAGGCGGCCAGGCAATTTCGAAGCAGCACAGTCAGTGAAGTTTCTCCAGGCTCACAGTGCCAACCCTTGTGGAGAGTTCAGGTCTGCAAAGAGCGAAGTGCTCAAATATCGTTCTCCGGTGCTCGGCAGAACCGTTACGATGAGTTTCCCTTTGTTTTCCGAGCGGCTGGCTACCTGCAGGGCGGCCCATACAGCCGCTCCAGAAGAAATTCCAACAAGCAAACCTTCTTCCCTGATCAATCGGCGGGCCATGTGAATCGCCTGCTCATTCGTAACCTGAATAATTTCGTCGATGACTTGCGTGTTGAGAATTTCCGGAACAAACCCTGCCCCGATCCCTTGGATCTTGTGGGGGCCCGCCTGACCGCCCGAAAGCACTGGCGAATCGACTGGCTCTACCGCGACGATTCGAAAACTGGGTTTTCGGGCCTTGATCACTTCACCGACGCCGGTAATCGTGCCACCCGTGCCAACACCGCTGACGAAGATGTCGACTTCCCCATCAGTGTCGCTCCAGATCTCTTCAGCTGTTGTCATTCGATGGATCTTAGGATTGGCAGCGTTCCTAAATTGCTGAGGAATCCAAGAGTTTGGCGTTCTGGTAGCTAGCTCTTCGGCAGCCGAAATGGCGCCTCGCATTCCCTCGGCCCCGGGCGTCAGGACAAGCTCTGCACCAAACGCCCGCAGCAGGGTTCGCCTTTCCAGACTCATGGTGTCAGGCATGGTTAAGATAAGGCGATAGCCCTTGACCGCACAAACAAATGCTAGCGCGATGCCGGTGTTCCCGCTGGTCGGCTCTATGATGACTGTGCCCTGATTGATGACGCCGGATTTTTCGGCTTCGTTGATCATGCTAATGCCGATTCGGTCTTTCACGCTGCCCGCCGGATTTTGCGACTCGAGCTTTGCGACGACTGTCGCAAGTGCTCCGCCCGTAACTCTATTCAAGCGAACCATGGGTGTCTGACCCATGAGTTCCAAAACGTTGTCGGCGATCTTGGACATTCGAGGGCTCCTAATTTAGATGTAATACATAAACTGCTCTTGAATCTCTTTCTGGCGGTCGCAGAATTCTCCAAGGGTCCTCTGCTTTAAAGTTTCAACAGTGTGAGAAACAAGACTGGTCCAGAGATCTTTCAGGACTTCCTGTGTCGGATTCTGGCCGTTTCTGGATTTTCCGACAAAGTTCACGTTTTCAATAGGCCCTTCTAAAGCAGTGATGATGTCGAATAAGGTGATTTCCGGAGCAGGTCGCGCCAACTGATAACCACCTTGGCGTCCCCTTGAACTCTCGATCAAGCCAGCTTTCCTCAGCATGAGGAGGAGCTGATCCAGGTACTGCTTTGGGATGTCCTGCCTCTCCGCAATCTGAAGGCTCTGAACCGGGCCTCGGCCTGAGTGCAAAGCCAGATCAATGATCGCTAGCAAGCCATATTCGCCTTTGGTTGAAAGCCTCATTCCAGTCCCTAACATGATTAAAAAAATCGGGATACTCAATATACTGTTTAGCCCTAACGCCGTCAACAGGAAACACCTATCTAAGAAAATGAGGGTTGGCTGCCTTCACACTTGACTATGTAGTCCAAACTAAATATATTGATTAAGCCTATGTGTTTAGTCAGGTTTTAAAAGGACGCTTGCCCTAATGAAGCTGCCGCATGCTTCCAATGACACTGAGGACATGCAGAAGTTGGTGCCAGGCTGGCAAGACCTAGCCGCAAGAATGGAAGCCTCGGAAATAATCCGCTGGGCTTCCGGAGTGTTTGGGAAGCGGCTCTGTTTTGCGACGTCGCTCGGTGCTGAAGACCAAGTGATCACGCATGTTATCGCGCAAGTATCACCCGAGATGCGGATCATTACGCTCGACACGGGAAGGCTCTTCCCTGAGTCGTATGAGCTGATTGCGAAGACCGAGGCTCGATACGCCCGCAGAGTCGAAGTCTTTTCTCCTCAGACCGAAGAAGTAGAAGCAATGGTCAGGGAACACGGCATCAACTTGTTCTACAAGAGTGTGGAAAATCGCAAGCTATGTTGTTCCATCCGCAAGATCCACCCTTTAACGCGAGCTTTGGCAGGAGCCGATGCTTGGCTTTGCGGCCTCAGACGAGATCAAGCGCTGACGCGCCAACAGGTTCAGGTTGTCGAGTGGGACCAGCAGTTTGAGATTGCAAAGATAAATCCACTTTGGAACTGGACAGAATCACAGGTTTGGGACTACGTGAGAAAGAACGAGATTCCCTATAATTCCCTGCACGATAATGGATTTCTCAGCATCGGCTGCTCGTGCTGTACGCGTGCGGTCGCCGCTGGCGAGGATGTTCGCTCCGGACGCTGGTGGTGGGAGCAGCCAGAGCACAAGGAATGTGGATTACACAAGAAGGTAGTTCATCGAGGGAGTGAGGGATGAAAGCTCCATTATCTTTGTCGGATCTTTGCGTCCAGCGCTCACGAGCTTAGCGGGATCTGAGGCAAGCAGGAATGGAACACTACTTTTTGTCACATCTCGATGTTCTGGAGGCCGAAGCAATTCACGTTATGCGGGAAGTGGCAGCTGAGTTTCGTCGCCCAGTGATGCTGTTCTCGGGTGGCAAGGATTCCATATGCATGCTGCGCCTCGCTGAGAAGGCCTTTCGCCCAGCGCGCTTTCCTTTCCCTTTGCTTCACATCGATACTGGACACAATTTCCCCGAGGTTATCGAGTTTCGTGATCGCCGCGCCGCGCAGCTTGGCGAGCGACTGATCGTCCGGACTGTGCAAGATGCTATTGCGGCAGGCATTGCGACAGAGGCTTCTGGCGATGACCGCAGCCGAAACTGGCTGCAAATTCCCACATTGCTCAGCGCAATAGAGGAGTTCAAATTCGACGCCGCATTCGGCGGCGCTCGCCGAGATGAAGAAAAGGCACGTGCAAAAGAGCGGGTCTTCTCTTTTCGTGACGAGTTCGGGCAGTGGGATCCTCGTAATCAACGCCCTGAGTTGTGGAACCTCTACAATACTCGGATTGCTCCGGGCCAACATATTCGCGTCTTTCCGCTGTCCAACTGGACAGAGCTTGATATCTGGCAGTTCATCGAGCGAGAAGCCTTGGAAATTCCGAGCATCTATTTTGCCCATGAAAGAGAGATGTTCCTGCGCGAAGGCCTTTGGATGAGTCGTTCTGAGCTGCTTCCACTGCGACGGGGTGAAGCAGTCTCTAAGAAGACGGTGCGTTTCCGAACCGTCGGAGACATCATCTCGACCGCTGCAATTGAATCAGCAGCCTCAACGGTGCATGAAATTGTCGAAGAAATCGCAGCCACGCGCCTCACCGAACGCGGTGCGCGGGCCGATGACCGCCGATCTGAAACGGCGATGGAAGACCGAAAACGAGAGGGATACTTCTGATGCCGGCCACGGCGAGTGCGAGTAGTAAATCGGTGGAATTGCTCCGATTTTCAACTTGTGGCAGTGTTGACGATGGAAAGAGTACTCTGATTGGGCGATTGCTGCACGATTCCAAGTTAGTTTTTGACGATCAACTTCAGGCCCTTGAAAGGACCCGTGAACTGCGGGGCGAGGCCGCGGTCAATCTCGCCAACCTAACTGATGGGCTCCGAGCCGAACGGGAGCAGGGCATCACGATCGATGTAGCTTATCGTTATTTCGCGACGCCGAAACGACGTTTTATCGTGGCCGATACACCTGGACACATTCAATACACCCGAAACATGGTGACCGGCGCCTCGACAGCGACTCTTGCCTTGGTCCTGGTGGATGCGCGCAAGGGAGTAATTGAACAAACCCGGCGACATAGCTATATCGCATCACTCTTGGGTATCCCCCATCTGGTGCTTTGCGTCAACAAGATGGATTTGGTTGGATTTTCTGAGGAGGTCTACGAGAGGATTCGCCAGGAGTTTACGATCTTTTCAACCCGCCTTCGAATTAAGCATATTAGTTTCATCCCGATGAGCGGTTTGCTTGGTGACAATGTTGTCGAACGGTCTACTAGAATGCCTTGGTATCTGGGCGAGCCATTACTCTCGTTTCTTGAGGATGTCCATATAGCAAGCGACTGGAACCTGCAGGATGCTAGACTTCCGATTCAATGGGTAATCCGACCGCAGGATGACAGCCATCGAGATTTTAGAGCGTACGCGGGGCAGATCGCTAGCGGTGTTTTTCGAGTCGGTGATCGAGTTTTGGTGCTGCCTTCCGGCAGATCATCGAAGATCAGGGAAATTATGATGGCAGATCAATCGATGAAGATTGCGCATGCTTCCATGTCGGTTTCGGTGCTTCTTGAAGATGAGATTGACGTGAGTCGGGGCGATTTGATCGTTCCAGTAGACAATCTGCCGTATATTGGCAAAGAAGCAGAGGCCATGCTTTGCTGGATGCATGAGACACCGATGCAACCGGGCCGCAAATATTTGGTCAAGCATACGACGAACTTGACCAAAGCCGTGATCACGACGATCCACTCCAGGGTTAATGTTGAGACGTTGGAGGAGGAAGATGCGCCAGTTTTGGGCTTGAACGAAATCGGGAAAGTTTCGCTTCGCTCGGCGGCGCCACTAGTGTACGACGAATACTACCGCAATCGACGTCTCGGAGGTTTCATCGTAGTCGACGAAACCACCAGCGCCACAGTGGGCGCCGGAATGTTAGTTGAACCCACCAAAGCTCCGCCGCTGCCAGAATTCACTGACTACACGATTTAGTCCTTTATTGCTTTTTCTCTTCGGTCCACGCTGACGCAACGATTTGCCACCTTTCCCCTTCCTTATACAGTAGCCATAAGACCTCACCGGTGAGTCCTGCAAATCCCTGCTGTTCGTACTGGTCTGAAGTCTTCGAATATGTTCCCCGAACGAAAGCCGCGTTTTGCATCAAGCTGACATCAAGGTTCCCAAAATGAACCCTCACGGTCTTGCCCGGCCGAAAAAGTTCGTGGTGTCTGATGACTGCTTTTTGCAAGTTAAAGACTTCACCTGTTGTCGCATTGACCTCAACATAGTTCGGAGTACAATCGCGGAACAACAAGAGCTCATCGTGGGCGGCATAGGCCTCTTTCTGGCGGCTGCATAGCGCCTCGATCCGCGAGCGGTCGTCAGAGGGCAGCTTGTTGGCAGGACTCAAGGTCTTGCCGGGCCCAGCTGACCGCAGTCCCACAAAATAGCCGACGCTCCCACCTACCAGCAAGACTGCTAGGATATAGAAATATGGCTTCACACAAAACTCCTTCCTCTGAGCCTAGTTCGCCAAATGACGTTATGGTTGAAGCTCAACTCTCGATTCTGCGAGAATCTCTGTAGGCCGAGAGTCCGGCATTCTGATTCCATTCTTGGACATCTTTGGGAAATAAAATACCGTTTGTTGGGATTCTCGTTCTGCAATCATAAAATCTTATTGAATCAAAACTGCAAGCTATTGAAAATATTAACATATCTGGCTCTAGTTTGCTCGTTCGGGGACTCACTCCTGGAACGGAAACTGCTTGTCCGCCTTTGCCCCTGGAATGTGCCACCCGTGTCAGATACATGCCAACACTAGACCGAAGAGAATATTATCGGCTGCCGATTCGAGTTCCCATCTTCATAAAAGGAATCGACAAGAACGGCGATGAGTTCTTCGAGCTTACTCATACCCTCGATGTAAGTGCTAGCGGAGCTTGTCTTATAACAAGGAGAGAGCTCGCTACTTCGGCGGACCTACTGGTCTCCATCCCAGCTCCTGTGAATTCAGAAGTCAGTTTATCAGACGATCATGATTTCAGGTTTCCCTCAAAAATCGTTCGCTTAGATGATGGGATCGCCAATCAGAGTCGAAAGATTTCAGTTCGTTTCACGAAATTACTATACGAAAATCCGTAGGAGCCTCTTGTCCCACTACCTGCCAATACACCCATCCACATAATTTTGGAGAATAACGGTAGAAGCGTACCACTGGAGATACCCTAGATTCCTTCTTTGGATTGTTGGAAAATTTGTTCCACTTCTACTGATTCAGCAAGAATTGCCGTTGTGTCCAGGATCTCGCTAACAATTTCAGTAGGTTGACTAGTCTCCAAGCCCTTAATCGATTGGGTGGCAAGGTCTGGAGACTTCCTTGCAGTGGTATCGACTGGACTAACCAACGTCCTAAGATTGAATCGGTGAGACTCTATGGAAACAACAATCGCTTCGCCAGTGTCCAGTCACTCAGAGCGCCATTCCCCTTCAGTTGATGAGCAGTTTCCGATCGTTTGGGGCCGTAGCGAGAAGATGCAAGAGGTGCTAAGAGTCATGGATCAGGTGGCGGCGACGGACATTACCGTGTTAGTCCGCGGCGAAAGCGGCACCGGCAAGGAATTGGTGGCGCGCGAAATCTGTGCCAGATCGAGAAGACGAGATCGGCCCTTTGTCAAGGTCAATTGCGCTGCAATACCTTCCGGGCTGCTTGAGAGTGAGTTGTTTGGATACGAAAAAGGATCCTTCACTGGAGCTGTGACTCGAAAACCTGGGAAGTTTGAATTTGCCAATCACGGGACAATTTTTCTTGACGAGATTAGTGAGATGCATCCGTCGCTTCAGGCAAAACTTCTCCACGTGCTGCAAGACAGCGAGTTCAGCAGGCTCGGTGGGGATGAGGATGTATCGGTGGACGTTCGAGTGATCACAGCTACTAATCGGCAGATTGAGAAAGAACTACAGAACGGCAACTTTCGCGAGGACCTCTACTATCGAATTAACGTGGTAAGTATTCATCTGCCGCCCCTAAGGGAGAGGATGGAGGATGTCCTCGAACTCGCAGAGTTTTTCATGCGCAAGTACGCCGGCATTTTCGACAAGGAATATGTGCCTCTGGCCAAGAACACACTTAGCCTCTTTCATTCCTATCACTGGCCCGGGAATGTCAGGGAGCTTGAAAATATCATTAAGAAAATCGTCGTCCTCGAGAATCAAGAGTCCGCTCTACGAGACCTCGGGATGGCAGCAGGTCACGGTGTCCCCGAAAATGGAAACCCGAATGGACAACCTCAGAGATTCTCGCTTAAGAAGGTCGGCAAGCATGCCGCCCAGGAAGCCGAAAAGCAGCTGATTCTCGAAACTTTGCTTCAGACCAGGTGGAATCGAAAAAAAGCGGCTGACCTTTTGGACATCAGCTACAAGGCGCTCCTGTACAAGATCAAGCAGAGTGGAATTAGCAAGAGGCGGATTTCTGTCTGAATAGGAGAGTCGCGAAAGAGTCTGCAGACTTGAGCAAGGATGCCAAACAGAAATTTCTTTCAAGATCGAGACCTTTTCTTGCGTTTGTTGGAATTGGAGTTAAAGAGAAGCCTGCGATATCAGAGCTTTACTTCGGTGTTGCTGACGGAAGTCCCCGTGAACAGAAGGCTCGGCCTAAAGAGGCCCTCTCCTTGGTTTGATAAGGTAGTTGCTTCGCTAAGATCACAGATCCGAGAGACGGATATTATTGGGACTCCAAAAGAAAACGTGATTGCCGTGATCTTACTGAATTGTGACAAAAACAGCACAATTGAAGTTGCCAATCGGATAATTTCCTGGTGGTGCCACTATTTCGGGTTTGAGATTGATAGTGGCACCTCTAATTCAGGACTGGGTGTTGGCATTGCCTGCTGTCCGACTGATGCGACTGATTCGGAGCAGTTGCTGAGCGCCGCGATCGAAATACTTGAGGTCTCCAGACGGCAACGACGCAGTGCAGATCTGATCATTAGAGATGCCTATTCTAGCTGACATGAAAATTGCAGACCTTAGATTTTCAAGTTACGTTTCGATTCTCAAGAAAAACGCCAACTTAGTCCTAATCGTATCTCTAGCCTCTTGCTTGGCAAGTTTTCTGGGTGCAGAGATGCTGATCAAAGGGGTCTATTGGTCTGAAGCCGAAATCCAGGTTCGATATGGAACTAATACCCCGGTTGGCAGCCGAAACTTGGATAATTCGGTCGTGTTGGTTCGCCAGAGACTCCAACAAGACTTCTTGGAAAAAGTCATCGTAGACCATGACTTGTACCCACAAGAGCGGAGGAACGGGTTCATTGACAGTGCTCTGAAAGCTATGGAGCAGCATATTTTGATCTCTGGCGTCGGAGGTGATGTCGTTCGGTTGGCCTATCAGGCTAGTGATCCTGAGCTCGCTCAAAAAGTAGCCCGTCTGCTTGTGTCTCAGTACGGGGGGAGTGTCAGTCGGGCCCAGACTGAAGACCAAGCAATGAGAGCCTTACAAGACGAAATCAAGAAGGCAGAGGCAGATTTAGCGAAGCAGGAAGAAAACGTCAAAGATTTCAACCTTCGCTTTTTAGGAAGCCATTTAGAGAAGCAAACCGCAATGCTGGCGGCACTCAATAGGCTTATTCTGCAACTGCAGTCGAATGCGGATTTGCTCAACGCCTTGCAGGAGCAGAAGTCCTCTCAGGAAAAATTTCTCACTCAGCAGGAAGGTGATCACCCATCGAATTCGAGCGATGGGCCAGCAGATTCCAGAGTTCCTGCGCCTCTTCAAGCTGATGATTCTGCAATACAAGCGAGCGCTTCGAACCTAACTGTGTCTGAACTTCAAAGTAAGACCGACCAGTTGAAGATCGAGATTAACCAGCGCAGAAGACAGCAAATGGAGATTCGCAAAGAGATGGCACTCTATCAAACCAGGATCGATTCTGCGCCAAGAGTTAGAGCGCTCCAGAGTGCGATAGTCCGAGACTACGAAAACTCAAGGCAGCACTACCAGGAGCTGCTCGCCAAGAAAAATGAAAAGGAGATGGCGGACGCTGCCAAGAAAGCATCGGAGCCCAGTTTCGAGATCCTGTCTCCGGCTTCTTTTCCCGACACTCCATCGAACAGCCACAATCAATCGATGGCTAGGCTTTCTGGGCTGCTGTGGGGTCCCGTCGTCGCAATTGCATTGATTATTTTGCACAGTCGGAACAGAGAGCAGAAGCCAAGCCTCTCGCAAGTAATTAGTCAATCTGGCCTGCCGGTCCTGGCGTCGATACCGTGGATTCCCTCAGCCAGGGCCCATAGCAGCGAGAAAGTACCCGACCGAGCTTCGCAACAATCCTCGACTCAACTAGATAGATGAGATTCCACCATGTACGAGCAGTTCTACAACCTCCGAGAAAGGCCGTTTAATCTCACGCCTGATCCCCGGTTTATTTATTTTACCGAGAAGCACTGTGAAGCCTTGGCGAATCTGGTCTACGGTATCCGTGAGCGAAAAGGTTTTATTGTACTGTCCGGTGAAGTTGGAACAGGGAAGACGACCTTAATTAGCGCGTTGCTGGATACTCTGGAGCGCACAGGAATTCTTTCAGCATTTGTCTTCAATCCGGTTCTTTCGACTGCTGAGTTCTTCGAATACCTGCTTGCAGACCTAAATCTGAGGTGCGATACGAGATCCAAGAGCCAGGTCTTGATCAAGCTAAACTCACTCTTACTTGAAAGATATCGTACTGGGCAAGCTACGGTGCTTATCGTTGACGAAGCACAGAACCTGAGCACCGAGCTCCTTGAGGAAATAAGATTGCTCACCAACCTTGAAACAGCATCTGAAAAGCTACTTCAGATTGTTCTGGTGGGCCAGCCTGAGCTGAGTCTCAAGCTGAATTCGCCTGAATTAAGGCAACTCAAGCAGAGGATAAGTCTTCGTTGCAACTTGGATCCGTTGACTCTGTTCGAGACGAAAGAATACATCAGGACTCGTCTCGAGATTGCCGGGCAGCCCAACCAACAGATTTTTCCTGATTCCTCTGTCACAGAAATCTACCGCTTCTCAGGCGGTATCCCCAGACTGATCAATTCTATTTGCGACAATGCACTTTTAGCGGGATATGCCTGTGATGCCAAAGTTGTAGGTGTCAATATGATTTACGAGGTCGCTGACGATCTGGAGCTTGGGGATGGCAAGCGAAACATCTCGCGCAGGACACCGGCGCCTTTAGCAATGACCACGATGTCGCCCAAGGAAACACTGGGGGACATCCCGAACCCGAGGTCAAGTAGCCCAGACATGAGGTCATCGAAGAGCGAATCGGAGTCGTTTGATCTGTTTGTCCAGTTCGTAGATAAGCTGAAGGACCACAGCTAATAGGTACCTTTATGAGTAGGATTCATCAAGCGCTGTGTCGGGCCGAAAAAGACGGGCGATCGTCTTTGCCGACTCCCATGACCCAGGAAGTAACGGCGACGCCGTACAAGACCTCCAGCTCCGAAGTCTTCGGGCCAGCAAAACTAGAGAATGATCGGGCTCCCTCCGTCGAGGTATCAATCGAACTCGTAGAAGAAAAAACGACGCTGGATTCGAAAATCATAGCAGGAACCAGTGATACCTACGACCAGCTGGGACAAAGCCTTAAGAATCTAAGAACAAAGGCAGAGGCGGCGGGTAGCAAGCTAAAGAGCGTCATGATCACGAGTGCTGACAGCGGAGAGGGAAAATCCCTGGCGGCAACGAATTTGTCGATAGCTGTTACTCGGATGTACGGGCAGCGTGTTTTATTGATCGATGGAAATCTTAGACATCCGTCCGTTCATGAACTTTTGGGCATGACCCGAGGTCGTGGGTTGTGCGATCTCTTACATGGAGATTGTTCTGCATCGCAGATTATTGCCAAAACGAACCTCCCCAGTTTTTTTGTCGTAATCGGAGGGAATACTTCTAAGAATCCAACTGAACTGCTTAATACTCGTCGAATGAGTGACTTCTTGTCTCTCATGAGACGGCAGTTCGACTGGGTTTTTCTCGATGCGCCAGCAATCTTGCCGCATCCCGATGCGGAGCTACTTTCCTCGTTTGTGGACGGCGTCATTGTCTTGTCTGGGAGCCTAACTCAGCCGGGTTCAATCCTAGAAGTGCTTCAGACGCTGCGAGGAAAGAACGTCCTCGGGTTGGTCATGAACGGAGAGATTGGGCCTGCTCACTCTGAAGCTTCGAGAGCCGTGAGAACGGTAGCAGTTTGACGATGTGAGGCTGTACTCACTCAGCACAGGTGGCGTACCAGACGATCTGAAACTCGCTTTTAGAGGGAATCAAATGCACGTCACAGTAGTTGGCACCGGTTACGTCGGACTCGTTTCGGGGGCTGGGTTTGCAGATTTTGGGCTTAGCGTAACATGCGTTGATTGTGACGAACGAAAGATTCGGACATTGCGTGAAGGCCAAATTCCGATTTACGAGATCGGGCTCGAAGAAATCATTCGCAGAAACGTAAAGAATGCCCGACTCTCTTTCTCAACGGACCTGAAATCGGCAGTTCAGCAGTCTCTCGTCGTTTTCATCGCCGTTGGAACTCCCGAAGGGCGTCACGGCGAGCCTGATTTATCGCAAATAGAATCAGTGGCCGTTTCGCTCGCTGAGTGCGTCGACGACTACAAGGTCATCGTAACGAAGAGTACGGTACCGGTAGGGACATCCGCAAGAATACGCCGACTAATCGAAAAACATCAGAAACACGCCGTCAAGTTCGATGTAGTTTCGAATCCCGAGTTCCTGCGGGAGGGATCGGCGATTGAAGACTTTATGCGACCAAACAGAGTGGTAATCGGAACCGACAGCGCTCAGGCGGCCGCAATCGTGAAGGATATTTACCGGCCTCTTTACCTCATTGAAACGCCCTTTGTAGTAACAAACCTCGAAACAGCCGAACTGGTCAAATATGCCTCGAACGCGTTCTTAGCCACAAAAATTTCTTTCATCAATGAGATAGCGAATCTTTGCGAAAAGGTTGGTGCTGACGTCCATCATGTTGCCAGAGGCATGGGCCTTGATAATCGTATCGGGCCAAAATTCCTGCACCCTGGTCCAGGGTATGGTGGGTCTTGCTTCCCTAAGGATGTGCTCGCGCTGGCTGCAATGGGGCGGCGGTTCGGCGCGAAGCAACGGATTGTAGAAAGCGTCGCTGAGGTCAACAAGATTCAGTGGGAGTCGGTTGTTCAGAAAGTCGAGACCGTTCTTCAAGGAGTCGACCAAAAGAAAATCGCGGTGTGGGGTCTTTCATTCAAGCCTAACACAGACGACATCCGAGAATCCCCAGCCATATCGATATGCCGGAAACTTCTCGATGGAAACGCATGCGTGCAAGCCTTCGACCCGGTTGCGATTCCCAATGCGAGAAGAGTTCTCGATCATGCTGGAATCGTCTACTGCGAAAGTGCGTATAGTGCTGCAGAAGAGGCAGATGCTCTCTTGATTACAACAGAGTGGAACGAATTCCGTAATGTCGATCTGCAGAAAATCCGATCTCTCCTGAAGCGACCTGTAGTATTCGACTTACGAAATATCCTTGACCCCGAGAAGATGAGGAGTTCTGGCTTTGAGTACTTTGGTACCGGTCGCTGAGGTTCGTCCCTGCGAAAACCGATTCCCACAGATGCACTTGACCGCAGAGAGGGCATCCGTCGCTGTGCCAGTCTGGTACGCAGTCTACACACGCAGTCGTTTCGAGCAAGTCGTTCAGAGGCAGTTGGACTTGAAGGAAATCAACAGCTTTCTTCCGCTTTACTCCAGAATCAGCCAATGGAAGGACCGTAAAAGAGAAGTCTATTTGCCGCTTTTTCCCGGCTATCTTTTCGTGCAGATTGATGCAAGCAAACGCCTCGTCGTGCGAAAAACTGTCGGTGTTGTGAACATTGTCGGCAACGCGGATGGACCGCTAGAGGTTTCGGAACAGCAGATCGTAGCTATCAGGACCTTCATTGAAAAGGGACTGAGATGCGATCCTCACCCCTATCTGAAAGTCGGCAAAAAGGTGCGAGTCTCCGAGGGACCTCTGGCTGGACTTGAGGGACTTTTGGTTCGAAAGAAGAACCGTTCGCTATTCGTCATTTCAGTAGAAATGATCCAGCGCTCTGTTTCAGTTGAGCTGGAAAGCTGGAAGATCGAGTCCGCTTGAAATTATAGTAAAGTATTTATAATAAGTTATTTAAGTAGTTCTTGATTGTAACTGAGAGGGCGGAGCTGTGTACAGTATTCCGGGAGCTCCGGTGAAGAAAAATGAATAGAGTGACAAGCCAAATGCTAGTGACGCTAACGCTTCTTCTGTTGATGATGTCTTCAACGATGAATCAAGGGGCACCCGCCGGATCATCAACAGATCAGCCGTCGCCTTACGTATTAGGACCTTCCGACATTATTACGATTCAAGTCTTGGACGTCGATGAGATTTCAAATAAGCCAATTTGGATTGATACGAGTGGCTTCATCAATTTGCCCTTAGTAGGAAGGTTAAAGGCAGCTGGTCTGACCGTCCAGGAGCTCGAGGCACAGCTGAACACCCAACTCAAAGCTTTTGTCAAAGAACCCCACGCGGTAGTTTCGATCAGCGAGTTCCGCAGCCAACCGGTATCTGTACTCGGTATGGTTAATGCGGCAGGGGTGCTTCAGGTACAGGGCCGAAAGACTCTGTTAGAAGTTCTATCGATGGCTGGAGGATTGCGTCCTGATGCGGGTAGAGTGGCCAAAATTACCCGGCGCCTTGACTTCGGCGAGATCCCGCTACCGGATGCAACCACAGATCCTTCCGGGCAATTCAGTGTCGCCGACCTTCACCTGAAAGCACTGATGGAAGGACGAAGCCCTGAGCAGAATATCCTGGTTCGACCTCATGACGTGATCTCAGTTCCCAAGGCGGATATCGTTTATGTCATCGGAGAGGTCAAGAAGGCAGGCGGGTTTGTTCTCAGTGACCGAACAACGACTGTTGTTGAGGCCCTTGCCATGGCTGAAGGAATGCTTCCCGATGCGAACCGAAAGAATGCCGAAGTTCTTCGAACCGTCCCAGGGAAAGAAGAACGCGAAAGGATCGAGTTGAAATTAAGCAAGATTCTTTCCGGCAAAGAAAGAGACATCGCGTTGCAAGCAGAGGATATTCTGATCATTTCTCCCAGTGTCATGAGTGGTCTTAAGAGAAGAGTGGGAGAAACTGCTCTTTCCGTCATCACCAGCGTCGCAATTTGGGGTGGTTTCTAAGGGCTTAGTTCACTGCCCGAGAACCCGAGGAGCCAACAGGGTTATGGATAAAGATCCACAACAGCATCTATCTAGAATCAGACAAGATCTGGTGCGACACCCTATTGGTGACCATCCCCGTGGTGATCCGCTGCCGATGGCGAACCGCATCGATTACGAGTTGGGCGACGAACAGGGGTCGGTTGATGTTCAGAAGTACCTGAGACTGGCTCTGCAACACTGGAAGCTGATCACCGGATGTACCATTCTGGGCTTGGTGGCAGCAGTGATGGTCACGAAGGAACAGACTCCCGTCTATCGGGCGCGGACTTCCATCGAGATTCAAGGGGCCGGTGATAGTCTGGGTGCCCGGGAGAAAAATCTCTCGAACACCGCAGATATTCAAACTCAAGCGAAACTGCTTCAAAGTGGATCCATGAGAGGACGCGCGATCCGCAAGCTTCAGTCAGGCGGCGTTGAATCGAGTGCGCGAAAACCCGTGAATACAAAAGGGGAGGAAGCTCAGCCAAAATCTAGAAAGTCAGCCAACTCTCTCCCCCCTTCCAAGGTTTCGATTTGGCCAACCGTGAAATCGCTGTTTCTTCCGCGTCCACCAGAATCCCCTTTGGGCATGGCGGCTGCAACGCTCAAGGTCGCCCCTTCTAAAGAAACCAGCTTCATCGAAATCACGTGTGACTCCACAGATCCTGAAGTCGCCGCGGAATTCATCAATACGCTAGTGTCTGAGTTTATCGAACAGAGAATGGAAGATCGGTGGGACGTTTACAACACGACGGGCCAATGGCTCACGCGGGCTCAAGAGGAACTAAAGTTCAAACTGGAAGCCTCAGAGCAAAGACTGCAGGAATACGCCAGATCATCGGGACTGCTGTTTACCGGCGAAGACCACAATGTCGCTGAGGAGAAACTCAGGCAGCTTCAGGAGGAGCTCTCCAGGGCTCAAGCCGATCGCATACAGAAGGAAGCTAAATACAATCTGACCACCTCAAGCTCCCCGGAGTCTTTGCCTGAAGTATTGGACAACGGACCCCTGGCCCAATACCAGGTAAGGCTTGCCGATCTGCGCCGAGAGTTGGCACAGTTGACTTCATCGCTCACGCCAGCCCACCCCAAAGTAATGCGCGTGCAAGCTCAGATCGCTGAACTCGAATCGACATTGACGAGCGAGCGGCAGAACGTTGTCAGGCGCCTGAAGAATGAATATCAGTCCGCTCAAGAGCGCGAGAGGCTGTTATCGAGGAATTATGGGGGCCAGGCTCAGATCGTTTCACAACAGGGGGAAAAAACCATTCAGTATAGCCTGCTGAAAAAAGACGTCGAAGCCAATCGGCAGCTTTACCAGACCGCGTTGCAACGTGGCAAAGAAGCTAGCATCGATTCGGCGCTTCGTTCCTCGAACGTCCGAGTGGTAGACCGCGCCAGGGCGACTGGGTCGCCTTACAAACCCAGAGTCTTAGTGAATCTTATTTTGGGGCTTTTGGGCGGTTGTTTTGCAGGCATTGGGTTGGTAGTTGCCCGGGATTACTTGAATCGCAGCATTCGGGTACCCGGAGAATCCTCTTCCTATCTGAACATACCTGAGTTGGGCGTGATACCGACTTCCCATGTCGGATCTCCGCTGCCCCTGAACAGCCGGATTCAGCGGCTGATTCCGCCCACCTCGCATTCGGAGTCTCGCAACGGTGGTACGAGACACACAGAGCCCCCTCAAACAGTGGAAATGGTCACTTGGAACGACAAGCCCTCTCTGCTGGCTGAGTCGTTCCGAGCGGTACTGACTTCGATCCTGTTTTCAGCCGAGGGGGAGAGCTCCTGCAGAGTTCTGGCGGTCACGAGCTCCATGCCCTCAGAAGGCAAGACGACAGTCATTAGCAATCTTGGCATCGCTCTTGCCGAGATAAATCGAAGCGTCATCATTGTCGACGCCGACATGCGAAGGCCGAGGCAGCACCAGATCTTTGATGTGGCAAACGGTTGGGGCCTAAGCGATATACTCCAGGAAGGAACTCAAATCGAAGACTATCCGAAAGAGACTTTAGGTCGCAAGACAGAAATACCGAACCTCAATCTTCTCGTCAGCGGACCTACTGCAACAAGCATTCCGAGCATCCTTCATTCCAACCGAATGACTCGCCTACTGGAAAGACTAAAACGAGAATTTGACTTCGTCCTCATCGATTGTCCTCCCATGATTCATCTCGCCGACGCCCGTGTCGTAGGACGTGTTTCCGATGGCGTCATTCTAGTCATCCGTGCCGGTAAGACCTCTCAGGACGCGGCAATGTCTGCCGTGCAGCGCTTCAATGAAGATAGGACTAGAGTTCTGGGGACTATCTTGAATGACTGGGATCCCAGGACGGCTCCTGACATTCAAGGATATCGGTATCAGCAGACTTATTACTATTCGCCCAAGTAACTCTCATCAATCAGCTCTCTCTCCTCGTCGAGTTGCGCTGAAGTTCGTTTTCTTTCTACTTGCCAGGAACTCAAGTTCTTGCTCGGAATGCCAAATGGCGACTTGATTTAGGATGACTTAACGCAAGTACCTTGGACAGCATAGAATTTGTGGAATGATTCGACCCAAACAGCTTTTTGCTCAGTACGTTCATTCTCTTTCGGCTCTACTGGAAAAGATAGACCCAGAAGCTGTCGAAAGGACAGTTCAGCAACTTAGAACCGTTAGGGACTCAGGGGGCACGATCTACGTGGCAGGCAATGGGGGCAGCGCCGCAACGGGATCACACTGGGTTAATGATCTGGGGAAAGCAACAAAACGTTCGGGTTGTCCCGCGTTTCGCGTAGTCAGCCTCAGCGACAACGTCTCTTGGTTGACGGCCTTGGCGAACGACGAGGGCTACGAGCGCGTCTTCGCCGGGCAGCTGGAAAACTTTGCGCAGCGCAATGATATCTTGGTCGTAATTTCTGCCAGTGGCAACTCTCTGAATCTCGTTCGCGCGGTCGAATTGGCTCGCTCCCGTGGAGTTACAACAATTGCGCTGGTTGGATTTAGTGGTGGAGTCCTCAAGGACCTAGTCGACTACTTTTTATGGCTGCCAACTGAGCAGGGCTGCTATGAACTGGTCGAAGACGCTCACATGGTGTTATGCCACGTACTCACGATGTGTCTTTCTAAGGATCGCCCGGCGGTTAACGGAGCAGAATCATGAGACGCGATTCACTCCCGTTTCATGTCCTGCCAGGACGGCCTACTCAGGCAGTGATTTTGGCCGGTGGTAGAGGCACTCGGATGCGCCCTTATACGGATGACCGACCAAAGCCAATGGTCGAGATCGGTGGCAAGCCATTCCTAGAGTACTTGGTTGAGTTACTTCGCGATCAAGGGTTTGACCGCGTCCTAATGTTGCTCGGCTACCTTCCGCAGATGATCCAAGAGTATTTTGGCGACGGCAGTTCATGGGGAGTCCAGATTGATTACTCCGTTTCTGAGGCCGACGATCTGACGGGTCGACGAGTGCAGCTGGCTCGGAACAAGATCGATCCGTGCTTCTTGCTCATGTACTGCGACAACTACTGGCCAATGCCATTTGAGAGGATGTGGAAGAAATTCAGCGACGCTAAGGTCCCAGGAATGATCACAGTTTACAGTAACAGAGACAAGTACTCTCGTGACAGCGTTCTCGTCGGCGAGGATTCATACGTTCAGGTCTTCGACCGGAGCCGCACGACCGCCGGCCTGCAAGGGGTTGAAATTAGCTATGCCATCTTGAAAAAGGAGGTTCTCAACCTCCTGCCAGACGAGGATATGCTCATTGAGGAAGCCCTTTACCCCTCGCTCACGAAGCAGCGACAGCTGCTGGCATTTGTCTCCGATCATCGATACTACAGTGTTGGTTCTCCCGAGCGTTTGCCATTGACGACCAACTTCTTCGCCCGCAGACCCACGGTGATTCTTGATCGCGATGGGGTGCTTAACAAGAGACCTCCCAAAGCCGAATACGTTCAGACTTGGGAGCAATTTCAGTGGATCCCTGGAGCCAAGGAAGCCCTGCGCCGCTTTCGGGAGGCGGGTTACCGAATCATAGTAGTATCCAATCAAGCGGGAGTTGCTCGGGGCGCTCTCACAGAAGCGGATCTGAACCGTATCAATGATCAGATGATTGCAGAAGCTAACCAGGCGGGCGGGGGAATCGACGCAATCTATTGCTGTCTACACGACTGGGACGAAGGCTGTGAATGCCGCAAGCCTCGTCCAGGAATGCTATTTCAAGCCCAGCGCGAGCACGACTTGGATCTGACGCGAACTTGGTTCATTGGGGACGACGAGCGCGATGCCCAAGCAGCAGATGCAGCCTGCTGTCCCTCCCGGTTGGTTACCGAACAGGTTACGCTTCTGGAGATCGCCAATAGCCTGCTCAGCGGTTCAGCAAGACACTCAAGACGATCAACATAGAGAATAGAGGACAGATACGCATGGCAAAGAGCGTGCTAGTAACAGGCCACAACGGATACCTAGGGTCGGTAATGGCACCCGCGTTTTGTAGGGCTGGATACGACGTCACGGGGCTGGACACGTGCTACTTTGGAGAGTGCACCCTGGTTCCTGACTCCCTTGAGATTCCGGCAATTTCTAAAGACATCCGGGACTTAGAAGCCCATGATCTCGAAGGGTTTTATGCGGTCGTTCACTTGGCTGCGCTGAGCAATGACCCCATCGGAAACCTTCGCTCGGAATGGACCGACCAGATTAACTTCATGTCTTCAGTGCGCCTTGCGGAGCTGGCAAAAGCCGCGGGTGTGAGGAGATTCCTATTCTCCTCGTCCTGCATCATGTATGGGATGTCTGAAGCGGCCGTCGTTAACGAAGACTCGCCCTTGTCCCCACAGACGGAGTACGCTCGTTCAAAAGTCAGGTGCGAGGAAGCTCTTACCAGATTGGCAGGCGATGGATTTTCTCCGACCATGCTCAGAAACGGTACTGTCTATGGTTTGTCCCCGAGGATGCGTTTCGATACAGTTTTTAACGACCTGGTCGGCGCTGCCGCGACCTCCGGTAAAGTAATAGTTACCAGCAATGGACAGCCATGGCGTCCTGTAGTTCACGTTCAGGACGTTGCGAGGGCCTTTGTGGCCGTCCTCAACGCACCCGTTTCGGATGTGCACAACCAAGCGTTCAACACAGGCTGCGAGGCACTGAATCATCGTGTCATTGAGCTTGCCGAGATTGCCGTCAACACTGTGCCTGGTGCGGCCCTTGAAATCAAGGCCCAACCAGGTGCCGACCAGCGAACGTATAAGGCCGACTTTGGCAAGTTCGAACGCACCTTTCCTGGCTTCCGATTCAATTGGAACCTGAAAGAAGGGGCTCGAGAATTATACGAAGCATTTCGAGCGGTCGGGCTCACCCCTGCCGATTACGTTGATAAGCGTTTTACACGGCTCAAGTGGTTGCAGTACCTGTTGGAAACCGAGCAGCTCGATGATCATCTTAGATGGAAGAATGACAGAGGTCAGGTGCGATCATGATAGACGGAGTCAGGATAGTTCCATTGAAGCAGATCGCAGACGAGCGTGGCAAGATCATGCATATGCTGAAGGCCACAGATCGGCACTTCATCAAGTTCGGTGAAGTCTATTTCTCGTGTGCCTTCCCCGGGACCGTTAAGGCCTGGCACATTCATAAGTCAATGACTATCAACAACGCCGTCGTGTCGGGGCGTGCCAAACTGGTTATGTTTGATCTCCGAGAAGGGTCGCCGACCAAGGGTCGCCTTCAAGAGGTCTTCTTCGGCGAGGACAATTATTGCTTGGTTCAGGTCCCACCCGGCATTGCCAACGGATACAAAGCCTACGGAGACAAGATGGTGATCTTAGTGAACTGCGCGACCGAGCCTCACGACCCCGATGAGATCGTACGGATTGACCCATTCACGTCTGAGATTCCCTACGATTGGTCTCTTAAACATGGCTAATATGCAAGCACTTCCTGGACTCGTCATTACCCGGACGCCCTTGAGAGTGAGCTTCGCTGGAGGCGGAACGGACCTAGCTGCTTTCTATGAAAATCAGTATGGTGCGGTATTGAGCACGGCAATCGACAAATATATCTACGTAACCGTGAAGCGTCATGGCGATGTGTTCAACGAACCTATTCGTCTTAACTACTCCAAGAGCGAAAAGGTCGATACCATCGATGCAATTGAGAACAAGATCGCAAGAGAATGTCTCCGGTTTCTAGAAATCGATCCTCCTATTTACATAAGCACAGTGGGAGACTTGCCCGCGTCCACAGGATTGGGGGGCTCCAGTAGTTTCGCGGTTGGGTTGCTGAACGCTTTGCACGCATGCCGCGGCGAACGCGTGGCCGCCGGACAATTGGCTGAAGAAGCTGCTCATATCGAAATCGACGTTCTTAGGCAACCGATCGGAAAGCAGGATCAATACGCAGCGGCTTTTGGAGGACTGAACCTATTTCGGTTCAACTCTGACGGGGGCGTTTCCGTGGAGCCGGTTCGTGTCAAAAATGGAACGCTCGCCAAGCTCTTCGACAACGTCATGATGTTCTGGACTGGTCATCAGCGTGACACTGACCATGTGCTGGCGGAACAAAAAATCAACACTCCCAGCAAAGCCGATTACCTGCTAGCAATGCGGGAACATGCACATCAGTTGCACACGATGGCAATCAATGGTGGTTTCGACCCAGCTTCGTTCGGACGAATCCTGAATCAAACTTGGCAGCTCAAGCGGCAATTAGCAACCACGATTTCAAACGGTCAGATCGACGCTTGGTACGATCTCGCCATCAAAGCCGGTGCTGAGGGCGGGAAATTATGCGGCGCCGGTGGTGGTGGTTTTCTTTTGTTCGTTGTTCGGACCGAGCTCCGGCAGGCAGTCAGGGAAGCATTGCAGGGATTGAGAGATGTGCCAGTCCGTTACGAAGTGCATGGATCCCAAGTCATATCGCCATTTCCGCGGTAGAGATCTCTGGAACAAAGGAAGAATTTCTAACTGACCATGAAACAAAAAAACCCTTGCATCGTTTGCAGTTCACACGCTGTAGAGCTCTTTTTAGATCTCGGGGACACGGCACTCGCCAACAAGTTTCTTGATGAAGCTGAATTGTCTGCCATCGAGCCGAAGTACCCTTTGAAAGTTGGCTATTGCCACGTCTGTGGGCATGTTCAGCTCACTGACGTGGTTCCACCTGCTGCGATGTTTGAAGACTACCTCTATGTCTCTTCAGCTTCCGACACGCTTAAAGCCCACCTGTGGGAGTTGAGCGACGTGATTGTCAGCCGCTATCATCTGAGTGCCAACGACCTGGTCATCGACATCGGTTGCAACGACGGTACTTTGCTTAAGGGATTCAGGCGTCACAGAGTAAAGACGGTGGGTGTGGACCCTGCAGCGAATCTAGCTGAGATCTCGCGGCAGGACGGGATCGATCGGGTTGTTGGATTCTTCAATTCGAAGACAGCGGGCGAAATTGTGCGCCGTTGGGGCAATGCCTCGGCAATCACGGCCACAAACACGTTTCCGCACATCCCAGATTTAGGAGATTTTCTGGAAGGAGTTTCGCACGCCTTGGATTCTGGAGGTGTGTTCGTGCTTGAGGCGCACTACTTGCTCGACATGCTCGAACAATGCGCTTTCGACACAATCTACCACGAGCATGTTTCCTATTGGGCACTGGGACCTATGAAAAGGCTGTTCGAAAAACACGGTTTCGAAGTCGTCAACGCCGAGAGACTTCCCATCCACCATGGACAGCTGCGTGTTACAGCACAGCGGAAAGGAGAAGGCACCATTCAGCCAAGCGTCAACCGGTTGCTCCAGCAAGAGAAGGCTGCCGGCCTCGACCAGTTCGAGACCTATAAGCAGTTTGCTCAGAAGACCTTCCAGATAAAGACCGATCTGCATCAAAAGCTGAAAGATCTCCGTGAGGCGAACAAGCAGGTGGTCGGATATGGAGCTCCAGCTAAAGGAAACACCTTGCTTAGCTTTCTTGATATTCGCCGGGAAATGATCTGTTATATCGCGGACCGCAGCCTATTGAAACAGGGGCGCCTTACACCTGGTACGCATATTCCTGTTGTCTCGCCTGATCGGCTCATCACCGACAAACCGGACTATGTCCTGTTATTGGCCTGGAATTTCGCCGACGAGATCCTAAGCCAGCAGGCTGAGTACCATAAGTCTGGCGGCAGGTTCATCATTCCAGTTCCGCAGGTTCGGATCGTCTAGTCGATTCAGTATTTGATTAACTCGTTGTGAGTCTACCTTTAACTGTTTCGATGAAGCCTGATGGCCTGCAGCTTGGGAGCGAAATGTACGAGCTTGCTGCCCAATTGTACCCGATCTGCCGAAGCATTACAGGAAACGGAGTGCGACAAACGCTCAGTGCTCTGCAAGAAATCATTCCCATCAAAGTGCATGAGGTTCCATCTGGAACGCAAGTCTTCGACTGGACAGTGCCTAAGGAGTGGAACATCCGTGACGCGTACATCAAGAATCCCGCTGGAGAGCGCATCGTAGATTTCTTGCAATGCAACCTCCATGTGGTCGGTTATAGCATACCCGTCAGGAGAATAATGCGGCGTGAAGAGCTAAGACCTTACCTCTTTTCCTTGCCTGAGCATCCCGATTGGGTTCCTTATCGGACCTCTTATTACCGAGAAACTTGGGGATTCTGTCTGAGTGACAGGCAGCTCGCAGACTTGAGGGATGAGAACTACGAGGTTTGTATCGACTCGACCTTGGCTCCAGGCCATCTGACCTACGGTGAATGCTTCCTACCGGGCAGAAGTTCTGATGAGATTCTGATCTCCTGCCACACCTGCCATCCTTCTCTATGTAATGACAACCTCTCCGGCATCGCTGTGGCAGTCTTCCTGGCCAAACATTTCAAGTCGATCCAGAGAAGGTATAGCTACCGGTTCCTCTTTCTACCGGGAACGATCGGCTCCATCACTTGGCTGGCCTTGAATGAAGCCCGTCTGGAAAACATCAAGCATGGCATCGTGCTCGCAGGCGTTGGGGACAGAGGCGGCATGACCTATAAAAAGAGCCGCCGAGGTGATGCGGAGATTGACAAGGCCTTTCAGCATGTCTTGATGCATTCAGGCAGCAAGCACAAGATCATTGATTTCTTTCCGTATGGGTACGATGAACGACAATATTGCTCTCCGGGCGTTGATCTTCCCGTGGGTTGTATGATGCGGACACAGTGGGGCCAGTATCCCGAATATCACACCTCCGCCGACAACCAGGGGTTCATCGAACCGCATTCCCTATGGGATTCGTTCCACCAATGTCTTTCCGTTTTGGAGCTCATCGAGTCAAACTACGCATATCTGAATCAGAATCCCATGTGTGAACCCCAGCTGGGGAAACGAGGACTCTATCGGAGCCTAGGTGGAAACACACAAGACAAGACACGAGAAATGGCGGTGCTGTGGGTTCTTAACCTTTCTGACGGCCGCCATACCTTGTTAGACATCGCAGAGACAGCTTCCCTAGATTTCAGAACCGTCTGCGCCGCTGCAAACACTCTATATGAACACGGTTTGTTGAAACCTATTGAACCATGAATCCCATAGCGTCAAGTTCACACGATGCCACGTCTGGCGGATAAAGTAGCCCTTGTAACCGGTGCCAGCAGCGGGATTGGAAGGGCAATCGCTATCGGTCTGGCTGACCAAGGTGCAGCTCTGGCTCTGGTAGGCCGCGATACACTTCGGCTTGGCACAGTCGTGCAAGATGTCGTGCTCAAAGCCACGCGCGTCGTGAGTTACGCGCTCGACCTGGCCTTAGTCGAGTCCGCTGGGGATCTGTTGGAGCGAGTCAATCGAGACTGTGGCCAGCTCGATATCCTCGTTCATTGTGCCGCAGCCTATGCTCGTGGAGCAGTCGCAACTGCACCTGCCCAGGATCTGGATTGGCAATATCGGATCAACGTCAGAGCGCCTTACTTGCTAACTCAGGCTTTCCTTCCCATGCTGAAGGCAGCCCAGGGCGAAGTGGTCTTCATCAACTCCAGCGCAGGACTGGGAGCGACAGGTCATGTCAGTCAGTATGCAGCCACCAAACACGCTCTCAAGGCGGTCGCCGACAGTTTGCGAGAAGAAGTAAACGGCGATGGAGTGCGAGTCACGAGCGTGTTTGTCGGCCGTACCGCAACACCCATGCAGGAAGAAGTTCACCGGCTGGAGGGACGGCCTTACCGACCCGAGAGGCTCCTTCAGCCTTCCGACATTGCAGCGATCGTTGTCAGTGCCGTCAGCCTGCCAAGAACTGCTGAGGTCACTAACATCTCGATCCGGCCGCACCGGAAACTGTCCTGAAAGCGAGGAAAAGCATTGAATACGGCTAGCGACGTTATTCGGGAACTTGACGCGGAAGCCAATCCGAGGCCGGCGGTTTCCTGCATCGAACCCTCCAAAGGGTGGGCCGCGCTGAGGCTCGGTGAGGTTTGGCACTTCCGCGAGCTCCTGTTTTTTCTGGCGTGGCGGGATATCAAGGTTCGCTATAAACAATCCGCCATCGGCGCCGGTTGGGCCGTGATTCAACCTTTGGCCACGATGACCATCTTTACATTGATTTTTGGCAGGCTGGCGAAAATGCCCTCCGACGGGGTGCCCTATTCGGTATTTGCCTTCACCGGACTTCTTCCGTGGAATTATTTTTCTCAAGCGCTCACGCGCAGTGGCGCCAGTTTGGTAGGCAGTGCAGGTCTCATCAGCAAAGTGTATTTTCCACGGCTCATCGTGCCCTTGTCGGCCATTGTGCCAGCGTTGGTTGACTTTGCAGTCGCCTTTCTAGCATTGGTGTGCATGATGACCTGGTTTTCAATCGTGCCCACCTGGCGATGGGTGCTCCTCCCGCTGTTCCTCTCTTTTGCTGCCATTAGTGCCTTAGCCGTGGGTCTTTGGCTGACCGCCCTCAATGTGCGCTATCGAGATGTGGCCCACACGATTCCTTTCCTGATCCAATTCTGGATGTTCGCCTCCCCTGTAATCTATCCGATCAGTCTGGTACCAGAGAGGTGGCGAGCGTTGTACAACCTCAATCCTATGGCGGGTGTGATCCAGGGATTTCGCTGGTGTCTTCTCGGCACTGGAACTCTGGATCCTAGGGCGCTGGCTATAAGTGCTGTGATGGTCTCGGCCTTGCTTTGGGGCGGCGTAGTCTTCTTCAAACGCATGGAAAGAACTTTTGCGGATGTCGTCTGATGGCTGCTATCGCGATTCGAGTCGAGAAACTTTCCAAGCAATACGAAATCGGGGTGGCGAAAGCCCGGCACGATACGCTCCGCGATGCCCTCGTTGACTATGGAGGGCGACTCGTCAAGAGATGGCGTGCCCCAGGCAGTCATCCTCAGAACGGGGATCTACGTCATATCTGGGCCCTAAAAGACGTATCCTTCGAACTAGAACGCGGACAGGTCATGGGAATCATCGGAGGCAATGGAGCCGGCAAGAGCACTTTGCTCAAGATATTGTCCCGGATTACCGAGCCCACTTCCGGAAGGGCAGAGATCTATGGGCGTGTTGGTTCTTTGTTGGAGGTAGGAACAGGCTTTGACCGGGAACTGTCGGGAAGAGAGAACGTCTACCTGAACGGCGCGATCCTCGGCATGCGAAAAGCGGAGATCGACAGGAAGTTCGACGAAATCGTGGAGTTCTCCGGT
>Ga0187893_10002744_pt1 | contig 37818 bp, 58 predicted proteins | sample MA1701074metaG_FD_139574 | JGI IMG/M metagenome (GOLD analysis project Ga0187893, IMG submission 139574) | White microbial mat communities from a basaltic lava cave in the Kipuka Kanohina Cave System on the Island of Hawaii, USA - MA170107-4 metaG ... | reverse complement strand
GGCGCGCCCGGCATGAAATCGCTCTACGCTCTCAAGAAGACGGCGAACCTCGGTGGGCTGACGAATAGGCCGGCCGCTAGTAATAATGGCGGTTTCTTCACCGACAGCAGGGCCAGTCTTTAGGCGGGATGGGTCTACGCCCGCGCGAACACGCTCTAGCAGCGATTGTTGAGCTGGCGTGAGCGGCGCTGGCTGTGCTGACCGTGGGCGCCACGCGGCCATAGGAATTGCCGTCCCCGCGACAATGTTGGCTAATTGGCTAACGGGGGTAGTCCTAGGCGTCTTGGCGGATTCCAGGCCGGGTACTCCGGCGGCGCTAAGCGCGCGAGCTACGCCGGCGCCCCCAAGCTCCGTGATATCCTGCGCGGCTTGGCCAATGCCTACTGCTGGCGCAAGTAGGATCTTAAGCGGCCAGTCGATGGGGTGCCGAACAACCCCCGGTACTTTGTAGCCCAAGGCCCCCGCAACGCTCTCAAGGGGACCCGGACCCGTTAGGCCGAACTTGGCCGCTACGCCTTCTAGCACTCCGGGCTGTTTCGGCGTCAGATACTTAGTCAGATACTGTCGGTACTGGGGATACTGTGCGGCTAGTCTTCGTGCTAATTCTTCATCAGTTACGTTAGTATCAACGGGATACTTCTCGCGGAACCTCGCGAGGATATCTGGCTCAGCCATATACTATCTGCCTTTTAGTAGTCCTAGAGGATCAGGATCAAGCATGGGGTCCGAGCCCTGCGGGGAGGCTATCGGCGGTTCGGTGTATTGCTCCGTAGCTTCGGGAGGTAAAGGAGTCGTCTTTCTATACCACCAATCTAGAATTCGTTGAGGAGTCGTGCGGGTATCTTTGGTTTGCATAAGCTTTTCTAGAACGGGCGGTATAGGACCAAGCGGCGTTTTATATTCGTCCGGTAGCCGTCGCTCGTCGATCTTCTGGTTACGAATACGACGGCGAAGCCATTCGATCGAAGCCTGACGATCCCCATAGGAACCGGGAATCTGTGTTACATCTGTAATACCGAATTCATTTCGTAAGGTAAGTTCTAGATCATAACGCGCAGTACGGTCAATATCTCGTAGTGCGGTTTGGATATTAGCTGAAGTAAGAGCATAGGGGTCCTGCCCGTGTGTTACGGGGGGACGACGTCGATACTCTGTTAAGGCTTTCTGGGAGGCTAGTTTAGCGGCTTCTTGAGCTTGCCAATTGGCGATGAAGTCTTTTCCTTCCTTGCTCTCGCGAAACGCAGGATCGGAATAGTATTTCCAGAGCATACCAAATTCGCCCGATGGGGCGGGAGGCGTCGGAACCGGTTTAGTGTATTCGCCTAGTAAAGAACTAAGTCCCGATGGGAATGAAGGAAGTTGTGACAGAATCCTAATCCAATCCCCAATGTTTTCACGATTGACAGTAGGCGGCAATTGACTTAAAAGCTCTCGGCGGCGGGCATCTTCGTCTTCGCCGCGGGAAATGTCGGCGGCTCGCTTTCGAGAGAGCGAAAGAAAATCCATAGCCTGGGCTTGATGCTGTGCAGCAAGAGCTTCTTTCAAAGCCACTTCGACCGGCAGCAGCATAGCTTCTTTAGTTGCCGCCCTGGCTGCTTTTTGTTCCTCTAGCCCCAAACGTTGCTGTTGAAAATCTTCTAACGCCGCGGCGTGCTGCATTTGCTGGCGAAGATAATCCATGTTAGTTCTGGATTGTTCAAATTGGAGAGGAAGACTAGCTTGTGACACCAGTTGCTGTAGCTGTTGCCGATTTATATCTTCTAAGCGGCCACGTACCTCCGGCATACTCTTTTCGGTCTCCAACATACCCCGAAAAATATCACCAACAGCACGACTAAAAGCGTCGGCTGCTAACGCTGGGCCGTAGTATCGTTCTGCCATACAAGTCCCTTAATAGTCAACAGCGGTGTAATCAAGATTGCCGTACTGCTCTTCGCTAGGCGTCATGACATCACCTTGAAACGAGTTGGCTGTAGCCGGCGTGGGGCGATCAATATCGTTGTATAGACCCATTTCCGACGTATCGCCGCCCGTCAATCTTCGTAACATATCCATAAACTGAGTTTGCTGGGTGCCTTGTCGTTGTTCGATCGCCTGCCGTTGCCTGGCCATCATCATCGCTTGTAGATAACTTGGCAATGCGGACACGTCACCCATTGGGCGACGCTGCGCACGTTCCTCCAGACGCGACCGATAGGCGCCTAGAACATTTCCTTGCTGCCCAGCGGCTATTCCGTAAGCATCAGCAAGTCGCCCACGTGCGTCTTTAGCCATTAGTTCCGCAATAAGCCCAGTGGCGTACGCAGAGTCTAACGGTACTCCCCTCGTTACCAGGTCGCCCTTGATAGTACGTTGCATTGCGGCCTCTTCTGCCTTTGTAATAGCGCGCAAGTACGAGCTAGGATCAAGTGGCTGCCTGGCCTGGCGTAGAAATCTATCGGCTTCGGCGCTAGATTGTAGTGGGTTATAGATGGTAGAGCCAATTCCCAAGCCGGTAGACAAGAGAGCAAGTAGACCTAGGGGATTAGCGAAATCACTATAAGCCGGACTTACATCGGGATAAGAATAAGAAGGCGCGAAAGCCATATCAATAACCCCCATAAAGGATCTGCATCAACATTTCAGGTGGTAAGTCGGCTATGTCTGGCGGTAATGCATTACGATAGAAATCAAGGGAGACGGTGCCGGGGGCGATCCCGCGCGTTTGAAGTCGGCCAAGTAATGCTCTATAGGTTTCAGGATTTTGTGGCGCCGAAGGCCCGACCGGAGTAGCAGAAAAAGGCGCGCGGTCCAACCGCGGCTCTCGCGCTTGACCCTTACCGAGAGCCTGTGACAAAAGAGCAAAAGCATTCAGGGCTCCGCCGCCTATCTTCAAGATCGAATCGAGCGAAGGAAAGGAATCGCCGGCCCCCGCACGTTCGTAGGAAGGCATGTTGTCAAAGCCGGACGTTTCTAGTTGAGGGCTAAAGTCGCCAAAGCTAAAGCCCGAAGGACTAATTGAAAACTCGTCGTCGTACATGTATTCCAATCTATATCGCGCCTAGAAACGCGCGTGATTCCGTCAATAGTCTATCAAGGCTTGCGCCGGAAGTTTCCGTAGATTGAGCTAGCACCGCTGGGTCGGCCACCGCACTGACGGGAGCCGGTTGCCGCACTCCCCCGCGTGAGACTTTTGCGCTAAGTGTCGTGGTGTCCGCCGGTAGCGTAGAAGCCAATTCCGAAAGACCTTGTGTTTCGCTAGGAAAGGCGGTACTACCGAAACGCTGCGCTTCCCGTGCAAATAGACTAGACGCAAAATCTGGATTAGCTCGACTATAGAAATCGGTTAGCTGTTTCATTAACTGCCCTGGCACGAACGCTTCGCTGGCCGCTGTTCCATAAGGCATCCCCGGCCCGGACGGGAAGTAGCTCTCCCAATCCGTAGAACTCTCGTCAAAGGTATAACTCTCGCCGGAATATTCGGGGGGGATACCGTATGGGTAGAAATCCTTTAACCCAGCCCAATATGCCAAATCACCGGCTATCGTGCGTGGATCACGCGCTGGGTTGGTAGGCTCGCCCAGCTGTGCTAGGGCGTCTATGGCCTTGATGTTAGATAAATAGGCATTCACGGCAAGGGAGGGAGCCGACGCGTCAATTACGCTAGTATCCGATCCCGGATAGCGGAAGGGGCCTGTTTGGCGCCCACCGCCGGTGCCAGAATATCGAGAAATAGCTTGTAGAGCGTTGATAGCAGTTCCACTGTCTTCCATAACCTGCCGATAAGCGTCCAGCTGCTCCGGCCCGCTAAGAAGCCCTGCTTCGTTGAAGCGTTCAGCTATCTCTGGCGCTCTACTCAACTGCGGCCAGGCTACGTTAAAGTCCCTCAGAATCCCGCGGGTCTCACGAGATTGATTCGCCGCTTGCTCAGCGCGTTGGGCTTGCATGTTTGCCCAAAACATCGCCGCAATAGCCGCCGGAAGGGCGGCAAGAGAGGCCGTTGTACTAAGACCAGAGCCAATAGTAGCCAACGTGGGCGAGGCCCCCGCGATCTCTGCGCCTGTCGCGCCTAAGGCGGCTAAGCTAGCGGGATTCGCGCCCGCCGCTACGGCTGGCCCTAACCCGCTTGCCGAGGTAGCTAGACTACCAAGCCCAGCGAGGGTACTGGCTGCTCCACTACCAATAGCGCCTAGATTTCCGGACTCGATACCCATCGCTAGATTAAAAGGGCCACTAAGGGTGCCTAGCGCCTGTCCAACTAAGGGCAGGTCAGCGTATCGCGCGAGGGCCGTGCCCGTCCGAAGCGCGCCGCCTACCGCACCAGGTACATTGTCCGCCGCTAAACTTGTCCCTAAATTAAGGAAGGCCCCCGCGTCCGCAATAGCTTGGTCGATCGTAGGCATCGCTCCAAACGTTGCTCCGCCCGGCATCAAGCGCATCATTGATGGTGCGGCGCCTAAAGCCGTTAGCGCATCGGGGGGAGCCGACGTGGCCGACGACGGCACGATCGCCGGGGCCGTTACCATGGGCCCGCGAGGGAACGCCCGTACGTTGGCTTGCCGTAGAATATTTTGCCATAACCAAGGATTGGGGGTAAAGCCTCGTCCTTGTGCTCTACCTACTAGTTCCGCAAGAGTAGCCATTAGAACTCCGACCAGACTCGGACGCCGCTGAAGGAAGCATTGCCTGCCGTTCCGCTTAACGAGATCCCAACCGTAGTGAGTGCCGCGTTGGGAACACCTGCACCCGACCCAGCGAATAAGGAGACCGGACCCGAGATGTCGGTTTTAGCACCGAAAATAGGATAGGGAGTAAAGTTATTATTCCGCGGGCCTACGAAGATCCAAATTAGGCCTTGTGACGAGGCGACGTTCGGAAGCGAAAGGGGACCCGCGAACGCCTGTGCGTTAGCACGGAACGTAAATTGCATATCGTTATTTGTGTTGTTGGCGAAAGTATATGGAAGGATAAAAAAGAAAGCATGTATCGTAGACGTCGAGCCAATCGCCCAATCTTTCGTTGTAGGACCGCCTGTCGCTAATGCTGTCGTAGTATTATCCGCCAAAAGATCTTGAAACACGACAAAGCCGTCGGGAAAATTAAAGGCGTTCAGCGAATTATAAAGCGGAGTAATCTGCGTTGCGTCCGCGATCTGACCATTCGCCAGCCCCGGCGGGATCGCTAGTCCTTGCGTAATGATTGGCATAGATGCCCCTATAGTATCTGTCGGGTAAGCGGTTTAGTACGGACTTGCCATTCTAGACCCCGAAGAACAAAATGACCAGATCCACTGATGGTCGCGTTGGACGAAACGGCAGTCGTGAGGATGTCTAGCGAACGACGGGATTCTGTTAGTGATTCACTGCCCCAAGCGAAGGAACCCCAGGTCGATGAACCCCATACACCTACAGGAGTTCCCGGAAACTCTAGGGTACGAGTAATCGGTGGGTAACTAGCGAGGGTGACGGCGGCGGTGACATTAACCGTTGACGCAGCTGCTCCGTCTATGACTAGGCGGCGCCAGTATGTCGGGTGCATAAAAGAGCCTACGGAGAACATGCGAGTTCGTAACGACCATGGAACCACAACGCCGTTATCTGTGCGAGCGCCCGAGAAGATGTTTACTATACGACACGGATCTACGCCGGTATCTGCTGTTCCAGCTTGTGTTATCGGCTGCTCCGTTAAGGAGCCAGTAAACAATGTAAGAGTGCGCAAATTGAACGGAAACGAGCAGATCGTCCACGCCCGCCGCACTAAATCATACAGAAACACTCGCGATAGGTTCGCGTCTGTAGTAGGGCATGCGGCGATGTATAACAACGGATTGTGATTCTGGGCAGCCCAACTACGTTCGACAAATCCGCCGGTAAATCCTAATGGCGGAATATCGTTGCTACCAAAGATAAAGGGCCGGATTTCTTCGCTGATGATTTTGTCTTCTACACCGTTATAGAGTGCAAAACCTTTGTGTGTCAACCGGATCAAGCCAAAGCCGGACACAAATTGGATAGTCCGTGGGGCGATACATCCCATATCGCTCTTGATCTTTTGAACGCTGAAGGTAGTCGGACTACTAAGTACTCCTGTAATTTCGTACGCGCTGTAATTCTTAAACGCGATCAGTGTCTGTGTAGGACTAATGCCGGTCTCAGCGATAGTAAATGTCGCTAGTCCCATTCCTACTTGTCCATCATCCTTACTGATGAAGACTTGCTGTGCGTTAGGCCAGCTGTTAAAATTGTTGGCGTCGCTCATGCGGATACTGGAAGGACCGTCAAGCGTAGTAGTGCTGCCGCTGGTGTTCCACAACCAAAGACTACTAAGATGGAAAGCTAGATGCTTTGCGCCTGGCGGGACAGTTTGGCCACTGCCTGCCGTAATCTGCGCAAGAGTGGTACCATCAAATTGCCACGGTGTAGTATAGCCGGCCGCGAATACTTGCGCGTCGCTCATTGTAACCGAGTGCGGGATCGTAAAGCCGATTCCTACTCCAAAGCCTCCGATACTAGTCCACGGGGACGTATCGGTCCGGTAGAGAATGTTGTTTCCATCGCTCTGTAGTAAGACCGCTAGGGGAACACTGCTCATGTTGACTTTGTTAAGGACAGTACGATGTACAACCGGCGCTCCGCCAGGTCCAATGCTCGAAACAGTATAGCCATCGCGAGTGGTAAGCGAGCCATGTTCGCCTAGCATCATATTGCTAATACGTGCGCACTGTTTATCCCCTAGCAGATGAGGGTTGGTAACCGCATTTAAAGCGCCACTGAAGTCCCGCTGTGTAAGTGGCTGTGGTCTACCGGTCATTAGAAGGCTCGCGCAGGTGCCAAGTTATGTGATTATCCAGTTTGTGTTCTATACGATCCAATCGTTGGCTAATGTCATGCAAATGATTTACTTGTAGCTGGTGAATCCATCGCGCGATAGGGATCACGACGCCTAGTACAACCAACTGAATTATCCAGTTGTAGTCTTTAAGGAATAATAGTACGTCCACGAAATAGCTCCACTGTAGGATCGAGAATTTTAACTTGCATTCCTTGACGGAGTCCCTTAATCTGTGGACCTTTTTCGGCTAGTCTATCGACTAGCCTAAGAAACTCGCGCATGATCGCTAAGCTTTCTTGTATGTCTTGCTCAGCGGATTTAACCTTAGCTTGTACGTAAAGTTCTACTAGGGGCCATAATGTTTGCGGAAGTTCGATAGGGTCGGCCGCGGTAATCAACGTACGTGGTAGCCGATAGCACTTGAAGAAAATATTACAATCGGTGATAGGTACGCCATTATTGTGCGAGATAGCTAACGTACCACTTTGCCCTCGAAGTACATTATTGAACGCGGTGGCGGTTTTATTCTGGAATAATATTAGTTCTTGCTCGATTTGAGCATAGCCGAAGACGTTGAAGGCGGTAGACGAAGCGACGGTAACCGTGGTGCCAGTCTGACTTAGCGGTGCGGTAAGGGTACTAGTCGAAGCTGTTCTGTCGGGCGCAGGCCACACATGAAGACGGGGAGTCGCGTGGATACTATGCGGACCAAACCACCAAGACCGCGAGGTAACCTTAGTAGTATAGATAGTACCGCCCTCGGGCGCACGTGTCAAGGGTAACAGGTTATACCAGGCCTGCTCTACGCTAGTAATGTACTGAGGAAGTTCATAGATACTCATTCCGGTGATACTTGGTAGGCCATGCCAATCCTGGATTACCGGGGCGCCAGCGCAGATAATACGTTGAGCATCGTTAATCCAGCGGAGTAGGCTAGCAAACGAAAACGCCGTACCATCCAACGAGGGGTCAGTAACCGGGTCCGGAATCTGATCCCGAATACTAAGAATCATGTCGCCAAGAGTTGCCATACAAGTCCGTAGGAAAATCCCGGCGGCCGGTTAGACCGCCGGGGGTTAAGATCTATCGCGTTAGGCCGATTCTAGCATGAGATCAACGGTAGCGGACGTGCCGGTACCGGTGACAAACTGTACACGCATGAAGCCGGCCGCGCCCGCAATTAGCGGATGCGCGCCCTTAAGCTCGAAGTAGTAACCTCCGAAGTTGGCGCCGGTGGCCGTGTTAACTAGAATCGTTTTCTGATCCACAGTTAACGTATTGGTTCCGGTAAACCCCGTAACATCACTAACCTGTAGCTTAATCTCGATGGTAGATGAGCCAGCGGTGGTCTTCAACCACACGTACGCTCGGAACGTCCGGGCGTTAGCTACCGTTGCCGCCGAGGCGCCGCTAGTCGTCGCCGCCGCTAGAACAGAAAGATCGTTCTGCTCAGTGCGGGGAGACGCCGCAATAAACGCGTCGTCCTGGAGCGTATTCTTGTTGGTAATTACAAAGGCCATTATCGTACCTCCTTATGCGTTGCTAATGCTGATGATGGCCGACTGCATTCTGGGGTTCTTTACCAGAATGTTCATCGTAACAAAGATACCACTCACTAGCACGCGCTGGTTAGAAGGCTTGATAAACGGATCAATCGTGAAGTAGTCACGATCGAGGAAATACACACAAATGTACTTCGTATTAAGGAAATACATCTGCTGTGCTGGCACGAACTGATCGTGTAGCATCACGGCATTGTTAAATACCAGATGCCGTTTGAATCCCATGCGGGTCGTCTCTTCATCACGCGTGTAGCGGATGTTGCCGATCAGCAGGTTATGGAAAGCGTTAAAGCCTGCCTGGGTAGTAAGAATCGTATCAGGTTCCTCGTTACCAAACGTTACTTTCCCGTACTCTGTCTGCATGGCAGCCAAGGACAGGTTGGCGCCCAACGTAGTGGGGCCGGCCCCGCCGCCGCTAATCCAGAAGCTGTTAGCGCCGATCTGGCGGTCAATTCCGGCATAGGTGTTAGTCATAGTAACGATAGCGGCAACTAGGTCATCAAGATCAATCGTAGTATTTTGGGGAGCCGCGTGATATACAGCCCGGCTAAGCTTCTGCAACAGGGATGCCATCGCGGTCTCTTCCTTCACCTTGACGATATCAAGAACTTGGCCCGTCCCGCCGTTAAACAACACGTCAGTATAGGGAATAACGATAGACTGATAGTAATGCTTCCACTGCCACTCCGCAGGCTGCATCAGGTCGGTAACCGCAGTGTCCAACAGGTTTGCGCCCCAATAGGCGCCACCCGTGGTCTCTTCGGCAGTAGACACTGGCACAACGATAGCGCTATGCCCGTCTAGCTTGATGCCTAGGCGACTTAGTCTCCACCACGTAGGCGAAGGCTTAGCCCAACCATCGATCAAGACCGGACGGAAATATTTCTGCGAAATAGCATTGGCGGTATTAATTAGCGTCACAGGAGGCTGTGACACGCTCACACCAACTGCCATATAAGTCTCTCCTTAGATCAGTTAGACCTAACCTCCAAAGGTAGCCATAATCTCGGGGTCTTGCAATGCTTTATCTACGGCTTCATCAAAGTTCTTTGGAGCATCCGGTAGAGGCGAAAGTACCCGGCGCGAAGGAATTACAGGCTGGCTAAGTTCCGCCTTGGCCTTTTTGATGCCTTCTTCCAAGCCTTCCTTTCGTGCCTTTTTCGTCGCTTCCGCTACCTTATCTTCGAACTTCATCGCCTTGTAGGCGACATCGAGACGGGGGGTGTAATGTTCTCGCGCCCAATTTACGAGCGCGTCCACGTCCACGTCGGGATCATCGTTCTTGATTTTGGCAAGCATGCGACGATGCTGGTCTTCATACCACGCTAACTGTTGACGTTGTAGAAGCTCGTCTTGTTTCGCGGTCTTGTCTTTTAACGTCACTAGTTCGGTAGAAACCTCTTCTAGCTTCCCCATCAATCTCTTTGCTAGTGGATCACGCTCCAATAGATCGTCTACCTCGTCGCGAGTAACACCGGGGTGCTGCTGCATGACCTGCTTAGCAAGATCTGTCAGCTTAGCCTCAGCGTCCAGACGGGCAAATTCCCATTCGGCGTGTTCATCTTCTAGCTTCTTACGTTCTTTTGCAAGATCCATCGTCTTACGGGTGTAGTCACTTTGCTGCATGGTCATCTTACGCAATTCACCTAACGTAACTTCCACGCCCTCGACTACTACCTTTTGGTCATCAGGTCGTTGTTTGTCGTTTAGAATATCCGTTAGTGTAGCCATGTCTTCCTTTCCTGATTCCGCTAACCAAGATTATCAACTTAGTGTGATTCCTGGTGGGATTGTCAAGGTGAAAGTACTACTCGTTAAGGCATCGAACCAAACGGGGTGCCTGACGGCAGCCCCATCGCCCCTTCGCCGCTCATAAGGCCCGGGGGCGGCATGCCAGGCGGGGGCATTTCCTTCATCATATCAAGCTGCGTTTGCAAAATTTGCCGTCCAATAGTATGGAGGTCTTTTGCAAAACGCGGGCTCCACTGATTGATCTGGGGCAAAGAAGTCATGATAAGTTTGTGGGCAAGTTTCAGAGCTTCCTCCACCTTTCGCATCGCGGCGGTCGGATTGGCATCTTTATTTGTCAGCCCATCAAGCGAGGCCAGCCCCATATCCATCATATTATTTCCACCCGGCATAAGGCCGGGCATGTTACCGCCGCCCGGCATAGCGCCGGGTGACATCATCGCGTCCATGCCAGGCATAGCCATACTTACTTACCCTTCTGCAAATAACCAAGCGGATCAGGAACTGGCTTTCCACCCTTCGGCCCAGCTACCTCGGCCGCGCCCAGACTATCACCTGGGCTCGTATACAGAGGGCCCGCCAACTTCTCGCCGCGCGGCAACGACTTATTACCGTGTTTAGGCATAATGTTCTCCCTTGTTGATTTCGCCGTTATCGGCGTCCGCCCGAACGTCGTCGGGTACGGTTCTTCTTACGTTTGTTCTCGGTTGCGTAAAATACGCGCTCTGCGCGGGCGCCATATCGTTTCTTCATGTCCCGCATTACCTTACGCCCATGTCCGCTATAGTATTTATCGATTGGCACGGATTACCCTGTCAGCACGGTGATATCGCCCAGCGTGCCTCCGGTTACTACCGATAGCGTCCCAGTTGTTACGGTCGCGTCGTAGATAAGCTCGTCAAGAAAGGCCGATGGAACAGTAATCACGGCGATGATGGTCCCGCCAACGCCGTCACGTAATGTAACGGTCATGCTCGTGCCAGGCGCATTGACAACTACGGAGTGTAGAATACTAGCAGGGATGTTCGTAGTGGTCGCCGTAGTGATTCTAGTGGGCTGCCAAACTGTCTGTGCCACACTACACCTCGCCTACACGATCAACGGACCGTTTGAAAAACTCGGTAGCTTCCTTGCGCGATAGATTCTCTACGGTAGGCGCCGGGATATGGGCGGATACATCCCGTCCATTGCTGGCCCTTCCAGTCACAACATAGTAATCACCACGCTTACTAACTTCTTTTACATCACCCATATAGTCTCCTAAATAACCCCGCCCGAGGCCCTTCAGCATGTCGAGCGGGGAGCAAGTAGTCTTTAGCGTAGCTCTAGCCGAACGACCCGCCTATTGGTCATTACGTATAGTTGATTACCGATTTCCTTCATATTGTGGATAAGCTCATCCGATTCTACTTCAAACAAGGTTTCCAAGGCAGTGGCGTCCTTAGGAAGATTATTTCCATCCTTCCGGTTAACAGCCGGTTGCTCTACCACGGATGAGCTTAGGTGGCTCTCGTCATAGTTATCAGGGACCGAATTAGGAACGGCGATGGGCTGCATGACCGCGCCGCACTCGTAGCATAACGGCGGTTCGCTGAAATCGGAAGGCGGGGACGGAGCATCATCGACAGAGATAAAGTCGGCCGGGGTCGGTACGTCACCTTTCATAAAGATGCGGGAACGATAGCGAGCTTTATCGCACGTGGGGCAAACAATATCTATGATGGTTCCGTTCATTAGCCCACCTTTCGCTTAGCCATCATTTTCATATAAGCCGCCATCTGCTCTGACTGGTCAAGGCGTTTTGCGGTATCTTCCCATTCTGGCCATCCAATTGCTTCCAGTAAGCTAGCACGATCAATCGCGCGTAGACGATATAGCGCAAGACCTAGCCGTTTTAACATCGTTCGGCTCATTATCTGGAAACAAGCTGGATCAACGTAAATGCTATACCGTTCCGGACGATCCAGCGGCTTCCATATGACGGGCTTGAAGTTCTCGCCTTCTACAGCAGGGATCGTACGCTCCGTCATATAGTTACTGGCCATACGCGCGAAGATCATCTCGCATAAGCGCTGTACCGTGTAGTACATCATGCGGCCGCGTAGCCGCGTCGCGCCTTGTGCTTGGCTAATCTCCGTTTCGGTCATCTCAGCCGATCGATTCCCCGGCGCCCCCGTACCGCCTCGGCTGTCGGGAAATCCCAAGACTCGTCGTTGCATATCCAACATACGGCCCGGCGCGCTGATCATATCAGGCGGCATAGGGGTGGGATACTTGATTTCAAAGGTACTTCCGGGATTGATCTGCACGAGCTGGCCTGGGATACCGCTAAAGGATTCTAGATCTAACCCGGTATTGGTAGTTGCCACAACAATACCGTTGTTTAACCGAATCGCGTTCTCTACCACCGCGCTCATAAGTTTATCGGCGGCCATCTGTAGCTCGCCGGTCTGTTGAACAAAACCTTGGCCCCAGAAAGAATCCAGCGAGGGCTCTAGGATAACCCGAAGTACACCCTTATCGCCGCCCGGATTCGGATTAGGATCGTCAAATAGAATAACCCCGTTGGCTCCTACGATACGCCTGCCCTTAGGATACTTAGGACGGTAACTTTCTTCATAGATAACATTACCGTCAGTATCCTTCATTGGCAGACCAGATATATCCGTCTTCGCTGCGAATACGGTTTCCGTTGTGGGATCTTCTACGTATAGATCTAGCACCCTCGCGCGGGCCTTCTTGTAGCCTAAAGCACCACGGCCCAGCAAAGATTGATCATTATGAAGCGGGCCCATATAAGAAGGCCAGCTTACACCCTGTGGGCTGGCGCTAGCGCTATTACGATCCTGTACGCTCCAGGCATCTTCGGGCTTTACCCGCATGCCCGTTCGAGGGAATAGCCGTCTAATCTCCTGAATATCTAGTACGGTCTCGAATAGTACAAATCGCATATTACGATCATCTGTAGCGTCCGGGTCCGGTAATACATGGCGTGGGTCTTCCGAACGTACTGTTACATCGCCCATTCCTTGATGCCCATCGGGGTCCCAGCCTATCCGTAGATACCCAGTGCCTAGAATTAGTGCCCACATCATTGCTTCCACTAACTTTAGATCAACTTGCTCACGTACCCATAGGGCGCGCACCGCACGCTCAGCATCTTCATCGCGACCCCCGTTCTTAGGGTCTTTCATCACGTAGAGTCGTAAATTAGCATCACTAAGATCGCTAGCTTCACTAAGAATAAGGGATCGCAGCTCATTGACGACAATGGGGGGACGAAAGCTCGGCATTGATCCTGGCCAGTGCCGGCCCCGATAAAGGTCCATCCATTTTTCGAACATATCGAAACCAGCATCTTGTCGCCGAACGCGGTCTGACTCCGTAGCAAGATCCTCTAGCCACCGCCACAAGACAGCCTCACGTTGTTCCACGGAAGGCGCTTGTTCCGCAGCACCCTCATAGACTTCTTCAGCCTTCTCGTGAATTAGATTCCCGCGATCAAATGGCGCCATAAAGTATTATTACCGTGTAGGCAATAGTTCGTTGTCCAAATAATGTTTCACTACGTCAAGAAGCTGCCATTCTGATTGATCTGCTTGTTCACCCACGTAATACTCCGCGATGTCCGCAACTAGAGCGTTAGGATGTTCACCTACCCCCATAGCTAATTCTAACAGTCGCTCCTTCCACGGGGACGGTAGCATATGCCATTCGTCGCTGGTAATCGGCCTGGAGCCGTTCTCGACGTAGCCAATCAGGCTCTCCGTCCACACCGTGGGTCCGTTCGAATAAACGGTAGTGGTCGGAGCAGAGATAGAAGATATCGGGATCTCGGCTGAGATCTCGTTCTCGTCCGTGTCCGTAGCAGACATGTCGGCAGTAGATAACCCCTCCGCGTTGGGCAAGATTGCCGTTTTTTTCGCAGGCCTGCCCCGTTTTCTCGTCTCGCCAGAGACAGTGCCATTCTGCGTGTCGTACGGGAATGGCTCGTTTTCCCAGAATTTCCATTTCACTTTATTCTCCTTTAGACAGGATGAACGTAGCGATCTAATCGCTCTGTCTCAAAAGCCTGAATACCATCACAGTATCCACAATGGAACACCCACACGCCAGGTCGAACCCCCGGGTGACGTTCGCCTACGGGATGCATTTCATGTCCACAGACTTGCCCACTAGGTAGTTCTACAACGCAATGCGGCGGCCTATAACGTCGTGCCATTAAGTCTCCATCCAATGTTTCACCGAGCGCTCGGCTTTATTTAGCAACCGCTGGTGAATACGTTTGAGGCCCATCTTATCAGGCTCGGCGGCGTCGATGACGCGAATTCCTAATCCGTTTGGCTCACTAATCATAGGATCGATCCAATACGCCGGCCGAATATCCGTATAGTTCTCTTCGCCACTTCTTAGCGCCAGAAGTAATGCCAATACGCGGTCATCGTGTCCCGCACTAGCCTCGTACTTGCCATTGTCTTGCCGACTGAAATGTTTTATTTCCTCGATGGTAGCTTCGTCATGAATCTTTAGCAACCCGCGATTAATGCCGCGGCGGCCACTTTCGATAAGCAGTGGGCGGCTGTAGACGTTAGTGTCCCAACCCCATAGCTTCGTTGGCGTACTGCGGATCTGGTCTGCCTTACCACGCCAAGGATGTAGTCTAGGATACATGAATACCCGTAGAAGGTAATCTTGAACAGCATATCCCGCGCTCTTTACCTCGACGTTAATCATCGCCTTATTATACATGTAGCCCAAATTGCTGATCAGCTTTGCCATTTCCCACGGCTGGATTAACCCGTGTACCAACGCTACTTGCTCTAGATCAACCATGTCTACAACCTGCGCACAACTGAAATCGCCGCCTTTAATTCCCTCGGACGTATCTACCCCAATGAAATAGGCATGACCGGCTTTGGGCATTGCCCATACTTGAACTTCTCCGCGCGGCTCCTCGTGAAATTTATCGTCGAGAAACGTACCTCGTAGCAACGGCCGACAGATATTATCTTGCTGTCGTAGGACTGCTAGCGGATCAAACGCCGGCAACCCCCTGCTGATAAAAGCTTCGGCCGCAGTAGAAGGATATTCTTGGTGAAACATCTCTACGATACCTTGGAGCTTAGTAGCGATTGTCTCACGCCGCCAAGTAAGCGAAGTCCCGTCTAGACCATACTTCCCGAACTTGTCTATCAGGAGGCGTTCTTCTTCATCCCATTCGTCTTCCGGTATAGGAGGCCAGGAACGATACTTCGGCATGACGAACCAGGGAATAAAGATTGGAATCAGATTACTAGCGTCACGTACCGCTAAACGCCACTGCTCGTAAAACATCGTGCCAAGACCGGTTAGTCCATTAGCGGTGCTCTCTAGGACCCATAACGTATCGGGCAAGTCAGGCATTGCCTGGAAGAGACCAGTCATAACCTCGGCGTGAGGCCAGAAGGCGACTTCAGAGCAATGCACACACGTTTGAGTAGTTCCTCGTCCTTTAGCAGCGTTTCCAGCGGACACGACCCGGAAGATAGAAGAGCCTCCGGGCAAGGCAAAGTTGATCTCCTTAACTTTGCTGGGCTTAATCTTAGGAAGAGGAAGGTGATCATAGAAGCGCTTTGCCATATCAAAGATAGCGCCGGCGCTATGAAGATCTTGAGCAATAACAAGACTGTTGGTGTTGGGTCGTTCAATAGTACGAATGAAAGTTAGATTCTCGAAGAACGTAGTAGCGTAAATCTGGCGGCTCTTTAATACGATAAACCAAAGGCGCTCCATGTTGTCTAGTTGCGGCGCTACATATTTCCACAGCAATTTCTGACTATCGCTGAAGCGCATCGGCACGAGGTGGCCATGCTCGTCACGAATAATCATCCCCTCCATCGCGCGACGATAGCGCGCGGAGCGGCTTATCGGCTTAGTCATTACTATAGGGGCGATCCCTGGGCTCTAAACGCTGTAAAGGCTTTTCGCCAGGCGCGTTCTGTAGATCTGGTCCCTTTGTGAAATCACGAGGCCCCAGATAGTAATCGCGGCCCGCTTTGTCACCCGCCCGGCGCGGACTATACATGATGTTAGTTTTCGTCTTCGCCAATATCGTATTCCTCCTTAAGCTCCTTAAGTTCATTCTGCGGGCTATAGGTTTTGACGCGGCGTGGCTTAGACTTCTCTTCCTCGGGTGGCTCGTCTGCTGAACCAGCCTCAACCTCACCGTGGAGGTACCTCTGGAAGTTTTCCCACATTTTGGCGTCGGTCTCGCCCTTCTTCTTAGCAGCTTGTACTTCAGCGAACATAGCATGCCGGTCAGTTTCGATTACTAGCTTCAGCGCACTATAAGCATTTACGCCCTTGCCGATAAAACCTTCCCAATCCCGCAGTAAACGATCCCGTAGATACTCAAAACCAGCTACTCTACCTCCGCTAGCGATGACATCTGGTACCTCAGCTAGCATGCCGGGCTCAGGCGTGGGGTCAACCGGCAGCGAAGCCGGCGCTGGCCGCTTTCGTGGTCTACCCAAGAACGCCTCCTGATTCGATGGCTTTACGCAAAGTATTCATACGACTCTCTCGTTCTAGCCGAGCTAGATCCTCATTGCTAAGGGAAATCGCTTTCCGCGCCCCCAGCTCTGTCCGAATCTCATTCTCGAAAGCTTCTTGTCGTTTTGCTAAGATTAGCAAATCCGCGCGTATAATACGCCAAGGTTTATAGACATATCTCCAACCAACGTAGATTCCACTTCCTATAAGAAACAAGAACGCGGCTGTCATAAATCCAAGCAACACCTGTTCCATCTAGTTACCGCTCCGAAGCTGCCTAGGCTCTATCCACGGAATAAGGTCTTGAAAATACTGTAGCCGTGACGTCGCCGGATAAAAGCGATCTTCTTTTATCGTCATGATAGGTACGTCGCCAGACGTAAACGCGAAGGGCGGTTCTACCTGTGATCGATACATCGGCATGTCAGGAGCTCGACTGTCGAGCGGTCGGCCTAGCACCGCCCGCCGACGTTCTAATTCCCCTCGGATCGTCTCCCGAGCTGTGCGATCGCGATATATTAACGGATGGTCTGCGGCCGGATTGAAGAACGTGGACACGTTTTGCTTTGCTTGTAGTTGTCGGACTATTTCGGGGTCTGGCGCGCTGGTTGGGTAGCCGGGTTGTTTGCCCATAACGAACCGGGCGTAATCACTTACCGCTCGCTCTAGATCCTTAATAGGGATGTCGCCCGCGCCTGGCCGGCGACCTGGGCGGAATTTTTAACTCGACGCCATAAGTCTTCTTTAGTTTAGCCATTAAACCATCGATTTGCTTCTGAATCGTACCGTCACTTTTGATACCTTGCTTTTGCGCGATTTCCTTGTTAGTTAGGGGCCGGCCCGTCGGTCCTGCCCCAAATCTATCTAGAAACGCTTCGATTTGTTTGGAAGTGCCTCCCGCCCGCTGTAGCAGTCCGGGAAGATCCGCCATGGTTTCTTCATAGATGCCCGCCGGCGGGACGCGCAACGCCTCCGGCGTTAATTCGGCTTTTGATCCCACACGAGTATGTCGAGGAGTAGATAACGATACGAACTCCGAAGGAGCAAGATTAACACGGGCGCGTTCTAGCTGATCGCGTTCAATGCCTAACTTTCTAGCGATATAATCCCACTCAAAAGATTTATCCGGAGGTTTTCCATGTCGTCCTGTCCAATCCTGAACCGCCTCGCTAATTCGGCGTTTGAGCTTCTGTACTCCCTCCGGTGCCGCGCTAATATAGCGCATTGCTTCTCGATCAATAGCATACCTAGCGGCTTTGTCCATATAGGCATCTACACTCAAGTTAGGCTTTAGGGGATTATAACGTCGAACAGCACCGGTAAGCCCAATACGAGCAGCTTGCACTAGGTCATCTACGCTAGCATTGCCAAGCCCTCGTCCTTTAACGTAGCGACGAGCTAGTGCTTCTAGGCGGGGTTGCTTGGTCTCAAGGATCTGTTGCATTGCTAAGGAGTCGCCGCGCTGAGCTGCCCGTACCGCCTCATCAGCACCATAGCGTTGTAGCCAATTAGTCACGGGATCAGCCGAGCGGCGTAAAGATAACGCAAACGGAGGTAAGCGCCCGCCGCCGAAAGGTGACATCGTATCCATCATCTCTTCGGAATCCATACGGGAGGGGTCCGAAGGTCCCTTGGGAGCCCGACGCATTCGCCAACTGGCCCAATCTCGCAGAATACGCATAAGGGCATTGCCGGGCGCATCAGGATCATCCGTCTGCAACTGAGCACGGATGCCCGCGTAAGGCGAGCCTAAGCGTTTCTCGGCGGCGGCTACGGTTTCCGGCAAGGTAGGATAGCTAGTTGGGTCGCGCAATTTATTTTGGCCTCTGTTTAAAGTTGAATCTTACGGGAACCAATGGGGCAAGAATCCACGAAGTAATCGTGGAGTCAGCCGCGCGCGGCGGTATCGTATATGCCCGAGCCAGGGCGTTGTAGTCGTTTAAGGGTTGCATCGCGTCCAAGGGTTTTAATGACACGAGGATTAATCTCCGCTAGTTTTCGCTCAAGAATCTTTCGTTGTAGGGCCATACGAGCTGGAAGAGTACGTAATCGACGCTGCTCGGGGGTTAGGTTTCTCCAGCTTTTATAGACTAGCCGTCGGTTGTTAATAACGAACAGATGCCGACGTAGCACCGTACGATCATGATGTAAAGCATTCGCCACGCCGCATCCGCGGCATATGCCGTTCCCGGATGTTGGCCGAGAATCACGACGAGGTATTTTAATAGCGGCAGCATGGCGTTTAAGGTCTTCCCAATATCGTAATAGCGGCACGAAAGTATTTAATACGGTCTTTATCGGCTGGGCTTCCTCCGTCGTGGGCAATTGATCGTTGACATGAGCCCATACGGTAGACCTCCGTGACGATTTTAATAACTTATCGGCTAATCCTTCGGGATCGGTTATTGGATCGTTCACTTTCGTTTTCCCTTATAGCTTTTGTCGTAGGACCTGAAGGAAGTTCCGAGCTAGCCGGTGAAAATGTTAGTATCGCTTTCAGTCGGAACTTCCCTTTGATCCCTGACAAAGTACAGTATAGCATATCAATTTCGCAATCCAATACGTAAAATACAGTTTTGGCTTGCGAAATCAGCTTGTTAGCGAAATTTACGTACCCTCTTGCAAAGCCAAAAAGACTCCTTGTTGATGTCCCGTTTGTAGCTTAACTAGTTAATATTGTTGGTAATTATCCCCCCATAATCGATAAATAATTAATTTTATTGAATTTTCACAGAGGGCCTTCGCCCGATTTCTAGCCCGAATTCGCCCCGGGGGGAGGGTCTCCATGTGACGAAATTTTACGACCCCGGGGGAGGGAGGGAGAGAATTCAGGACTCCCTCCGGGCAGGACCGTAAACCGCTGTTTTCATTGACGAATTTGGCAGGGAATGAGCTGTCGAGAGGGCTGCCGCCCATGGTACAGACCACGACGCCACCAAGCGGTACGTAAACCATTGTTTACATTGGACTACTCAACATATGTTTAGTCAACAGATGTTTGGTCAACAAACGTTGAGCGCTTGACCTCTACTGCCTGCGGTATAGTCCTAGTTGAAGCCTCCCACAAACAGGCATGACTTAGGATGTAAACAGCAGTTTACAGAGGGCGCTTGAGCCCCGGCTTACAAGGTGTAGTCCTAGTACAGAAGGGAAACCTGGGGAAGTGACATCAATGTCCCTGTCTAACCGTATTCCTAGTTGTAGGGTACGGGACATGAGCAAGACAAGGAGTCAGCTCCGACAGGGACCAAATTCGGCAAGTGCAAGTGTAGGGCAATGTGGTACAGGACACGCAAGGCAACCTGGTAACGTAGCAAGTAAGCCTTGCAAAGAGCGCACATGAGAGCTGCGGTCACGTCGGGGTAGGTTCTCGACCATGACGGGCCCGCTGGCGGGGTGAGGCCCGCCGGTAGGCGCTCTAGCTAACACCGATACTAGCGCGGACGAGCCCTCGAACGGGCCATCTCCGTAGCCGCTTGTCGTTTACGCGCCCCTATGGCGGGGGAAAAACGACGGACTTGATAAGGCTATCGGCTGGCTGAATCCCCCGAGGGAATCAATGTCAAACAGCATTGTGTTCTCCCTAGCTCATCTAACGCAGCGCGGCGTGATCGTATTCGGGGCAGGCCTCAACGTACGCCACTGGATAGACACCGCGCGAAAAGCAGGCTACCTGGTCCTGATTTGCGACGGCCACGCGAGGCTTTACCGATAGAACGACCCCAAAACCGGGATTCAGCCGGCTGATAGCCTTGTCAAGTCGTTTCGTGCGCTTTACGGTGGACATGAGGCTTTTTCGGTTCCAGTGAAACCAAGGAGCCAACATGGCCACCACCGTAACGAAGAAACCTATCGTCGAGGTAGAAGGCACGGCCGTGCCCGGCGCTGCCGCGGGTACGGACGATTCGGTCAAGGTGAGCACGTCGTTGGAACGGCTGGCCCACGCGAAAGATGCGCCGCGACCAGTCGCGCCAGCGCCTGACGAAACCTCGATCAGCCACAAGCCATTGCCCGACGATATCCCGCACCTAAACGAAGTCATGCCCCGGGATCTGCTGGAGACGGAGGCCGCCGAGGCTTTCGTCAAGAGTACCGTTGGCGTAGAACGCCAGCGGGGGCCGCTCGCAGCTCTTGCCATAGGTCTCGTGGCGAAGCTGATGCGCGATTACCACCCGACGGGCAAGGAAGTAGCGGCCATTCTGCTGTCGAGAATGCCCGTCGAGAACCCCAGCAAGCGGTACATCTTGCAACCACTCGAAGAGCGGGTCGTAGGAAGTGACGACTCGCCGGCCCTAGACCTAACCGACGACCTTGCCGCTGCCCTAAAGGTCCCGGTTGACTACGGCCGAATCCAGATCAAACCACCGCGTTCTGACTACCGTCAGTACGCAACCCGTTACATTTTCCTCGCGCGCATATTCAGCGGTCAACGTGACAAGGCCGACGCGCCACACCCCGATTCCGTCGTCATCATGTCGTCGGTCTACGCGAACCCCGTCGGTGCATTACTGGCGGGGGAAAGTCTCAGTTCTGTGTTCAAGGCTTGGCATGACATCGTCAGGCCTGCGCCGGCCGAGGATTTGGTAGCGCTCGCTGACATCGAGTCTGCCCAGTCCGCCGCGCGCGCCCAGGCTGCCGACGGCGGTATGTCGGCCACGGTTCGGATGTTCAATCCGGCGAAGAAAGGCTATGTCAGAAAGAAGGTGTCGGCCGAGCAGTCCCGACCAGTCCTGCGCGGGATGGTACGTGGGCTGATCGATCTTGCCGCCAAACAGCGCTGGTCCTGGTCCGAGAGAGCAGTCGGGGAGCTGCTGGCCGCAATGGGCTGGCGCGCGACCGAGCTGCAACCTATCGCTCCTGCTGACGAGACGTAAAAAGGCCGTACCACCGCAGCATCAACCAACATACGAGAAGGCTTCGTGTTCGCCGTAGAGCGCACGAAACGTAAAAACCAGTTTACAATCCGGAGAGGGGCTAAGGTGGAAACTTACTGTATGGTATGCAATGGACCTGCTCTACCTACTGCCAATTGGCCTGTGTGCTGCGGGCGCTGTGATCGCGTAGTATGGGGAGCAGTACTTCGGGCCGCGCGTATCCAACAAGCGATAGGCCTTCTGTACAATCGGCTTGTCGTTCAGCCTCCAACACCTAACTAAAATGGCTATGGCCAGCGCCGATGATCCGCGCCGGCGTCTAAGCAAGGCGATCCTAGCCTCATCATTGTCGCGTGCTCTAATGGCCAGCATCGACGATGATGTCCCTTGCCAGAAAACGGCGTGTCATCTATGCCGACGCTATCCTAGCGCCGGATTACGCTACGAAGTCGATGATGATCGCCAATACGTGACGGTATGTACGGCCTGCGTCCGAGCCCTAGTATTGCAGGATATCCGCGCCCGCGCGGCGCTTGCCGCCGAAGAACAAGCAGTCCGGGCCCGTGAATTGAAAGACTCTTTTCGGAGATTGCCGCGACGCCGAACCCGACACAAGGAATAAACCCGTTCGGGAATAGGATGTAAAATGGTTTTTACGTTTCCTCGCTCGGGTACGCGTTTAAACCATTTTCAGCGTCAACGATCACGCGTCACTTGAAAAGGAGGATCAAACGTTGAGACGGCTACACAAAGCTGGCCCTGGGCTTAGTGTCTTGTCGCGTCGAATGTGGTACGGGGGAGGGTATTGCGGAATTTGCGGTCACCAAGATACAGACAGCGAATTCTCCCCGCTGATCCCGCAGCAAATTCGGTGGTGGGACCCGGACGACGGATGGAAAGTCGGCGTTCTATGCGCCGATTGCGGCGAGGATGCCGGCGCGCGCGGACCGGGTCCGACGGACTACGCTTTCGACGATCAGCACGAAGAGCAGGCGCTCCGGATTGATGTGCTCGCGCTTGACGGCGACGAAGATGCTACCTACACGCAGGCGTGAGCGGTCCAGCCAATCCGTCTCAAACAAAGGAGGAACGATTTCCATTTTTCTCTCGCCAAGACGTAATTCCCCTACCGGAACCCGACAAAGGGAGAATAACAATGCTAACAACAGAAGAACGAGAGATCGCCAAGAAAGGCGATCCGAGTATCGTTGACGGCGGGCAACTTTGGTGGGGCCTTAACGAACGCCGCTGACCAGCAATGCTGGTCGCGCGTTCGCGCGGCATATCGTTTTGGCAGCAAGCAGGCCAAGGCCACTTTTGGCCATGCTTCCGCGGTTCCATAGAAGCATACGTTGCCCTGCTGGACGTAGCGCAAGCACTAGGCTACGTAACAGCGATGTACTACAACGAGGCATGTCTAGATCGTCCGGACGAAGTCCGGGCGCGCCTAGCGGCGCTATAGCGTCCGGGCGGCCAAACCCGATGTAAACGGGAGGTACATCAAAATGCGAGAAGGTGAACGTTTACAGAAAGAATGCGCGTTCTTGCTGAGACAGGCGGGATGGCGAAGCAACAATTTGCCGCCTGACTACGAGCGGTGGCGCGCGGGGGAAAAGCGTGTATGGCTTACAATCGGCGAAGCCTTATGCCAACTACGACAGAGCAAGCGTATCTCGCGCAAGCTTTAAGCACGACAGAGCTAGCTGCGCTCTACACGTCCTTGCCCGTAAGGGCCATGGTCGATGTGGCCCGTGCGCTTTTAATGATCGCCTACGACAAGAAGGGTACGAACAATGCTAACAACAGAGGAACGGGAGATCGCTAAGGAAGGCGAGCCGAATATCATCGTCGACGGTCAGGTTCAATGGGGTACTTTCGAAGTCGATGATGATCGCCGACGCGTAAACGAACGCCGCTGACCCGCCATGCTCGTCGCGCGTTCGCGCGGCGCAACGTTCCGTGTTGCCGGCGGCGTCTATTGCGTAGCCGCGGGACATGAAGTAACGGCAGACTCGGCCTTAGTGGACGTAGCGCAAGCACTAGGCTACGTAACAGCGATGTACTACAACGAGGCATGTCTAGATCGTCCGGACGAAGTACGAACCCGGCTAGAGAGGCTATAACCCAAATGGCCGAGGATAACGTAGACGAGGAAGCCGCAATTCGCTATGCTCGTCGTATGCAGATGAGACTACTAAGACAGCGGCCCGCTAATTTCGTAGATGAGCCGCATCATCAAGAGCAAGGCTACTGTCGTTGTATTAGGTGCGATGACGAAAGAGACGCTTATTGCACCGCAAGAAAGAAAGGAAAGCTAACATGATATACAAGGCCGTATTAGATGCTTGGTACAAAGCCGCCGATATCGCTTGGGATACTCACGTGGCCGTCGCCAGGGCAACCGCTGCTTTGGACGTCCTCGCCAGAAAGGAAACTAGAACGATAAACGACTCTGCTCTAAGGAGTATGTCCGAAGCCGCCGAAGCTATCGCCAGCGCCGCCAGGCGTACCGCCGATGCCGTCGAGGGCACCGCCGACGCTATTAGGGAATTGCGAAAGAACCTTAAAGGAGAATAACGATGCTAACGCCAAAGGAACAGAAGCTAGCAAAGACAGGTGACCCTAATATCGTCGTCAGCGGCCAGCTTCGGTGGGGCTTTGGCGAGCGCCGCTGACCCGCGATGCTGGTCGCGCAGGCGCGCGGCGTAACGTTCCGTGTTGACGACACCGTATATTCCCCAATCGCGGTATATTCCCCGGCCGCGGAACATAAAATAACGGCAAACTTGGTCCTCGTGGACGTAGCCAAAACGCTCGGTTACGAGATTGTAAAGGACTACAACGAGGCATGTCTAGATCGTCCAGACGAAGTCCGGGCGCGCCTAGCGGCGCTATAAAGAAAGAAAAGCTATGAAATCCAAGGACACGTTAGATGCGTTGCGCGAAGTCGAAAAGATAAAACGCGACCTAGGACTGAAAGGACATGACTTCGATTGCGGCTGCGCGGTAGAATGGAGCCGCGCGGGCATATTCTCGCTCAGCGCAAGCCCAACCTGCCCAAAGAGGGGCAAGCTCTTGGTGTGGGAGTTGGCAGAGGAGGTGATGAAAAATGGTACGTGGACTTTCATGCGCCCATGCGCAAAGCAAGCCGCGGCCCGATTATTCCTAAAAGCGCATTGCGCGGCTATTCGAAAGAATCAGCTAGTCATCGAGGGAGATGACCAGGATTGCTCCCAAGATCACGGATGACAAAGCCTTTCGACAAGGAGGAGAGCGCCAAATGACCGAGACTACCGTGTGGAAACTAACGGATCAGAACATGCGTACCTACAATGGCTACCAGTGGACGCTCGACACAAAGCACATTTTCCCCGGCGTCGGCCCACTATGTACCTTCGGATGGTGCCATGCGTACCTGTCCGCGCAACTTGCGGTGTTGTTAGCTCCTATTCACGTCATGTTCGACCCGCCAAGGTTGTTCGAGGGCCGCGGTGTAGTGGGAGCGCATGATTTTCAACTTAAAGTAGGGTGTTCATCGTTAACGCTCGGCCGCGAGATAAAGATTCCCGAGATCACGGTAAGGCAACGAATAGCATTCGGACTTAACTGTGCGTTAGCAGTGTACCAAGAAGAATTCTTCGTGAGACTGGCGAAGAAGTGGCTTAGTAGTCCCAGTCCATATATCTCAGAGGAAGAACACATTGCTGTCTGGACCCGTACCAGCGGGAAAACGGAGGCGCAAGGGCGCGGGGCGGCGCGGGCGGCGGAAACAGCGCATACGGCGATCACACGAGCACCAGAGGACGCGGGGTACTGGGCAGGCCTCGCCGCGGAGCGTGCAGCGCGCGCGGCGGCGGATGTAGGAACGACGGTAGATTTAATTGCGAGTGCGGAAGCTGCGCTACAGCCATGGGCACCATGGTCTGGGCCTGGGCTTGTGTGTCGGATTGCGGCAACACCGACATCCCCTCCTTGACTGGCGGGGGGAAAGAAAGAGAAAAGCCAATGAATGACAAGCTTCCTTGGACGCTCACGCCGGACGGTAAAATCCCAAAAGTAACATGCACGCGCACTTTTATGCTCCTTACTTGCACTAACGGCTGGGACTGGGAAGAGTTCTGGCGAGGAAGTAGTCTACAAGAAAGCTATAAGATCAGGGACGCACTCCGAATACGGCTAAGAGCCAGCCACATACTGCATGTCGAATTAGTACCAGAACAGCAACCATAATTGGACAAGCAATGCGAGTAATACCAACAAGCATCTTGCCGCGGTCGAACATCTTATCGCAATGGGGAGCTTTAGTACTAACTTTGATCTGGTTTGGAATGTTCGGGTGGATTCCTGCGGCCGTGTGTCCGCTAACGACAGAGGAGACAAACGATGACGATCACTCTGATGGTTGCGCCGTGCGTAAACTGCCACCATAAAGTACGATATCTATTGGAAGAAACGTCAATCCCACACCCTAAGTCAGTACTATGTCTTACGTGCAATGAAGATCAGAAAAAATGGGCCGAGGAAGGAGGTGAAAACTAGCTATTTTACCAACCAGTCTCCGCGCGTCATGATCTTTACAGTCTTGAAAAATTAACGTACTACAACAGGAAGGGGTAACGTGATTACAACACGGGCAAAAGATCCTGAACCTGATCCGAATGAATGGAAAGACGAGTTGTGTTCCGCGTTTACGAAAGCCAGCGCGAGCCAGGCGACACTAGCGGTACGCGTACAAGACCGTCTCACCACAACTTTTTTCATCTACAACGGCCCCCACAACAAGCCACGTCGCGTTGCCAGATTTGCGCTCCGCCGAGTTAACGACGCGGTGATCCTTAGCTGTCATCTGTGGATTGCCCCAAGCTTACGCGGTAAAGGACTCAGCCACGCTATTGACAAAGCCAGGCTGGCTGTCGCGAGGCAAATGGGCTGTACCACCTTGATAGCAACAGTCCACACGGACAACGAAATTCAGTTACGGGCCATGAGGAACCGCGGCTGGATCACCGCAGGGACAATACCCGGCGTGAAAGCTCCATGGATATATTTGATGTACCGGCAAATTACTACGACGGCGACGACGAAGTCTTCGCGGGTTGACATCTAACACACGGAAGGACCATCATGACGAAGACAGCAACATTTCTTCGGAAGCTAGACGGCTTCAAGGGCGACGCCCGCTTATACAGGGTGGAACCCGCGATGAAATACTGGAAATGGGAGGGCCAAGAACGTGAGGAAGCTGAAGTCGAGTACATAGTGGTTTCTGGAATCAATGGAATCTACAGGCTGACCAGCGACCCAGAGACGTTCATATTCCCCGCTGACGAGTCTGGAATGGTCGTAAGCTGGGGGGAACTGGACGGCTCCTTCCGAGGCGGCGTCAATCACGAGCAGGCCTTGGCGAACGCTGGCTACTCACTCACGGAAAATGGACAGGAAAGGTTTTGACAAAATGTCAACGGCGAGGCAACGTAATGACTGGAGGAAATGGAAAGACTGGCAACGGGCATTATTTGTCTGGGAGTGCCCATACGGACGTGTGGGATTAAGTGCTCATGCTCTAGCGACAATATGTAACCGTCCGCCGAAGGAATTATTTAATGAAATGCTGCGCCACGATGCGCGCTTTTTTCGGTGCGAGGCCGTTGGGGCCTCGCTGGTTCAAGTTGCCTTTCAGGCTCCCCCGTCACCAACTGTCAACTGGTTCAAATGGACAATCATACCACGCCGACTATGCCGAAACTATCCAGAAGAACGGCGGCGCGCGAAGCACGCGATGGAAGAGAACATCCGCGAATTCCCATGGCCTGAGTACAAAGGAATTTCACACGATGTGGGCAGAAAAACGACTGGCTTAGACCAGGACGACTTTAGATGCTTGCAGAAGGCAGTAACTGATGACGACGCGTTCTACCGTCACCTAGACACAGCGTCAGCCGAGAATTATTACTATGTACGGCGTCCAGCTTAGCCAAAAAGGAAGTCTATGAGACCACGAGTAATCGTTGAGGTCACAAATTCTAGGGTACTTATCATCGGAGCACGTAACTCAGTGGAGAAAGTTACTAGCGACGACCATGTCGTACTGTTTACGGCTGGTAACTATGACGGGCTTCCGTGCGGAAGATGGGTCTTCGAGCTTCCAGAAGCTGCGGCGGAGCGACTGGTCGGCGCGAAACCCATCCCTTGGAAAATGCTACTGGGAGATTGGTTTATTTTCCCCGAAGTTCCAGGGTGTCCGGTTCCGTCGGCTGCCGCTGTTCTACTGCCCAACGATGACATCTTACCCAACCCTGACTTTCAGCCAAACGAAGAAGAAGAAGAGGAGGAGCTGGGCTGCCTATGACTTCCCTCTCAGCCGAGACATGTGATCCTAATTGTCCTTACTGCAAGACAGACGATTTCGTCGTCTTGCGAAATCTACGGCAGAATCTATGGGAGTGCGTTAAATGCGGTGCAATATTCGATAGCTTTGGAGACGAATGGGAGTTGGCAGAGGAGGTGATGAAAAATAAGCACGGTACGTTTCCTAACGGAAGTGTTCTCACTAGAGGAGAATCTGGGGATAGCGACAGCACTGATAGTAATGCTGATTCTGTACTTCCGGAGCCGGCGCTTGGCACGCTCCGCCCATCGGCCGAGGATATCTAAAAACATGACAACACAGGAGACTAAGAACCTAATCAATTTTGGATCTTGCGCGGAACGACGCTGCGTTCTAATGGCAGAGCGGTGTGAGTGGAACATGTGCGGCATCTGTTGCCGAAACTTACACAGCATGGCGCCAAGGCATACTGCCGCACTGCCACTGCGTCCAGATAACCATTTCTATCTGAATGCCACCACGTTGGCAGTCGCCACGCGGGCAACGGCATCAACAGCCGTGCCTAAATCCTATACTGAAAAAGAAACGGAGGAACCGCCACAATTGGGAAAGCTAAAGCTGATAAGCGCCCCGGAGTTTCCTACAGAAGGAAATAGAATCGAGACACTTCCTTATCTCTAAAAGGAGGAAAACTATGGAGGAAAACGCCCGCGTTGTAGTCCAGATGGGAACGGACCCCGAAGTATTCATCGTTGAGCGTGCCACCGGACGGCCAGTACCTGCTCACCGCGTAGGATTCAATGACAAAAGTCGCAAATCAGTGGCCTTCGGGACAGCGGGCCTGATATTTCGCGATGGGTATGCGGTAGAGATAAATACCACGGTGCCCTATAGTTGTCGAGCAAATCTATCAATGGCCATTCGGATCTTGCTTCGAGAAGTGATTAGCCGAGTCGGACCTAAGTACACGATTAGCACGGTACCAACGATGAAAATCAAGCTACCAGATGACTTAATGGACGCGCCAGCCGATGTCTTAACCTTCGGCTGCGAACCATCGCTGGACGCGTACGCCGGACAGCAAAAGCCAATGCTGATAGATGCAATGACGCACGACGAACGTTATATCGCCGGTCACCTACACTTTAGTACGATCCCAAAGTATTATCCGCTAGAGATGTCCTGGCTCAGTAGCTCCGAACATCAACGCAATTTCATTAAGCTATGTGATCTATTCATCGGATTACCGCTCACATGCTTACTCCATCGCCCGGAGCAGTACCAACGCCGGCGGTGGTACGGACAAGCCGGCGAGTATCGTGTGCAGAATTATGGCCGTGAGTACTGTGGGCTAGAATATCGCACGCCCGGGGCGGACGTGTGGAATAAAAGTCAAATCAGCAACATGGCCCTGGGCATCGGTCGTCTGCTTATGCGTAACTACACGAATTTCATGGAAAAATGGGACCCCGCAATCGAGGGTAGGCTTCAAAAAGCAATCAATACAGGCGAAGGACGCTTTGATCTACTGCAAGTACTTGAAGGGTTCTACTCGCCGGATCTGATACACTTTGTGGCCCACAACTTCAACTTCTTTGACCTTAGCCTAGTCCGCAACAGCCACGATCACCACTCGGGATGGTACGAGTGGAACCAGCTGTACACACCACTCCGTTTGGTAAACATAGTAAAATACTACCCGTAAGAGAGATGTAAAAACCGTTTTACGTCTCGGAAAAGGAGGAGTACAGTATGTGCGGAATTGCAGGTTGGTACTGTTTCGGTCGCAAACGCCCGCCGGTGAACGTGTTACGTGGTTTAATGCTGGCGCAGGGAACGCGTGGCCAAAACGCTGCCGGTATAGGATGGGAGAAGGCCGCCGCCATCCAGATTCGTAAGCAGAAAGGACCAGCCCATAGCCTTGTTAAACTACTTGACGAGGAACATGCGTGGGAAGAAATAGTCAACAGTCCGCGTGGGATTATCCACGCGCGCGCTACGACCAAAGGTTCCGAAAACGATAATCGTAATAATCATCCTGTGCATGGGTTCGGTTGGGCCATAGTGCACAATGGCCACATATCAAACGACGACGAGCTATTCGCCTACTACAAGAAGCCACGTTTCGCCGAGGTAGATACCTCGGCGATTCCGCTCGTTCTAAGTGCGGGCGATACGTATGAAAACTCGTTACAGCACCTTACTGTGCTGGGTGGCGCGGTCACGGCCGCCGCGTGGAGCGGCAATGCTCCGGATCGTATTGCGCTGGTGCGTCTAGGTTTTAATGAGCTATATCTGCTCGTAGACACGTCCGCTCGTATTCTTTATTGGTCCAGTGCCGCTGTTGGTGCAAAAGTTGTCCCTGGATTTGGCCTAGGCGGCGTACGGTTTCTGAACGCCGCCATGCTAAAAACCGACCGCATTATGGTGCTACAGCCGGATTGGACAAAAGTAGAAGTCTACGAGGTAGAACGGAAGCCGTACAACCCTTTCGCCAAAACTTCGGGATACCGACATCCAGCGATGGTAGGAATACAGACGAAATTGACCTCGCCTGGTAAAACGGCGGGATCTAGCACGCCGTCCAATACGATCATTGCAGGCGAATCGATCGACGTCGAGCGGCCCAGCCGCGAATCAGATATCGCGGTCACCAGGGTTAGTTGGCGTCGGCACGATAAGGAATTTTGGGGATATAAGAAACCTAGTCCTGAAATAGCCGATCTTCGACAGATGGAATATTTCCAGTATGATCTCCGCCTCATCCATGCACAGTTCTTTGAGAATACTAACTTACAGATACGTACCGTCAATACACCGTATGGACGGTGGGTATTCCGTCGGGAAAAAGAAGATCAAATCGCACGCCAGTTTTATCCACGAAAGGCGCTAAAGAAGCTATACAGACGAAAGTTTGAGCGTGGCTGGGACGCCTTACTGAATTTACCACTTACAGAACCAGCCCACCTGGCAATTTTCGACAGCGTGGGTGCGTTAGAAACTTTCGAGATTACCGAACGTAGGAATACTGGAAGCCTCTGGATGATCGTAGGATTCATGTGTCCATGGTGCGGCATTATTGCGCGGAACGAACAGTGGCACAACCACAATTTACGCTGTCAATTCTGTAACATCAAAGGACTAGTAAGTCCCAGCGTAATACAAAAGGCGTAAGGGAGAAACGAATGGCAACGCTGACAACGTCATTTCCTACTGGCGACATTACACAACAGGTGCTGCAAAATTATCTAGATGCAACAAGTCCGGCCTTTTCAGGGTTCGACTACGGAGGCGCCCTCCAATTCCTACACGATAACTACAAGAAAGAACAAAAAGGTAGCAGTAAGAGCGCTGCTGCTTCAACCAACACGGCAGCCACTTGGTTCAAAGCCAAAATCAGCTCGCTTGTGCACGCCAGCATTCTAACGACTCTTGATTATGCCGATGCTCATGTTCAGCAAGGCCAGATGCGTTTCGTTCTTGCTCCAGTAGACGGCGTCGTAGGTAGGGTCAGTTTTCCCTGGGACCGCCGGGACGAAGGAGTACTTCATCATCTCTCTGAAATACTAGATACAGCAGTACGAATGAATCATTGGCCAGCGCGTGGCTTTGCCTTCCACGAATGTATTCAGTGTTTCTTACACTCACAAGTCTATCTCCTTTTAGAAGACCAAACGCCCCGCGTACCCTGTATACGTGTACAATTCGATACAGAAGATTTAGCTACCCTAGAGATAATACGCAGACGTTTGGCGACTGCCCGTGCTTTAGTCGCGGGAGTGTGCGGACAGTGTCTCTTTGAATGCAGAGCATGTGGGACGCCGGGCGGGCCGCGCCTCCGAGATAGTGATCTAACGATTTTAAACGAGGCTAGGTGCAACGAATGCGTCAGCGATGACTTAGTAAGACTCCGACCACCAAAATTTGGATGGTCAGAGTGGCGCAAGATTGCCAGAAAGACAGGAAAGGAAGCAAAATTATGAAACTGCGATTGTATCGGATTGGGTCTGACCCCGAGTTTGCGTTCGTACGAACGCAGGGACAGCAGCGGCAGGTAATAGTGCCGGCTGATCAGGTCCTTACAGCCAATCGCGAAGTCGGGCTGGCTGCGTTCATCGGGACCGACGGGCATCAGGCCCTCGGTGAGTATCGACCGCGCCCGGCCCACAATGTATGGGCGCATATAGTTGACCTGGCGATAGCGATTGATGCCACCACTAAATACCTTTCCGAAAAAAAGAAATTTACTGGAGTATCACTTGTAGCAACTCCGTATCTACACGGAGAGACCCTTGGCGGGCACATACATTTATCGTTCTTTATAGATGACCCAGCTTCCAAAGCAGCCCAGGCCCTGGGTTATATCTATACCAACCAGCTGACAACGTATGACCCAACCAACGCCGGCCGCGTTATAGAGATACCACATGACGTCAAGACGTTACAAACGTATGCTCGGCGTGCTTATTATGAAGAATCGTTTGGGACTCTGACACTAGTTAGGGTACTACACTCACTGCTGTTGCCATTCGAGTGCTGGGTACAGCCATGGACAGAAAGGCTTATCCGAAATCAACGCTACGGCGTCGGAAGAGATACCATCCGCATGATGCACACGCGACCCACAATCAACGGAAGTTATCGTAATTATGAAGATCTAGCTTACTACCACATGGAATACCGCATGCCATCTACGTGGCTAAGTCATCCAACCATCACGTACGCCTATCTGGCATTAGCAAAGTTATGTATCTTAAACTATGAAACGCTCATATCGATGTCCCGCGACCCTCTGCCGGCAGACCTATTAAGTCCAGCCCCTCAGAATCACTTAGCGCGCGAGTATTTCTACAAGAACTATGAACAACTAATACGAAACGGCGCGCGTGTTACAAAAGATCTACATGCTCTACCGTCGGCACTAGAGCAGGCCTCTCTTCACAGGGAGCGCTGGATGAAGCCTAACGCCGCGATAGACGTAGTAGCCTGGAGGAATACTTATGATCTACCTTTTTTGTCGACGACCAAGTAGCGGAGCCGCCGATTTAGTTAACCAAATCAATACATTAGGCGGCGCTGCACAACGACTTCGCCAAGATCTGTGCCAAGTACGACCGATCGATCTGGTAGTCAATTGGGGCGATACTATTCCTGCAAGGCTTAATCTCCCCAATGTACTAAATCGAACGATAATCCACAATAAATATAGAGAGCTAGTACAGCTCGCCGCTGCCGGGGTAGAAGTTCCTCGACACGAATTGCGTGCACAACGACCAGCAGCCGGCGACTGGCTAGTACGTACCTTTGGACATCAGGAAGCACGAGATCTACGCGCGAACCTCCTGCGAGGAGACTATATTACCGAATACATACCGACTGTTCGCGAATTTCGCATCCACGTGTTCAATGGAGTCAGCATTCGTGCTGGCATCAAGTTACCACGCGAGGAAAATCCAAACCCTCGATTTCGTTCTTGGAACGACGGCTGGCGACTCGACTATGGCGAGGCGTGCCAGCAAGCTATCTCCCAACGAATTCGCGACGCGGCGAAAGCCGCAGTAGGCGCGCTCGGATATGATTTTGGCGCAGTTGACGTAGGAGTCCGTAATACCGGCGAGCCAGTAGTGTTTGAGGTAAATAGCGCGCCAGGGCTGGAAGGTCGTACGATTGATGTCTACGCCAAGGCCATAATAAAGAAAACTAATGGATGACGATACAAGACATGCCAAGAAAGGAAACCATGCCGGTTTAACCCGGCGTACAAGGAGCCCCTAAGATGGCGTCATGGAGCTGGCTAAAGCGCGAGCTGGAAGATGCTGAGGCCGAAGTAAAGCGATGGCCCGCATGGATGCGCAGCGCTAAGGAAACCATGAAAATCCAGACAAAAGCGGATTATCAGAAAGCAATAACCCGCATTGACATGCTGCTGGACGCCAAGCCCGATACACCAGACGGCGAGGAATTGGATACCCTAGTAGACCTTGTCAAGCACTACGAGACAGAACATGTAAAAACAACTTGACAAATCCGGCAAAGTGTGATATAATACTGCCGTCAGCCAGCAGCTCTGGCTATAGTAGTTATCGATAACAGTAATCGTTAGGAGATAACATGGCTCGACTAAGTAGGCTAATCGATAAGGAAAGACTGTGGGAACGGATTGAAGATGTTATACTAGAACACGGCGGTGCTCCGGAGTTATCCGATCCGGTAATTGACGAGATATACGCATTCCTCAGTGAGATGGACACCGAGGATCTAGCTAACGTCAATGAAGATCAAGATGGGGAAGCATTGCCAATCTAGCCCAGTCGGTAGTCGAAATCTTAGCAACGGATGGGGCGGAGAGGTATTAAGCCACGAGAAAGGAGATTGCTGTGGCGACACCTAAAGAAATCCTCGTTGTGTGCGGTCGTAAAGGACACGAAAAAGCTATTGTGAGAATTTCTGTCGATAGGCTGCAATGCTTATTGTGTAATAGAATAGGCTATTATACGTCGAGTACCTGGAAAGCACGAGACCAAACGCTAGGCCGGCAACACGCGCCCGATAGGGAAGCAGGGCACGACACGATCGAGTTACTGCCGCCGACTACGGGCCGTCTGCCAGAGCCCGACGAGTTTGAGCCCGACCAGTATGACGAGGAGGAATATAATGCGCCGTGAGCACCGTGTCGGTTGCCCCGCGCTCCGAGGTTCCGGTCCCTGCGACGGGAGGTGTGCGCCAAAATGTTCTACGCCCACGAAGTAGAGGAACGAAAGAAACGTTTCAATCCAGACATCAGGCTATATAATAAGCATATGCCGGCCCCGTCGTTAGAATTGGTGCCTATGATGAAAAAGTACCTAGAGGAACGAGAACTTTCCGAGGATCTGGCGCGGTATAACATGTGGTATCCGTCTAGGGAGGCGGGAGATTCCCATCCTCGAATCGTGATTCCGGCTTCGGCCAGCGTACCTAGTAACATCTTCTGGCAGGCACGGACCATGGACGATGATCCAAAACGATATCAAAGCCCAAGGGCGTCCCGGGGCGATGCTGTGATCGTGGTGTGGCCCCATAAAACCCATCTTCTTTGGCGGGCGGCTGTGGTTGAGGGCCCCATGTGCGCGTTGGCGGCGTCGGCGTACGGGTTCTTGGGCGTTGCTTTGATGGGTCAGACGCCTCCGGATACGGCGTTATCGCTAGTTTACAAGCTAACGGTCGGATTGTCAATATCGTTGATATGTGACCTTGATTCAACGGAGGCGATGGTGAAAATCATGGGGAAGATGCTAAGTTATACTCCTCGAATAACAGCAATGTCCATCATACAGACCTATCCCTATAAAGATCTTGCGGAAGCCCCGGAAAGCTTTCGCCGGAGGATTCTATCAGCATGATATCTTGTAACCATCCACTGCCGTATCGGTTGTGGCCGTCTAATTGGGAGTGGTATTGCTTGCTGTGCTCGTATAAGGAAATGGTGAATGAGGGAGCTTTAGGTAAAATTCTCGCAGACCCGGTTTATTATCTGCTTGACAAGGGAAAGGAGGTGTGATACAATGGTGCGTGAACTGGCTAAGGTAAGCCTTAGTAGACCAATTAAGGCCATGTCCGAAAGCGAGCAGGCTCAACTACTCGGCGGGCTGCAACGGATCGTAAATGATCTAGAAAAAGGACATGGCCGGGACTTAGGGGTGTTCTTTGTTACTTACTACGAGCCGTCTTCGAAAACCGACTTTTCTGCTGGAAGAAAAGCTAAGTAATGCTTCCTCGGAACGAGAAGCCTGCCAGAAATGTGGTCTATTCCAGCATTGTAAGACCGCTTTTATGCGTCCGTTCATCCCTAGTGGATGGACGGGTAAGCTTCTTCTGATCGGCGAAGCGCCAGGAGCCGACGAGGATGAACGATCAGGACGTCCATTTAGCGGGCCTGCCGGCCGTTTGCTGCGAGACCTGTGGAGAGAAGCTGGATTCCAAGACCGAGATGTGGCACTCCATAACGCTAACCGATGTCGGCCGCGCAAGAACGCGACTCCTGCTATGCGGCAGGTGCGCGCGTGCCGTCCGTTCGTACTGCGAGTTATTAGCCAAGCACGACCCCAAATGGTGCTGGGGCTGGGAGCTACAGCACTTAGAAGTCTTACCAACCATGGAGCAACAGCCGTTGTTGCCGCCAGAGGCCGGCAAATTGAGGTCCCTGGCCTCGTAGTAAGCGAAGGCGCCCCGCCGCCCGCTGTATTTGTTACATATCACCCGGCGGCTATCCTTCGGGGGGCGCCTCATCTGCGCGAGCGAATTCTAGAGGATTTCCGTCGTTTGCTTCATGCTCCGTTGGAGTACCCCTCCGCGGTGTTGCCAAATCCTAAGACCATCATAGCCGTTGATACCGAGTTTTCTTTGGATGGCCAACTTTTGACAGTAGGCGGTGCCCTTGCTATTTGTGCCGTGGCAGCGGAAGTTTCATCCGAAGATGCTAAATCGCTGATAGCTTTATTAAAAGCCAAGGCAGACAATATTTATCTATGCGGGCATAACGTATCGGCGGATCTGCCACATTTGGCTAACTTGATGGCCCTTCCGGAAGGCTGGATTACAGGCGAAAGGCTGATCGATAGTCTACTTGTAGCGCGAATGATTGATGAGAACGGCGGTAAGGGAGCCTATAGACTTGAAAATCTGCTGGCGAATATAGCGACAGTTAAACCATGGAAACATCGTACGGAAAAGTACGGTAAGTTCTCTGAAGGATGGCCGGTAGAAGAGCGGGTTGAGCGATGTAGGCTAGATGCCTGGGCTAGCTATGTGGTAGCAAAGCATTATCATAAGCAGCTTGTTGTCAAACGCTTATTGCCCTTGGTGTCCTATACGCATCGTATTGCTTCGGTGTTAGACCGAATTGGCTTAATTGGTGCTTTCGTAGACCTGGAATCGTTTGAATCGATGAAACGAACGCTAGAACTTGATATGTCGGTGGCTACCGATCGGTTAAAGCGGGCGGCAGCCATCGCTGGAATGGGAGAGTTTAGTCCTACTAACGACGGGCATATTCGAGAGCTTTTGTACAAACATTTAGCTCTGCCGATTATTAGTCGTACTAAGAAGGAAAAGCTGCCCGCGGTTGACCTAGTAACCTTGAAGAATCTAGATCACGACGTAGCTAGAATAATTATAGATCATAATAAGGTAGAAAAACTATGGAGTGTGAACGGGGAGGGGCTGTCTAAGCTAGTTAAACCATGCGGCGTTCTCGATGATGCCAGTGTAGGATGGCTTGGATTTCATATTAATCCACTTGGTGCTAGAACGGGGCGGCGCTCTAGCACCGCCCCTAATAGTCAGAATTGGCCAAGCGTCGTCCGTAGCATCGTACGAAGCAGATGGCCAGGAGGTTTAATTGGTGATTTTGATTACCGACGTTTGGAGGTCGTTCTTCTCGCCTGGATTTCTGGAGATGAGCCGCTTCTTGCCGCGTTTACTAAAGGGCGTGGCTACTTAGATATTGCAAAATCACTTTGGGGCTTCGGCGTAGAAGAAGGATCGCCGGAGTATCGTGCGACGAAAAGCGTTGTCTTAGGTGTTAACTACAATATGCAAGTTCCTAAGATGGCTCGGGAGCTTTGGAATCGAGTCGGCGTGCGCTTTAGTGCGGATTACAAAGAACATATACGGAAGACAGCGGAAGTAAGGGCAAGGTATCTTCGTCAACACCGACCGGTGGTTAAGTACATGGAGGAGCGGGAGCAAGAGCTTTTACGTACTCAGCAGGTACGATCCTACACTGGCCGTATTCGTCATTTACCATTGCCGTTCAGGAAGGAAACTCCTGGGTATGGGCATGCTCTTAACCAAGCCATTAACTATCCCATCCAAAGCCTGGCAAGCGAGGTTACCGGCGCGGCTTTAATAGACATAGAACGAGAACTTCTTTCTTTACACGGGCTTACCTATCCACAGTATTACGATCTATTGCTGGAGCAGC
>Ga0187893_10002742_pt1 | contig 37836 bp, 39 predicted proteins | sample MA1701074metaG_FD_139574 | JGI IMG/M metagenome (GOLD analysis project Ga0187893, IMG submission 139574) | White microbial mat communities from a basaltic lava cave in the Kipuka Kanohina Cave System on the Island of Hawaii, USA - MA170107-4 metaG ... | reverse complement strand
CCGAGAGTGAGCCAGAACCCGAGCGATGCGGTCATCGCGAACTCCAGGTAACGGTTCACCACGCCGCGGAGGTAGCGCCGCATGGCCGGAAGCTGTTCGTCCCGGATCTTCTTGGCCGCCACCGCGAGCTGGTTCAGTTCACCCGCTTCCTCCTCGAGGCCCTTCACGAGCTCCACCCGCCGCGGCTCGATGCGTCCAAACGCCGCATCGACCAGCGCCCGGCTGCGCTTCACGGCGTTCGTCTCCCCGGCCTCGATAACGCGGCCACGCGGAGGCCAGCGGTCACGAAAGGCGCGGAGCTCCGTCGTGGTTCGTTGCTGGGCGCCGGTCACCGACTCGATCAGCGTGTCGAGCTTCGGGCTCACGTCCGCCAGTCGCCCCTGGCGGCCATAGAGTGGACCGGCCTCGATCGCCTGCACGTCCTTGCTCTGCGCGTCGAGCGCGGCGCGCAGCCCGGTCCGCTCCGCCCGCCTGGTCCCGAGGCGCTCGTGGCCGCGTTCGACCGCGGTCTCCCGCATCTGAGCCCTTTCGAGGTCCTCGTCCAGATCGGCGAGTCGAGTCTCCGCCGTTGGCTTTCGCCCGAGGCGCGCGCGCCCGGCTTCCCTCTGGATGGCGGTCTCGCCCGGGACCGGAGGCAGCACCGGCTCGACGTAGGCGCGCGGCGGCCGCGACGGTGCTCCGAGGTCCCTGACCGGCGGCAGTTCCAAGCCGTAGTGTCGGCTGAACTGGAGGTACCCTTCATCGACGGGAAGACCCAGCTCCTGCTCGGCGGATCGCTGCCGGAGGAGCGCTCTCACCGAGCCTACCTCGTCGGCCGGCCCCGCCGCCTCGGCGGCGGGCGGGAGCGGCAGGAGATAGACCTCGTGCACCGCGCCGAGCAGGCGCGTACTGAGCGTCTGCGCCCCATGGGTGCCGCCGAACATGAACAGGGCGATCGCCAGAGCCACGAGACCCGCATACTCCTCGATCTCGGTCGTCTCGCGCCGGAACCAGAAGCTTCCCCAGAGCAGCGGCACCAGCAGGACCAGGAACCAGGGAGCGAGCAGCCGCCACCACAACACGCTGAGGAGCAGCAGGACTCCGGCGCCCATCGAGATCCAGATCCAGAAGCGCCGATGCGTGGAGGGGTCCTTCATGAAGGGAACGGTCATGCCGATGAGCACGCTCGGACCCAGCCACACCAGAGCCACGAGACCGGAGAGCGCCACGAAGCCGCTTCCGTCTTGAAGCACGAGCCCCGCCATGCTCGCGAGCGAAGCCTTGTCGCCCAGGCCGGCGGCCGCCGCCTGGTATCCCGCCGCCGCGATCCTGGCCACGAGGATCCAGCCGACCGCCGTCAAGGGGGCCCATAGGGCCGACGCCAGGCACGCGACCCGCACCGCCGAGAAGAGCCGCCGAGGCAGCGACAGGTTCGGTCGCGTGACGATCCGCGACAGGCTGAAGGTCAGAACGGCTCCCGCCAGGACCCACAGGCCGGCGAGCGCGCCCACGTGCCACCCCGCGGGCGTGTCCTTGGACAGGCCCGGGCCCAGAACGACCGAGCCGATCTCCTTGGAACCGTGTGCGAGCTCGGGAAACTTGTGCGCGGCCATCACGAAGAGTTCGAAGAACAGAATCATGAGGACCGTCGAGATGATCCTGGGCAGAGACCATTCGTGATGTCGTTCGGTGTCCTTTCGACCGATCAGGTCCCGCAGACCCTCGATCACGAGCGCCACCACCGTGGCGGCGGCGAGGGCCGCCGCCTCCGTCCACGGGTGGGCGTCCGAGCTCTGCTGCTTCCACCAGAGCAGGAAGAGCGCATAGCTGATCAATACACCGAACGCGCCCGTGAAGAGCGCAAGCACGCCCGGAGACACGGGGACACGAAACAACCAGAGGTCGATCGTCGGACGACCCGGTCTCGCCATGACTGTCATCGCGGCGGCGAGAGTATCCGGGGCCGGATCGTCCCCTGTCAACCCGGGCCCGGGTTGGCCGTGGTCAAGCCGGCGAAGATGAGCGATGATCGGTCGGGCCGGACGGCCCCGAAGAGGAGACGACCGTGAAGAAGACGACCGCCACCTGGAGCCACGAGATCGACGCCCGCCGTGACGGACTGATCGCGCTGCGGAGGGACTTCCACCGCCACCCGGAGCTGTCGTTCGAAGAGCGCCGGACGTCGGAGATCATCGCCGAGCGCCTGCACGCGGCCAAGCTGGAGGTCCGCACCGGCATCGCGGGCACCGGGGTGGTCGGCGTCCTGCGCGGGGACCGGGCGGGGCGCACGATCGCCTGGCGGGCAGACATCGACGCCCTCCCGCTCACCGAGACGCTGGATGCGCCCTTCACCTCGGGGACGCCCGGCGTGATGCACGCATGCGGGCACGACGGCCACACCGCCATCGCCCTCGCCCTGGCCGAGATCCTGGCCGCCCGACGCGCGGAGATGCCGGGCACGGCGGTGTTGATCTTTCAGCCCGCCGAGGAGGTCCTGGGTGGGGCCCGGCCGATGCTCGAGGCGGGAGTGCTCGACCAGCCGCGGGTGGAGGAAGTCTACGGGCTCCACCTCACGACCCAGATGGCGGCGGGCACGGTCATGGCGCGTCCGGGCCCGAACATGGCCTCGGCCGACGCGATCACCGTCGAGGTGACCGGGCGGGGTGGTCACGGCGCCTATCCGCATCTCTCCGTCGATCCCGTCACCGCGGCCGCCCACATCCTCATCGGCATCCAGCACCTGGTGGCGAAGGAGGTCGCCGCGCAGGAGACCGCTGTGCTCTCCATCGGGCAGATCCTGGCCGGCACCAAGAACAACATCATCCCGGCCAGCGCGGTCATGCGCGGCACCTTGAGGACCTTCTCCGACAGCGTGCGCCAGCAGATCCTGAGCCGCCTCCCCGCGTTCGCCGCGGATATGGCGCGCGCCTATCGCGCGGAAGCCCGGGTGGTGCCGAGCGACATGAGCTGTCCCACCGTCGTCAACCATGAGCGCCAGACCGCGTTCGTTCGCGAGTGCGCGGCGGCGGAGCTGGGCGAGAGCGCGGTGAGCGACGGTAAGCCCGTGATGGCCAGCGACGACATGACCTATTTCCTGCGGGAGCGGCCCGGCTGCTACTTCCGCGTGGGCATCGCGCCCGCCGACGGTCACCTCGCCCCGCATCACGCGCCCGGGTTCGAGATGAACGAGGACGGCCTTCCGGCGGCGCTGCGCGTCGCCCTCAGCGTGATGCTGAACGCCCTCGGTAGGTAGAAGCTACCGGTTCCGGCCGGCAATCGGTGCACCCCCTGTCGGGGAGCGGACTGTCAGAACACGTCGATCCCTGACAGATCGCTCGTCGATCACGCCAATCCAGCCCTCGATGGCGGTCTTTCATCTCGGGGCTCCATGATCCGATCGTGGCACGGCCGATGCACCCCGTCTGTCGACTACCTTCATGAATTCATCTGCTCGCCGGCCCGAACCCCGTGCCTTCCGCATGACTCGGCTCGCGGTCTGTACCATCCCCGCTCTCGCGTGCCTCCTCGCGGTCGGCGCGGCCCAGGCGGGCCCGCCGACGGATACCGTGCGGGCGACGTTCGCCGAGGCCAACAAGATCCTCACCGACCCGACGGCCGTCGCGGGGCCCCATGAGCGCCTCGTCGCGATTCGCGCGCTCTTCAGCCGGGTCTTCGACTTCCGCGGCGCCTCGGAGCGCGTGCTGGGCCGCCAGTGGCAGGCGCGCACCGCGGCCGAGCAAACCGAGTTCACTCGGCTGTTCGGCGATTTCGTCCAGCGGGGCTTCGTCTACTGGATCGCCTCGGTCGCCGAGGTCGATGGCAGTGGCGTCACCGTCTACTACGTCAGCGAGTCGCTCGATCGAGACCGGGCCGCGGTGCACACGACCATCCTGGGCCGGGGCGGCAGACTGGTACGCCTCGACCACGACATGGTCTACCAGGGCAAGCGGTGGATGGTGCGGGACGTCACGATCGAGGGAGTCAGCCTGGTCGCGAACTACCGCGCGCAGTTCGATCGGGTGATGCGCGGATCGTCCTATCGTGAGCTCGTCGCCCGGATGCGGGAGCGCGTCGCTAGCGATCTCCCGCGGCCGGCGGCGGCCGGGCCGGAGGCGCTCGGCGCCGACACCTTCAGGTCGCGTCAGATCGAAACGCGCTGAACGCGGCTTCCCGGCCCGAGCCGCGCCCGCTCAAAGGCGCCGGGCCCCAACCCACCGGCTCCGGAACCAATCGTCGTCCAGCCTCGCGATCTTGACCCCCCCTGGCTTCGTGGCGTGGATGAACCGGCCATCCCCCAGGTAGATACCGTTGTGATGGAGCCGGTTGAAGAAGACGAGGTCCCCCACCTGTAGCCGCTCGCGCGCCACCGCGGCTCCGTAGCGGTACTGCTGGGCCGCGTTGTGTGGAATCGACACGCCCACCTTCCCGTACACGTGCGTGATGAGACCCGAGCAGTCGAAGCCGGCCGGACTCGCCCCGCCCCAGACGTAGGGCGCCCCGAGGTACCTCGTCGCGATGCGGGCCGCCGCGGCGCCGCGCGAAGCGGCCGATCCCTCCCCGGGCGGCGGCGCCGCGGCGCCATCCTCCCAAGCCGCCCGTTTTCCCGAGCAGCCGACCGCGATCAGGAGCACACCGAGAAGAAGTGAGACCTGAAGGGGCGAGGTCACGGCTCGATGCGCGCCTAGAGTCATCGACTAAAAGTACCGCAACTCCTCGAGGAGCGGGAACGATTACCCACGATCAGATGATAAGATTCGCCGGACCTCCCAAGACCGGCACGCGACCCCCGCGGGGGCGAGGAGACCGAGATGGCGATTCGGACCGAGCGGAGCGACGTGGTGGCGACGATCGTCATCGATCGTCCGGAGGCGCGCAACGCGGTCGATGGGCCGGCGGCTCGCGCGCTCGTCGACGCCTTTGCCGAGTTCGAGCGCGACGACTCGCTGCGGGTGGCGGTGCTCTGGGGCGCGGGCGGAGTCTTCTGCGCCGGCGCGGATCTGAAGGCTCGAGGGACCACCCGGGGCCTGACCCTGTCGCCGGAGGGCGATGGGCCGATGGGCCCGACCCGGATGGCCTTCACCAAGCCCACGATCGCGGCGGTCGAAGGCTACGCGGTGGCCGGCGGCCTCGAGCTCGCCCTGATGTGCGATCTGCGAGTAGCCGGGGACACCGCGGTCTTCGGCGTCTTCTGCCGGCGCTGGGGCGTGCCCCTGCTCGACGGGGGCACGGTGCGGCTGCCGCGCCTGATCGGCCTCTCGCGCGCGCTCGACATGATCCTGACCGGGCGTCCGGTCGATGCCCGCGAAGCCCTCCACTTCGGCCTGGCCAACCGCGTGGTGCCCGCCGGCCACGCCCGCGACGAGGCGGAGGCTCTCGCGCGGACCATCGCGGCCTTCCCACCGCGCTGTGTGCGGAGTGATCGCCGCTCCGCCTGGGAGAGCGGCAGCCGGCCCCTGTCCGCCGCGATGGCCAACGAATTCGCCCTCGGCAAGGCCACGACCGATTCGGGCGAGAGCCAGGAGGGCGCCCGGCGATTCGCGGCCGGGGCCGGCCGCCACGGACAGTTCTGACATGCATCTCGGCATCTTCAGCTACAACGTGGAATACGGCGCGCGGCCCGACGAGCTGGCTCGCGCCGCCGAGGAGCGCGGCTTCGAGTCGTTCTGGGTCGGCGAGCACACCCACATCCCGGCCGGTCGCCAGACCCCGTATCCGGGCGGCGACCCGTTGCCGAAGCCCTACTACCATATGGCCGACCCCTTCGTCTCGCTGATGGCCGCCGCCGCCGCGACGACGACCATCAAGCTCGGCACCGGTATCTGCCTCGTGGTGGAGCACGACCCCCTCGTGCTGGCCAAGACCGTCGCGACGCTCGACCGGCTCTCGAACGGCCGCGTGCTGTTCGGGATCGGGGGCGGCTGGAACCGCGAGGAGATGGAGCACCACGGCACGCCGTTCAATCGGCGCTGGCGGGTCCTCCGCGAGCGGGTGCTCGCCATGAAGGCACTGTGGACCCAGGAGGAGGCCACCTTTCACGGCGAGTTCGTCAACTTCGACCGCGCGATCTCGTATCCGAAGCCGGTGCAGACTCCGCATCCGCCGATCCTCTTCGGAGGCGCCACCGCCCAGGGGCGGGCTCGCGTCGTGGAGTACTGCGATGGCTGGATCCCGATCGATGTGCTGCTCGACGATCTACCCGCCGCCATTGCCGATCTGAGGCGCAGGGCGGAAGCCGCGGGCCGGCGGCCCGGCGACCTCTCGGTGTCCGTCTTCGCGTTCCAGCCGCCCACCCCCGACGCGGTCACGCGCATGCAGGACATGGGCGTCGAGCGCGTCACCCTGGTCTCGCCGCGCCGGCTCGCCGACGCCCTGCCCTTCCTCGACCGCATGGCGACGCTCCACGGATCAAAGAGATGACGGACGAAGTCGACACGCGGGTCCTGGCGACCGGGCAGCACTGGGGTCGGGAGAACCTTGTCGAGGCGATCCTCGGCGCCCTCGTGGCGCGCGGTATCGATCCCGACGCGCTCACGGTCGACGACCTCGCGCCGGTGGATCAGTTTCACGGAGGCGGCAAGCCGGCGACCGAGCGCCTCGCGCGCCTCGCCGGCGCCCGGGCTGGGAGGCGGGTGCTCGACGTCGGGGGCGGCCTCGGCGGCCCGGCCCGGACGCTCGCGGTCGAGTTCGGCTGTCGGGTGACGTCGGTGGACCTGACCGAGTCCTACGTGCGCGCCGCGAGGATGCTGACGACCCGGATGGGCCTCGAGGATCGCGTGAGCCACCAGGTCGGCAACGCGATGGACCTGCCCTTCCCCGATGGAACGTTCGACATGCTGTGGACCCAGAACAGCGGCATGAACATCGCGGACAAGGAGCGGCTGTACCGAGGCTTCCATCGCGTGCTGCGACCGGGCGGGCTCCTCGCCATTCAGGAGCCGATGGCGGGCCCGATGGAGCCGCTCGTCTATCCGGTCATGTGGGCGCCCGACGCCTCCACCAGCTTCCTGCGCACGCCCTCCCGGATGCGCGAGGTCATCGAGAAGGCGGGCTTCCGGGTGCGCGAGTGGGACGACGTCACCACGGAGACCGCGGGCCCGACCACCGGAGCGTCGATCCCCGCGCACAGCATCCAGCGGCTCGTGATGGGCGACGCGATCGACGAGATCATCCGCGCCGGGCGCCGGAACCGGGAGGAGGGGCGTCTCGTCTCGGTGCAGGCGGTCTTCGACCGGCCCTGACCCTCCTCGACAACGCGTGCGCCGCTGGCTAGGATACCGATCCATGAACGACGCCCTGACCGCCCAGACCGTCGAACTGCTGCAGCAGATGATCCGCAATCAGTGCGTGAACGACGGCACCGTCGGGTCCGGCCAGGAGGTCCGCACCAGCGACCTGTTGCAGGGATATCTGGAAGGGAGCGGCCTCGACATCGAGGTCTACGAGCCGGCGGGCGCCCCCGGCCGCGCGAGCCTCGTGGCCCGCATCGAGGGGAGCGATCCCAGCGCGCCCACGCTCTGTCTCATGGGCCACACCGACGTGGTGCCGGTGACCCGCAAGAACTGGACGCGCGATCCGTTCGGGGGAGAGCTGGTGAACGGCGAGGTGTGGGGCCGCGGCGCGGTGGACATGCTCAACCTCACCGCCTCGCAGGCGGTGGCGCTCAAGGCCCTGGCCCGGCGCCCAGGCGGCTGGCGGCCCCGAGGCACCCTGGTCTACCTGGCCTGCGCCGACGAGGAGGCGGGCGGCACCCTCGGCGCCGGCCACGTGTGCGCGCGCCACTGGGACTCGCTGCGCGCGAACTATCTCCTGACCGAGAACGGCGGCACGGTCAGCCGCGGCGCCAGTCATGGCGAGCTGAACGTCACGGTGCACGTCGGCGAGAAGGGCGTGGCCTGGCGCCGCCTGCGGGTCCGGGGCACGCCCGGACACGGCTCGATGCCCTACGGGGCGGACAACGCGCTCGTCAAGGCTGCCCACGTGGTCGGTCGCCTGGCCGACTACCGGCCGTCGCCGTACGTGGACGACCTGTGGAAGGGATTCGTGGCCAGCCTCAGCCTCGATTCGGAGGTGAAGACGGCCCTGATCGATCCGTCTCGCGTCGACGAAGCCATCGCCGGGCTCTCGGCGGGGATGGCCAAATATGCGTGGTCGGCGACCCACACCACCTTCTCGCCAACGGTGTGCCACGGCGGCGTCAAGACCAACGTGATCCCGGACGGCGTCGACGTCGAGGTCGACATCCGCACCGTCCCGGGCGACAGCGAGGACGAGGTGCGCCGCCATCTCGACAAGGCGCTGGGCGGTCTCGCGGACGAGGTCGAGGTCGAGAAGCTCTTCTCCAAGCCCGCGTCCATGTCCTCCATCGATACGCCGCTCTGGGACGTGCTGGGACGGGTCGTCGACGGCCACTACCCGGGCGCACGGCTCATGCCGCGCATGATCGTCGGCTTCACCGACGCGCCGTACTTCCGTGAGAAGGGCGCGGTCGCCTACGGCTTCGGCCTGTTCTCGCGGGCGCTGACCGCCGAGGCGATGGCGGGACGGTTCCACGGCAACGACGAGCGCATAGACGTGGAGTCCCTCGCGCTCACGACGCAGGCGTGGCTGGACGTCTGCGAGCAGTTCCTCGCGTAAGCACGCCGCGGCGTGCTCCCGTGATCCCGCTGACCGGCTACACCGACCGGCTCTCGGCCGCCCTCGGCGAGCGCATCGCCTTCAAGGTCTCGAGCACGGCGGCCGGTCCGTACCGGGCCAGCCTCGCGCGAATCGTGCACGCCGATCCGAATCCGGCCGGGCCGGGTGTGAAGGTGGAGGATCTGGCCGATCGCTTTTCGATCGAGCATCCCTCGCGCGCGCAGCCGCTGCACCTCGGCTCCTACGCGCGCGTCGATGGCGCCGCCGCCCTCCGCCTCAGCGGCCCGCTCACCGTCGCCGTCCTGATCTGGCCCACCCGCGCCGCGCCGGGCGAGCAGTGCGTGCTCTCGCGCTGGGACGAGACCACCGGCGCCGGATGGGCGTTGTCGCTCGGCCCCGGCGGCGTCACCGCGCGCATCGGCGTTCCGGGCGGCGCGCCGCTCGTACTCGCCACCGGCCGCCCGGTGACGCTCCGCCAGTGGTACCGGGTCTGGCTCGTGGCCGACCCGGCCGCGCGCGCGCTGCGCGGAGGCCAGGCCGCGCTGGGCGGCGGCCGGCGCGAGGAGGTGTCTGCGTCGCTCCCACCCGGCGCGCGGCTGGATGCGGCCGCACCACTCCTGGTCGGCGCGCGCCTGGCTCCCGGCGCGCGCGAGCACTTCAACGGAAAGGTCGAGGACCCGCTGCTGCTCGCCGGGGCGGCGGCCGCGCCGGAGGCGCTCGTGCTCGATCCGCTGCTGCCGCTTGAGGGGCTCGTGGCCGGCTGGGACTTCTCCCGGTCCATCGATGGCCTCGACGTCGTGGACGTCGGGCCCCATCGCCTCGGCGGCCGGCTGGTGAACCTGCCCACCCGCGCGGTCACCGGGGCACGCTGGACGGGGCGCGAGATGTGCTGGCGTCACGCGCCGCGCGAGTACGCGGCCATCCACTTCCACGAGGACGACCTCTACGACGCGGGCTGGGCCACCGACTTCGACTTCACGGTGCCGGAGAACCTGCCGAGCGGCGCCTACGTCATGCGTCTGGCTGCGGAGGGCCACGTCGACGAGCTGCCGTTCTACGTGCGGTCCCCGCGGGGGCGACCCCGCGCGGACGTGCTCTTCATCGCGTCGACCTACACCTACCAGGCCTACGCCAACCACGCCCGTGGCAACACCGACGCCGCCTTCCGCGTGCGGATGGCCGCATGGGGCGCCTATCCCCATAACCCCGACGACCATCCCGAGAACGGCCGCTCGACCTACAACCGCCACCGAGACGGCAGCGGCATCTGCTACTCCTCGCGCCTGCGCCCCGTGCTGACCTTCCGGCCGCGCTATCTGACCTTCCTCGACGCCCGGGGCTCGGGCCTCCGCCACTACTCGGCCGACACCCACCTGCTCGATTGGCTCGAGGCGCACTCCATCGCCTTCGATGTCGTCACCGACGAGGATGTCGACGCGGAGGGCGTGGCCCTGCTCACCCGGTACACGACCGTGCTGACCGGCTCGCACCCCGAGTACCACACCGCGCGCACCCTGGACGCCCACCAGGGCTATCTCGACGGCGGCGGGCGCCTCGTGTACCTGGGCGGCAACGGATTCTACTGGCGCATCGCGACCAGCCCCACGGTGCCTGGCGTCATCGAGGTGCGGCGTGCCGAGGGCGGCATCCGGGCCTGGGATGCCCAGGTCGGCGAGTACTATCACGCCCTCGACGGCGCCTACGGCGGCCTGTGGCGGCGCAACGGGCGCCCGCCGCAGCAGATCGCCGCGGTCGGCTTCTCGGCTCAGGGGCTCTTCGAGGGCTCGCCCTATCGCCGCCAGCCCGGCGCCGAGGACCCTCGGGCGGCCTGGATCATGGCCGGGGTCGACGACAAGGTGATCGGTGACTTCGGCCTCTCGGGCGGCGGCGCCGCGGGCTTCGAGCTCGATCGGGCCGACCCCGCCCTTGGCACGCCCGCCGGCGCTATCGTGGTGGCCAGCTCCGAGGGGCACGGCCCGAGCTTCGTGGTGGTGCCCGAAGAGCTGCTCTCCCACATCTCCACGGTCAGCGGCGAGAAGCCGGCCCGGCTGCTGCGCGCGGATATGACCTACGTCGAGCTGCCGGGCGGAGGTGCCGTCTTCGCGGTGGGCTCGATCACCTTCTGCGGCAGCCTGTCGCACAACCGTTACGACAACAACGTCTCGCGCATCCTGCGCAACCTGGTGGACCGCTTCCGCAAGGCGCGAACGAAGGGGGCTGCGTGATGGCAACCATCCTGGGCACGGGAGCCTATCGCTATGAGGTCGTCGATGGGTGGGGGAAGCTGCCGCCGGGACGGGAGTTCAACGCCGACGTCGCCGCGGTCGGCGTCGACGGACAGGATCGGCTCTACGCGTTCAATCGCGGCCAGCACCCGATGGTCGTGTTCGACCGCGACGGCAACTTCCTCCGCTCGTGGGGCGACGGGGTCTTTCACCGCGCGCACGGCGTCCACATGGCGCCCGACGACACCCTGTGGCTGACCGATGACGGCGACCACACCGTCCGCCACTGCACCCTCGACGGCAAGGTGCTGCTGACGATCGGCATCCCCGGCGCGTCCAGGCCCTACATGAGCGGCGAGCCGTTTCATCGCTGCACGCACACCGCGCTGTCGCCCCAGGGCGATCTCTACGTCTCCGACGGCTACGGCAACGCGCGGGTCCACAAGTTCGCGCCCAACGGCACCCTGCTCCTGTCGTGGGGCGAGCCGGGCACCGATCCGGGCCAGTTCAATATCCCGCACAATATCTGCTGCGATTCGGACGGCTGGGTCTACGTGGCCGATCGCGAGAACCACCGCGTCCAGGTCTTCGACGGCAACGGCCGGTTCGAGACGCAGTGGCACGATATGCACCGCCCCTCGGGGCTCCACCTGGAGCGCGGAGGTCAGGGGCGCTTCTATATCGGCGAGATCGGCGGCGCGCTGGCCGTGAACTACGACGTGCCCAATATCGGGCCGCGGGTCAGCATCTACAGCCACCGGGGCGAGCGGCTGGCCCGATTGGGCCATCGCCTGGCCGGGCTCGAGCCGGGCCAGTTCATCTCGCCGCACGGCCTCGCCGTCGACTCGCGCGGTGACATCTACGTGGGCGAAGTGTCGTACACCAACTGGGGCAATCGCTACAAGGGCCAACCGCACCCGCCCGGATTGCGCAGCCTGCAGAAGCTCGTCAAGGTGTGGTGACCGAATGAAGCTCGGCGTGATCTTTCCCCAGACGGAGTGCGGGACCGACGTGGCCGCCATCGCGGAGTTCGTGCGGGCGGTCGAGGCGATGGGCTTCGACCATCTCTTCGTGGCCGACCACGTGCTCGGGGCCGACCCGAGGTTCCACGCGCCCCACCCGTCGCTGGCCACCTACTCGCACAAGGCGGTGGTCCACGAGGCGCTGACCCTGATGGCGTACCTCGCGGCGATCACGCGCCGGCTCACCCTGGCGACCGGCATCCTGATCCTCCCGCAGCGGCAGACCGCGCTGGTGGCCAAGCAGGCGGCCCAGATCGACCTCCTGAGCGGCGGCCGGCTCCGCCTCGGCATCGGGGTGGGTTGGAACGCGGTCGAGTTCGAGGCCCTCAACGAGACCTTCGAGAACCGCGGCCGCCGGAGCGCGGAGCAGGTCGAGGTGCTGCGCGCGCTATGGACCCAGCCGACCGTGGACTTCCGCGGCGAGTTCCACCGGATCAGCCATGCCGGGCTCAACCCCATGCCCATCCAGCGGCCGATCCCCATCTGGTTCGGCGTGGGCAGCCGCGAGCAGCCGGTGCCGCCCGACGCGGCCCTGCGACGGATCGCGCGGCTCGCGGACGGCTGGAGCCCGAACTTCGCGCCCGATGCCCAGGGCCAGGCCCTCGTGGCCCACGTGCATCGATACGCGCGCGAGGCGGGCCGCGATCCCGCCATGCTTCCGCTGGAGGGCCGCATCCGGATGGCCGGCCAGGGGCCCGAGGGCTGGGCCAAGCAGGTGGAGGCGTGGAAAGCCCTCGGCGCGAGCTCCGTCATCGCCGAGCCGCGGAGCGCCGGGCTCACCTTCCCCGGCGGACATCTGGACGTGCTGCGCCAATTCAAGGAGGCGGTAAAGGAGACATCATGACCAAGCCCGTGACGCTCCAGATCTTCTCCGACTACGTTTGACCCTGGTGCTATCTCAGTACCGTGCGTATTGAGAAGCTCCGGGCCGAGCACGACGTGAAGGTCGAGTGGGTGCATTTCCCCCTGCACCCGGACACCCCGCCGCAAGGCCGCTCGCTGGCTGATCTGTTCGCGGGGCGAAACATGGACCGGAAGGCCATGCACGAGCAGATGAAGGCACGCATGGACGCCGAGGGCCTTCCCTACGGCGAGCGCACCATGACCTACAACAGCCGCCTCGCCCAGGAGCTGGGCAAGTGGGCGGACACGCAGCCGGGGGGCGAGGCGCTCCACGACGCCCTCTTCCGCGCCTACTTCGTGGAGGCGCGCGACATCTCCCAGCCGGCGGTGCTCCTCGAGATCGCGGAGCAGGTGGGGCTGTCGGCGCCCGGCGCCCGCGAGGTGCTGGAGAAGCGGACGTTCAAGGAAGCGGTCGACCGGGACTGGGAGCTCTCACGCCGCTACGGCGTCACCGGCGTGCCGACGTTCGTGGCGGGCGACCGGGGTGTGGTCGGCGCGCAGCCCTACGAGGTGCTGGAGCGGCTCGTGCGGCAGGCCGCGTCCGAACAGGACGGCTAGGGCGCCAGCAGGACCGACAGCGCCCGATACGCGCGCTTCGCGCGCTCGAGTGCGGGCAGATCCGCGGTCGCCCGGCACGGCGCCTCGATCGCCAGGGGCACGCCGGCGGGCAGCGCCGCCACCAGGTCGCGCAGCGGCAGCACGCCCTCGCCGGGCAGGAGTCGCCCCGTCCTGGCCTCGCGGATGAGGTTGGGGGTGTCGCGGGGGCCGGGCCTGTCCGCGGAGGCGTCGCAGATCTGGGCGTACCGGAAGAGCGACGGATCGACCGTGCCCACGTCGGCCGGCACTCCCCCGGACCGGCTGAAGTGCAAGGCATCCACCAGGACCGACGCGTTCGACCGCTTCGACCTCGCCACGATCTGGGCGGCGTGAGCGAGCGTGCGGACTCCCGTGTAGATCGCGAACTCCAGGCCGACGTGCAAGCCGTACTGGGCCGCGCGGTCGCAGAGCTCGCCGAAGCGCTCGACGGTCCGCGCCTCCTCCGGCTCGGCGCTCATGACGAGCACGTGCTTCGCGCCGAGTCGCGCCGAGACCTCGAGGAAGCCCTCCGGGATGCCGATCAGCTGCTCGGGCTCGAAGCGGAGGAACTCGGTGTCGAGCACCGACACCCCGGTGTCCTTCAGGCGCAGCATGGTCTCCCGCAGCAGCGGCCCCTCGTGCAGGACGTCGTACGGCGGGATGCCCACGCTCGGGGTGGCGGTCAGCCGGATGCCGATCGTCCGGAAGCCCGCGGCCGCCGCCACCGTGGCCAGCTCGGGCGGTGTCGTGTCCAGCACGGTCAGGTGGGCGAGCGAGATCGGCCGGGGAGCCGCGGACATGGGGGAGATACTAGCTCAGCGGCCGCGAGACGGAGCTGGCAATGAGGGCCGCCGTGGGAGCCCGAGGGACACGAGGACACCCAGGGCGTTGCCGCCGACCGCGATGAGCACCGCCATCCCATAGCCCTGGGTCAGGTCGAACAGGCGGCCGGCGGTGACGGGCAGGACGATGGCGGCGGCGCACCACGCCATGTAGATCCGGCCCGCCATCCGACCATACAGCGCGCGCCTCCAGTAGACCGCGACCGCGGCCGCGGTGACGCCGGAGATCAGCCCATAGCCCAGCCCCACGAGCGCCAGCGCCATGACCGACATCGCTGGCCCGGGCCACAGGGTCAACACCACGCCACCGGCGAGGGCAACCGCATGGGCGCCGGCCGCCACCGAGGGAATGGCGAGCCAGTCGACCATCCACCCGCCCCCGAGACGCGCGGCCGCGATGGTGGCGGTGATGAAGGTTGTGCCGTACACCGCGAGCGAGGGCGCCCCGCCGTAGGCCGTGATGATGCCGGCGGCCTGACTGAGCACCATCAGCCCGGCGGATGCGGCCAGGAAGAAGACGAGCCACAGTCGCCAGAACACCGGCCGGCGGCGCTCTTCAGCGCCTAGCGCGACGACCGCGGTCGCCGTGGTCAGCGTGACGCCGGAGCGCGCGGTGAGCCACGCGCTGACGACCCCGCTGACGGCCAGGACGCCCGCGAGGCCTCCGAGCGTGGCGCGCACCCCGAGCTCGAGGATGCCCCAGCCGAATAAGGGCGCCGCGATCATGGCCCCGGCCGGATAGAGGCTGACGACATAGCCGTTGACCAGGCCGTGGCGGCCCGTGACCGCCAGGTTCACGACCTGCTGTACGAGGATGTACGCCGCCCCGCCCCCGGCGCCGAAGCACACCCCGTACCCGATGGCCAGCTGAGCCAGGCCACCCGCGGTGGCGGCGAGCGCGATGCCCAGCGAGCTGGCCGCCGCGCAGGCGAGCACTACGAGCGGGGTCGGCGCGACGCCGTAGACATTGGGCGCCAGGATCATGCCGGCCCCGAATCCGGCGGACGCCAGGGCGAAGACCAGGGCGAGATCCGCGCGGCTCAGCCCCAGCAGGGCTTCCAGCGGCTGGAGGAACACGCTGAACGCGTAGAGGGAGCCGAGCGGCGCATTGAGCGCGGTCGCGGCCGCGATCGCGCGCCATGGACTCGGCCCGCCGTGGGTATCGCTCACGATGATCCGGGATTGAAGCGCGGGAAGAGTATAGCGGGACTCTCGTGCCGGCGGACACTTCGTGGCCATGGCGCGGACTTGACGGGGCCTCGCCGGAGGAGCAGGATCGGCGCTTGGTATAGAGACCGATGACCGACCTGCACGACCTTTCAATCGCGGAGATCTCCCGCCTGATCGCGGCGCGGAAACTCTCGCCCGTGGAGCTGGTCGAGGCGCTGATCCGGCGCGTCGAGCAGTTCGACGCCCAGACGCGCGCCTTCGTCACACCCACCTTCGAGCTGGCGCGGCAGCAAGCGCGGCGGGCCGAGACCGAGATCGCGACGGGCCGATCGCGCGGCCCGCTGCACGGGATCCCCTTCGGGCTCAAGGACATCTACGACACGCGCGGCATCCTCACCTCCGCGCACTCGCGCATCTTCATCGACCGGATCCCCGCGGAGGACGCCACCGCGACCGCCAAGCTCTACGACGCGGGCGCCGTGCTGCTCGGCAAGCTCGCCACCCACGAGATGGCGCATGCCGGGCCGTCGTTCGATCTGCCGTGGCCGCCCGCGCGCAATCCCTGGAACCTGACGCACTTCACCGGCGGCTCCTCCACGGGCTCGGGGGCGGCCGTCGCCGCCGGCCTGGTCCCGGTGGCGCTCGGCTCCGACACCGGCGGGTCGATCCGGGGGCCGGCGTCTTACTGCGGCGTGGTCGGCCTGATGCCCACCTTCGGCCTGGTGAGCCGCGCGGGCGTCATCACCAATTCCTACACCTTCGACCACTGTGGTCCCCTCGCGCGCACCGTCGAGGACTGCGCACTGACCCTGCAGGCGCTCGCCGGCTACGACCCGAAGGACGCGGGCAGCCTGAGGCGGCCGATTCCGCGATATCAAGAGGCGCTGGGCCAGGATCTGCGCGGGCTCCGGATCGGCGTGCTCCGCCATCACTGGGAAGACGACATCCCGGCGTCGGACGACGTGCGCAAGGCCATGGAAGCCGCGCTCGACGTGCTGCGCCGGCTCGGCGCCGAGCTGGAGGAATGCCGGGTCCGGCCGCTGGCCAGCTACTACGACGTCAAGATCATCATCGCGGAGACCGAGATCTTCAGTGTCCACCAGAAGGAGCTGATCGCCCGGCCCCGGGAGTTCGGCGCCGACTTTCGTTCCCGGGCGCTCCCCGCGGTGCTCTTCACCGCCAACGACTACGTCCAGGCGACCCGCGAGCACCGCCGGATGATGGTGGAGGTGGAGCCGCTCTATGCCCGGTTCGACGCCTTCGTCACCGCCGGCATGGGCGAGGCCCCGCGCCTGAGCGACTACCGCAGCGTCTCCTTCTGGCAGAAGCCGAGCCTGCTCACGGCCTGGAACGTCACCGGCCAGCCCGTGCTCGCGCTGCCCAACGGCTTCGGGAGGAACGGTCTGCCGCTCGGAATGCAGATCCTCGGCCGCCCCTTCGGTGAGCCGACCATCCTGCGCGTCGGCCACGCCTATGAGCGGGCGACCGAGTGGCACACCAGGCGGCCGGTGCTCGTCGCCGGCGCCTCGGCGCCGGCCGTCACGCCCCCGCCCGTCCTGTCCGGAACCGCCGATCAGGTCGACGCCGCGACGCGCGATCTGTGTGCGCAGGCGGCCCGGCGCGCGGGGCTCCGGCTCGACGACCTAATGCTCGCCCAGCTCCTGGAAGGCGCGCCCTACGCGCTGGGCATGGCGGAGCGTCTCCGCCGCGACCACGGCCTGTACCACGAGCCCGCGAACGTCTTCACCTTCCCAGCCTCCCGGCTGGGCGATGCACAGGAGACCGCATGAGCATCCGACCGAACCGCGTGAAGCAGCGCTTGGCATCCGGGCAGGTGGCGACCATCCTCGCCGGCACCAACGATCCGGACCTGATCGATCAGCTCGGTCCGCTCGGCGCCGACGGCATCTGGCTGGAGGGCGAGCACGGCGGCGTCGACTACGCCGACCTCGGCAACCTGACCCGCTCCTGCGATCTCTGGGGCGTGACCTCCGTGGTCCGGGTGATGGACAACGATTACGCCATCATCTACCGCACGCTCGACCGCGGGGCCCAGGGCATCGTGGTCCCCCACGTCAACACCCGCGCGGAGGCCGCGGCAGTGGTAGAGGCCGCGAAGTTCGCGCCGCTCGGCAAGCGAGGGATGTTCACCAGCCGGCAGGGCTTCGGGGTGGCCGACTATCTCAAGACCGCCAACGACCAGAGCCTCCTGATCGTCCTGATCGAGGACATCGTGGCGGTGCGCAACCTGGACGAGATCCTCAAGGTCGACCACATCGACGTCTTCTTCGTGGCCCCGAGCGACCTGGCGACCTCGATGGGGCAGATCGGCAACATGGGCCACCCCGACGTGCAGCGGACCATCGATGGCGCGATCGCAACGATAGTGAAAGCCGGCCGTACGGCCGGCACGTTGGTCGGCTCCGCGAACGTGGAGCGCTACACGAAGATGGGCGTCCGCTGCATCATGACCGGCTTCTTCCCCTGGATCCAGGCCGGCGCGAAGGAGCTGATGGACCGCGCGGCGGTGGGAGCGAAGGGCTGACGCCCGATCAGACGAGCAGGCGCGGAAGCCGATCGCGCAGGATCGCCTCGGCGTCGCGGGCGATCTGCCGCACGAGCTCCGCGGCCGGCTCGATGCGGTCGATCAGTCCCGCGGTCTGGCCGATCATGATCGCCCCGCGGTCCGGGTCACCCGTCTTCGCGGCCTCGCGGAGCTGAGCGCTCACCTCCGCCCGCCGCCGGCGCAGCTCGTTGCCGCGCCCCTGCCACTCCTCGACGAACCGGTTCCGGCGGACGCGGACGTAGGCCCCGGGCCAAACCTGGCCGTGGGCCACGTCCGGGATGTCGGTCACCAGGGTGTCGTGGCCGTCGCTCTCGAGGATCGCCTGCTTGAAGCCCTTGGCGATCGGCGCCTCCTCGGTCGCCAGGAAGCGCGTGCCCAGCAGCACGCCGTCGGCGCCCAGCGCGAGCGCCGCGGCCAGCCCGCGGCCGTCCGCGACGCCGCCGGCGGCCAGCACCGGAGTCGGCGCCACCGCGCTCACCACCATCGGGACGAGCGGCATCGTGCCCATGAGTCCGATGTGCCCCCCGCCCTCGGTCCCCTGCGCCACGATCACGTCCACGCCGGCACGGGCGGCCGCCTTCGCCTCGGCCACCGTCGAGACCATGTGCATCGACAGGGCGCCGATCGCGTGGGCCCGGGCCACGTAGCCGCCGAGATCCTGCTCCAGGTCGGGCCACGCGGTGGAGACGACCTTGGGGCGGGCGGCCAGGAGCCCGTCGTACTGCCCGGGCCGCTCCAGGAACAGCAGCAGGTTCAACCCGAACGGTCGAGTGGTCGCGGTCCGGATGGCCGCGGCCTCCCGGGCCACTTCTTCGGGGCTCTGCCGCGTCGCGCCCAGCACGCCGAGACCGCCCGCCGCAGAGACCGCGGCCACGAGCTCGGGAGATGTGGCGTTGCCCATTCCGCCCAGGACGATCGGGTGCTCGATGCCCAGCAGCTCGCAGATCCGTGTACGCAGCATGGTTAGCTCCTCAGGCGGGCCAGATCTCCGGAAGCTGAACCGCCAGCCACTTGGCCAGGGCGGCATTGACCGCGCGCGGCTTCTCCTGCGCCATCCAGTGGCCCGACGGCACGATCACCTCGGTCAGGTTCCGGCAGTCCGCCCGCATAGGATCAGCCAGTCGGGAAGTCACGGTCTCGCAGGTGTAGTCGTACTCCCCGTGCAGGAACAGGACGGGCAGGAGCAGCTTGCCCCCGTTCGCGGCCTTGGACGCGTATTGCAGATTGCGCTCGGCGTTCATGTACCACGAATCCGGCCCGAAGAACCCATTGCTCTCCAGGGCGGCCGCGTACTTGTGGAAATCCTCCTCGGTCAGCACGTCGGTGTCCATCGGCACATCGGGAGCCCGCCCGGTAGCGCCGAACCAGCCGCCGGCGCGACGCACCTGCGCCGTGCGGGACGGCTTGCCCTTGCCGCTCGGGCTGCCCTTCCTGAAGAGCGCCTTCACCGTGTTGCGAACATCGGCGTCGAACGCCGTCCGTGCCTTGTCGAAGCTCTCCTCGTAAAAGAGCATGTAGTCCCACTGCCCCACCGGATACTCTGCTTCCGGATAGACGGAGCGGTCGACGAGGGGCACGAGCATCTTGGGAGCAAACCCTTTCGCGAGATACGGTACACAGAGGTTCGCCACGCCGAAGCATCTGTCCGGATGATGGCTCGCCAGGCTCCAGACGACCGGGCTCCCCCAGTCATGGCCGACCCAGACCGCCTTCTCCCGACCCAGCGCATCGAGGAGCTCGATCATGTCCTTCACGATGTGCTCGAGCGCATAGTCCTCGTGGCGCGGATGCACGCTCGATCGGCCGTACCCTCGCATGTCCGGGGCGATGGTGCGGAAGCCGAGCCCGGCGAAGCAGGGCAGCTGGTGCCGCCAGCTGATCGACAGCTCCGGCCAGCCGTGCACGAACACGATCACGGGAGCGTCCTCGGCCCCACTGGCCAGGAAGAACGTCTTGTGCCGGTCGGTCTTCACGATCCTCTCGACCACGGCCATCAGATGACCCCCTCGCGCCGGAGCCGCCCGATCTCGTCCGACCCGTAGCCGGCCTCCTTCAGGATCTCGTCGGTGTGCTCCCCCAGCGTTGGCGGCTCCCGGTCGAGGCCCGGGCTGCCGTGCTCCAGCCGGAAGCCGGCGCCCACGAGCCGCATCGGCCCGTAGCGCGAGTCGATGGTCTGCAGCACGTCGCGGTGCTCGAGCTGCGGGTGGCGGACGATCTCGTCGATCCTCCAGATAGACCCGCACGGCACGTCGGCCGCGGTCAGCCGGGCCTCCCAGCTCCGGGGATCGTCGGTCGCGAGGGCCTGCTCGATGATCTCCCGCAGCGCGGGCTCGTTCGCGGTGCGGGCGGGCCAGTCCTTGAAGCGCGGGTCGGCCAGCGCGTCGGGCCGGCCGAGGGCCTTCATGAGGCCCGCGAACTGCTTCTCGGTGAGAACCGCGAGCACGAGGTACCCGTCGCCGCACCGGAACCGGTTAGCCGTCGGTTTTCTACTAACAGATCCGTTGCCGATCTGACGCTGCTCGACCCCCGCCACCGTGTACTCGGAGACCGGCCCCGCGATGAAGGCGAGCGCCGCGTCCAACATGGCCACGTCCACGAGCTGCCCGCGCCCGGTGTGGGTGCGCTGGTAAAGCGCGCTCGCGACGGCCAGGGCCGCGGTCACCCCGCCGATGGTATCGCACAGCGCGAAGCCGGCGCGGGTGGGGCCGGAGGCCGGCTCGCCGGTGATGGACATGATCCCCGACATCGCCTGCAGCTTGCCATCGAAGGCGGCCGTCGTCTTCTCCGGGCCGGTGCGGCCGAAGCCCGACACCCCGCAATAGATCAGCCGTGGATTGATGGCGGAGAGCGCCTCGTAGCCGAGCCCGAGCCGGTCCATCACCCCGCCCCGGAAGTTCTCCCAGGCCACGTCCGCCTTGACCACCAGCCGCTTGACGATCTCGACCGCCTCGGGCCGGCGCAGATCGAGCGTGATGGAGCGCTTGTTGCCGTTCATCGAGAGAAAGGAGGGCGCCATCTTCCGCCCCGCCCACTTGCGGTCCGCGGGCGACCCCCGCGTTTCGTCGCCTTCGTGCGACTCGATCTTGACGACGTCGGCGCCCAGGAGGGCCAGCTGGTAGGTCCCGTACGGTCCGGCGAGGTAGCGGGTGAAGTCGAGGATGCGGACGCCGGCGAACGGCTTGGTCATGATCCGTCGCGCTTGGACTTCGCGACGGCTTTCACCTCGGCGAATTCCTTGCGCCGCTCCTCGATCTTGTCCGGGGTCAGCTTCGTGAGGTCGAGGTAGTCGCGCTTCCAGGCCGCGTCCGGGCTCCAGCGGAGCGGCGAGTGCACGGTGGTGCGGGAACCCGGGGCGGTCTCGAGCACCCGGAGCGCCAGCTCGAGCGTCTGGGCCTGCGATTCCACGTCCAACGGCCGCCCCGCGGAGTTGCCGAGTGGGAAGTCGCTCCACAGGAAGCGCGGGACGCCGCAGTGCTCGACGATGTCCTTGGCGCAGCCCATGATGACGGTCGGGATCCCGTTCGCTTCGAGGTGCCGGGCGGCCAGACTCACGGTCTGGTGGCAGACCGGTCAGCTGGGGACAAGCACCACCGCGTCGGCGCGGTCCTCCCGGCAGCGGCGCAGCAGCTCGGGGAGGTCGGCCTCCATCGTCACCCGGTGGCTGCGATTCGTCGGCGCCCCGTGGAAGCGCGAGGTGAGGCTGCCGATCCGTCCCACCGCGACCATTTCTTGTAATCGCGCCAGCGGGAAGTAGGCGTTGATGTCCTCGGGCACCGTGTGCAGGCGGTCGTAGCCCACGTGCGAGATTCGCAGATCCGGCTTGCTGTCCACGGAGGCGGAGTACACCTGGTAGAACTTCGCGGAGGCGTTGTAGGGAGCCCGCGGCCCCTGGTCTCCGGCCTCCGGCTGAAACGGGGCCGCGGTCGTGATCAGAGCAACCCGCGCCCGGCTGAGCGGGGCGCGGAGCGGCGTGAACGGCGCGTCGGCGAAGTGGGCCCAGCGATACGGCCGATAGCCGAGGGCGAGATAGTACTCGCACGTGCGCTGCATGTAGGGGATCGGGACGTCGTGATCCGCCGCGAACATGGCGCTCAGGGCCGGGGGGGAAAGGTCTTGAGGACGAGCCCGCGCGCCGTCTCCGGATCGAGGCCGTTGGCGGCCATGCACGGGGTGGCGTCCTCGAGGATCCGCTCGGGATCGCCCCAGTGGACGTACTTCTTGTAGGTGTCCTCGAACTCGATGCCGAGCCCGCGGGCGAAGAGCGTCAGGTAGTGCTCCAGCACGATGGGGCGCGCGATCTCGAAGCGGCAGAGCTCGCGGTGGCAGCCGTGATAGATGCCGGCCATGTGGGTGGCTCCGGCCGCCAGCGCCCGGTCGATGTCGTCGAGCGCCATCTGCCGCCAGACGTCCATTCCGAGCTCGGCCTGGAGGGCCGGCGTGCAGGTCCGGCCCCAGCGCGCGTCCGGCTCGAACTCGACGACCTTGATGCCCGGCACCGCCTCAAGGAGCCGGCGCGCCGCCTGCCCCTCGCGCGCCCGGGGCTCGGTGGCCCGGTGATAGTGCAGCGCGACGGTCGCCTCGACCCGCTGGGTGAACGTGAACTCCCCGCGCTCCAGGCGCTCGGCCAGGAACTCGGTGGTGTGGCGCTTGGGGAACGGCAGCTCGGCCTGGAGCACCTCGTCGTAGAACTGGATGCACGAGGGGCACCACATGACCACTTCGCGAGGCGCCATGCTCTGGAGCAGCTCGATCGTGTGATTGGCGTAACGCTCGCCCGAGGCCTCCTGCCCGCGCCGGTGGTGCTGGATGCCGCAGCAGTAGGTCGGCCCCCCGGCGGCCACGTAGTCGAGCCCGAGCCGGTCGAAGACCGCGGCCACCGTCTGCACCATGTGCGAGGTCCGGAGCACGTTGCAGCCCAGGTACAGGACGACGTCGTGCCGCTCGCCATCCCGCGGGGGCTTGAGCCGCCACGAGCGCTCCTCCTTCTTGGTGAGGAGATCGTGGGTCTGCTTGATCTCGCCGAAATACTTCGCGTAATCGAAGCTCATGGCTCAGTGGGGCCCCCGGACGTGGGCCGAGTATATCACCCCGAGCCCGCGGTGCTCAGTCGGCTCCAGGCCCGGGCCGCAGCGGGCTGCGATCGATCATCTCGACCGCCCGGCGCTCGGGCGCGCGCCGAGCCGCTCGCGCCCGGCGGCGCGGCACCTCGGCGGTCATCGCCTCCAGCTCCTTCCTGAACTCCGTGCCGAGCTTGTAGCGGACGGAGCGCCGGGTAAGCTGTCCACGGCCCTTGATCTTCTGCCGCTCGCGCGCCCGGCGATCGCCTTTGAGCGCGAAGGTCTCGTGGTCGCGCGTCTTGGGGTTGTAGAAGCCGATGTAGCCGCCGGGGTTGATGCCGAAGGACTGAAGTGCCTTGCCCTTGCTGAGGCGCCCCAGGAAGTCGTTGCGGCCGCCGACCTCGGCGAACTGCGTGAAGTAGAGCGGCAGGACGAAGTTCGACACCGCGACGCCGTCGATCTTGTAGGTCTCGTCCTGCACGGCGTCACACATCTCGTACCAGTGGAAGACTTCGGTCCTGGGGTGCTCAGGGTGCGGGCCAGCCATGAGCAGGTTCACCTCCGGATCGCCGATCAGCTCGAGGGCCTCGTGGGAGAAGGTGACCGTCCACGGCTCCTTGAGCTGCTTGACCAGCTCGGTGAACACGAACCCGAACGGAATGCCGGCCGCGTTGGCCTCGTGATAGCCGAGGGCGTCCTCCACGTCGACCTCGTTCCAGAGATAGATGATGGCGTCCCCCCGCAGCTCGGGCAGCTTGTCGTCGTCCGGGTCCTTGCCGATGGCCCCTTCGAGACGGAGCTCGGCGCCCATGGACCAGTTCGGGTTGAAGTCCTCGGCGATTTGCCGGTTGACGGCCCGAATGCCTTCCTGCACCGCCTCGTCGGAGAGCTTGCCGTCCGTGTGGTTGACGACGGAGATGAGCATGGCGGCCTCCTTGAGGCAGCCTAGAAGGACGCCGGATGACACGTCAACACTTCTCTGCCCTTACTGTGCGCTGGTGTCCCCGGGCCGATCCGGGTAGAGTCGAATGCGGTGAGCACGGTCGCGGGGATTTCGATCCAGACGGACGTCGCCCATCTCTCCCAGCATGGCTACGTCGTCATTCCCGGTCTGCTCTCCCGGGATCGAATCGAGAGGATCAAGGCGGAGCTCGCGGCCTACCTCCGCGGGACCCTGCGCGGCCGCAACGACTTCGAGGGCTTCGAGACGGAGCGAGTCTACGCGCTCCTCGCCAAGGCGCCGGTCATCGCCGACCTGGTCGAGCACCCTCGCATCCTGCCGATCCTGGACCGGCTGCTCGCGCCCAACTACCTGCTCTCGGCCAACCTCGCTATCCAGCTCTATCCCGGCGAGACCCGCCAGCCGCTCCATTTCGACGACGGCTTCTACAAGGTTCCGCGACCGCGCAGAGCTTTCGGCATCAGCACGATCTGGGCCATCGACGCGTTCACCAGCGACAACGGCGCAACCGAGATCATCCCGGGGAGCCACCTCTGGGGCGACGGGCGTCCGGCCGAGGACGATCCCCGGATCGAGTCCGTGATCATGCCGGCGGGGTCGGTCATCGTGTTCATGGGCACGCTCTGGCATCGCGGGGGCGCCAACCAGAGCGCCGCGCCACGGCTGGCCATCACCCCCCAGTATTGCGAACCCTGGCTGCGCCAGATCGAGAACCAGGTGCTCGCGGTCCCACGCGAGATGGCGGCGCGGTACTCGCCACGCGTCCAGGAGCTGTTCGGCTACAGCATTCACCCGCCGTTCATGGGCTACGTGGACGGCATGCACCCGCGCCGGCTCATCGATCCGTCCCACGGCCGCAGGTCCGGCGATCCCGCCGGGTGATGCGGTGCCGGCTGCTCGATCCGTCTCGCGGCGGTACCGCCGCGCCGAAGAGAAACGGCGCGGCGAGATCCACCGCGTCCGCCAGGGCGCCCATCACCAGCGGCCCCAGGATCTGGCCGCTATCCGTCATCGTGCGGAGGCAGCCGATGGCCACGCCCTGGAGTGCCGGCGAAGCGCGATCGCCGACGACCGCGGTTGGGATGGCGGCCGCGACGCCCCCCACGCTGCCGAGCGCCAGGCTCCAGAGACCGAGCAGGACCGGATTGACCAGGAACGCCACGGTGCCGAGCAGCGCGGCATAGCCAAGCAGGCCAGGGACCAGCACCCGCATCCGGCCCCACCGGTCCGAGAGACCACCTCCGAGCCAGAGCGCCAGGAGTCGCCCCAGCACGCTCAAGCTGATGAAGAAGCCCGCGATCTCCGGGCCCACCCCGGCGCGATTGACCAGGTAGAGCGGGAAGAGGAAGACGAGAACGCCGGTTTGAATGGCGGTCAGCACCGCGTTCGTCATGCCCATGACGAGCACGCCTGGCGTCCGGAGGACCGCGATCAGGAGTCGCCGATCACCCGATCGTTGCGGCCCCGCTGAGGGTTGGAGTGGCCGTGACGCCCACCGGCCTACCGCTGCCGCCGCGACCAGCATGCACGCCGCCTCGAAGACGAATGGGCTCGTCGCTCCAAGGCCCTGATACAGCCAGCCGCCCAGCGCGCTGCCCAGCAGCAGCCCGGAGGTCTCGCTCATCAGCAGCCAGCTGACGCCGCGGCCACGCCGCTCCGCCGCCGGCAGGCTCACCATGGTGGTCGTCGCGACGGTGGCGAACATCGCCCAGCCGACTCCGCCGAGGCCTCGCAAGCCCAGGAACACGCCGTAGCTGGGGGTCATGATGCTGGCCAGGTCGATGAGCGCGACCAGCAGCAACCCCCAGATCATCAACAATCGCCCGAACCGGTCCAGCAGGTATCCGGTGGGCACGCTGGCGAGCCATTTCCCGGCGCCGAAGACGACCGGGATCAGGGTGACCATGCGATAGTTCGCGGAAAACGACCGCTGCAGGTAGAACCTCGGCCAGGGTGTGCTGCAAGCCCGGTGAGCAACAGCGCGCGCGGGCTGACGCGATCGGCAGCGGCCCCGGCCGGATAGGCGAGCCCGGCGTAGACGACGTTCATCACAATCAGGACGAGCGGCACATAGCCGAGGGCCAGCCCGACCTCCTGGGCGCGCAGCAAGAGTAACGCCTCGCTGAAGCGTGCCAGGGTGAAGACAGCGCCCAGCAGCACGACTAGCCAGTACCGCACCGGAAGCCTGCCCGCATCGGCCACGGTGAGCGGTGTCCCGGCGCCGGCGCCCGCGAGCCCGCGCTCGGGCTCGCGCACGTACAACGCCAGCAACGCCACCGCGACAAAGGCCGGTACTACCGCGACCCACATCACCGTTCTGATGTCATCGGCGAGCCACATCATGAAGGCCACCGCCAACAAGGGGCCGACGAACGCGCCGACCGAATCCAGCGCCTGGCGCAGTCCATAGGCGGCGCCGCGAAGCTCTGGCGGCGCGATATCGGCCACCAGCGCGTCGCGCGGCGCGCCGCGGATGCCCTTGCCGACCCGGTCGACGAAGCGCGCGGTGAACACCCAGCCCATCGAGGTGGCGAGCGGAAAGATGGGTTTGGTCAGCGCGGCAAGCCCGTAGCCCAGAATCAGCAGGAGCTTGCGTTTGCCGAAGTAGTCGCTGAGCGCACCCGAGAACACCTTTGTGATGGCCGCGGTGGCTTCGGCCACGCCCTCGACGAGGCCGATCGTGACCATGGACGCACCCAGGACGGTGGCCATGAACGCCGGCAGCAGGCTGTGGATCAGCTCCGAGGACATGTCCATGAAGAGCGAGCCGAGCCCGAGCGCCCAGATCCCCGCCGGCAACCCCCGGACCGCCGCCGGCGCGGTGGACGACGCGTGCCGGCCACCCGGGGGCGAACCGTTCACGGAAGGCCCGCTTCTCCGCCTCGCTACAGCTCGACGCGCCGGAGCCGCAGCGCGTTGCCGATCACCGAGACCGAGCTGAGACTCATCGCCGCGCTCGCGATCATCGGGCTCAAGAGAAGGCCGAAGACCGGGTAGAGCAATCCCGCCGCGATCGGCACGCCCAGCACGTTGTAGATGAAGGCCCACAGGAGGTTCTGGCGGATATTGCGCATGGTCGCGCGGGACAGCCGGCGCGCCCGCACGATGCCGCGAAGGTCGCCCTTGACGAGCGTGACGCCCGCGCTCTCCATCGCCACATCGGTGCCGCTTCCCATCGCGATGCCCACGTGCGCCTGAGCCAGGGCCGGCGCGTCATTGACACCGTCGCCGGCCATCGCCACGACCCGGCCGGCCGCCTGAAGCCGGCGCACCACGTCGACCTTCTGCTCGGGGAGCACCTCCGCGACCACCTCGTCCAGCGCAAGGGTGCGCGCCACCGCCTGCGCGGTGACCCGGTTGTCGCCGGTGAGCATGATGACGCGCAGGCCTTCCCCCTGGAGCAGACGGATCGCCTCCGGCGTGCTCGGCTTGATGGGATCGGCCACGCCCAGGATGCCCGCGACCGCATCCCCCATCACCAGGAACATCACGGTCTGCCCGTCGGCGCGCAGCGCTTCGGCCCGGGCGGCCAGTGGCCCGGGCGCGATACCGAGGTCCTGCAGCAGCCGCGGGTTGCCGAGCGCCGCCTTCCGGCCGGCGACCATGCCGGTCACGCCACGCCCGGTCAGCGAGCGGAACTCGGTCACGCCGCTCGGGGCCACGCCCTGTTCAGCCGCTCCGGCCAGGATCGCGGCGGCCAGCGGGTGCTCGCTGCCACGCTCGAGGCCGGCGGCGAGAGCCAGGACTTCGCCCTCCTTGAGACCTTCCGTCGTCGCGATCGAGACCAGGCGGGGCTTCCCCTCGGTCAGGGTGCCCGTCTTGTCCACGACGAGCGTGCTCACCTTCTCGAGCGTCTCGAGGGCCTCGGCGTTCCTGATCAGCACGCCGACCTGGGCGCCCCGTCCCGTGGCCACCATGATCGACATGGGCGTGGCCAATCCGAGCGCGCAGGGGCACGCGATGATCAGCACCGCGACGGCGTTCACGAGGGCGTAGGCCAGCCGCGGCTCGGGCCCGTAGAGGCCCCAGGCGAGGGCGGTGACCACCGCCACCACCACGACCGCCGGCACGAACCAGGCCGACACCAGATCGGCCAGGCGCTGGATGGGCGCGCGACTCCGCTGCGCCTCCGCGACCATCCGGACAATCTGCGCGAGCAGCGTGTCGGCTCCCACCCGCTCCGCCCGCATGACGAAGCCGCCGGTGCCGTTCACCGTGCCCGCGGTGACGCGGGCCCCTGCCCCTTTCTCCACCGGGATCGATTCCCCCGTGACCATCGACTCGTCCACCGAGCTCGTCCCCTCGAGGACCGCCCCGTCGACGGGCACCCGCTCGCCCGGCCGCACCCGGAGCCGATCGCCCGGCTGCACATCGGCGAGCGGAACGTCCTCTTCGGTGCCGTCCGCGCGAAGCCGCCGGGCCGTCTTGGGCGCGAGGCCGAGGAGAGCCCGGATGGCCCCGGAGGTGGCGCTCCGCGCCCGCAGCTCGAGCACCTGGCCGAGCAGCACCAGCGCGGTGATCACCGCCGCGGCCTCGAAGTACACGGGCGGCGCACCGTTGTGACGCATGCCGTGAGGCAGCGTGTCCGGGAAGAGCACCGCGAAGACGCTGTAGGCGAACGCGGCTCCGGTGCCCAGCGCGATCAGCGTGAACATGTTGAGGCTGCGCGTGACGATCGACTGCCCGCCGCGCACGAAGAACGGCCACCCACTCCAGAGCACGACCGGGGCCGACAGCACGAGCTGCGCCCACAGCCGCGCGGTCGGGCTCAAGCCTCCCGCCAGATCGGGCGTCGCCATCTCCGCGGTCGCCAGCGCGACCACCGGCACCGTGAGCGCCACGCTGACCCAGAAGCGCCGGGTCATGTCGACGAGCTCGTGGCTCGGCCCCTCGTCGGCGGTGGCCTCGACCAGCTCGAGCGCCATGCCGCACTTCGGGCAACTGCCGGGCCCGACCTGGCGGATCTCCGGATGCATCGGACACGTGTAGATCCGGGTATCCTTCGCCGGCGCGTGCACCGGCGGGGCGGGCGCCGGACCGGTCCCGCCGAGGTAGCGCGCTGGATCGGCGACGAATCGCTCCCGGCAACGCGGGTTGCAGAACCAGTACGTCGTGCCCGCGTGCGTGGCGCTGCCCCCGGCCGCCGCGCCCGGGGTCACGTCCATGGCGCAGACCGGGTCCTTGACCGTCGCAGCCAGGCGAAGTCGAAGGGCGCTGCGCTCGGGGGAGCTAGCCATCGCTTGCCGCCTCTCTTTGTCCGTTGGCATATGCATCGTCCGCCCCTCCTCGCCACTGCGGACGGACGACCGGAAAGATCATTACACGCTTGGCTGCCCGCAGGAGCAATCCAGGCAGCTGTGTTCGGCGCACGTGCCGCACGCGGTCTCCAGGCGCTTCCGCAGCGCCTGCCGCGCCCGGTGCAGGCGGACCCCCGCGTTGTTGGGGGTGATCCCGAGCTCGCCGGCCGTCTCGGCGACGCTGCGCCCATCCATCTCGACGCGACGGAGGATCTCGGCGTCCTGGCCCTTCAGGGTCGGGATGAGCGCATTCACGCACGCGCAGACCGGGGCTTCCAGCTCGGGAGGAGGCACCGGGCCGGCCACCGCCGCCTCGACGGCCTCCCGTTCCAGGGCCCGTCGCTCGGCACCACGACGCCGCCAGTGGTCCACCAGGGCGTTCCTGAGCAGGCGGTAGAACCAGGCCACCGCGCTCTCGCCGGCCCGGATGTCACCGCCCCGCTCCAGGGTCGTGACGAACGCGGTCTGCAAGATCTCCTCGGCGACCGCGCGACTCCCCACCCGGGACTCGAGGAACTGGAGGAAGCGCCGGTGGTGCTCGACGAGCGTGGCCAGCACCTCCGGATCGATCGGCTCAGTCATGGATACATCGTACCGTACCGAGCCCCCCCTCCTGACCGAAGCATGCATCACAGCCGCTCGAGCAGCCACTGTGGGGTGAGGCTGATGAAGTACGCATTCAGGACTGTCATGTAGTTCAGCGCGAGCAGCAAGCCCACACCGACGAGGAGCAGGCCGGCGACGCGGTCCACAACCGGCAGAAACGGCCGGAACCGGCCGAAGAACACCAGGAACCGATCCACGGCCAGTGCGCTGAGCAGGAACGGTACGCCGAGGCCCGCAGCATAAGCGGCCAGGAGCAGCGTGCCCTCCCCCACCGTCTGCGCCGCGCCCGCGAGCGTCAGGATGGAGCCGAGCACGGGCCCACACACGGCGTCCAGCCCGCGCCGAATACGACCCCGACAGCGCCGGAGCCGAGAACCCCCGCGGGCCGGCTCGAGAGGGGGAAGCGGGCCTGGCGCATCAGGAAGGGAATGCGTACGATCCCGATGAGGTACAAGCCGAACAGGATGATCACGAGCCCGCCAACCTTCTGCACCAGACCGCGATAGCCCAACAACCATCCGCCGACGACTGTCATCGCCGCCCCCATGGCGACGAAAACTAAGGAGAATCCGACGATGAACCCCAGGGCGTTCAGCACGAGCGCGCGCCGGGTAGCCCGCGCCGGCCGCCGCAGGTCGCCCAAGGACGCCCCGGCCACGAAGGCCAGATAGGAGGGAACGAGCGGCAGGACGCACGGGGAGAGGAAGGACAGCAGTCCGGCGCTCGCCGCCACCAGCAGCGAGATCTTCATGGCCGGAGAAGCGCGATGATCAGCCGGCGCCCTGCCTCCCCGCTCCACTCGCGGCGGCCAACCGCCCGCCCGATGATCTGGAGGCGGCGGTCCACGATGAACACGGTCGGGCTCGCGGTCACGACGTAGGCGTCCGACACCTCGCGGTCCCGGTCAACCACGACGGGCGCGGTGTAGCGCCGCGCCTTCACGGCGCGGCGGACGATCTCAGGATCTTCCCCCATGTTCACGAGCAGCAGCACGAAGCCCCGCCCCTTGAACTCCTCGTACAGCGCGTTCATCGAGGGCAACTCCCTCGTGCAGTGCGGTCAGTAAGTGGTCCAGAAATAGATCATCACCGCCCGGCCTTTGTACTCGGCGAGCCGGACCGGCGTCCCGTTGGTGTCGGATAGTGAAAACGGAGGCGCATTCACCTCGCGTGCCGGTACCTGGATCAAGAGCTCTTGCAGCAGGGTACGGACGTCCTCGCTGACCGCCAGCGCTGTCGCCGGCGCCAGGCAGGCCACAACCACCGCCAGGGAGGCGATCATCGGGTTAACGAGCTGCATCATCAGCGGCCGTCGCTCATTGGCTGCTCGAGGAGGGAGCGGATCAGGGCTCGCCCGGCGGGACTCGCCCAGTCCCTGGGACCGACGGCTGCGCCGACGACCCGGCCCTGCCGGTCGATGAGGATCGTCGTCGGGAGCCCCCGGACTCCATAACGCGAGAACACGTGCGAACCCGCGTCGAGCACTACGGGGAAGCCGAGCCGGAAGTCTTCTATGAACTTCGCCACTAGCTTCGGGCTTTCGTCCACGTCTACCCCCAAGACGACGAGACCCTGGTCCTTGAGCTCCCGGTGGAGCCGTTCGATGGACGGCATCTCCTCGCGGCACGGTGGACACCAGGTCGCCCAGAAGTTCAGGAAGACCACCCGCCCACGCAAGGCGGACAGGGTCACGGTCTGCCCTTCGAGGGTCGGCAGCGAAAAGTCAGGCGCTTCGGGCGCACCCTTGTGACGCACCACCTCCATCTCTGCGTATGGCGAATCCGGTGTCGGCGCCGGCCGACCGATCGGAAGCCTCCACGCCAGCAGAAGTACGCCGACCGCGATCACCACGGCCCCTCCCCAGAGCACCGCTTCCCTTCTCAAGCCCTACCTCCGCGCGGCAAACACTTCCTTCAGCGTCTTGTGAGCGGGCGAGCGCAGCCCCGCCGTGGATCGAACATGCCATGGCGCCGGGTGAGCCGCGCTTCCGGCTACCATCCAGGAAACCAGACAGAGGGAACCTCCGCGGCAGCCGCCCGGCTAGAGATGAAAGGCGGCAGCGACTGAGACGACTACGCGGAACGCTCGGGGGGTTGGAAGAAGGAGACCGGGCGGCGCCGGGGACGTACTGGCCCGGAAGGAAGCACCAAGCTTCCGGTCACCGGCAGGAACGCAAGGGCTACCGCGAGGGCGCCGGTCATCAGCGGCACGCCGCAGCCCGAACCATGGGAAGCCGCCGCTGTGGAGTCGTCACCGAGCCAGCGATCGCTGTGCACCGCACAGGCCGCCACCCCGGCTGCCAGGACGCACAACATGAGGATCATGAGAGCTCGATTCATTGGCCCTTCTCAGGCACCTTTCCGAATATCACGGTGTGTCGCGGCTGTCCATACCCATCAGCGGCCCGAAGCAGCCGGGCGGCCCCGCTGGAGTAGCGCTTGCCACGTGCGTCCCGCATCCTTCGACCGCAGGATATCCGCCGCGGTGGTGGCCACCACCACCTGGTCACCGGGGCCGACGGCGAGTGCCGTCACAACTGTCTGCGGCTCTGCGAGCAGCCCAGTCGGCTCCCGGGTGCTCCCTCCGAGACGCAGTACATGCGGGAGCAGCTCCGCCGTGCCGGCACGCCGGCCTCAGAGGTGATCGGCATGATGAGGTGTCGATCCGGAAAGGGCACATCTATCGGATCGTGGTCAGCGACCTCATTCGCCAGCGCCCGATCTGGTTCGGGGGCACCGACCGATCCGAGGCGCGACGACCTGAGCTCAGCGGTCCCTTGGTGCTCTCGCCCCACCAAGGGGGCAGTGTCCGCGCCGAGGCTCCATCTGCCGTCACCGTCGAGCGCGGCTCTCTGCCACTCAGCGGGGAGTGGGGCCAATTGGGGTCCAGCCGACATGTTGGTCCCCAGGAAGCACCTACGACCTCTTGGGGCACTCGTCGCATTGGTGACTGTACGTTCATGAATTTTCCGGGTTAGACGGCCCGCCCGCTTGACACGACGCTGGACGCGTTCTACTCTGGGCCGCAATGAACGGCCGGCGTCTCCCGTCCTGGATGCTCGTCGGAGTGGCGATCTTCGTCGTGCTCGGTCACGTCTGCGCGCTCCCGGTTCATGCTCACGCCGGCGCGGTGACGACGCACACCGCCGACCATCCCGAGCGCGGCAGTGACGAAGCCGCCCACGGCGGCTCCTGCGAAGCCCTTCGCGCCAGCCCCAACTTCGATGTGCCGGCCCTCTTGCCGACGGGCGTTGCTCCGCTGGTCATCGGCAGCCTGGAGACCCATAGCGCGCACGCCACGCCGGCGCCGACACCCGCGAGCTCGCCGCCGCTCTTTCTGCTGCACGCTGCGCTGCTGATCTAGTCCGCTCCCTCAGCGTCCGGCTCGTCGTCCGCTGACCGGGGAGAGGCCCATCTTGTTCGCGAGAGGGAGCCCTTATGCTCATCCGCTCGATCATTTTCGCGGCGCTGCTCGCCGCGACTATCGGCTACGTGCAGGTGCAGACCGCTGCCGCGGTGCCAGCCTTTGCGCGTCAATACGACGTGCAGTGCAACGCTTGTCACACCCGCCCGCCGAGGCTGAACCGATTCGGCGAGCAATTCCACATGATGGGCTTCCAGATGCCGAGCGCAGCCAGACCGGGGGGGATCGTCGGGAGCGTCAAGGAAGACGGCCCGGTCAAGACGCTGATCGACAGCCTGGCCCTCCGGATCGTCGGCGGCCTCTTCGAGTACTCCGAATCGCCGCGGGTAACGGAGGCCAAGTTCGAGCCGCCGCACGAGGTCGAGCTGTTCATCACGCGCCCCCTCACCCCCGATCTGAGCGTCTACGTCGAGCTCGAGTACGAGCCCAAGGCGGTCAAGTTCTCCCGCGATCGTGGGTTCTTCGAGACAAAGCACGAGTTCGGCCTCGGCAAAGAGGCCTTCTTCATGTGGAACATGGGGCGTCTCATCGGAGCGCTGGGTGCCCCCACGATGGAGATGGGCGGCCAGACGATGGTGGGGCGCCACGGTGGCTTCACCATGCACGGGCCGATGCTGATGGCGGGGAAGATCGACCCCAATACCAACTTCTCCTACCCGACCAACCGGCAGATGCTCGAGGCGACCGAGCTCGAGGTCGAGAAGGAGCCCGGCAAGGAGCACGGTGAGGTCCATCGATTGCCCGTCGTGCCCTACACCTTTGCCTCGAAGTTCTTCGGACTCTTCAAGAACCGCCACGAGCGGGAGCCGCAGCTCGTGACCGATCAGGTCATGTACAACACCACCGGCGCGCCGGGAGCGGACTTGCACGCGATGATCAACGACGTGGTGCTCACCCAGGTCGGTTTCCTGAGCGAGAACGAGGGGTTCAACACGTACGGGATGCTGCGATTCGACATGCTCGACCGCGAGGAGCTGACGTTCAACGTCTCGGTGCTCCTCAACTGGGGGTTCGGGGTCGTGCGCGCGCCCGATCCGGACGACCGCGACCATCCCGGGGCCACGCGCCTGGACCGGCTGCGCTATGGCGTGGCCGCCAACGTCCGCTGGAAGGCTCTCGATGTGTACGGCGCGCTGATCTTCGACCGGCTCTACGGGTTGCCCGGCCGGCTGCGACGCGAGTTCGACCGCGACGCTGCCGGCCTGACGCTCCAGGTCGACTACCTCGCCCACGAGAAAGTGCTGCTCTCCGGCCGGTTCGATCAGCTCTGGGCGGGCGGCCTCCGGGACGACAAGCGGGACGGCACGGTGTTCTCGGCCCAGGTGAAGTTCTACCCGTGGCAGAACATCGCCTTCTTCGTCCGTGACAGCGTGAACCTCCGCGCCTTTAGGGAAGACAACGCGCTGCGGAGCTAGCGGAACCAGCTCTTCGTCGGCATCGACTGGGATTTCTGAGGAGACGACGTATGAGAGGCAAGACCTTCGCGTTCCTGGCGCTCGCCTCGGTGCTCCTGGTCATCGGGCTCTGGGTCGCGCATCCGCCGGCGAGTCGGGCCAACGGCGAGAAGGACGAGAAAGACAAGGGCGGCCACGCCCACGTTCCGGCCCCGCTGGAGTACGCGGATGCTCACGTGCCGCTCGCCGTCTGGACTGATCCGGCGATGATCGCGCGCGGCAAGGAGATCTACACGGTCCGATGCGCGGTCTGCCACGGCGACGCCGGCGACGGCAAGGGCCCGGCCGGGGTCGCGCTGCCCCTCAAACCCTCCGACTTCCGCGACAAGGCCGGCATGGCCGAGATGCGCGACAACTACTGGTTCTGGCGCGTGAGCGAAGGCGGCACGGGGGAGCCCTTCAAGTCGAAGGGCTCGGCCATGCCGCCGTGGAAGGGGGAACTGTCCGTTCAGGACCGCTGGGCGGTCATGGCATATCAGCACACTTTCTCCGGCCATCAGGGCCCGCACGTGCCCTGGGAACATCCCGAGAGCGTCGTGGTTGGTCGCGACATTTACGTGATGGCCTGCCTGCCCTGCCACGGGGTCGACGGCAAGGGCGACGGCACGGTCGCCGCCACGTTGTCCCCGCGCCGCGCGCCCCAGCCGCGGGATCTCACCAGCGCGGAGTTCAAGTTCCGCTCGACGCCGTCGGGGCAGCTCCCGACGACCGGTGATCTCTTCCGAACGTTGACGGAGGGTGTCCGCGGCCCGGGCGGCGTCATGACAATCGGGCTCCGTGGTTACCGGATCATGCCCAGCTTCCGCTACATGCCGGAGGAGCAGCGGCTCGAGGTCATCGAGTACGTGAAGAGCCTGAATCGCGCGTTCAGGGAGCGAGGCGAGGTCAAGATCGTAGGCGTTCCTACGCCGCCGCCAGTAACCCCTGAGCGCATCGCCCGAGGCAAGAAGCTCTACGCCGACGCCGAGTGCCTGGCCTGTCACGGCGAGCGGGGTCGCGGTGATGGACCGTCTGCACCGACCTTGAAAGACAACCGTGAACTTTCGATCGCCGCCACGGACCTGACCCGGCCCGAGCGGTTCAAGAGCGGTTCGCGCCTCGAGGACGTTTACCGGACATTGGTGACAGGCCTCGCGGGGACACCGATGCCGTCCTACGGCGATTCGCTAGCCGGATCAGACGTGGGATCTGGTCTACTACCTCCTGTCGCTATCGCGCGACGGCCGGCGTGCCGCGGGCGCCGCTGCCAAATGAGGACCGCTTCCCGGCACAAGGAGGATGAGTGATGATGCGGATCATGGGCGCCGTCGTAACAGGGGTGCTGTTGTTGACGACCGTGGTGGGGGCCGACGAGGTTCCCATCTCCGGCACTGTGAAGTCGGTTGATGCAGCGGCCCAGACCGTTACGCTGGAATCCACGGTCAAGGGCAAGACCCGCCAGGTCGTGGTGCACCTCAAGCCCGGGGCCAAGATCGTCAAGTTCATCAGGGCGATCGAGCCGGGCAAGACTGGCTTCGTGGAGCAGCCGCTCGCGCTGACCGACCTCAAGCCCGGGTGGGTCGTCAGCGTCGAGACGAAACACGAAGGCAACAAGGAGGTGGCCGAGCTCGTGAAGGTCGTGCTCGAACGATGAGGCGCCGCGCGTTGTGTCTCGCGGCGGTAGCACTGATCACAGCCGCGGTGGCCCTCACCCTGAGTGCGGCTCAGGCCCAGCAGCCGGCCCAGCCGGGGCGTGCCCCGGCACAGCGGCCCGCCCCGGACCCACACGCGGGACACGGGACACCGAAAGGTTGGAAGTTCACGCTGCCGAAGGGCGATCCGGCGAAGGGACGCGAGGTGTTCGCGAAGCTCGAGTGCTACGCGTGCCACGAGGTGAAGGGTGAGAGGTTTCCGGCGCCTACCGAGCAGGCGAAGGTCGGGCCGGAGCTGTCCCAGATGGCGCCGCTGCACGCGGCCGAGTTCTTTGCCGAAGCGGTGATCAACCCGAGCGCGGTCATCGACAAGGGCAAGGGGTACCAGGGGGCCGACGGTTCGTCGAAGATGCCGTCGTTCAACGACTCGATGACCGTGCAGGAGGCGATTGACCTGGTCGCGTACCTAAGGAGCCTCAAACCAGTCACGGCAGCGCCCGCGGGCCATCGCGGTCATTGAGGCTTGGAGTATCGGGGCGACGAGGGCTCCAACAGAAAACGGCGTTCGCTGGATCGGTAGGGTCGCGGGAGAACATGAATCGGCGTGCATCGTGTTTCACGATTGCAATCCTGGCGGCGGGGGTGAGCGGTATGGAGCCACTCCTTGGCGAGCCCGCGTGGAGAGCTACGTGAACTGGTGCGGGCATGGGCAAGAGGTTTCCCTGATGCGAACTGGCGTTAGTGTCGCCTATGGGCCGGGCCCGCGCCGATCACCGCGACGAGATGGAGCGGATTCTCCGTCATGAACGCAGTGACGATAGCATACGCTCGACAGAGCCTGGAACCGTCGGGGAATCACTTGACCCCTCGATGAGGGCGGGTGTTAAACGAGTGTGCGTTTCATCAATGATGACGGGACGATTGGCTTCATCTCTTCCCAGAGGAGGCGCCTCGATGACGTCCGCGTCGCTCGTTGCCCGTGTCGGAGGGCTCGTGTTGGCCGTGGTCCTGGTGGTGCTCGGGTGGGGCCGCGGCCCAGGAGATGTCGTCGCCCAGACGACCCCGTGGGTGGCGCCCGCGTCCGAGAAGGCGAATAAGAATCCGCTGCCCGCCGACACGAAGGCGGTGGAGCAGGGCGAGAAGGTCGCCAAGGTCAACTGCGTGCCGTGCCACGGCAACCAGGGCAAGGGCGACGGCCCCGCCGCAGTCGCGCTGAATCCGAAGCCGGCCGATTGGACGTCGAAGAAGGTCCAGGACGAGCCGGACGGCGAGATCTTCTGGAAGATCACCACCGGGCGGGGCCCCATGCCCTCGTGGCGGCACCTGCCCGAGAACGACCGCTGGGCCGTCGTCCGGTACCTCCGCACGCTCGCCGGGAAGTGACCCCGGGGCCCGTGCGATGAGCGGCGACTCCGTCCGCGCCGCGCTCTCCCAGCTCGGCGAAAAACGACCATCAAACCAGTCAGTTACATCCCTCCAAATCGTGGGGGG
>Ga0187893_10002741_pt1 | contig 37837 bp, 28 predicted proteins | sample MA1701074metaG_FD_139574 | JGI IMG/M metagenome (GOLD analysis project Ga0187893, IMG submission 139574) | White microbial mat communities from a basaltic lava cave in the Kipuka Kanohina Cave System on the Island of Hawaii, USA - MA170107-4 metaG ... | reverse complement strand
GGGGGGCGGGGGAGGGGGAAGTCCGGCAAATCGCCCGGTCACGTGTCGAGAGCGCCGGCGGCCTCGTCCCAGCGGGGGTAGAGCGCGGCCAAAGCCTCATCGACGCGCTTGAGCTCCGCCGCGAGGTCCATCGCCTCCTTCGGGTCCCCGCCCCCCTTCCACGCCTCCTCCAGCAGCGGGCCGAGCTCGCACTTGCGATCCTCGAGGTCGTGGATCTCCCGCTCCAGCCGCTCCAGCTCCGTCTTCAGCTTGTTGGATTCGCGCTGCAGCGCCTTGCGCTCCTCCCGTTCCCGCCGCGCGCGTCCCTTGTCGGCGCCCTCCTCCTCCATGCCGTGGGTGGAAAGCGCGCTCTTCCGTCGCGGCCCCTCGCGCCGCGCCTGCCACCACTCCTCGAAGCCGCCGGGGTGCGAGAGGAGCCCGCGGTCGCGCACCTCCACGACGCGGGTGACGAGCTTGTCGAGGAAATAGCGGTCGTGGCTGATCACGAACAGCGTGCCGTCGTACTCCTGGAGCGACTCCTCGAGCTGCTCGCACGCCTGGAGATCGAGGTGGTTGGTCGGCTCGTCGAGCATGAGGAGGTTGACCTTTTCGTGGCTGAGCCGGGCGAGCTGGAGGCGGCTCTTCTCGCCGCCGGAGAGCGTGCCGATCGCGCGCTCGAGGTCGTCGAACGTGAAGAGGAAGCGGTGAAGGAGCTTGGCGGAGGCGGCGCGCTCGAGGCCGGTGGCGCGCATCGCCCAGCCCTGGAGCGTCTCGCGCGGATCGAAGAGGTCGTGGAGTTGGCGGTACTCGTCCGCCCGGACCGACTTGCCGAGGCGGAGCACCGGATTCTCCCAGGCGCCCTCGGCGAGGATCCGGCGGAAGAGCGTCGTCTTCCCCGATCCGTTCGGCCCCACGAGGCAGACGCGCTCGCCGTACTCGATCTCCAGCTCCGCCTTCTCGAAAAGGACGCGATCGTCGAAGGCGCAGTCGAATCCCCTGATCTGCAACGCGATGCGTCCGTGGCGCCCGCCGCCGCCGAGGCGCGCCTGGAACCGGGCGGGGCCCGAATCGGGGCGCTGCACCTTTTCCATGCGCTCGAGCCGCTTGCGCATCGATTTCGCGCGCCTCGCCTGGGCGGGATCGTCGTAGGCGTTGGCCATGTCCATGAGCCGCCGTGCCTGGAACTCGATCCGCTCGATGGTCCGCTGCTGGTTGCGGTAGCGTCGCTCCTGGAGCGCCCTCGCCTCCTCCTTCTGTTGCTTGAAGGAGCTGTAGTTGCCTGTCCAGGAAACGACGCGGGAGGAGCCCACCTCCCAGATCACCTTGGTCGCGACATCGAGAAGGTGGCGGTTGTGGCTCACCATCACGACGGCGGCGTCCGTCGAGCGGAGGAACTCGACGAACCAGTCCACGCCGTCCATGTCGAGATGGTTGGAGGGCTCGTCGAGGAGCATGACGTCGGGGCGCGCGAGCAGCACCCGCGCCAGGCCCAGGATGTTGCGTTCGCCGCCGGAGAAGCCGGAGAGTTCCCGCTCCCAGACCGCCTCCGGGAGGCCGAGGCTCGTGAGCATGGACGCGATGCGGCGGTCGGCGTCCCCGCCCCCCTCCGCCTCCTTCTCGCGCTGCAGCCGGTCGTACTCGGCAAGCTGGCGGCGCTGCTCCTCGGGGGCCGGCCCGCCGGCTAGGGCGGCTTCCAGCGCGCGCATGCGTCCCTCGCGCTCGAAATCGCGCGCCAGCACCTTGCGCATCTCGCCCAGCACGGTGGCGCCGGGCTCGAAGGCGAGTTCCTGCTCCTGGAGGCCCATGGTCGCGCCCCGTTGGGCGACCACGTTGCCCGCGGTTGGCTCCAGCCGGCCCGCCAGCGCGCGCAGGAGCGTCGACTTGCCCGCACCGTTCGAACCGACGACCCCGATGCGATCCCCCTTCTCGATCGCCAGCGTCACGTCGTCGAGCACCACGGAGATGCCGAAGTGGACGGAGACGTGGGAGAGCGCCAGGAGCGGCATCGGGAGGCGCCCATTCCAACACGGATCGCTAGAATGGCCGCGTGAGGACGCTTCTCGCCATCGTCTGGATCGCGGGGGCCGTCGGCGCGGAGGGGATGATCGAGGGGCGCGGGGACGCCCTCGCGGAGATCACGGAGGTGCGCGCGCTCATCCGTTGGGACGGCGGCGTCGAACGGCGGGTGATCGAGGCGACCTTTCGGGGGAGCGGGACCGGGTTCGCGTGGATCGCGCCGGTTCCCGCGGAGCCGCGGGTGGGCGCGTCGACGGCCGGGATCTTCACGACCCTCTCGGTGCTCGTCCAACCCGATCTCGTCGGGCCCGGGATGCCGTTCTGGGGGATCGGCATCGTGTTCGTGCTGCTGCTCCTGGCGGTGGCCCGGCGGCGGAGCGTGCGGGCGCGATGGCGCGTGGCGTGGCTCTTCGTCGCGACGCTCCTCGGCGTCCTGGCGTGGGGCCTCCTTGGTGTGCTCCCGCCCCGATCGCACAGTCCGGTCGAGCGGCTTCCGATCCACATCGCGGATGACCCGCGCGCCGCGGTCGTCGAAACTGCCGCGAACGCGGGTGGCGAACTCGCGGCCTGGCTCGCCGCGCGCGGTTTCACGGCGCGGGAAGCCCCGCCACGCGCCGCGGTTTCGCTCCTCGCGCGCGAGAGGGCCGAGGGCGAGTCGCGCACCGGACTCCCGCTCATCGTCGAGTTCGCCTCCGAGCGGCCCATTCTCCCGGCATGGCGTCTTCCCGAGGGTTGCCGCATCGAGGTCTACCTGCGTGGAGAGAGCCGCGCCGAAGCACCCGGGCTCGAATCCGTCTGGTGCGGCCCCATCCACGACCGCCTTCTCCGTTTTCCGGAAGTACGGCGCTTCGCGGAGAGAGCCAAAGTCTTGACGAAGCTCGAGGGCTCGATTCCGCCGGGCGCGACCGCCGGGGACATCGTCTGCTCGTGGGTCCCATTCCTCCCGTTGCGTCCGGCCCTGCATACCCTGGGCGCGGCGCGCACCAGGGCCGCGAATGTCGGCGTCGGCCTCGCGCTCGCGCTCTGGACGGCGTGGGCGCTCCGTGATCGGGGCGGGGGCCCGCGCGTGCCCGTCGCCGTGGGGCTCTGCGGCCTCCTCGCCGCGGGGAACGTCTACGCGGCGCCGTCGGAGGCAGAGACGGTCACCGTGCGGACCCATGCTTACAATTTCAACCACCGCGAGGCCGCGAGGGAGATCCGCGCCAAGGCGGCGGGGGATCTTGTCGCGGCACGCGCGGTTCTCGCCGCCTGGCCCTGGAGACGCAACCCCTTCACGGACCGCCCAGTGCGCGAGGAGGACTCGCCGGGAAACCACATTCTGGAGTTGGAGGGCGGCATCGTCGCCTATCGCTACGTCGACGCGTGGGGCGGTCCGGGGGAGCCGCCGGACTGGTGAGCCGCTCCGCCTCGCCGCCTCCGCGCACCATGCGAGCGACGCTGTTCCTGCTCCTTCTGGCTGCACCTCCCGCCGCGGGGGACGGCATGGTGATCGCCCGCGAGATGCTGCACGTCGAGATGCCCGGGCAGAGCGCGCTCCTGCATTGGGAGAACGGCTTGGAGCGGTTGGTGATCGAGTCGGCGTTTCAGGGACCGGGGACGGAGTTCGCGTGGATCATCCCGGTTCCCGTGCCGCCCCGCATCGGCGTCGCGACGACCGGACTCTTCCCGACCCTGGCGGTGCTGACGCGACCGCATCTCGTCTACGACGTCGAGCCGCTCTGGCCCTTGGCCCTGCTCGTGCTGATCGTGATCCTCCTCAGCTGGGCGGTGGCGGGGAAACGCGGCGAGTTGATCCTGCGTCTCCTGCTCGTCGTGTCGATGCTCGCCGCCCTCGGTGCCGGGGTGGTGCTTTTCGTTGCCCGGGGAGACGAAGCAGCGAGGCAGACCCTGGGCGTGACGGTGCACGCGGTGACGCGGGTCGGCTCCTACGATACCGCCACGATTCCCGCCGGCGATCCTGCCGCGCTCCGAAGTTGGCTTGAATCCAGCGGGTTTCGGCCGCCCGCCGAGGCGATCCCGGTGATGGAGGCCTATGCGCGCGAGGGTTGGTCCTTCTTCGTGGCGAAGCTGCGCGGGGAGGAGTTGCCGGCCGCCGCGCGCGCGGCGCATCCCCTGGTACTCGAGTTCGCGAGCCCCGAACCGGTCTATCCGCTGCGCCTCACCGGCGCGGCCTCCCCCGCCCCCCTCTCCCTGGATCTCTACGTGTTCGGGCCTAGCCGCGCCGCGCCGCGCGGGTTCGAGACGCTTTGGTGCGACGAGGCGGGAGCGCTCGGGGCACTGCACCCCGAGATCCTCCGCCTCGGAGCGGGAGGGCGGATCGTCACCAAGCTGCGGGCGTCGCTCGCCCCGGCGAGCATGGGGCGCGACCTCACGCTGCGATGGGAGCCGCTCGCGCGCGTGAGAGCGGAGTTCCATACCCTGGCCGCTTCGCGGGAACGCGCCATGAACTTCGGCCTCGGCGCCGCCTTCGCGCTCTGGGCCGCCGTCGCCCTCGCCGACCATCGCGCGAGAAAACGGCGATGGGGGCGTGCTTTCGCCGCGTGGCTCGGCGGCGCCGGCGTGGGGCTGGTCGTCCATCTCGCGACTCCCCACGCGCAGGGGGGCGCATTCGACCTCCGGCTCATGGTCCACGGGAGCGACGGGCACACGTTTCGAACCGCGTTCCACAAGTCGCCGCCGGCGACGCTGGAGGCGGCGCGTGCCCTCGTCGCGACCCTCGCGCTGGGTCCGAACCCCTGCACCGGTCTCCCGACGCGGGAGGAGGACTCTCCCGGGAACTACACGCTCCGGGAGAAGGCGGGCACGATCCTCCCGCTCTTCTATGACGCGTGGGGCGAGCCGGCCGAGGATTGAAAGCCGGTCGCCCGTGCGCAGTCCCAAAAAAGCTACAATTCCGGCGGTTTTGCCCTGGCACCGTACGACTCTTGCCGCAGTTCTCCTCTTCGCCGGGCAGGCGTTCGGGGAGGGGTGGGTGTTCGGGCAGGAAGCGGGCGCGCCGGTGGAGCTCCAGGAGCAGCGTGCGCTCGTGGTGTGGGCCGAGGGGAACCAGCGGCTCGTGCTGGAGGCGGAGTTCCGGGGGCGGGGGACGGAGTTCGCCTGGGTTGTGCCGCTGCCGGCGGAACCGAAGGTCTCGGCGTCCACGCCCGGACTCTTCCCCACGCTCCACTTCCTCTTCCTGCCGTCGATCCAGGCGCAGGCGCCGCGGCTCTACCTCATCCCGCTCGGTCTGCTTCTCGTGCTTGGACTTTTTTTCGGGATGCGCAACCACAAGACCGCCGCGGGAGTCGGGCTCTTGATCCTGGCCGCCTGGAGCGGGTTCACCGGAGCGTTCCGTTCGGAGGAGGAGTCCGCACGATCGATCGCGTTCCCGGCCGGGATCCGGCTCGATCGCGAGCGGATCGCGGCGGAAGAGCTGCTCGCGGTTCCGGCCGCCGCAGCAGCGGACTGGATGCGTGCCCACGGTTTCTTCGTGCCGACCTCCGTCGCGCATGCCATCGAGACGCAGAGACGGCGTGGGTGGGGATTTCTTGTGGCACGCCTGAAGCGGAGCGCGAACTCCAACGACATCCAGGCGACGCCGGCCGTCGCCCTCGAGCTGGCCTCCCCGGACCGCCCCTTCTGCCCTCTCGCGGCCGCGGGCGGGCGCGCCGATATCTACCTGTTCGGCCCCGAGCGTGTCGAGGCGGCCGGATTCGTCGTGGACCGCTGCGACGAGACGAAATTCCTGCCTCTCGAGCATGAGGAGCTGGCCCGGCTCACCGGCGGCTCGCGCATGGCCATGCGCCTCAGCGGGCTTCCGGCGCCCCCCGACGGCGACCCGTACCTCCGCTGGGCCGGGCAGCGCATCGTGCGCCCCGCCTTCTACACCGTGGAGGCCGCGCGCACCCAGGCGGCGAATGTCGGCGTCACCCTCGCCGTGCTCCTCCTCGTGCCCTCGGTGGCGCTCCTCCATTCGATGGGACGCAGCACCCTGAAGGCGGGGATCCTCTGCAGCCTCCTCGCCCTGGCCGCGGGCTACGCCGCATTCAACTACCTGCCCAAAAAAGAGGCCCGCCGCGTGGATCCCCTCGCCGGATCGATCGATCACGAGGAGGCGGGGCGGAAGGTGCGCGCGCGGGCGGGCTTCGATCGCGCCGCCGCGCGCGCTCTCTGCGCGGAGTTCTGGCGCGGCCAGATCAACCCGTTCACCGGCCAAGCGGTGCGCGAGGAGGACTCGCCCGGGAATTACACCCTGGGGGAGAAGGACGGCGTGATCCACTATCTCCAATACGATCGCTACGGCCGCGCGCGGCGCCGCTGAGGAAGGCGTCCTCGCGTTTAGACTTGCGCGGGTGTCGCGCGCCCCCGCCCCCCTCCCTCGCATCGCGCGCTACACCCGCGCGCGCATGGCCCGGGCGGCGGCCTGCCTCGGCTTCGCCACGGGCATCTTCAATCTCCTGGGCTTTGCGGCGCAACGTTCGCTGGGCGGGCCCGAGTGGGTGGTGCCGCTCATCACGTTCTGGCAGGCGCTCTGGATCGTCGCCCCCGCCGTGGAACCGGTGCTCTCCCGGTTCCCGCCGCGCAAGGCGTTCCGTTGGATCGGCCTCGTCGCCTGCGCGCCGATCCTCCTGGTCGCGCTGCTCGACGTCGTGCCGACCGGAAGCGAAGGGAGGGGGGTGGGGAGCGTGCCGCTCCTCATGGGCGCGATGTTTCTCTGGTACGCCACCAACATCGTCTATGTGCCGCACCGCGTCGCGCTGCTCTCGGCCAACATGCCGGCGGGGGTCCGGGGACGCGTCTACGCGATGCTCTCGGCGACGGAGCTGATCGTGACGATGGTCACGGCGCGTATCGGCGGCAGCCTCCTGGACGGCGACCCGCGCTGGCTCCGCGCGATCTTCCCGGTCGGCGCCGCGGTGGGGTTTCTCGGCTATGGGCAGCTCTCGCGCATCCGCTGGCGTTGGGAGCGGCAGTGGGCGCACCGGCGCGGCGCGCGGCGCGATGCGACGATGGCCGCGGTGGGGCTGGCATGGCGCAAGACCCTGGTCGTGTTTCGGCGCGATCGGGGGTTCCGACTCTACGAGATCGGCTTCATGCTCTACGGGATGGGGCTCTTGATGAGCCAACCGCTCGTGACGATCCTGGCGGAACGCGATCTGCGCCTCTCGTACGGCGAGTGGACGCGCGCCAGCGCGGTCGCCTTCCCGCTCACGATGATCGCGGTCATGACGTTTCTTGGCCGGATCGTCGACCGCCTCGGCGTGGCGCGGACGACCGGAGGCGCCTTCCTCGTGCTGAGCGTGTTTTTCGCGACGCTCCCCGCGGTGACCGGGGCGTGGGGCCTCGCGGGCGCGCACGTGATCCTGGGTCTCGGCATGGCCGGCGTGAGCCTCGGCTGGAACCTGGGGCCGCTCCACTTCGCGCCGGAGGGGCGGGCGCGTGCCTACGGCGCGGTGCATCTCCTTCTCGTGGGCGTGCGGAGCGCGCTCGCGCCCGGGATCGGCTACGCGCTCATGCGCCTCGTTTCGATCCAGGCGGCGTTCCTGCTCTCCGCGGCCCTGCAGCTCGCGGCCTTCCTCGTCATCCGGCGCGCCCGCGCGATGCACGAAGACGCCTAAGGCGCGAGCTCCCGCGCCATCGCCGCGGGGTCATGGGAGCCGGGTTGGTGCGCGAGGAGAAGGCCCCCGGGCAACGCGAGGAGGAGATTGATGATCTTGAAGGCGAAGGAGAGGGCGACGGCAGACGCGGCCGGGACGCCCGCGGTGGGCAGGAGGACGAAGAAGGCCAGGTCGCTCACTCCCCAGCCTGCGGGCAGGCCCGGCACGGCGGAAACCATCTGCGCGACGGGGATGGCGACGAAGAGGGCGAAGGCCGGGATGCGGAGGCCCAGCGCGAGCCCGCACCAGTAGAAGGTACCGAGCATGCAGGCGTGGCAGAGCAGGCTCACGAGCGTCGCGGCCAAAACCGTCCCGGGGCGGCGCCCGTAGGTGGCGAAGGCATCCCCCAGCTTTCCCCAGCTTCGGGCGAACGGCAGGCGCGCGAAGAGCGCCGGGAGGCCGAGGGCGCGCCGAAGGGGCGGCGTGAAGAGCAGCGCGAGGAAGAGGGAGGTGAGGGCGAGGAGGGCGAGGCTCACCTTGCGCGCCGTTTCGATGCCTTCGGCCGAGGGAGCCACGAGCACCGCCACCGCCGCCACGAGACAGATGACGAAGAGCCCGATGCCCCGGTCGGCGAGGACCGAGACCACCGCCTGATGCTTGCGATCGGGGTGCTCGCGCGCGGCGTAGTAGGCTTTCACCACGTCGCCCCCGAGCGCGCCAGCGGGGAGCACTTGATTGAAGAAAAGCCCCATGGCGCCGAGCCGCACCACGCGCGGCCAGGATGTGGGGAGGTCGGCGCCGCGCAGGAAGAGGCCCCAGCGCACCTGGAGGAGCAGGAGCCCCATGCCCTGGATGAGGATCGCCAGGAGCGCCGGGCCCGGGCGCCGCGCGAGATTCCCGATCGCGCCGCCCATGCCGCGATGGAGGTCGCCGGAATCCTTCACGCGAAGCGTCCGCTCCCCCGTCTCCGTGCGCAGCACCACCTCCCCGCCCCCCTCCCGGACGATCCTCCCCGTGTGCTCGACGCCCGCCTCGTCCCGGACGCGGTCCTTCCAACCCACCAGCCAGAGCACCAGCGCGATGAGGAGCACGCCGAGGAGGCGGAGGAGGAGGAGGCCGCGTCGGCTCCGCCGGTTCGAGTCGGTGGTTCGCACGATCGGGCGGGATTCTAGCGCGCAGGGCGCCGTTCGTGAGTCGACAACCGTTCGGGGTAGGGCGCCCGCGCCGCGCCCGCGCCCTCCCGGGCCGTCGCGTCACCTGCTGTAGTTGAAGACGCGGTCGTAGCGGTAAAAGACCTCGAGGCAGGTGACCATCACCGCGGTGGAGTAGACGCGCCCGCCGTCGGGGCCCCAGGGATCGATGGGGTCCCAGGAGCCGGCTTTCCTGCCGCTTCCGCGCGGGTGCTGCGAACTCACCATGGCCGGCTGCATGGCCTGGTTCCACCGGCGCCACGGTTCGCCGCCCACCTGGAAGAGCGCGAGGGTCGCGTAGTACCAGTAGTACATGTCGATGGAGCCGTTCTGGGGATTCCAGGAGGGCAACCGGCGCAGGCAGAGATCGACTCCTTTGCGGATGGGGTCGCTCTTCCCGGGATCCTCGCCGAGGAAGATGCGTGTCAGGATGCCGGCGGCGGTCATCGACTCGGTCATCTCGGCGGGGAACCGGTCCTGCATGCCTTCCGGCCGCGCCGCACCGCCCCCGGTCTGGAGATAGCCCACGCGGCCCGTGTCGGGGTCGGTCATCTTTTCGATCCAGAGGCGCGCGCCGTCGAACGCTTCCACGTCCACGTCGAGCCCCGCGAACTTGCCCGACTTGATCGCCATCACGCACCAGCCGGTCACGGAGGTGTCGTTCTCGCCGCCGCGGATGTTGTAGCGCCACGCGAGATAGGGGTTGCGCGCCATCGCGGTGAAACTGAGGCCTTGCTGCGCGGGCATGCGATAGGCGGGGTTGCGCGTCATCCAGTAGGCCTCGCACATGGCGAGGGTCGCGATGGCGTGGTTGTAGATGAAGTGCTGGCTCGACCGCGGACCGAAGCAGCCTTCCTCGTCCTGGATCGTCTTGAGGTAGCGGAGCCCATTGCGCACGTTGCGTGCGAAGCGGTTCGACCGTTCGTCCCCGCGATCGGTGTACCCCGCGCCGAGGAACGCGAGCAGCGCGAGCCCGCTCACGCCGGGGTCGTAGTGCGCCTTGCCCGGGCCATCGCAACGGTCGTCGACCGGATCGTGCTTCATGAAATCGTCGCAGTCCCACATGCCGCCGCCGCCGACATCCTGGTGCTTGGCGAGCCATTCGAGGCCGAGCTCCACCGCATCGGTGTACTCTTTGGGCGCGGCACGCCTGGCGCCGTTCCCGGGCCCACCGCTCCCTTTCGGTCCGCCTCCTGGCCGACCGTCCAACCCGATCGCCACGTTGTCCCACGCGCTCAGCATCGGCCCTTCGCTCCGGCCCTCGTCGCCCATCGGCTCATGGAAGGGCACGTCGGTTTCTTCGCCCGCCGTCTCGGGGTCGTCGTCGATCACGTCCGGGTCGACAACGGGTTCGATGGGCGGCGTCTCGGGGGGCTGCTTGGGGAGCGGCTGCTCCTCGGGGGGCAGGGGCTCCTCCGGCAGCACGGCCTGCACGCGCGCCGTCTGCGCCGCGCCCCGCGCGTCGAGGTCGAGATTGTAGAGCACGAAGAGCGCCACCGCGTGGACGACCAGCGAGATCATCCACCAGGGGGAGCCTTTCACGAGGCCGCGCACGGTCTCGTCGAAGCTGATTCCGTGGGAGTGGGGCCCGGTCATCCTGCGCATGCAATCCTCGCAATCCCGGCACATGGCCGATGTTGTTGCAAACGGCGGGCGCCGCTCGCGGTTCGCATTTGCGTCCCGCGGGAAAGTTCGAACCGGGGGCGGGGGCAAACGTTCTCCACGAGGGGCGGGAGTCGCCGGAGCGGCCCTCGGGGGACGCGGGCGCGTCACGTCACGTGACGAAGGGCAGCAGGATCGAGAGGGCGATCAGAAGGATGATGAGCAGCTCCAGGAACTCCATGCGCGCCGCCGAGGCTTGCGCCGCCAGTTTCTGGTGGACGCTCTCGATCGCATCCAGCTTGCGCAGGATGTCGGCGTTCCACGCTGCGAGGTGGAAGCGAGCCGCCGCCTGACGGTAGACCCGGGCGAGGTACTGGTCGCCCAACAGCTTGAGCGCGTTCCCGACCCGTTCGAATAGGATCGCCCCGTCCACCTGCAGCCGGCCGACCCGGGCGAGGTCGTGGCGATGCGAGCCGGGGAAGAGGCGGGGACGCGCGGAGGTGAGCGTCTCGTAGGCGCGATCGAGGGCGCGGTCGAGCTGGACATCGAGAAAGCGCATCTCGAGGAGCTGCACGTTGGCGACACGCAGGACAGCGAGGGTCGCCGCGGCGTCGGGGTCCACCACGAGGGCGGCGCTCCAGTCGGCCAGGACCACATCGTCCATGCCGTAGGACACGGGAAAGGCGATCGCGTCGCGGGTCTCCTCGGCGCTCAGGCGGCCGCGTTCCGCGCGGAGCAACCGGGCGACATCGTCGCCGTGTCGTTCCAGGAACGCGCCGGTCTCGATCCCGTCGGCCCACGCGCAGACCTCGAAGATGGCGTAGTCCTCCACCATCGGCGCCCGGAACGGATGCCGGATCGCGTCCCCCGCCTCCTCCAGGACTCGGTCGACCTGCCCCTCGGCGTCGGCACGCAGCGTCGCGTCTTCCGACACGGCGCAGCTCAGCTCCACAAGGTCGGAAAGCGAGCCCTCCACGGGGATCGCGTAGGCCACCGAGAGGGCGCCGAAGTCGTGCAACTCGAGTTCGACGCGCCCGTCCGTCCGGCAGGCCCCGACCGGGAGGACCCCCGACTCCCGCGCGATGCGTAAGGGTGCGGTGTCGAGGCGGAACCCGGTGGGTGCCCCGCTCTTGCGCGCAAGCTCTCGGGGCGGAACCGCGCCTCCCACGCGCTGGCGGCACTTCGCGAGATCGATGGACTGGCCCACGTCGAAGGCGAAGAGGATGTGGCAGCAGGCGCGCCGGAAACTCGGAATCGCCATTGCGCCCATTCTCGCCGAGGGGGCGAGCGGTAGGATGGCGCCCATGCGCATGCTCGGCCTCCTCCTCGCGGCAGCCGCCGCGACGCCCGCCGGGGAGGGGCTCGAATCGCGGGTCAATCTCGCCATCGACCGGGCCGCGGCGCACCTCGAGTCGCGGCAGGCCGCAGACGGCTCCTGGCAGAAGGAGGATGCCGTCCATCCCAAGGGACGCACGGCGCTCTGCGCCTACGCGCTGCGGCACGCGGGCCGGGCGAAGGAGCACCCCACGATCCTCGCCGCGCTCTCGTTTCTCGACGCGTCCGGGCCCATCGAGGCCATCTCCACCTACGAAGCCGCCTGCCTGGTCCTCTTCTTCCACTCCCTGGGCGAACGCCGCAAAGAGGACATCCACCGCCTCTGCCAGTGGCTCTGCGATCGGTTCCACAACGGTGCCAAGCTGTGGGGCTACCCCGGCGGCGCGCCCGATCTCTCGAACACGCAGTTCGCGGCCATGGCGCTCAAGGCCGGGGCGCAGCACGGCTTCCGCGCGCCCGACAAGCTCTGGCGCGGCGTCGTGGATGGGACGCTTCGGCTGCAGGCGGAAAGCGGCGCCTTCCGCTACAACCCGGGCCGGCTCTGGCGTGCGACCATGACCCACGCCGCGCTCCTCACGATCCTCTTCGCCCACGAGGCGCTCGGGGTCAAGCGTCCGGGCCGCGAGGTCGCCGCCGCGATGGAGCGCGGCCACGCCTGGCTCGATGCGCACTTCAGCGTGGAGCGCGCGCCGGACGGCAACGGCTGGAACAAGGGGTTCTTCTACTACTACCTCTACGGGCTCGAGCGGTACGGCGTCCTCTTCGGGAAGACGACGATCGCCGGGCGCGACTGGTACCGCGAGGGCGCGGAGGAGCTGCTCGCGCGCCAGGCCAGGGACGGCGGCTGGGGGAGCCTCGAGGACACCGCCTTCGCCATCCTGTTCCTCCGTCGCGCCACCTTCTCGGAGCCGGAGGAGCGTGCGGCTCCCCCGCCCCCCTCCGGCGAGATCGCCGGGCCCGCGGAGGCTCCGCGCCCCGAGGCGTCCATTCCCTTCCTGCGCGCGTGGCTCGTGGCGGGCCCTTATCCCGAGCGCGCGGGCTCCGATGACATGCTGTCGACGCAACACTTCGATGTGCGTCGGATGCAACCGGCGGCGTCGGGAGACGCGGGGCGCAAGCGCTGGGAGGTGCTGGCCTCGCCGGAGGATCGGGTGGATGTGGGGGGGGCGCTGGGGGCCGCCCCCTATGCAGCCTTCTATGCGGCGGTCTGGCTCGAGAGCGATGCCACGAGGGAGGCGGTCGTCTGGATCGGGAGCGACGACGGGTGCAAGCTCTATTGCAACGGGGAGGAGGTGCTGGACGGGCATCATCACGAGGACTCCGGCGCCGATTTCTACCGCGTGCCGGTCTCGTTGAGGGAAGGACGCAACCTGTTGCTGCTGCGGATCGAGAACCTGGAGTACTACGCCAACTTCCAGGCGCGTCTGTCGGATCCGGAGGGCCGGCCGCTAACGGGGGTGGAGACCTCGACGCGCCGTCCCGCGGCGAAGGGGCGGGGATGATCCGCGTCCGTGAGGCCGCACGGCGCGGGCACTTCGACCACGGATGGCTCGAGGCGTTCCACACGTTTTCCTTTGGCGACTACGTCGATGCCGATGCCATGGGCTTTTCCAACTTGAGGGTGCTCAACGAGGATTTCGTCCAGCCGGGCCGGGGCTTTCCCGAGCACGGCCACCGCGATATGGAGATCCTCACCTGGGTGCTGGAGGGCGCGCTGGAGCATCGCGACAGCATGGGAAACGGGGCAGTGCTGCGGCCCGGGGAGACGCAGCGTATGACCGCGGGAACCGGCGTGCGCCACAGCGAGTTCAACGCGTCGCGGAGCGAGCCGCTCCACCTGCTGCAGATCTGGATCCTGCCGCGGGCGCGAGGGCTCGCGCCCGGGTACGAGCAGAAGGCGTTTCCCGAAGCGGAGCGTCGCGGCCGGCTGCGGCTGTTGGCGTCCCCGGACGGGCGCGAAGGGTCGGTGACGCTGTTCGCCGACGCGTCCGTGCGCGGCGCGCTGCTCGATGCGGGCGCGCGCCTCGACCACGATCTGCCGCCGGGACGGCGTGCCTGGCTCCAGATCGCGCGCGGCGAACTCACGCTGAACGGGACGCGGCTCCTGGCTGGGGACGGCGCCGCCGTGGAAGGCGAGCGCGGCCTCGCGCTCCATGCGGCGAGCCCATCCGAACTCCTCCTCTTCGAACTCCCCTAGCGCTGCCTGCGCCAGGGCTGGCGCATCGCCCCCCCCTGACGCCTTGATCCCAAACCTCTCATCCCGCCCCCGAGGACGGACCCTGAGGGATCCGGAGGGTGAAGAGGGCGCCGGCGGGGGAGGGGTCGAGGGTCAACTCGCCTCCCAGGTCGCGGGCTAGGCCGCGGGAGAGAGCGAGGCCTAGGCCGAGTCCGGGGACCGGGTCCGCGCCATCGCGGCCTCCGCGCGAGAAGGGGGTGAAGATCGATTTCGCCGCGGCTGCGGGCACGCCCGGGCCGTGATCGCGCACCTGAAGCAGCACTGAACCCGCTTCTGCCCGCGCCGTGAGCACGATGGCGGCATCGGAGGCGCCCTGGGCGTACTTGCAGGCGTTGTCGACCAGGTTGAAGAGGATCTGTGCCACGGCGTCGGAGTTGACCCGCACGCGCGCGCCCCGCGTCGCGACCTCGCCGGGCTCCACGCGCAGGGTGAAGCCCGCCGTCGCCGCCCGCGCCGCCAGCGGCGGCTCCACGCGCCGCACGAGCGCCTCAAGGTCCATCTCCTCGTGCCGCGCGCCCGCCCGCCCCTCCTCCAGCCGCGCGTAGGCGAGCACGTTCTCCACCATGGCCGAGAGCGTGTGGGACTTCTCGACCAGCGTGTCGAGGTACTCCTGGCGCTTCCCCTCCTCCCGCACCATCCCGCGCGCCAGCATCTCGCTGTAGAGCTGGAAGGTCGTCAACGGCGTGCGCAATTCGTGCGTCACCGACGACGCGAACCGCTGGCGATCCACCCCGTACCGGATGCTGCGCGAAAGCGCCGCGCCGATGAGCGCCAGCGCCGCGAGCACCGTGAACCACAGGAGCCCGAGGCCGAGCCGGTAGGGCGTCCCGAAGGAGGCGCGCGCGACCGCGGCACGCGCGACGCGCAGCGAGAAGGGGAAGGGTTGTCCCGGCGCGGCCTCCAGGGCGGCGCCGGGGAATAGATCGGCGATCGTCTCCTGCAGCGCGCCCTGAAGCCAGGGCCCGTTGGCCAAGAACCCCTGCAACGCGCTCTCCTCGCCGCTCCGGACGCGCCTCACGTAGACCAGCTCGCCCGCATCGAGCCAGACCGGCGCGAGCGGCTCGGGTGTTGCGAGCTGGGTCCCGCCGGGGGAGAGCCGGGGGAGCGCCGCCTCCTTCGCCTTGCGCGCGCTCCAGTCGCGCTTTTCGTACTCCTGTTGCACCGCCTCGCTCGCCGTCGCGGGCGCACGCGCCGCCGAGGTGGGCAGGCGCGCCTCCAGCGCGTCGTAGTCGAGGCGCGGGGCGAGGGATGCGAGCAGCGCGTTGTTTTCGCTCACCGTGGAACCGGGGAGCACCGTGCTCTCGGCCAAGTCCCGCAGGTTCCCGGTGGGCGCCTGGGGCGAGGTGGGGGGGGTCCGGGGGACCAGCTGGAAATGGATGCGGATGAAGTCGGATCGATAGCCCAGAAGCGGGGACGGGGTCACGACCTCGCCCGGCTCGATCGCGGCGAGGATGCGGGAATAGGCCTTGGTGTGCGAGTAGTAGGGCTGGTACTCGAACGCGGGGCGCACCTGCTCCACCGCGAGCAGCTGGTCCAGAAACGCCCCCATCCTCGCCACGGCGAGCCGGAGCGACTCCTGGTAGCGCGCTTCGCGGCGCGCCTCCGCCTCCTTGCGCTCCAGCCCGAGCACCATCGCGCTCACCCAGAGGAGCGCGACAGCCACCGCGGCGGCCCCCAGGGCGAAGAGGAGCCACCACGATCGGCGCGGGCCGCTCATGCCCCCGCCCCCCTCGCGAGCATGTAGCCCTTGCCCCGCACCGTGACGATGATGCGTGGCGTGCGCGGATCGTCGCGCAGCTTCTCGCGCAGCCGGGCGATGTGCATGTCGATGGTGCGCGTCTCCACGCCGCGCGGGTCGAGCCCCCAGACGCGCTGCAGGATCTCCTCGCGCGAGACCGCGCGGCCGCGACAGGCGGCGAGATAGCGGAGCAGCTCCCCCTCGCGTTCCGAAAGCTGCTCCAGCGCCCCGTCGGCGTGGGCGACCTCGCGCCGTTCGAAGCGCACGCTACGGCCCTCCACGTCGAGATCGCCGACGCTGCGCGGGCGCTCCGCCGAGCGGCGCAACACAGCCTCCACCCGCGCCAGGAGCTCCATCGCGGAGAAGGGTTTGACGACGTAGTCGTCCGCGCCGCCCTTGAGACCCTTCACGCGGTCGGATTCGGCGCCCCGCGCGGTGATCATGATGATGGGAAGGGCCGGCTTCGCGCGCCGCAGCTCTTCCAGGACGGAGAAGCCGTCGCGGCCGGGCAGGAGGACGTCGAGGAGCACGAGGTCGGGCTCGACGCCGAGGGCGGCACGCAGGCCCCCGGGACCGTCGGCCGCTTCGATCGCCTTGTAACCCCCGCAGTCGAGGGCATCGACGAGCCCGCGCCGGATGGCGCGGTCGTCTTCGATCACCAGCACGGTGGGGCGGGCCATGGCCTGATTATGACGCGGGGGCCCCGCCGTTCGACGGGACCCCCGCGGGGTTCCTACTTCTCCTCGAAGGTGAAGCCCTTCGATTCGGCTTGCTTGCGCAGCGCCTCGCGGATCGCCTTGTCGAATGCCTGGTCGCCCGCTCCGGCCTGCTTGGCGAGTTCGAGGGCGATGAACTCCTGGCGCTTGACCTGGATCGCGGCGATCTCCTTCTGGATCTCGGAGCGCTTGCGATCCATCTCGGCCACGTAGGCGCGCCGCTCCTCGAGGGTCATGGCGCGGAGCGCTTCGGGAAGATCCTCCTCCTTGAGCTCCTCGAGCTTGAGCCCGTTGCGGCAGACGCCGTCCACGAGATCCCAGTCGCAGCGGTAGAGCTTGCCCGCCTTGGCGGCGCCGCGCTCGCTGGCGGAGGAGGGGCTGGCGGCGGCGGCATTGCGGTCCTGGACCGCTTGGTTCTCCTTCTTCCGTTCGCCCTCCACGCCGATCGGGACGTAGGTGGTGTTGAGCGACACGCTCAGCGCCGCAATGCGTTCATCGAAGGGCGTGGCGATCGCCACGGTCCCGTTGTCCTGGTCGATGGCCATGTACTGGCCGTCGGCCAGCCGCGCGACCTCCTGCCAGGCCCCCGCGTCGCCATGGCCCGGGGAGCCGCAGTAGATCGAGTTCACGATGATGCCCTTCTCGATGGCGCGCTTGCAAGCGTCGCGGAACGAGACCTCGCGGTCCTGATCCGCCGACTCGTTGCCGGCCACGAAGATGAGCTTGAGCGCGTCGGACGCGGGATTCCAGGAGAGCTGTCTCGTCGCCGCGTCGACGACGCGGCCGACGAGCTCGGTTCCGCCGTTCGTCGTGAGCGCGAAGAGCTGCTGCGAAATGAGGTCGAGATCCTCGGTCAGCCCGCTGTCGAGACGCACCCATCCAACCTCGGAGGGGTGGCCGTCGTTCCCGAAGGTGAGGAGCGCCACGCGAAAGCGCGGGGCGGGCTTGGCGAGGGCCAGGTCGTTCACGATGGCCCAGAGCTTGCGGCGAGCCGCGTCGAGGAGGCCTTCCATGCTGCCCGACGTGTCGAGGCAGATGGCCACCTCGACGATGCGCTGGGGCGGGGGCGCCTTCGCCGCGGCCGCCTCATCGGCGCGGGCCGGGCCGAGCGGGCCCGCGAGGGCAAGCGCCAAGGCCGCGGCGGAGAGAAGTTTCCCTTTCATCATGACCGGACTCCTTATTCTTCGGGGGTGGGATTCTTGACCAGCACGATCTTGCCTTCGAAGCGGATCAGGATCTCGCCGGGCAGCGCCAGGGTCGCCTGACGCCCCTCGGCGACCAGCGCCAGGAGGATCCTGCGAAACTCCTCGCTGCCGAACTCGACGACGGCATCCGGGGGCGAAGCCGCGGCGGCCAGCGCCCGCGCATCGACCCACTGGTTCCCGCGCCGGAAGTAGGCGCGGTCGCAGACCTGTTGCACGCCGCTCATTTCCACGCTGCGCATGTTCTCGTCGAGGTACTCCTGCTTCTTCTTGAGATTCGCCTGTCCCTTGGACTCGTTGTTGCTCAGGGAGCGGGCCACCGCGGCCTTCCCCGACCTCTCGCGCACCGCCTTCCCGTTCAGCTCCACGCTGCAGGAATCGAGGAGCTTCTGGCGGTCGGCCAGATCGGTCCCCTCCAGCGCGAGGAAGGAGGTGTACTCGGTCAGGATCCCGAACTCCGTGCTTAGACGGACGATCTCCTCGACCAGTTCCTTGTAGCGCGGATCGCCCATCGGGTCGAAGCCCGCGGGCATCGGGCGCGCCGAGAAGGCGGCGCCGAGCTGCCGCACCTGGTCGATGAGATAGGCGATGCGCCGGTGCGCCCAGAGCCGCGGCACGAAGGCGTTTCGCGTGGTGGAGCCCTCCAAGCTGAACTGGAAGACGAAGGAACGCGCCGTGCCGCGGAAGTTGCCCGAGAGGCGGAAGACGACCGGCCCGGCGCCCTGGTACTGCCCGAGCAGCACGAGCTGGTCCCCCTCGAAGAGGTCGGGCACGCTCGCCGGGATCAGCTCGCGGACCGCCACGGTGGTCACCTTGCCCTCGCGGTCGAGGCACTCCAGCCGGGCGTCCGAGAGTACCGGACCATTGAGCCGCTTGAACACCTGGCCCACCTTGACCTCGACATCCTCCTGGGGGAGGACGTAGGCGCTCGTCGCGCGGGTCTGTTCGGCGAGCCGGTCGAGGAGCGGCGCGTTGACGTCGCCGCCGACGCCGAAGGTGAACACGCGCCGGCGATGCGGGTTGCCTTTCTCCACCGCCTCGCGAATCACCAGTTCGGAGGTCTGCCCGACGGTGGGGAGACCGTCGGTCAGGAAGAGCACGAGCGGGAGCATCCCCGCGGTGCCGGGCTGCCGCAGCGCCTCCACGAGCGCGTCGTGGATGTTGGTCCCGCCCAGCGGCCGCAGCGAAGCGAGGTAGGCGCGCGCCCGCACGATGGTCTCGGCGCTCTTGATCACCGGCTGGGCCGCCAACATCGAGACCGTGGTGGAGTAGTCGATGATGTTGAACGCCTCGCCCTCCTCGAGCGCTTCGATCACCTGGAGCGCGGCGGCGCGTGCCTGGTCCATCTTGACCCCCGCCATGGAGCCGGAGCGGTCGAGCACCACGGTCACCTCGCGCCGGATCGAGGCCTCCCCCGCCCCCCCTGGCGGCGTCGCCGCGGGGAGCCCGCCGAAGAGGAGGAAGTAGCCTCCCCCCACCTTCGGATCGGGATAGGCGAAGAGCGAAGCTGCGACCTCCTCGCGTTGCACCACGCAACTGAGAAGGAACGGCCCCGCCTCGATGGTGTCCTTGCCGGCGACGGTGAGCGCCGCCTTGCCCGCCTCGCCGCCCGGCGCGACGGTGAGCTCGTGGGTGGGGGAATAGACGGTGACCGGCGCCTTCATGGAGACGTCGATGGAGATGCGCCAGGGAACGCGCGCGTCGAGCGATTCGCTGCGCGGGAGGATGTAGTCGATCCGGTTGCCGTCGGCGAAGAGGATCTGCTCGTAGACGAGCCGCACGCGCTGGGTGCCGCGCGGCGGCACGGGGAAGACGCTGGACCGGATGAGGTTGTAGCCCGCGAACTCGAGCAGCGCGGGATCGCGCAGGCGCGCCACGATCTCGTCGTAGGTGCGGCGCGCTTCGTCCCGCGGCAGGAGGCGCGCGGAGGGCTCGCTCCCCGCCCCCTGGAAGTCGAAGGCGCTCACCGCGGCGCCGTCGGGCACCGGCAGCAGGATGACCGCTTCCGCCACGCGGTCGGAGGGGTTCTCGAGCAGGACGGTCATCGTCGTGGCGGCGGTGCGCTCGACGATGCGCACCCGCACCTCCACGCCGGTGATGCGCACCGGCTGCACCCGGCGGTCGAGGGACCAGCTGCGGGATTGCGGGATGACGACGTGGGACGCGCTGAGGGCGGGATCGAGGCCCTGGGCGAGGGCCAGACCCCCGAAGAGCGCGAGGAGGAGGAGCGTGCGGTGTGCCATCACCTGAAGGGTACGCGGGGAAGGGGGGCTTCGGCGTAACGGGCGGGTAAAGGGCGGCTCCTCCCCGCCCCCCTCCCCGGATTCCCCGCTGGGAGCTATCCTGCCGCGATGCGCATTCTCCTGCTCCTCGCTTCCCTTTGCGTCGCCGCGGAGGAGGAGGCGCCGCGCGATCTCGGCGCGCTGCTCCGCGAGGTGCGTCTGCGGCACGGTCTGCCGGGGATGGTGGGGGCGATCGTCGCGGGCGGCCGGGTGACGGCGCAGGGGGCGGACGGGGTGCGGCGGCACGGGGCGGAGGAGCGGGTCACGCTGGAGGATCGCTTCCATCTCGGTTCCTGCACGAAGGCGATGACGGCGACGTTGTGCGCGATGCTGGTGGAGGAGGGAATGCTCGCCTGGGGCTCCACGCTCGGCGAGGTGTTTCCCGATCTTTCTCCGCGCATGGATCCCGCGTGGCGCGGCGTCACGCTGGAGCAGCTGCTGCACCATCGCGGGGGCGCGCCGGCCGGGCTCGATGCGGGGGGGCTGTGGGGGCGGCTCTGGGCGCACAAGGGAACCCCGGCGGAGGCGCGGCGCGCGCTCCTGGAGGGGGTGGTCGTGCTTCCGCTCGAGGCGCCGCCGGGCACGAAGACGATCTATTCCAACGGCGGCTACGCGATCGCCGGGGCGATGGCGGAGAAGGTGACCGGCAAGGCGTGGGAGGAACTGATGCGCGCGCGCCTCTTCCTGCCGCTCGGGATGACGTCGGCGGGGTTCGGCGCGCCGGGCGCATCCGGTGCCCTCGATCAGCCCCGCGGGCACACCGCTGCGGGGCTCGCCGTGGAGCCGGGACCCGGCGCGGACAACCCGGTGGCGATCGGGCCCGCGGGCATTGCCCATGCCACGGTAGGAGACTGGGCCAAGTTCGTGGCGCTGCACCTGCGCGGGGAGAAGGATGGATCCAAGCTGCTCTCGAAGGAGGGGTTCGCGCAGCTTCATGCGCAGGACGGGGACCACGCGAAGGGATGGGTGGTGACGACGCGGCCGTGGGGGGGCGGGCGCGTGCTCACCCACAGCGGCTCGAATACGCTCTGGTTCTGCACGGTCTGGATCGCGCCGGAACGCGACTTCGCGGTGCTCGTGATGACGAATCAGGGGGGCGACAAGGCCGCCAAGGCGTGCGACGAGGCGTGCGCAGCCATGATCCAGGACCATCTCCGCCCAGGCTGACTTCCGGGCGTCGCGTGCGCACCACGACGCCCCGGGCCCCGAGGATCACCCGAGGAGCTGCTGGATTCGGGCGGCGACCGGCGTGCCGGCGTAGGTGGCGGCGAGTTTTTCGAGGGACTTGCGCTGCGCCTCGGGCTTGGGGTGCGGCTTGGCGAGCGCCTTGTCGAGGGCGGCCTCCGCTTTCAGCTCCTTGGCGAAGGAGGAGTCGGACTTCCAACTCTTCCAGAGCGCGGCGGCGCTTTCCGCGGAGGGGACGCCCGCAAAGACCTTGGCGGCGGTCTCGAGCAGGCCCTTCGCCTTTTCCGGGAACCCCGCGGCGCGCTTCCCCTGGGCGCCGGTCACGAGGCGCTGCACCCCCTCGTCGATGCTCTTCATCACCTCCCGCGCCTGCGCAACGAGCGGTTCCGGCGTCCCGTCCGCGTCGGCGAGCCCCTTGGCTGCGGCGTACGCCTTGCCGAACTGGCCCGCGGCGTACGCCTTGAGCTTTCCGTCCAGATCCGCGATGGGAGCCACGTAGAACGACTCCAGCAGCCGGTCCACCGTGGCGTCCACGGCGTCGGCGGTCTCCGCAGTCCCGTTGAAGTCGTGCCAGCGCACGATGCCGCCCGGATCGATCACCAGCGTCATGGGGGTGCCGTAGGTGCCCTTGAGGCCGACGATGCGCACCGACGCCTCGTCCTTGTCCCGCATGACGGGGAACTCCCACTTGTTCTGGCGCAGCGCCGAGAGGATTTTCTCCTCGTCCGCCATCCAGGGGTACTGGTCCTTCTCGAACGCCGTCGCGACCGCGACGACCGAAACCCGCTCATCCCCCTTGTACTTCTCGTAGAGCTTTTGCGCCCGGGGGAGCGAGTTCTTCATGCAGGCGGGTCACCCGAGCTGGAACACGTCCAGCACGAGGACCTGCCCGCGGAGCGCCTCCACGCTCCAGGCATCGCCCTGGAGCGGGTGCGAGAGGCGGAGCGGGGGGAGCGGCTTCTCGAGAAGCGGGCTCTCGGCGGCGCCGGCCGCGACGGCCGCCGCGAGCAGGAGCAAGGTGGCGCGCATCCCCGCATTCTACGGCACCACGATCTCCGCCACCGGCAGGAAGGTCCGGTCGAACCGCTCCACGAACTCGCGGAGGAGCACGCGCGACGACGGCTGCACCGCCTTCCGCACGACCCGCCCATTGAAGACCACCTCCACCGGGCGTGCGGGATCGAACATCCCCTCGGCGAGCAGCAGACGGAACGATTTCACTTCTCGCCCCTTCGCGAGGAACCGCCCCGGCCCCTCCCGCGTCACTTCGAGCCGGCCCGTGCGCGCGTCCGCCTCCTCCTGCAGGAAGAGCCGCCGCGCGGTCTCGTCCATGGCCGCCCACCTGCGCTGCTCCACCTGCGGCACGAACTGCTCCGCCGCCCCGCCCCCCATCCGCACGATCTCGACATGAAAGGCGCGCCGCTGCGCGGGATGCGCCGCCAGCCTCACGACGCGCGCGGGCGCGGGATCGCGCTTCGCGCCGCCCAGGAACTCCGCCCAATCCACGGCGCCGAAATCGTAGGAGTGCCCCTGGTCGGCGAACTCCACGAGACGCGCGTCGGGCGCGCGGAGCGCCTCGAGCCGCTGGAACGCCAGCCGCAGATTGGCGAGCAGGGCGGGATCGTCGCGCGAACCCTGGAGATCGCGCAGCGGGAGATGCGCCACGTTCTCGAGGTAGCGCAGGTTGTTCTGCCCTTGAGCGATGTTGAGGCGCGGTCCGCCGATGAGGGGCGCCGCGGCCGCCCAGAGATCGGGCCAGCGCAGCGCCAGATCCCACGCGAGGTGGCCGCCGCGGCTCATGCCGCTCAGGCAGATGCGATTCTCATCGATGTTGCAGCGACGGCGCGCGAGGCGGAGCCCCACGAGCGCCCGCTCGCGTTCGGCGTCGGTGTAGCCGTAGCCGCGGGCGCCGTCGGGGTCGGGGGGGGCGCAGAGGATCATGCCGAGGCGTTCGGCGACCTCGCGCCACATGAGGAACTCGTCACCGCCGCTCACGCCGGTGGAGTGGAGATAGAGGAGGAGGGGGGCGGGGGAGGCGGGGTCGTAGGAGCGGGGCACGAAGAGGTCGACGCCTACCTCGTGCAACCCCGGTTCGAGGGGCGCGAAGTCGCCGAACGCGCGGGCGGCGGCGAGGGCCGCTTGGAGATCCAGGCCGGCGGCGAGCGCGTCGGCGGCCGCTCGGCGCGCGGCGGCCGTCGGGGCGTCCACCGCGGCTTCGAGCGGACCCGCGAGCAGGATGGCCAGGAGGAGAGGCACGGCAGGGCGAATCCTAACGCGCCGCTGGGGAACGGCGGCAGTCTTCTGCGCCCCGGATGGCGCAGTGCGCGATCCTAGCCCCTTATGCGCAAGAATAATGCGACGACGCCTGCCGCTGAGGGTCACCTCAGCGTATGGTGGGGGCCATGGCCACGGAGCCGATGCCCGCTCGCCCCGGCGAGGAAGCATTCGCGGAGTTCCTCGCGCGGGGGGGCGTAGGGCTCTTCGACGGCGCCATGGGCACGATGCTCTATGCCCGGGGCGTCTTCCTGAACCGCGCGTTCGAGGAGTTGAACCTCGAACGGCCCGGCCTCGTGCGCGACGTGCATCGGGAGTACGCCGAGGCGGGGGCGCAGATCCTCGAGACCAACACCTTTGCGGCCAACCGCTTCCGGCTCTCGGCCCACGGCCTGGCCGGCAAGGTGCAGGAGATCAATGCGCGCGGCGTGGCGCTCGCGCGGGAGGGGGGCGGGGGCCAGGTCTGGGTGGCGGGCGCGATCGGGCCTTTGGGCGCGCGCATCGAGCCCTTCGGCCCCATCGGGCGCGTCGAGGTGCGCGACATCTTCGCCGAACAGGCGCGCGCGCTTGCGGAAGCGGGGGTGGACCTCTTCGTCCTCGAAACCTTCACCCACCTTCCCGAGATCGAGGAGGCGGTGCGCGCGGTGCGGGCCGTCTCTTCCCTGCCGATCGTTGCGCAGATGAGCGTCACCAAGGGCGGCGTGACCCCGGAGGGCGTCGCCCCCGGCGAGGTGGCGACCCGGCTCGCGGCGGCGGGCGCATCCGCGGTCGGCGTCAACTGCAGCGAGGCGCTGGCGGCTCTCGACGCGCTGGAAGGGATGCGTGCGGCGACGGCGCTGCCCCTGGCGGGCCAGCCCAACGCGGGCCAGCCCCGCAGCGTGGAGGGGCGCAACATCTATCTGGCCACCCCCGACTACCTCGTCGCCTGGGGGAAGCGCGCCGTGCGCGCGGGCGCCCGTCTCCTCGGCGGCTGCTGCGGCACGCTTCCCGACCACGTCCGCGCGTTGCGTGCCGCGGTGGCCGGCGCCGCGCCCGCGCCCCCGCCCCCCTCCCGCGCCTCCCCGAAGAGGGCGCCTGCCCGTGCGACGCCGGTTCCGCGCGCGCACAAATCCGCGCTGGCCCGGGCGCTCACGGAGGAGCGGTTCGTCACCGGCGTCGAGATGCCGATCCCGGTGGGCTGGGTCGCCGACGACGTGGTGGCGGCGGCGCGCGCCTTCGCCAAGGCGGGGGCGGTCTTTCTCGCGCTGCCCGAAGGCTCGCGAGCCGAAGCGCGCATGCCGCCGATGGTGCTCGCGCGGCTCTGCGGCGGCGTGCAGGGCATCGAGCCCGTGGTGCACGCCTCCTGCCGCGGACGGCGGCTGGTGCGGATCCAGTCCGATCTGCTCGGCGCCTGCGCCATGGGCGTCTCGAACCTTCTGGTCGTGACCGGCGAACCGCTCGAGGCGGGGGCGGACGCGCGCGACGACCTCGAGGTGGACTCCATCGGCGCCGTGAATCTCGTCGCGGCCCTCAACCGCGGGGAGGCGCTGGGCGGCAGCCCGATCGGCGAGCCGACGCGGTTCCACGTAGGCGTGCGGCTCGACGCCACCGCGCACGATCGCAAGCGCGAGGTGTCGCGGTTCGCCTGGAAGGTGGACGCGGGTGCGGAGTACGCCGTGACCGCGCCGGTCTTCGACGCCAAGGCGCTCGCTTCGCTCCTGGCCGACCTGCCCACCCGGGCGCTCCCGGTGATCGCCACGATCTGGCCGTTGCGGTCGTCGCGGGAGGCGGAGTTCTTCGAGCAGGAGATGGCGGACATCCCTGTGCCGGTGCCGCTGGTGGAGCGGATGAAAAAGGCCGAGGCATCGGGTGCCGCGGCGCAGGAGGGGATCGCCATCGCGCGCGAGTTGGCGGCGGAGTTGCGTCCGATGGTGCAGGGGTTGCAGGTGGTCGCGCCCGGCGGCGATCCGGCGGCGGCGCTGGCGGTCCTGGAGGGACTCTAGGAGTCTGCGCCGCGGGTCGAAAGCACCGCCAGCGATGGCCATCTTCGGTGTCGGGAGCCTGGCGTCTCGCGAGCGAAATTGGCATTCCCGCGGTGCGGAAGTCTCCCGTGACGCAGACTCCTGGGCCTACACGAGGGAGCGGATGGCCGCGAGGCGCTCCGGGGCGTCGTCGGGGCGCAGGTTGCTCAGATAGACGCGGTCGACGCCGAGATCGCGCAGCGCGCGGACGGTGCGCGCGCAGATCGCGTCCGCCGAGAGGTTTCGTTCGGTGAAGTCGCGCGTCAGCTCCTCGGCGGGCACTCGCATGAAATTGGAGAGGGTCTTCAGGGTGGCGGGGTTGGCGCTGCGGTAGTAGAAGACGCCGAACAGCGCGGGCAAGGCGAGCCCGCCCGCGCGCGCTTCCTTCACGAACCGCTCCACCGGGCGCAATTCGTGGTGTGAGACGATCTGGGTCAGGTAGAAATCGGCGGCGGCTCCGGGCGCCACGAGGTAGCCCGCCTGCGCGCGGGGATCGCGGTAGGGGTTGGCCCATCCGCCGAGGGCGAGGTCGGGATGGCGCCCGCGGATAAGGCGGCGCAGTTCCGCCGCGTGCGCGACGCAGCGGGGGGGGCCGACGCTCACGTCGCCGCCGAGCACCGTGAGGGCGGTGTGGCCCTGCTCCACCGCGCGATCGGCGTACCAGAGGCAGTACTCCAGGGTGTGCTTGGTCGTGAGGAATGGGCAGATCCGGTCCCGCGGCGTCTCCGCATCGAGGTTGGAGACGAGGTGGTGAAGATTCTCCTCCTCCCGCGCGCCGACGGCATTGTCGGTGAGGAAGAGCACCGTGTCGTCGGCGGCCAGCCGCGTGAAGGCGCGGTGCATCGCCATCCAGGAGTCCATGCTCATCCCCTGCTCGAGGTCGGAGCGCGGGGGCCTCAGCTCGACGCTGAGGAGGGGGGCGGGGGCGCGGAGGTGGTCGAGAAGTCGCATGCGCGGGGCGAGCCCGGTCCTATTGTCGGCCCGGAGCGGCCATGGGAACAGCCTCGTCCGCGTCCCAGACGGCGGAGGCACCCACGGCGATGGGGCCGCCTTCCAGGACCTCGGCGTAGGCGCCGCCTCCCCAGCCGCTGCGCATCGCTTCCCGCAACCCGACGCACGCTTCGTCCATCCGCTCGCAGGGGCGGGTCTCCCCGCCGATCCGCAGCCGGCAGGCGCCGATGCAAAGGATGCGGCCGCGGGATTCCAGCAGGTCGAGCCCCGAGACGAGCAGATTGGCGCGGCGGGCGGCGGGGTCGAGGGAGGCTCCCACCACGCCCATGAGCTCCTCCCAGCGCTCGCGGGAGACGATCGTCACCTGCCGCTTTCCGCCCTGGTCGGTGTTCCCCTCGAGGCCGCGGCCCGGGACCAGCGTCGCCGCGGCGCGGGCGTCCATGGGACCGCGGCGCCCGCGCTTGAGCCAGATCCCTTCCAGCCGTCCCATCTCAGGCGTGGCCGCCCTTGTCCTTCTTGCGCGGCGGCTCGTCCGGCTTGGCCTCGCGCGCTTCGCCCGCCTCCGCCTGCTTCTTGGCCGCCTCCGCCACCACCTTGCCGAAGTAGTCGGGCATCTGGACGCCGCCGATGTCGCGCATCATGTGCAGCATGGGCGGGAGGGACTGGGCGAGACTGCCCAGGAACCCGGAGGTGGCGCTCTTGCCGTTCGCGGCGGCGCCGGGGTCCCAGACCACGATCTTGTCGATCTTGATGTTGCTGATCGCCTGGGCCGCGGTCTCGGCCAGGTGGTCCAGGTGCTCGAGCATCATCATCTGGAACGCCGCCTGGGGGTCGCCGCACGCCTTGACGATTTCCGCGAAGCCCTGGCCCTTCTTGGCCAGGATCTCGTACTGGCCGCGCGCCTCCGCCTCGAGCCGCGCGAAGATCGCCTTCGCCTCGCCCTCGGCCTCGATGCGCCTCTTCTCCGCCTCCGCCTCGGCATCGACGGTCACCTTGGACTTGAGCGCGCGGGCGGGCGCGACCAGTTCGGCCATCTTCTCCGCCTCGACCTTGGCCGCCTCCGACTTGGCGGCGATCGCCTCCGCTTCGTACTGCGCGCGCAAGACGTCCGCTTCCGCCACGCGCTTGCGCGTCTCGCCGCGCTGGAAGGCCTCGGCCCGTTCCACCTGGAGGTCGGCGTTGGTGCGGGCGATGACCGCCTGCGCCTCGTTTTCGCCCGTCACCGCAAGCGACTCCGCCTCCGCGATCTTGATGCGCCGTTCGCGGTCGGCGTCCTTGATCTGCGCGTCCCGCTCGTAGGCCGCAGTCTGCTCGCCGACCTTGGTCTGCTTGTCGAGGACCGCGACATTAACCAGCCGCTCCCGGTCGGCCTCCTTCGTGCCGATGTCGCGCTCCTTTTGCGCGACGGAGACCTGGATGTCCTTCTCCCGGTTGGCGATGGCCACGCCCACGGCGCCCTTCTTGACCTGATCGGCGACGTCGACCTCCGCCTGCTGGATCGCCGTAGCGGCGGCCTTCCGGCCGATCGCCTCGATGTAGCCGGACTCGTCCGTGATGTCGGTGATGTTGACGTTGATCAGCACGAGGCCGATCTTGCGCAGCTCGCCCTCGAGGGATTTCTGGATCGCCTCCAGGAAGGCGTCGCGGTCGCGGTTGATGTCCTCGATCCGCATGGAGGCGATCACCTGGCGCAGCTGTCCGAAGATGATGTCGCGCGCCTGTCCCATGATGTCCTCGGAGCGGAGCCCGAGGAGGCGGATGGCCGCGTTGGTCATCACGGCGGGCTCGGTCCCGATCGCCACGGTGAACACCGAGGGCACGTTGACGCGGATGTTCTCGATGGAGAGCGCGCCCTTGAGGGGGATCTCGATCTGGAGCGGCTCGAGGTCGAGGTATTCGTGGTCCTGGATGAGCGGCCAGATGAAGGTGCCGCCGCCGTGGAGGCAGCGAGCCGCGCCGCCGGAGGCGACCTTGCCGTAGACGACCAGGATCCTGTTGGAGGGGCACCGGCGGTAGCGCTTGACCAGGAGCAGCAGGAAGCTGAAGCCCACGACCACCAGGAAGACGGTGAGGAGGACCGAGGGGTCCCCCAGATCCAAAGCGAGCATGGATGCGTGTCGCATGGCGATCCTTTCCATCAGAGCGCGGCCACTTTGAGCGTGTCTTCGCCCACCAACTCGTTCACCTTCACCCGGGCGCCGGTCGCGATCGCGCCGCCGTCGGTGATGGCGCTGATCTCCATCGTGCGGCCCTGGATCTCCACGGTGACCTTGCCGGCGCCGCTCCTCTCCCCGGGGATGCGGAGGTAGACCGACGCCGTCTTCCCCACCGCGTTCTCGAGATTCACCGTCCCCGAGGCGGTGAGCTTGGAGAGCCCGCGCATCATCCACCCCACCAGCAGGACGCCGAGGAGGCCGGCCCCGGCCGCCACGGCCAGGCGGACGTGCCGCGATCCCGACTGGCCGAGCATGACGAGGCCGGTGAGGCCGAAGATCCCGCTGAAGGAGGAGAGCGCCTTGAACGAGAGGAATCCGAAGAAGGTGTTGCCGTGCCCGTCCACGCCCGTCCCCTCATGGCCGGTATCCACGTCCGCGTCCCCATAGAGGCCGAAGACCTGGAGCACGACCTGGAGGAGCAGGAGCGTGGCGCCCACCACCGCCAGGATCACGTAGACATTTCGTTCCATGGTTCGCCTCCCGGGGACGGGGTCTTGCCCCGCCCCCCTCCCCGGCCTCCCCAATTCTTGCGATCGCGACGCCGCCCGCAAGGGTCGCCCTCCCTACCCTGCCTCCCCCTGCCCCATTCGGGGGGCGCCCAGGGCTAAGATTCTGGAAATACGATTCATGAAATCGTATAAGGCGATGTTGACCGGGTCGCCGTGGACCGGGATCGAAGGGAGGAAGCGAGATGGGCCGATGGATCCTGGTCTTGGGCACGCTCTGCGCCGCCGCGGCGACCGGCCGTGCCGCGGACGAATCGGTGGAGGAGCGCGTCCGCCGGCTGGAAGAGAAAAACCGCGAGATTCTCGAGCGGCTCCAGCGCAGCGAAGCGCGCAACAGCGCGCTGGAGGAGGACGCGCGCCGGTTCGAGGAGGAGCGTCGGGCGATGCTCGCGACGGAGGTGGAGGGGTATCTCAAGGCCACCGAGGGGGCGGTGACCGACGAGCAGAGCTTTTGGAAAAGACTGACGCGCTCGGGCAACGCGCTCCAGATCTACGGCTTCGTGCGGTTGGACGCCTACTACAACTCGGCGCGCGCGGACCATGCGATCATCCCGACCATCGTCCTGCCCGAGGACGGGACGGTCGCGAAACGCAACGACGACCAGTTCGCCTACGATGCCCGACTCACGCGCGTCGGCTTCAACTTCGACTTCGGGGAGATCGGCCCCGCGCGCGTCACCGCCAAGATCGAGACCGATTTCGCCAACTTCCCCTCGGGCAGCTCCGAATCGCGCGAGACGCCGCGCATCCGCCTCGCCTACATCAATCTGGAGCGGGGGCGGTGGACATTCCGTTTCGGGCAGGACTGGGACGTGATCGCGCCGCTCTTCCCCGCCGCCAACAGCGAGACCCTCATGTGGAACGCGGGCAATCTGGGGGACCGCCGTCCCATGGCCCAGGCGATCTACAAGACGAAGCGGGAGGACGGCACGGAATGGACGATCCGCATCGCTCTCGGGATGAGCGGAGCCGTGGACAACCGTGACCTGGATCCGGTGGTGGCGGGGGTCTCCAACGAGAGGGATGGGTTCGATTCCGGGCACCCGCACCTGCAAGCGCGCGCGGGGGTGAGCGGCGCCTCCTGGGTGGAGGCGGCGCGCTGGGAGGCCGGCCTTTGGGGCTACGTGGCCGGGCTGGAGACCGACACGCTCTTTGCGGGGAACGACGAGTTCACGCCGTTCGTGGTCGGACTCGACTTTTCCGTGCCGCTCTGTCGACGCTTCACCCTGCGGGGGGAGGTATGGATCGGCCAGGCGCTGGGCGACGTGCGCGGCAACGTGGGCCAGACGATCAACACCGCGACCGGGGAGGAGATTTCCGGCTGGGGCGGCTGGATGGAACTGGTGTTTCTCGCCGACGCGCAGTGGCGCTTCCACCTCGGGGGCACCCTGGATGACCCCGACGACGGCGACGTGGCGTCCGGCGGCCGCAACCGGAATTGGACAATCTATGTCGGGACGGTCCGTGATTTCACGAAGGGCCTCCGTGCCGGCGCCGACGTCGTCTTTTGGGAGACCAGCACCGCGGGAACCGGAATCGGCAACATGATCCGCATCAACTTCTGGATCCAGATCGACTTCTGAGGGGGGGGGGGAACACCCGGTCCCGCGCCGTTGACACTCACGCCCCCCCGCCGGTACGCTCGGCCGGAGAGGACGGGATGGCGGACGAGAAGCGGCCTGGCTTTCGGGAGCAGATCGAAGCGGAGCGCGCCGCGCTCGGTCTTTCCGTTGCCCCTGGCTCGTTCGAGCTGAAGGATGGGCCGGGCGGGGAGCCCTTCGTCAGCGCGGTGGAAGAGGACTTGGTGGCGCTTTCGCTTTCCGGCGGCGGGATCCGCAGCGCCACCTTCAACCTAGGCCTCTTGCAAGGACTCGCCGCCTCGGGTTCCGCGCGGGACAAGAATCTCCTCGGCCAACTCCACTACCTCTCGACCGTCTCCGGCGGCGGCTACATCGGCGGCTGGTGGAGCGCTTGGCGCCGGCGCAATCCCGGCACGCCCGGCTGCGGCCTCCCGCGGGAGGGAGAGGACAAGGGCGAGATCCGCCATCTCCGCGAGTTCAGCCGGTTCCTCGCGCCGCGCTGGGGGATCACCGCCGCCGAGACCGGCACTTTCCTCGTCGCCCTCGTGAGTGGTCTCCTCCCCTCCCTCGTCGCGACCCTCGCGGTCTTCCTCCTCCTCGTCGCTGGATGGCATCTATTTTCCGATCTGCTCGCGACCTCTTCCGCGTGGCTCGCCGCGCTCGCCATCTTCCTTCCGGGCATGGCGGGCCAGATCGGCTTCGAGCAGGAGTGGCGGCGCCGGCGCAAGGCGCACCCGTCCGACCACCACGAGCGCACATTCCTGGTCTGCGCGACGGTGGCCTCCCTCACCGCTGCGCTCGCTTGGATCGCGCTGCGCGCGGAGGCAACCGAGCCGAACTTCGGTCCCGCCCTCGCCTTCGCGTCGGCGCTGCTCCCCCTCGCCCTCGCGCGCTTCCTCGGCGCCCGCGGGATGGACCGCCACGACTGGCGCGCGCGCCGCGCGGCGATGGACCGGGTCGCGTCGCGCATGCTGCTCTACGGCCTCGCCTGGGCGATGCTCGTCTTCGCGTGGCGGCTCGGCGCCATGGTCCGGGACGTCTCGTCGCTCGGGACGCGGCTCTCCTTCGCCGGCGCCACCGCCGGCTCCGGCGGGCTCTTCGCCTGGGCCTGGAGCCAGATCGGCGCGCGGGCCAAGGCGCCCGCCTCGGGCCGCTGGCTCGAGGCGCTGCGTCCCCTCCTGCCCCAGGCGCTCGCCTACCTGCTTCTCCTCCTGTTGTTGGGGCTCGTGTCGGCGCTGGCGCAGTCCGCCCACGACGCAGGCCTCCTGCTGCGCGCGGCGGGTCTCGCGATCCTGGCCGGCCTCGTCGTCCTCTGGTTCTTCGATCCCGAAGAAGTCGGCCTCCACGCCGCCTACCGCGCCCGCATCTCCCGCGCCTACCTCGGCTCGGCGCCGGTGGCCGGCGCCCCCAACCGCTACGTGGACGAACTCAAGGGCGACGACTTCCGCATCAGCGCGCTCCGCACCTCCCCCGCCCCCCTCCATCTCATCTGCTGCGCGGCCAACGACCTGGCCGGCGACCGCCTCTCCACCCTCGCCCGCGGCGCGCGGAGCGCCACGCTCTCCAGCCACGGGTTCGGGCTGGGCGACCGCTACCTCGCCTGGGACGACCCCGCGGCGCGCGTCCCGAGCCTCGGCTCGGCGCTCACGGCTTCGGCGGCGGCCTTCAATCCGGCCATGGGCTCGGTCTCGATGCGTCTCGGGCCGGTGGTGGGGCTCCTCCTCGCCGCCTTGAACCTGCGGCTCGGCCTCTGGGTGCGGCGCGACGCGCAATCGCCGCACCTGCGGCAGATGCCCGGCATCCTCTTCTACCGCGAACTCTTCGGGCTGACGCACGCGGCGCGCGGCGAGACCGAGGTGCACCTGAGCGACGGGGGCCACTTCGAGAACCTGGGGCTCTACGAACTGGTGCGCCGGCGCTGCCGCTACATCGTCGCCTCGGACTGCGGCCAGGACAAACGCGTCGAGTTCAACGACGTCGGAAACGCGTTGCGCCGCATCCGGCAGGACTTCGGCATCGAGATCGAGATCGACCTCGCGCCCCTGCGGCCCGGGCCGGACGGCGTGTCGCGCCAGGGGGTGGCGGTGGGGGAGATCCGCTACGGCCCGCACGACGTCGGCATCCTCGTGCTGATCAAGCCCGCGATCACGGGCGCCGAACCCAACGACGTACTGCAGTACCGGACGCGCAACCCGGCCTTCCCCCACGAATCGACCGGCGACCAGTTCTACGACGACGCGCAGTGGGAGTCCTACCGTCGTCTGGGCGAGCACACCGCCGCAACCGCGCTCCGCTCCGTGGCGGGCCGGAGCCTCGCCCCCGCCCCTCTCTTCGAGATCGTCCGCAGGGACTTCTACCCGACGCCGCCGGAAGTCGCCGCGAGCCAGCTCGATCTCTCCGAACGCTGCGCGCGGTTCGAGGACGAAGTGCGCGCGACCGCGCCGCCCTTCCTGGTGCGCGAGGTGTTCCCGGAGCTGGCGGCCGTCGCCCCGATGCCCGGCTCGGCCCGCGTGCCGCCCCCGCCCACCCCCGAGGACTGGCGCATCGCGATGCAACTCCTGTTGCGATGCCTCCAGGTCATGGAGGACGTCTGGTTCCACAGCCGCCTCGACACCCACTGGAGCCACCCGCTCAACCTGGGGTGGATGACCTACTTCCAACGTTGGGCGTTCGCCCCCTCCTTCCGCATGTGGTGGCCGGTGCTGCGGCCGATCGTGCAGCCCGGCATGCGCGCGTTCGCCGACGAGCGGTTCCGCCTCGCGGGGCTGCGCGAACGGGCCGAACTCGCGGAGGGCGTTCCCGAGGGGGGCGACGGGCTCGCGGCCGCGTTCTGGGCGAGGGAGGGGCTCACCGCCCCGCATCCCGACGAACGGCTCTTCCGCTATCTGGTGCCGTTGCAACACGAAACGTTCGGGCCGCACCCCATCGAGGCGGCGCGCGCCGCGCTCCAGTGCCATCGCCGGCTCGGCGAGGCGTTCTGGCCCAGCTCGCGCTTCTACGTTCCCCCCAGCCTTTGGGGGACCGGCATCGGGACGCGCTTCCTCAAGGGCATCCTCGACCGGCTCGCGCAGGAAGGCTACCGGTCGTTCCGGGTGCTCCTCGAACCCGATCCTCCCGGCAGCAGCGAAGGGGACCGGCGCGCGCGGTTGGATCTCATCGGGTTCTATCGCCACGCCGGGTTCCGCTCCGAGGGGAGCGCGGGCAAGGTGATGGTGCGGCGCGCTACAGCGCCCGCAACCGGGGGTACTTGAACCGCATGCCGTCCTGGAACCAGCGCGGATAGCGCGTCCATTGGGCGGCGAGGACGTCGATGTCCTCGCGGTCGGGATCGACCAGGAACGTGCCGTCGCCTCGCTCATCGACGGTGAGCGGCACCTTGACGAACTCCCCGCGGCGCGCGACCACTTTCCACGCTCGCACGTCGTCCGTCGTGTCTTCGGCGACGTAGCGTTCCGCCACCTCCACGCCGATCACCACCTCGAACAGATAGACCGAGAGCGCGGCGAGATCGTGGGCGAAGCCGACCTGCGGCTCCGGAAACACTGCGCTCCAGACCAGCTCGCCCTCATGCAACTGACGCTCCACCTCCTCGCGCCGCATGGAGCGGAACAGCCCCAGCTCCTCCGATTGCAGGCATTGCGGAAGCGTCTCGCGATCGGTGCCGGTGAGCTCGAGGCGCAGGTGATAGCGCCAAACGGTGCGGGGAAAGCTCTCCGGGTCGGCCTCGGGGATGGGGGGAAGGGGGGCGGGGTCGGGGACCAGGCGGGCGGGCGGAACGGCGGCCGCCGCCTCCTCGCGTTGCATGCGCGCGCCGAGCCAGGCGAGGTTGAGCGCATTGATGAGGAAGTGGGCCAGCATGGGAGGCACGACGGAGCCCGATGTGAGCCGCAGCCACCCGAAGCCGAGCCCCGCCGCGGCGGCGAAGACCGGGTAGAACCGGAGCGCGCGGATGGGCAGGATGTGCACGACGCCGAAGAGGATCGACGTGCCCCAGAGCCCGAGATGGGGCCAGAGCGCGCCGCGGAAGAGCAATTCCTCGCCGAAGCCGGAGATCAGCGCGAGGAGGAGCGCCTGCGGAATCGTGACGGCACCCACCAATTGCGCGAAGGCCGAGCCCGCGCGCCGCATGGCCGGGAAGAGTCGTTCGGCGAGATGGCAGGCGGCGACCACCGCCAGCCCGCACCCGCCGGCGAGGAGCAGCGCCCCTGCGCCGGTCGCCCGCTCCCCGAGGATGCGGTCCAGCCGCCCGAAGAGCCACGCATAGACGACGGCGAAAAAGGCCAGGAAAAGGTAGAAGACGACCGCCGCCTTGACAAGCCCGCGCAGCACGCGGGGTAGCGTAGCACCGGGCCTTCGGCGGGGGTCCTTTCGAGGGGTGACCGGGGGGGGGCACCGCGAGGGGTCCCCGCGGGGGGCGCCCTTGTGGCGTCCCCAGCACCCCTGGGCGCGCCGAGCCCCGGGGCGCATCATGCAACGGAAGAGGAGACCCCGATGACCGCCATTTCCCAGACCCAGATCAAAGACCTCGCGCTCAGCGCCGCTTCCGAGCTGGTGGTGGACAAGCTCCCCACCAACGACCTCCAGAGGATCCTGCCCTTCACTCCGATCGACGGGTACGAGCTCAAGCTTGCCGGGGTCGACGCCTCGGCGACCCTGGCCTCGCACGCCGGGATCGAAACCGAAGGGGGCACGCTCCAGGCGTCCATCCCCGCACTGGCGAACCGCACCCACGTGTTGAGCCGCATCTCCGCCGTGCTGGAGGCCTATACGATCACGCAGGACAAGTACAACACGGTGTCCGACATTCTCGAGACGCTGCTCGAGCTGAAGGCCCGCGCCGTGCGGGATGTCTTCTGCGGGAAGTTCTATCGCGGGGACTCCGCCGTGACCGGGGAATTCGACGGGCTCAACAAGCTGGCCACGAGCTACTCGCAGGAGTTCGGCGCCAACAACGATGCGGGAGACGGGGGCACCGTCCAGAAGAAGGAGCTGCCGAGGCTCCGCGCCATGGTCCAGGTGAACCGGACGGGCGCGGAGGTGCTCTTCGTCATGCACGCCAGCGCCTTCCAGCATCTGCTCGCCGTGAACTACGCGGATCTGGAGTTCGTGAACCATCCCATCCTGGGCATGGTTCCGGCGCTCGTGGGCACGCCGATCGCCTTCGACAACTACATCTCCACCACGGAGACCAAGGGTTCGGGCACCAATCTCACCTCCATCTATTGCATCGCCCTGGGGCGAGGGGTGGGCGTCTCGGGGATCGTCCCGCGGGGAGGGGTGGGCGGCGAGATCCGCGTGCGGGGGCCCATCACCAACGCGAGCACCGGCCTCATGACCTACCAGGTCTCGTGGGACGTCGGGATCGCGGCCTGGAACAAGGCGGGGTTCGCCCGCATGAACGGCGTGGCCTGGCAGAACGTGACCTAGCCATGCTGGAAGTGTGCGATTCGCTCCTGCGCACCGGCGCCGGAGAACTGGAGCAGCGGGCCCACCGCGCGCTCGGCCCGGGAGCCGACGACCCCGCCGCTGCGTTCCAAGCGTCGCCGCTGGCCGCCACGAATCCGCCGGCCGCAGCCCTGCAGGGGGGCTTCCCCTTGGCCGGCGCAGGGGAGGGTTTCCTCGCCCGGTTCGGAGGAGCGCAGGGCTTCTTGAACTACATGAACGCAGTCGCACAAGGAGGAGCCTTCGCCGTGCCGCTCGGCGCGATCGGGCAAGCGCCCGGGATCCTCGAGCCGGGCCAGTGGGAGCGGATCGTCGAGCAGGCGCGGCGGGAGGGGGCCGGGGGAGGTCCGGCGGGCTCCCGGCCCGGGATCGACGCGCCCGGAACCGGCGGCACGCGGTCCTGCGCGCCCCGCAATCCCGTGTTCACGCTCTCGGGCGAGGTGCGTGCCCGCATCGAGAGCTACTGCGAGCGACTGCGCGCAGCGGTGGCCCCGATCGGCACGGCCTCTTTCGACTCCGAAACGTGGAACCAGTTCTGGACGATCTCGTTGCGGAGCGCCGAGGGCGTTCGCCTTGCCCGGCAGCTTCTCTGGCTGCTCAAGGGGTTGGTGAAGCACCGGACCGGGACTCCGGGGACGCGGGTGCGCACCAACGGCCGGATCGTGGACCTCCGCGACGCGAGCGTCGCGCCCGAGTCCTTCGCGGACATCGTCGAGGAGGTGCCCCTCCTCGGCCAGTACATCTACGATCGATACACCGCGCCGGCACAGTTCGCAATCGGGTCGCCTTTCACGTCCGACGAGACGTGGGATGCGCTCAGGCTGCTCGCGCGCCGACTTCGGCACAAGCAGCTCGATTGCAAGACCGCCGAGGGGCTGGATGGCGACGCCTACGCCGCGATCCGGTTCCTGGTGGAGGGAATCCGGTCGCGCAACCAGCGCGTCGACCTCGATGGCGTGCCGACCGATGTGGTCCATCTGGACCTGCTCGCGCGCGGCGCGGGCCGCGAGCAGGAGCCTGCCAAGGCGAACTCGGGCGTGCCGTTGGTCCGCGCCGACTTCTACACCACCGAGGACCTGCGCCTCGCACGAAGCCGGGAGGCTCCGCCGGCCCTGCGCTTCGCCCCCCGCCCCCCCGATGCCCATCCTGGCATGGACCCGATGAGCGTCGCCACGAAGGCGCAGCACGAGGAGGACCGGGCGGGCGGCGATTCGCTTCCCGGCGAGGCATGGCGCGGAGGGAGCGAAGCTACGCCGGAAATCCGGGCTGCGGGTCTTCGCTGGAGCGGCGGCCTCATGCCGCCCTTGCGGATGGCGGGGATGGAGTTCCAGGAGGAGGGAACGCGCGCGCTTGCCGGGCAGGCGGTCCAACTCGCCGGCACGGCAAGGATCGTCCGCGAACAGATCGCGCGGGAAGAGGCCTCGATCGCGCGTTCTGCGTACGAGGCGGCCCCGAGCTTCACGCTCTCCGTCGCCCTGCGTTATGAGGATCCTCAAGCAGCGCCGAAGGCCCGAGCAGCGCCTGCCGCGCAGAACCCTGCGCCGTCGAAGCCAAGCTGCTCCTGCAACGGCCCGCAATCCGGCCCTTCCGGGTGAGAAAGCACGATGCCCTTCCCCAGCGACGCCGGCCTGGTGATGTGCGGTCGGGAGATTCCGCTCCCCGGGACGCTCGGCGCCCGTTGCGACCTGGGGCGCCGGTTCCGCTTGGCGGTGCGGCACCGGGGGGAGCCGCAGGGGCCGATCGCGTCGCGGGCGAGAAAGGAGGGCTGGACGGTCCTCCAGGCGCCGCTGGGCGTGCGCGCGCGGGGCGCG
>Ga0187893_10002740_pt1 | contig 37843 bp, 31 predicted proteins | sample MA1701074metaG_FD_139574 | JGI IMG/M metagenome (GOLD analysis project Ga0187893, IMG submission 139574) | White microbial mat communities from a basaltic lava cave in the Kipuka Kanohina Cave System on the Island of Hawaii, USA - MA170107-4 metaG ... | reverse complement strand
TAACCGTTCCCGCAAAGCGGTAGTCCGTCCCAAACTTGTCGGCCGAAGCCGTGCCCGTGGACCAGTTGCCGGTGTAGGCCGCATCAGTATTGTCGAGAATCAGATCGCCTGCGGTCGAGAAGCTCCAACCGTCAGAGCGATACGTGTTCGTGCCGGCCAATGAAACGACGGAGAAGAAATAATTCGTGTCTGGGACCAGGCCGGAAAGCAGAACCGAGTGAACTGTGACGAGAGCCGTATGCTCCGCGCTGCCGTCCAGGCTTGGAGTCAGCCCGAACTCGACGCGAGAACTGGCCGGATTGGTCGAGGTCCAGGAAATGATTGCCTGTCGGGCGCCCACCACGGCGGCGACGTTAAACAACGTGGGCGGCTCCAGGACGTTCAGTACGGCGACGGTGCTAGTGACCACGCCCGAAATGTTGCTGACAACTACGGAATACGCTCCGTCATGAGCCATTTGAACATTGGTCAAAACAAGATTCGGGGAAGTTGCGCCGGGCAGGTTCGTGCCGTTGAAACGCCAACGGTAGTGAAACGGCTTGGAGCCGGTGCCCCACGCGGTGAACGTCACATTTGATCCGACGATAACCGTGCGGCTCTGCGGCTGCATGGTCAGGTTTGGCGGGCCTGGCACATCACCCAAAACATTCGTATCAATGGCGCTCCACATGTCCGATGTCTTGAGGTCCGCGCGCCAGAAGCTGATGCCCTTGTAGCCAGTGATGCTTGCAGGATTCGCGTTAGTGCGCAGACGATCGAAGAACTCGTCAATGTCTGCGCCGGTCGTGATGACGGTTGGTGATGGGCTCCAGCCCTGGGCGATGGGAGCGAGGGGTTTAATAGCATTAGTCCAGACGCCGGTCAGCGAATTCTGCCAGTTGCGGTATTCGGTATCCATTCGGGTAAGCATGGTGGAGACGGCGTTCGGGTCGTCGTCATAGATGCTTCGCCAGTAGGCCTGGGGCATGACTGTATCGCAGTAGTAGCCGAATTCCTTGTATGGAAAACTGCTGTGGAAGCTGATGATCGGAAACGGCGCGTGCGCAATAAACTTGTCTGGAAACAAAGCGCGGAGGCCCTGCCCGTACTGCGTGGCACGCGCGGGGCCATTGGTGCCCGCCTGATTCGCGCCGCTTTCCCATTCCGCTTCAGCATCGATCACCCAACCATCTGCGCCCAAAGCGAAGCAACGTGCAGCCATGTCGATCTCGCCGGGCACGTCGTCATCGTACGAACGAGTATAAGCAAAGATCAGGAGGCCAGCGGCATGCGCATAATAAACCAGATTGCTGTTGAATTGCGGCGAACTGCCGCCGCCGTTGAAGTTCGTCGAGCCAGTGCCGGCCTTCACGACGATGTATTGCATCCCCACGCTCTTGTAGTAAGCCATGAGCGTGGGGATGTTTACCACGGAAGGGACGCTGCCGCCGAGCCGGTTGGTGGCATCCCGGACGAAGTAGATCCAATCGCCCTTGCCGAGATTGGGGGGGTTGATCCCCCCATCGCGAATGGGTTGCGCGCTGGCCGCGAAGGCGGCCAGAAAACAACACAGGGCCAGGCGCAAAGCATGGCCCCCGCCTGCTTGACGGCTGAACATGATTCGTAGTCAAGATAGCCCAAGTTCGTCAGTTCAGTAAAGGAAAGTCCGGATCCGGAGGGACAATGTGAGAATAGCCCAGCGTTTCAACGCTGGATTGTGCTCACTCGCCGTTGAGAAGTTGTGCTTTCAATGCGGCCGGGAGCAACGACTTTGCCACCCAAGCCCGCGCCGCAGATGGATCCTGCTCCGCCCACGCATCGCGAACCTCCTCAAGCTTTGCGCGCAGCATCGCATTGTCTGCAATGGTGCTCGCCCATTCCATGGCCCGTTCCGGATGTGACTCTTCGATGGCCGTCGAGAACGAGGCAACCAGTTGATCCCGGGCCAGTCCCGCTGCCAGTCCGTTCAACCATGAAACCACGCCCGTGGGATCCATTCCTGCCCACACTTGGACCACCTCGGCGAGCACGTGCTCGCGGAGTCCGTCATCCAAGGCGCCGACTGCCCAGCGCGTCGCGTCCTCAGGATTCGTCTCTGCCCAACGACGCGCCGCTTCCGAGACCAACTCGCCGCGCAACTCGTCCTCCGGCAATCGCGCCATTTCCACCGCTGCGTCCGCCGGACTCAGCGCCGACCAGGCATCAGCCGCCGCGTGAACCGCCAGCGCCCGAGTCACGTCGCCCTCCGGCAGCCGACGCAACCAGTTCACGGCGGCTGCCGCATCGGTCTGCGACCACTGATAGACCGTTTCGTGGAAGCTCTCTTGAAATCGATCCGGCGAAGCGATCGCCTGGGAGAGCTGCACCGCCAGCTCGGGCTGCGTCGCCACCGTGACGCGTGCCATGCATTCGAAGGCGACGTCGCGCCCGCGCCCGGCCGTCAGTGTCATCGCCCAGGCCGTCGCCGCCCGCGGATCGGCAGACGCCCATTCCGTGGCGAGCTCGCGGATCCATTGCTGCCGCACCGTGCCGTCGGGTTCGGACGCCACAAACGCCGCCGCTGCCGGCGCATCCAGCGTCGCCCAGATGCGGACGAAAATCCGCTGCACGCGCTCGCGTTCAATCAGGTTGCTTACCTGTCTCGCCCAAGCCATCGAGGCCAGCGGATCCGCCTTCATCCACTGCGCCGCGATAACTTCAAACGCCGCTGCGCGTCCTGACGGCGAGTCCTGTTCCAACGCGACCAGCGCGGCCCGACGATGTTCGTCATTGGCGTGAATGGCGAACGGCTTACCTGCACCGGTCGCCGGCTCGGATTGAACAACCTCACCCGCCTGAGCCGGCTGATTTTCGGATTGCGGAACGCCGCGGCGCAGTTGCGGAAGCCAAGCCGCAGCGACAATCACGGCCGCTGCGCCGCTAAGGACGAGAGGTCCGCGCCAACGGCTCGACGGTCGCTGGAGGTTTGCCCCCGGTGATGTTTTCTGGCGCAGGCTATTCATAGATCACACTCAGCCGAGGCCGTTCCGACACGATCGGCGTCTCGCGTGATTTCACTCCCAGCCCGTCGGAAGGGCCGTAATCGAGAATGATAAAACCAAGATTGCTTTGCGGTTGATTGACCCATTGCTGGATGGGTGCAACCGCCGCGTTGGTCAGAACCAGCGTGGCGGTGCCATCGCGCTGGGCCTTCAGCGCGCCGAGGGGAACGAAGGAACGATCGTCCACGCCGATTGCGCCCGGCAAGGTCCACGGCACGCTGGAAGTAGCATTGGTCCAGGTGGCCTCCGTTTCGACCCAGGCCCGCTTCAAGGGATAGACTTCATAGCTCGAACGGGAGCGATCAATCATGGTGAAGGCGAGCGTGGCGCTCACCAGCGTCTTGCCCGGCGGAATCGCGGACAAATCCCACCGCGCCAGAATCGCATGATCCGGTTTGCCGTCGGCTTCCATTTCCGGATCGGTGCCGAAATTATCCGCCGGGAAGTCAGCCATGATGGTGGTGTCGCTCGCGCCAGAATAACCGTCATGGCCATCCTGGAGCACAACCGTGGTTTGAATCGGCCCGCGAATCCGAACGGTCATGGCTCGCGACGCAACGGTATCGCCGCGATCGTCGGTGGCGTAGGCGACGAAGGTATGGACGCCAGCCGGGGCATTGGTCCATACAAAGTGATTCTCGTAACTGCTTGCCACCGGACCAGAGAGCGATCCGATGACGCGATATCCAGCCCGCAAGATCAGATTGGTCACAACGCCATCCGGGTCATACGACCGCACCCGGATGCCAATGTCCAGCGGCCCCGTTCGAAGCGGGTAGGTTGCCGAGTCCGTGTCGAAATCCGAAAAGATGTCGATCGAGGGCAACGCGTTCGCAGGGTTGGAACTTTTGATCACCGTGAAGTAATCCCTCAAGTAGCGTAACGTCCGGAAGCCATCGAGGACCGCGCCCTCGTAGCGTACATCCATGCGATTGCCGTTGATATCGATCAGCAGCGACCCCAGTTCATTCCGCGAATGATACATCGCCGGATGATTGAGCTTGCCGCCGCTGGTCTTGCCTGATGCCCCGGCCACCACATACACCGTCCCGCGGTGCGCCTGGCTGCCGGCCGTGGACTTCATGAAAACGCCCGAGTCATCCTCCTGGCCGCTGCCGCCATTCAAAACCATTGGGCTGACGAGGGTGAATGACTTGCCGTAGTGCCCATCGAGAAACTTGGACCGCTCATAAGAGTGACTGTGGCCGCACAACACCAAATCCACTCCATACTCCTCCAGCAACGGCAGGAAGTTCTCGCGCATCTGGATCAGCTCGCGCTCGGTATCGGAATTGTGGGAACCCTTGCTGTAAGGCGGATGATGCCAGTAGGCGATCAGCCACTCGTTGGTCACCGCCGCCAAATCGTTCTGCAGCCACGCCATCATGGCCCCGTTCGTCGAACGGTCGATGTCCGAGGAGTTCAGGCAGACGAAGTGAACGTTTCCGTAGTCGAACGAATAATAAGCCTCGGTGCCGGACGGCACGCCTCCCGCTTCACCGTTCTTCGGCAGCGTGAACATCGCGTAGTACGGACCGGTTTGCGCCACCGATCCTGACCCTTTGTCATCGTGATTTCCAAACGTCGGCCACACCACCGTCCGGCGCAACAACTGGGGATACATGTTGAACACCGCCTTCTGATAATTCGCGTCGGTGCCGGAAGGATATGCGTTATCCCCCAGCATCAGCCACACGTCGAGCGGGTGATTGATCGCGTCATCGGATTTGACGCCGTTGAAATAGGTGTAGTACTTGTCCCGCACCAACGCCTGATTCGCATTCCCCGTCCCCGCATCGCCAATGGCCCAAATGCGAATCGGCTTCGGCGCCGAAGGTGCCGTGTAGAAGACGTAGTCGTTGCCCGTCGCCAGCACATCGCTCGAAGTGCCAACCGAATAGTAATACGCCGTGCCCGCGCTCAGTCCCGTCAATCGGACTTCATGTTCCTTGGTGGGCGCCGAGTTGGTGGCCGCGAGGTTGAGATCAAACAACGACGTGCCGTAACGCACCACGCTGTTTGTCGCCACGCTCGTGCGCCAGCGAATCGTCATCTCCGAAGTCGTCCCCATCTGGAGATACGGCCCTCTTGTGACTGTCTGGGCGTGAGCCTCTTGCAGCCACAGCTGTGACCCTTGAAAAGCGAAGCAACACACGAAACTGAAACGCAGGTGACAACGGACCCTGGGCGCCAGGAAACAAATCATGACAGTCACTATACAAGGTCTTGCAGAGCAGCAAAGTGCAATCCTCGGGCGAATAGGAGCGAAGAGACGGAAGGCTTGTAGCAGCGGGCGGTTTGATCAAGGTTCTAAAACCAAATGCAACTGTGTCCTTTCCATTGAACAACGAGACATCATGAATGGAACATCCTATCGAATGAACCATGGCCGTGCTGCTTGCCGGTTTCACCCAGTCACTCCCATTTCGCTGCCGGCAGCCAGTTCCGAACGGGCAGGAACATACGGTGCTTGCCGCAACGAGCGGTGGCAGCCTCACCTTCATTGCCGCCTTGGGCTGATTGAACACTCAACTCAAACGTCTTGCGCGCCTGAAAGGAGCCGCGGCTAAGGATAAGCCAGGCGGAAGAACCTGGCGGCGCCGGCAGGGGGCACTTGCAGCACGCTCTCCAATCCCTAGGTCGTAATGCCCGTCGTAACCGCCGTGTTAATGGCATCGACGGAGTCTCCCGACAGAAGACGGAAACCTTGCGAGGTGGCGGTGGCCGGCCACGAGATGCGCGCGGTCCCCGACGCGCCCGGCGCGATGCGCAACCGCAGGTCGGAGGAAAGTTGCACGAAGACGGTGACCGGGGTGCTGCGCCCAGGCTGTCAACCAGAGCGGCGTTGAACTGGTCGTCGCCCGCGAAGTTGCTGGCGTTCACATACAAGCGTTGCGGCTTCCTGCGTGATTTGGCCCGGGCTGACCGCATTCATGCCCGTCGGATCGAAGCTCGAAAACAGGATCGAGTCTCCGTCCGGGTCGCTGGCGTTCTGCGCGAGTTGTGACAATGGCAGCCTCAGCGGCGTGCCGGAGAAACCGGTGAGCGTGATGTTGGTGGCCACGATGGGCTGGTTGTCGCCGACCACGATCAAGTCGGCCGGCTCGCTGATCTGTGATCCTGAGTCGTTGCTGACAACCACCTTGAAGGTCACGGGCTGGTCGAAGTCAGTGACGGGGTTGTAGGTCAACGTCCGGTTGGTCGCGTCGAGAATCTCCACATCATCACCAATCCATTGGTAGCGAAGGGGCGGGCGTCCAAGGGCAATGACATCGAAGGTGACCCGGCCGCCGACACGGACGGTATGAGTTTGGGGCTGGCGGGCGATGGATAGTCCGGCCGGCAGAGCGGGTCCGATTCCGCGAATGGACATGACGCGGAGCGCGTTTCCGCCCGGGGAATTCGGCGCCGTCGTCGAGTTGTCCACGACGAAGTCGAGCGTGTTGACGCCGGCGACGAATCCATTCGTGAGAGTGAACGAGAAGGCGATTCGATGGGGCCCGGGAAAAGCAGGCGCGAGATTGGCGAGACCCGTGGGCTGCCCGTTCAGCAACACGGTAAGCGAGCCACCGGACAAGACGGAAGCCGTGAGCGTCGAGCCTTCCGGTTGGGTCGAATCCAGGAGAAACTTCGCGCGATAAGTGTAAACGCCGCGCGCGCCACCAAGAGCGGCGATGGTGAGATCCATTTCGACCCATCGTCGTTGGCGTTGTAATCGAGCGTGTTCGCCGGGATGATCATGTTCGGGCCGAGAAAAGCGCGTCCGCGCTCGCCCAAAGCGTGTAGTGCTCTGCGCACTTGACGGCGTTTACGTTGTAAACGAGAGTGCCGTCATGCCGACCGTCGTGCAATCGTGCCGAATCGAAGAAGACCACGCGGCGTTGCTGGCCCGCCAGGCCAAGCGCCGGCACCTGGAAGTGTCCACCCTGAGCAGCCTTTACCTGAAGGAAAAGGCGTTGGAAGAGGAGTTCCCGGGCATCGGTTTTCGCGACGGTGCCGGTGGTCGTGAAGCCTACGTTCTCGGTCATCGCGTGGCCGTGTGGGAAGTCGCGGATGTGCTGCGCGAGGTGAAGACCATCGCCAAGACGGCTGAACATTTCCGCTGGCCGCCGGCGCTGGTGCGGTGCGCGGTGGCCTTCGCCAAGGCGTTTGCCACCGACATCGAGCAACAGCGCAAGGCTGAGGCCGGAGCGTGAAGCCCCGCCTGCTGGCCGACGAGAACACGTCTCATCGCATGGTTTCAGCGTGTCGCCAGCTGGAGGACATGTTTCCCATCATCCACATCTCGGATTTGGAAAATGGTGCCTCCCTGTCAGTCAAAGATCCGGCGCTGTTGATGACATTGCGCGACCGAGGCATGATTCTGGTGGGTTTCGACCGCGCGAGCATCCCACTGCATGCCGGCACGCTTACGCGTGAAGGCGTTGGCCATGCTGGCGTGATTCTCTTTCGTCGGTCAGTCAGCACCACGGCCTATGGCAAACAGGCGCATCTGCTGGTGAACCTGTGGAACGAAGGCAAGAATTGGGATTGGGACGACCGCATTGAGTATCTGCCCCGCCAGTAAGAGTTCACGGCCCGTTGTCAGTTGTTCGGGTTCGCGGTGAGATTCAGCGGGAGGGAAATGCGGACCGTGCCGGGCTTGCCGGCCGGTGAATTGACAATGGCCAGCCGGCCCTGATGCACTTCCACGATCTTGCGCGTGACGCACAGGCCCAAGCCGAGGCCGACGGTGCGGGTGGTGAAGAAAGGCGCAGGGACTTTTTGCGCCGCTTCGGGCGTGAAGCCGGCGCCGTTGTCCGTGATGTCGATGTGGACCCAGCCCTGGCCTTGGGCATCACTCTCGGTTTCAGCCAGGATGCCGACCTTGGCATCAGCCGAGTTGGCCTGGATGGCGTTGAGCATCACTTCGGTGAGCGCGTGTTTAAGCGCGGCGCGGTCGCCTACGAGGATGATCGGGTGCTTGCCGTTGTCGAAGTTCAACTTGGCCGATTTGGACGGCTGGTATTTGCAAGCCTCCTTGTAGGCCTCGTCGATCAATTGGTTCAGGGCAACGGCCTCCTTCGACACAACCGCATCGCGGGCCAGGTAGCGCATCTGGCTGATGAGCCGGGAGACGCGTTTGACGCTGTCGGACATGGCCACGTCGAGCGAGGCGCGGAACTCCGGGTCCTTGAATTTTTCGCTGAGCAATTGCTGATGTGTGGAAAGCGGCACCAGGGCGTTTCCCACCTCATGAGCCAGGCGATCGGCCATGACTTTGATCAGGCGCAGGTTGGCGGCTTCGATTTCCAGTTTGCGGAACGACTCGGCCTGGGTGTGGTCCTCGACCACGAGCAACGCGGCGTGCGGCACCGTGGAATTGGCGCGAATGAACGGGACGATGGTGACGTGGTAAAGTTTCTGCGGTGTCTCGGTTGGCTGATGTTTGAAAGTGCCCATTGCCGCTCCGGTCTTGAGCACCTGATAAACCTTTCCGCCAAGAGTTTGCGGCAGATCGTTGAACTCCAAGTCGGCGCTCCGGCTGCCGGCCCGGCTGAACAGGGAACGGGCCGCCTTGTTCGCGTGGAGAATGGCGAGGTCGCGGCTGACGACGACGCACGCGCTGCTCAACTCCCGCAGGATTTCTCCCATCATCTCGTTGTTTCCGGCAAGCTGGTCGTGGAGCCAGATGTTTTTTACAGCCAGGCCGAGTTCTTCGAGCAGATGGAAGATGAGTTCCAGTTCGCCATTGGCAATGGGTTCGCCGGTCACGCGCCCGTCGAAGGCGGCAACACCCACGAGGGTTTCGCGGTCGAGTATGGGAATGGCGACCTGCGCGCCGAGCAGTTCGAATTCCTTTTGCATCTCCACGTCGGCCAGCGCTTCGGGGCTCTCGCGGCGGACGATGCGGCCTTCGCGGAACAATCGGCCGCCAATGCCGCTCTCGAAGGACAGTTCAAAGTGCTCCAGCAAACCGGCGGACAATCCAATGGCGCAGGCCGAGCGCATCGAACGGCTGTCGGGAATGGCCGGAGTGCCGGCGAACATCGACATGGGCTGCCGGAGGAAAACCGCCGCGCGGTTCACGCCGAGAATCTCGCGGAGGAGCAGGAGAAATTGCTTGAGCAACGCCTCGGCGCACAAGGAATGGGTGAGGATGCCTGAAAAGTCGCGCAGCACTCCCAGCGCCTCGGCAGCGGAATGAGCGGAACGAATGAACTTGGTAGTGTCCTCAGAGCCGCGGATGATAGGGAGCCGGGTTTCGGCGCGCAGCGGAGCGGGAGCGGTCCAGAGGCGTTCAACGAGTACGTCGAGCATCCGCGCACGAACCGGTTTGACCAGCACGTGAGCCACCCCTTGCAAGTAAGCCTCCTCCTCCCATTGCCAATCCTTGGTGGCGGTGTAAGCGATGATGGGGCAGTGCGGGAGGCGGCGCCGGAGTTTTTCCAGCACCCAGATGCCTTGCACGTTGGCCAGTTCGACGTCCAGGACGCACGCGTCTGCCATTCCGCGGGTCAGCAACGGTTCGGCTTCGTCCAGGCTGATGCGGTGGATGAGGCGGTACTTTTCCGGGTTCAGGGCCGCGCGAACGGCTTCGGCGAAATCCGGATGTGGAGCCAGGACTAACAGCGTTTTCATTACTGCACCCCCCCGGATAGGCGCCGGGACAGGGACACACTTCGCGCCTGGGCAGACGGCCAAGGCACGCCATCAGTAGGGCGGTTTTTTTGTGAACACGCAATAAGATTGCTCCCCGAAACGGTTTCAGTTTCTCCCATTTTCATTATTGCGTGGATGCAGTTCGTCCTGCTGGAGTTGAGTTGTTCTGAGTGTTTACAGGTAAACCGAGCGGTCGTTGGCCTCAAGTGAGCGAACTACTTTCCACGCGATGGGCGCTTTACGAAGCGAAGGACGGGGATTCCCCGGTTCACCCCTTGTCGGCGCTTGAACATACCTTGCCCGCGGGTGTGCCTGGCCATGGCAAAGTCGCCGGCGATAAACCCGGCTTGTGCGGTTCTTCGCCCAGGTCAGGTATGAGGCTTCCCGAAATTCGCGCGGTTCGGTCTGGAGTTCGCATGGTAATGTTCCACGGGTTCCATGCCTTGACGCTGCGGGTTCGGAGGAGTTTCCTCTTCGCTGAACATGAGTGTGCGTGAAGATTCGCAAAAGGAATCGACCGTGCGGAGCCTGGCCGGTTATTTCCTGGGTCTCGCGGTTTCGATGAGTGTCTCCTGCCGAAGTCCAGAACCGTCCGGCTCCGCGGGGACGCGCACCGAGCCGCAGATTTTCGCGGTCAAGGGCGTCGTGCGCGAAGTCAGACCCGACGGACGCACGGTGGTCGTGAAGCACGGTGAGATCACCAATTATATGGCGGCGATGACGATGCCGTTTCAGACGAGGGACACAAACGAACTGACCGGTTTGAAAGCGGGCGACGAAATCAGCTTCCGCCTCTCCGTGACGGCGGATGAAAGCTGGATCGACCGTGTTACGCGCACGGGACGCCTGACGCCAATAGAGACGGCGGCTCCGCCGGTTTCAACGAACGCGCCGAAGGAATTTCACCTCACCAACATTCCGGATTTCGCGCTGACCAACGAATTCGGCCAGCCGTTGAGCTTGCGCGGTTTCCGGGGCCGGGCGCTGGCGTTTACCTTCTTCTTCACGCGCTGTCCCATCCCCGAATATTGCCCGCGGCTGGCGAAGAACTTTCAAGGGGCCATCGAGCGGCTCAAGGCACGGCCGGACGGCCCGACCAATTTTCATTTCCTCTCCATCTCTTTCGACCCGGTGGACACCCCCGTGCTGCTTCGCTCCTATGCGCGGCAGTACAAATACGATTCGAACCACTGGAGCTTCGTCACAGGGAACAACGAACAGATTCTCGAACTGGCGCGGGGTTTTGGTGTTGGGATCACCAGGGAAGGCAGCGTTTACAACCACAACTTTTCCACCGTCATCTTCGACGCCAGCGGGCGGCTGCAAAACATGTGGCCCATCGGCGGGGACATGACCGATCAGATCGTGACGGAGATCAACAAGGCCGCGCGGGCGAAATGATTGGCGAGAAATCGTCCGCGTGATAGGAACTGCGCACCATCGGCCCGCTGGCAACGTGGATGAAGCCCATCTGGCGGGCGCGTTCGCCGTATTCCTCGAACCTGGCAGGTGGGATGAATTCGGCGACTGGGAGGTGTTTTAACGTCGGCTGAAGATATTGGCCAAGCGTGAGGAGGTCGCAGTTCGCCGCGCGCAAGTCGGTCAGCGCCGTTATCAATTCCTCCTCCGTTTCGCCCAAGCCGAGCATCATTCCGGATTTGGTGTAAATCGTGTCGCCCCGTTTCTCTTTCACCTTGCGCAGGACGCTCAATGAGCGGTCGTAAGTCGCGCGTGAGCGGACGGACGGCGTGAGGCGGCGGACAGTTTCGAGGTTATGATTGTAGATATGCGGGTCCGCCGAAAGCACGTTCTCAATGGCGTCATCCTTGTCGAGAAAGTCTGGCACGAGGATTTCGATAACGATGCCAGGATTGGCCGCACGCACCGCTTCGATGGTCTGCCGGAAATGTTCCGCGCCGCCGTCGTCCAGGTCATCGCGCGCCACCGCGGTGATGACGACATGCTTGAGGTTCATCCGGCGCGTGGCTTCGGCGACGCGTTGCGGTTCGTCAGCTTCGAGGGCAAACGGTTTGGCCGTGCTTACTGCGCAAAAGCCGCAGGCGCGGGTGCAACGGTCGCCCGCGATCATGAAGGTCGCCGTGCCTTTGCTCCAGCACTCCCAGTGATTCGGACATCTGGCGCTTTCACAAACCGTGTGCAGGCGCAGGCCGTCGAGCAGGTTGCGTGTCTGGCCGAAGGTGTCGGCTGTGGGCAGCTTCAAGCGCAGCCATTCGGGGATGCGCGGACGATGCTTTTGCGGTGCTTCGGTGGTGTTTATCATCGCTGTTTTCCGAAGCTCTGCTCCTTCCACCACTCCTCCAGTTCATCCGCGCCGAAGTCCGCGAGAACTTCGCCATCCACTTCGATGACGGGTGCAAGCGTCTGGCCGGAAAGAGAAGCCATCTCCTTGCGCGCGTCGGCGTCGGCGGTGACGTCGAGCTTCTCATACGCGAGGCCGCGCGCGTCGAGCCAATCCATGGCTTCGTGGCACCAGCCGCAGAAGGGCTTGATGAAGAGACGGATTTTTTCCGGTTGCTTGTTCAAACGACGTGACGCTAGCGCACGGGGATTCTTTGAACAACCGCTTTCGTGTTTTTGGAAGAAAAGGCGCGCCGCTTCGGCGAAAATTCATTTCGGCAGGAGCGAGTGGATTAAGATTACGATTAAGATTAGGAGCAGGAAGGCTGAAGGCCAGCGTGCTTCAGAACCGATACGAGAACCCGGCGTGAACGCGGAAGTCCGGCACGTTCTGGAGGCCGTTGTTGGCAATGCTCAACGGAAGGTCTGCGCCAGCGTTGGCGCTGAAGCGCTCCCCCCAGGTCACCGTCACCAGGGGGCCCATGTACCACGCTGTCATGCCGGTATAGTCGGATTTGCGCCCGAGCAACCTGGTACGGGCGAGTGTGTCGTACACGGCGAGCGCCTGCACGCTGAGCGTGAAACTATCCTTGAGAAGGGCATAGCCTCCAGGACCACCGGAGATCATCAGTTCATCGCCGTATTCGAACGTGTCTTCGCCTTCCGTGCGCAAATAGTACTGGACCTGGCTGTTGAAGAACAGCCGTTTCCAACGCGTGTTCAACGTCGCGCCAAATATCCCGTCGAACGATCCGGAGCCGGGAGAGATCTCGTGTTGATGAACGCCGCTGATGGAATGGCCAAGCGGATCATGCGGCGGCGGCACGAGCGTGTCATAAATGCGAGCCTGTTCCACTTCATCCTGGATTCGATCGGTGTCGGCCGTGGGGAACTTCACGCCGCCCAAAAGATTGAAGACGACGCCGTATTCCATCTCGTTTTTTTCCCAGGCTGTCCAGCGCGCGACCAGGGCAAGATCGCCGAAGGCAAGTAGATCGTCATCCTCGACCACCGACCGAGGGGGGCCAGAGGTGGAGTACCGCACTTCCCGACGTTTGAACGAGCGATAAACAACGGGGACATTCAAGCTCAGGCCGAAGCGCGAGGAGAAATTGTAGGTGGGAACGAGGTGAGTGATTGAGCTGTCCAGGTAGTCCGGATCATTCATGGATAACTCGGTTCCATCGAACTGAATCGTGCGGTAGGGAACGAACTGCTCCGACACGCTGAACAGCCAGCCGGCGGAAGATTGCCCCGAAGCACTCGTCGCATTGTAGATAGCGCACAGCTCGCAGGCGCGGACGGAGACAGTCAGGCCAACGAATCCAAGCAGCCAAAGCGGGAGAAGGAATCGCATGGCTGGGCGTTTCAGGGTGTCACGCGCAACCGGTAGAAGCGCTGGCGGCTGTTGGTCGTGGTGTCCGGGATGACGTAGTGGGTCGGGAATGGATACGCCTCGGCAACGTAAAGATTGGACCAACTGCCCGAGGCCGCGCCCGCTATGATGGAATTGGTGCCGGGACGATCCAGGTATTGCAGCGTGCAGGTACGGTTGAGGACGCCGGCAAAATGGATCACCACTTCATTGTCTTTGGGATAGGATTCGATCAGTTCGATCCGAGGTTGCTCGGCGCCTTGGAGCGCAAGGGCCGCCACAGCCATCAGCCAGACATACGCCAATACCCTGCCGAGCCGGCCAAGCAGCACGGGCCGCCGAACAATACTCAGGATGGTTGCGCGTCTGTTCATCCGTATGAGGAGCAACCCGTGTCGAAATCGCACGACGCGAACCGGCGATCCTGCGATCCTGACCAAGCGGGAGGCGCTGAAAAGAAACAACACGAGTCTGCTTTAGTCAATTTCTTACCTGTCCTCGGCGCCCACGGAAAATACGGGTAAGCCCGGCAATGATCTGAAGCAAGGCTACATGGCACGGATTTTGGCAGATCGGTCGTGGCGAAACCCCGTCCACGCCCTCTTTTTACTTGCGACACCGATGCCAACGCCTAGGCTTTCGCTGTCATGGCCCGAAGGCTCTTCCAATTGAGTGTCGCCGCCGCGCTCATCATCGCGGTGGGCGGGCATTGGGCCGTGTTACAATCCGTCGCGTGGGTGTCGATGGCGGTGACCTATTCGCAGACCGACTCGTGGGACGTGGCTCTGCAGAAAACTTTCAGTGGCGAGAAGCCGTGCAAGCTTTGCCTTGCCGTCAAGGAAGGCAAGCAGCAGGAGCAGAAGCAGTCCGTGCTCAAGGTGGAAACCAAACTCGACTTCGTCTGTCTCAAGCAACTGGCTTACATCCATCCCGAGCTACCGTTCACTTTGCTTTCCCCTCGTACCCACGTGGCGCTCCCGCGCACGGAATCGCCGCCCGTTCCTCCTCCCCGGCTCGTTTAACCCTCCTGTCGCTGACGCCGCGCTCAAGCGCGTTCGTTGGCCTTCGCGCGCCCGGGATCTAATCCATCCTGGCGGCAAAGTCGGTTGGTTCCCCTTCAACGCCTGTAGCGTGGTCGGGCTTTGGTTATGCGAAAACAGAACGCCGGTTTCACACTGATTGAGTTGCTTGTGGTGATCGCGATTATCGCGATCCTCGCGGGGTTGCTCCTGCCCGCGCTGGCCCAGGCCAAGTCGCGCGCGCGCACCATCAGTTGCCTGAACAATCTCAAGCAGATGGGGCTGGCGGCGCATCTCTATGCCGACGACAACGAGGACAGCCTGCCGCTTTCCTCCCATTCGGGCGCGGCCGTTCGCTGGATGAAGACGCTGGAGCAATACGTCGGCACCAACACGGTCTATCGCTGCTCGATGGACCGCCAGCCAACCCGCCTGTCCAGCTATTGCATCAACGATTTTCTGACTCCGAAACCTTTCGGCGCGTCCCACCTCAACTTCTCGAAGGTGACGAGCGTCCCGAATCCCACGGACACGTTCTACTTCGCGGAAGCGGATGAGAGCTTCACGGGATCGGACCATTTCCATTTCGCGGATGACTCCTCGGGCGGCTTCGAGCCGGCGGCCTTTGCCGGCTCGGTGGCCGTTCAGCGGCATCTCGGCGGTGCCAACTACCTGTTTGTAGATTCGCACGCGGAAACGGTGAAGTGGCCGGCGGTCAGCAAAAGACTGGTGGCCGTGGGCGACCGCTTCGTGCGGCCCGACGGACGCCAGTGACACAAACTACAACCCAAAAAAAACCAATGAAAACATGAACACCATAAGGTCGGTAAGAACCGGTCTTTTCCTGGCAGTACTGCTACTGGCAGCCTGGAACACACCCGCGCAGCACGGCCACCTCAATGCCGGCGCCGCGTCGCAAAGTCAGAACAGCCAACTTGTCTGGGCCAACGGCGCGGCCTTCGCCGCGGAGTCCGGATACGTGCAACCGATGGGGCTTGCGACCAGCGGACGCTATAATGGCTTGTACAACAGCGGGCCGACGTTCACGGCGTTGAGCATGACCAACGCCGGCGGTCCCGCCGCGGGGTCGTTCCTCACGGCGGAGATTGTCTCCGTTGCCGGTCCTGCGGGGGCCATGTTCTCCTGGTGGGAAGGCGTCGATCAAGGCGGCGGCTCTTCGCCTGTGTTCAGCATCCTGACCGGAGGCACAGGCCTGTCCTACCAGTTCGCGCTAAGCGATGCCTCGCTGGGCGCGGGCGTGGCAGGCCAGGATCCATTCGGCCATCTGCACGGGCGCCGATTCACGACAACGATGGAAGGCCTCTACACCGTTGGTTTTCGCGTGCTGGATACCTCGGTGAATGGGACCGGCGGCGGACCCATCCATCTGGCCTCGGATGTTCTTTTCATGAACTTCGCGGCAGTGCCGGAACCATCCGTGTTCGCCCTGGCGGGTCTGGGCCTGGCGGGCGGCTGGTGGCTTCGCAGAAGGCGCATGACGTAAGCCAACCCAAACAACAAAGCGGGGCGCAGACCTTGAGTGCAGCCGAACACACCCTTTCCTCCGGCCAGACTTCAGCCGGAAGCGTTCGGTTGAGACTCCGCTCAAGCCTGCGTCCCGCTCCTTGAATAGATTTTGTTTTATGCAGTTGAGCAATTGGAAAGTCAGGACACGATGCTGCGGAAAAAGCAGGGCGGGCGTCTCGCCTGCCCACCGAGTGCGTCAGCGTGAGCAGTGCGCCGGCTTCGCCGGCGGGGCAGGCGAGACGCCCGCCCTACGCTGGCTCGCGTCCGTCTGGATCGGCCGCTATCTGACTGCGCTCGTGCTTGGGCTCATTTGCCCAAGGGGTGATCTGCGCGCCCAACACTTGCATCTCAACGCCGGCGCTTTGGCCATCACCAATGGCGCGCCGCTTCACTTCGTCAACGGCGACAGCTTCGTGGCCGATTCAGGCTTCGTGTTCAGCTCCGTGCTCCGCAGCAATGGTCCGACCAGCGGTTACTATTCCGCCGGCCTGACTTTCACCTCGGTTGTGGGTGATGGCTTCGATGGCCCGCCCGCCGCGCCCGGCGCGCAAGTCGCGCTGGTCGTCAAGTCCGTGTCTGGTCCGGAAGGCGGTTCCTGGGCGTTCTGGGATAGCCTGGACACCAACGGCGATCAAAAAGGTGATTGCGACGAGGAAGGTGAACGCTTCACTTTCAATCTTTCGGTTGGCGCGACGAACGGCACCAACCGGTTTGTGCTCAGCCAGAACAACGGACTGCCTGGCGAGGATCCATACGGCCATTGTCATGGACGGCTGCTCACAATGAACCGGCCCGGGCTTTACACCGTCGGCGTGCAACTCATCGATGTCTCCCGCAATGGCCCGGGCGGCGGCCCGATTCATACGCCATCGCAGATTTACCAGATTCATTTCCAGGCCGGCGTCACCATCGCCCGCTTGGAGCGGACGAACAATTCCACAGTGGCCACGTTTGCCACGCTGCCTTCGAATGCCGCCCGCCAATTTTCCTATTTTCTGGAGAGCAGCGCGTCGCTCGACAATCCCGGGGCATGGGAAACCGTGGCTGGACCTCTTCGAGGTAACAACCGCCTCCAATCGCTGTCTGATCCGATGGCAATCACCGAAGACAAGCGCTTCTACCGGCTGCGCGTAACGTCGCCGTGATGACTTCGGTTTTTCCGATCCCGTCCCTTCGGGGTTGTCCCTCCAGGTGCGCGCTCTGAGAATCCCATTGCTGGTGGCTCTTCTGCTCACGTTTGTCGGCGGCGCCGCTGGCCTTGCTCATCAAATCCTCTGGACGCGCCGATTGGTCGATGTGCTGGGCGCCAGCGCGGGCACGTTCTCCAAAGTCGTTGGGGCGTTCTTCATCGGGCTGGCGTTAGGCGCGTGGCTCGCCTCGCGACCAGCGAAGGTTCATGCACGTTTCTGGGTGCGGGTCGCCTTTGCGGAAGTCGCGGTGGCGGTCCTGGCCCTCCCTGTGTTTTTCTCCGCCGAACTGGCGGGTTGGCTCTGGCAACTGCGCGCGGCCGACCTTTGGACGAAATGGTTCCTTTCGCCAGTATTGGTAACTCCACCCGCTGTAGCGATGGGGTTGGTGCTGCCATGGATGGTTCGGGCGCTCACGCAGAACGAATGGTTCGCGGCGCGCCATCCGGTCTGGCTTTACGCGGTCAACACGCTCGGCGGAGTCGCTGGAATCGCCTTCGTCATTCTGGCGGGGTTGCCGGAGCTGGGTTTAAGGGGCACCGGGGCGATCGCAATTGCGTTAAACCTGATCGCTGCGGTTGGAGCCATGGCGTTCAGTTGGACAGACCGCCTCAGAGCCGAGAAGTCTCAAACTGAGTTTCGCGCGCCGAATTCCACGTTTGAAGTTGAGCAAGGCATTCCCCCGCCTGCTCCCCTGGGGAAGACGGCGGCGCTCCTTGCTTTTGCTTCCGGATTTCTGGTGCTCGCGCTGGAACTCCTCCTTCAACAACAACTGGCCCAGGTCACGATCAATTCATTCTTCTCCAGCGCGCTGGTCCTGACGCTCGTATTGACGTCGCTGACGGTGTCGGCTGTGTTGGTTCCCTGGCTGGTGCGCCTGGCTGGCAGCGAGCGGCGTGCGCTGGCATGGTCGCTCGCAGCGTCTGCCCTGTTGTGCGCCGCCCAGCCCTTGCTGCTGACCAGTCTCCGCGACGGGGTGAACATTCTCCCTTACGAACTGCCTCTGGCGTCGTACGTCGGACAAGTTCTTCAGCTCGGCCTGGTCGCGGCTTGCCCGGTATTCGTGGCTTGCGGCCTGGTCTTCCCATTGTTGCTGCGAAGCGTGGCGGGAGAGAACGGTGGGCGCCGGGTCGGCCTGCTCTTTGCATGGAACGGTCTCGGCGGCTGGCTGGGCGCGGAGCTGTGTCAGGCGTTGCTGGCCCCGACGTTTGGGTTGTGGCAAAGCGTGATCACCGTCGCCGCCGCGTATGTCGTTCTTTGGTTGATTTACGAATTACGCTTTACGTTTTACGCACCGCCCCCCGTAACGCGTAAGACGAAAAACGTAGTTGCAGCCACCGCGACGCTGCTCACGGCACTCCTTGCCAGCGCCTGGTTCTCGCGGACTCTGCCTCAAGCGACCGTTGCGTCTCACGAAAAGCTGCGCGCGTTTCGCGTTGGACGCGAGGGCGCCGTGGCCACCGTCGAGTGCGGGCCCGGCGATTGGCGGATGCTCTTCAACAACAGCTACACGCTGGGCGGGTCAAAGGCGCAGTTCAACCAGGAGCGACAGGGGTTGTTGCCTTTACTGTTGCATGGAAACGCGAAGACGGTCGCCGCTCTCGGCGTGGCCACGGGCAGCACGGTCGCCGGGGTGGCGCTGTTACCGCAGGTCGAGCGCATTGATGCCATCGAGCTTTCGCCGCTCGTCCTGCGCTACGCGGAGAAATTCTTCGCGCCTTTCAATCGAAACGTCTTCCGCGAATCGCGCGCCCGCTTCATCCCTGAGGACGCGCGCTGGGTAATTGCGCGGCAACGCGCGGCTTACGACGTCGTGGTGGGCGATTTGTTTCTGCCCTGGCGCACGGGCGAAGGGCGTCTCTTCACGCTGGAGCATTTCCTGAACGTGAAGCAATCGCTCAAGCCGGGCGGAGTCTTCTGCCAATGGCTGCCGATGTTCCAACTCACCCGGCCGCAGTTTGAAACCATCGCCCGCACGTTTCGCGAAGTGTTTCCCGACGCGTTCGTGGTGCGCGGTGATTTCTATGCGGAACTCCCGATTCTGGGTTTGGTCACCGGAGTGGACTTCCGGCAACTTGACTGGCCGGCCATCGAAGCCGCCTGCGCCCGCCTGCGTGCCGCAGGACAAACTACCGACCCGCTCTTGCGTCACGCCGACGGCGTCGCCATGCTCCTGCTCGGGCCTTTGCCCGACCCGGGACCCGGTCCGCTGAACACGCTGGCCAACGCCTGGCTGGAATGGGACGCAGGCCGGAATGTCGTTGGACTGTCAATGCCCTGGCACATTGGCGTGCCGCTGGCCGAATATGTGCGTGGCGTGCAGCGAGCCAACCAGGCTTTGCTGCCGTCGAATCGGCGTGCGGCGCACGATGCGGGGCAGTTTTTTCTGACACTGGAGATCGCCGCCAAACTGAACCTGCCCGCCCTCGAAGACTTGAAGTCACAGGTCAACGATCGGTTGCCACCCGCCCTGCGCGCTGACCCGAAGGCCGATTGGAATCAGTGGCCAATGAGAATCAAACCGGTGTTGGAACGAGGCCAGGCACATGACTGAGTGAGTATGAACCCTGTCTTTCCGGCGGCTCCACAAATCGACGGTTGACGCAAGCAATCTCCTGCCTAAACCTCAGCCCCAATGCCCGCCACTCGATTCATCATTGCACGCGCGAAGGGGCATCCTGCGAGAACGGTCCTGTGCCTGTTGCTTTTGCTCCCGGTGACCGCCAGCGCCCACACCGAAACCGGCGCCATCGGTGGCCTGCTCAGCGGGTTCAAACATCCACTGACCGGTTTGGACCACATGGTCGCGATGCTGGCGGTCGGACTTTGGGGCGCATTTCTTGGTCCACGCGCCATGTGGACGCTGCCTGTCGTCTTTCCGGTGGTGATGGCGCTGGGCGGCGCGGCGGGTGTGCTGGGCATGCCGCTTCCAGCAGTGGAGACGGGTATCGCTCTTTCCGGTGTCATGCTGGGCTTGCTGGTGGCCTTCGCCACGAAACCTCCGCTCTGGGCGGCGGCCATCGTCGTCGGATTCTTCGGGGTTTTCCACGGGCACGCGCACGGCACGGAACTGCCCGGCTCGGCCAATGCGCTGGCCTACTCGATTGGGTTTGTCGTCTCCACCGGACTGCTCCACCTGTGCGGCATCGCCTTCGGCCTGCTCGCTCGCTGGCCGTGGGGCAAAATGGTCGTGCGCGCCGGCGGCGGAATTATTGCAGCGGTCGGTTTTGCGTTCCTGTTTGGTCTGCTCTAGCTATGCGCCAGCTTCCATGGCGGCAAGTCAGTTTGCCCCTGTTCGTCATCGTCTGCTTGTTCGCATTCCCTGCCCCGGCCCACGCTCACTCGCCAGTCAAAGGCATGGGCGATTTCATCAGCGGCCTGTTTCATCCGCTGACGACCCCCTCCCATGTGCTTATCATCGTTGGACTCGGCCTGCTGGCCGGACGCCGCCGCCGTTCACTTGGCTTGAAAGCACCAATGGCGGTGTTCATTGCGCTCTCTGGCGTGGCCCTGATGGTCGCCACCATGAGCCGGGTCAAGTCGATGCACCCGGCACTGCTGCTCGGCATCGCCCTCTGCGCCGGGGTGCTCCTGGCGCTCGACAAGAATCCCCCCCTTCTCCCTTTCTGTGCACTGTTTGCCGCAGCGGCGCTGGCGATGGGATTAGATTCCGCCGCTGAACCCGGCTCTGCTGGGACAGTCGTCAAGACACTTTTGGGAAACTGGATCAGCCTTGTCGTGCTGATCTACGACATTGCCATCTATGTGTCACTGGGCGGCGAAGCGAAGTGGCTCAAGGTCGCGCTGCGCATCGCCGGTTCGTGGATCATCGCCATCAGCCTGCTGGTGCTGGCGTTTTCCTTGCGGCGGTGACACTCTTGCTTCGGTCAGACTCATTGATGCGTATGGCTACCTTCAACTCTATGCACTTCTCGCCAGCTCCTGTCGGATCGTTCGCGTCGCTCATCATCGCGCTGTCCGCGTCCGCCGCCCTCGACACCAATCGCATCGAACAAATCACCGGACTCCAAGGCGCGTGGAACGCCGCCGAAGGCGTCTTCAAAGTCTCGCAGCCACGCAATGACGTGGCCGTGAAAGTGGACGAGTGGAAGATGCGGCCGTTCATGGGGCTGACCTCCTGGGCCGCGTTCCTCGAGGGCAAAAAGGCCGAGGCGATGGTCATGGGCGATCTCGTGCTCTTCGAGGACGAAGTGAACCCGGTGATGAGTGCGGCTTTGGACAACGGTCTCGAAGTCACCGCGCTGCACAATCACTTCTTCTTCGCTGAACCCCAGGTTTATTTCATGCACATCGGCGGCGAAGGCACCGTCGAGAAACTCGCGGATGGCGTAAAGGCGGCGTTGGCGAAGGTGAAGGAAATCCGCGCGGCAAATCCGTCGCCGGCGAAGTCCTTCGGCGGCGGCATCCCGGAGCGGAACGCGATCAGCGCCGCACCCCTGGCCGAAGCCTTCACGGCCACCCCGCAGGTGAAGGACGGCATGGTGAAGTTCGTCTTCGGCCGCGTGGCGCGGATGGATTGCGGCTGCGTGGTTGGCAAGGAGATGGGCTTGAACACCTGGGCCAGCTTCGGCGGCACCGACGACAACGCCGTGGTGGACGGCGATTTCGCCTGTCAGGAGAACGAACTTCAGCCCGTGCTCAAGAGCCTGCGCGGCGCGGGCATCCACATCGTGGCGATTCATCACCACATGATTCACGAGACGCCCCGCTACGTGTTCCTGCATTACTGGAGCCGTGGCAAGGCGGCGGACCTGGCGAAAGCGATCCGGATGGCGCGCGGCGAGCAGACCAAGGCCGCGGCAGCCAAGGCACGGGCGGACGGCGGTTTCAAGGAAATCAACGCCGCCGATTTCGAAAAGCGCCGCGCGAAAGGCAAGGCGCCCGTGCTCGACGTGCGCAGTCCCGAGGAGTTTGCCAAAGGCCACGTCACCGGCGCGATTAACGCAGACATTCATTCTCCCGACTTCGCCGCGAAGGCCGCGCAGTTCGATAAGAAAAAACCCATTCTCGTGAACTGCCACCTCGGTTCACGCGGCGCCATTGCCGCCGCCGAACTGTCCCGGCTGGGTTTCAAGAGCGTCTTCAATCTCGATGGTGGCCTGGACGCGTGGGAGAAAGCCGGCCACCACGCCGAGAAGTAATCTCTACGATGGCTCGCGCGCGTAATCCGCGCTTCGGGCAGGCAGTGACTTCACCGCCGCATAACACTACTCTTCCCGCATGAACGCGATCGCCGTTGAACTCTCGATCATTTTTCTTCTGCTCATTGCCAACGGCGTATTCTCGATGGCGGAGCTCGCTGTCGTCTCCGCCCGCAAGGCACGGCTTCGGGAATCGGCCGAGGGCGGGGACGGGCGGGCCCGCATCGCATTGGAACTGGCCGAAGCGCCGAACACATTCCTGGCCACGGTGCAGATCGGCATCACGCTCGTCGGCGTGCTAGCCGCCGCGTTCAGCGGCGCGACGATGGCTGAGAAGCTCGCGGAACCGATGAAACAGGTGGCATGGCTGGCTCCTTACGCCTCGAAGGTCAGCTTCGCCATCGTCGTGACGGCGCTGACTTACTTTACGCTCGTCATCGGCGAGCTGGTTCCCAAGCGGCTTGGCCTGAGCAACCCCGAAGGCATCGCGCGCGCGCTCGCAGGGCCGATGCGGAAGCTCTCGGCGTTGGCCTCGCCGCTGGTTTCGCTGCTGAGTATTTCCACAGACGCACTGTTGAAAGTGTTTCGCTTCCGCTCCGGAGAGGCCGCGGTGGTGACGGATGAGGAAGTCAAACTGCTGGTCAAGGAAGGGACGCGAGCCGGGGTGTTCCATCCGAATGAACCTGCCATGGTCGAGAGCGTGATGGCGCTCGACCGCCTTCCCGTGCGCGACCTGATGACACCTCGCGCCAAAATCATCTGGATCAACGTCCGCGATCCCCATGAAGCCATCTGGCACAAAATTGTCGTTAGCGGCCACACCACGTTCCCGGTTTACGAGGACAACCGCGATCATGTCGTCGGAGTGGTTTCCGTGAAAGCCATCTACGCCAACCTCGCCGCCGGAACTGGAGTGAATATGAAGGACTTGATGACACCCGCGCTCATCGTACCCACCTCGCAATCCGCCAGCAGCCTCCTGGAAAGATTCAAGCAGACCGGCAAGCACATCGCGCTGGTGGCGGATGAGTTTGGCGGCATCACCGGCATGGTGTCGCTGCATGACATCATGGAAGCCATCATCGGCGAATTGCCTTCGCTGGATGAACGGGCCAAACCGCGAGCCGTGCGGCGCGATGACGGCTCGTGGCTGGTGGACGGGATGCTGGACGCCGACGAGTTCGAGCGCGTTGTGCCCGGCTTCAAGCTGCATCCGCGAGCGGAGCGCGATTACCAGACCTTTGCCGGATTCATCGTCAAACAATTGGGCCGCGTTCCGCACGAAGGCGAGTCATTTCAATGCCACGGTTTCCTCGTCGAAGTCATCGACATGGACGGGCATCGGGTGGACAAGATGCTGCTCATGCCGCTCAAACCCGGAGTCAAGCCTTCAGCCACGCCGTGACCGGTGCTTTTCGTCGCTATCCAGTCCAGGCTCGCCATTCACGGCGCAAACCTCCAATCTCACCGGCAAACACCAATTCACCATGAAAACACCATGAAAATACTCCTTGCCCTCATCGTGACGGTGGCGCTTTCGGCGAACGCCGAGACCATCAACTTCGACGATACCAATGCTGGCGGACTGCCTGCCACTTGGACGGGCGCGAAAACCGGCACGGGCGAACCGAAGTGGGCCGTTGCTGCCGATGACACCGCGCCATCGAAACCGAATGTCCTCAAACAGAGCGGCGAGGCGGCTTACCCCATCGCCTTCAAGAACGACACGAACCTCAAGGACGGTTTTGTCGAAGTAAAATTCAAGCCCGTGTCCGGCCAGGAAGACCAGGCAGGGGGCGTGATCTGGCGTGTGCAGGACGCGGACAATTACTACATCGCGCGAGCCAACGCGCTGGAGGGCAATGTGCGCATTTACCATTTCGTGAAGGGCAAGCGAACACAATTCAAGGGAGTCAATATGCCGGTGGCCTCCGGCCAGTGGCATTCCTTGCGCGTGAACTTTACCGGCAACAAATTCGCCGTCATCTTCAACGGCAAGGAACTGTTCACCGCCGAGGACGAGACGCACAAGGAGGCAGGCAAAGTCGGCGTCTGGACGAAGGCCGATAGCGTGACGCTGTTTGATGACTTCAGTTACGGAGAGAAGTAGCCTACGAAACACACGAGACACACCAAAGCAGGAGCGTTTTGATCACCCGAACCGTGGACCGCGCTTTGGCCGTCGAAACAAGCGGCGTCAGCCGCGGGCGTTTCCGCTCTCTCCTCTTTTCGTGTGTTTGGTGTGTTTCGTGGGCCGCCTCCCTATGACGCGCTTCGCGTGGTGGGGCCAGCGCACTCTAAGGTGAGGCATTGCCCCTGGCCCTGTTTCGTGTATGATGGCGTGAATCCATCCTGCTTGGGAACAGCTCATGAAACGGCTCGTCACTGATCAAGCGCGCGCTCGCCACGCGCTTCGCTGCGCCAGCGCCGTGACCACGCTGTGTCTGATGTTGGCGTTGCTACCGCTCACCGCTGAAGCAGCCAGCCCGCCGGCCAACGACGCCTTCGTCGACGCCCAGCCGATTACGGGCAGTTCCGGGGTTCTGGCAGGTACGCTCCTGGGAGCGACCCATGAGCCGGGCGAACCATTGGTGAACAGCAATCCCGGCATTTCCGTCTGGTATCGCTGGACGGCTCCTGCGTCCGGCGAATTCTATTTCACCACGTCGTCTGCGGAAATAGCGCGGCCCTTCGCAGAGGTGTTCGCGGGTACGAATCTCACGGCTCTCGCTCTCGTTTCACGAATCGGAGGCGGATGGCCGGTCGTCGGGCAGCGGGAGTATTTCATTCGCGTGGCGGCCTGGGTCCAGGAAGTGGGCTTCGCTTTGGCCTGGGACACCGAGCTGGCCCCAGCGGACTTCTTCCGGGACAGCGTTCAGGTCAGGGGCATGAGCGGCACAACCAGCGGATGGTCTAATCGACACGCGACGTGGGAGCACGGCGAACCGTCGGCCAATGCCGGCGGGCGATCCATCTGGTTCTACTGGGTCGCGCCGTTGAGCGGCACGGCCACGTTCGATACGCTCGACAGCAATTTTGACACGCTGCTGGCAGCCTATCGGCGGCTTCCGCGTTACTGGCTGGAGTCACCGGTTCTTTCGATCACCAATCTTGTGTACCTCGGCGCGTCGGATGACCTCAGCCCGGCGCAGATCCAAAGTCGTGTCACCTTTCCGGTGGATGCGGGGAACGAATACTTTCTGGCCGTGGACGGAAGCGGCGGGGCGACCGGCGACGTGACTTTCAACTGGAGCTTCGAGGCGGATCCGACGCGGCGCCCCGATCTCATCGTCCGCGACGACGCCATGGTCCCCCGAATCGACACGGTTAGCACAGCTCCCAACGACTGCATCGTGCAGCATGGTTGTTTGCAGCCTGGCACGCGGCGATTGCTCCGCTTCGGCACCGCGACGCGCAACGTCGGCAATGCCGACCTGCATCTCGCCGGGATTTCCAACCTGGTTTTCGAATATCATCCATGCCATGCGCACTCGCACCTGGTGGGCTTCGCCGACCACCGTCTGTTGACCAACGGCGGGACCGTAGCCGCGTCCGGCCTGAAGGCCAGCTTTTGCCTGGAGGACGGTTCCCAGTGGGACACGAACGCCGCCCCGGTGAAACGGTACCATTGCGGCCGTCAGGGTATTCAGGCCGGGTGGGAGGATTTCTACTGGGACGCGCTGCCCTGCCAGTGGGTGGACATCACGGACGTGCCGCCTGGACTCTACACGCTGGAAATCGAAGTGGACCCGGACAACCAACTTCCCGAACTCAACGAGTCGAACAACACCGCGCGCGTGCAGGTGACGATTCCACCCGCGCCGTTCAAGCACGTGAACGACGGGTTCCAATCGGCGCGCGATCTCGGCGCCGCCGCCTTCGTCGAATTTGAAGGGGAAAATCGCGGCGCGACGCGCGAACCCGGCGAACCATCCCTCGGCGGCGGCCGTTCGGTGTGGTTTCGCTGGACAGCGCCGGAAGATGGCCCGGCGACGTTCGAGACGTTCAGCCAGCGTCCGAGCTTCGATACGATCCTCGGTGTGTACACGGGCGACACGGTCTCCCATCTAGTGATGGTGGCGACCAATGACAACGCCCGCTCCGGCAGCCTCCAGAGCCGCGTCCGCTTCGAGGCGGTCCGGGGCACAGTCTATCACCTCGCGCTGGATGGCGTGGGTAGTGCCGAGGGCAGCTACCGGTTGCGCCTGTGGTTTGGAGCGCCTGCCCATGATGACCTGGGAAACCCGCGATCTTACGACTCAATTCTACGCTACAGCAACGTCAACGCAACGCGACAGCCCGGCGAGCCGAACCACGCGGGCAACGCAAGCGGGCGCTCCGTCTGGTTCCTCTACCAGGTTGACTCCATTCCTCCGATTCCTGCTCCGGTCGTCATCACCACCGCGGTGAGTGACTTCGACACCGTGCTCGCGGTTTATTCGGGGTCGACGCTCTCGCACCTGTCTGAAGTGGCCGCCAACGACAACTTCGGGACGAATCGCTGGAGCCAGGTCACCTTTTGGGAAGAGCCGGGACGGAACTACTGGATCGTGGTGGACGGCGCGGGCGGTGATTCGGGCGAGATCCAACTGAACATTCAGCGGGCTAACTCGATCTTCAGCGGCATCCGGCCTGGCCAGGGAGCACTGGAAATCAACTTATTCGGCGATGAGGAAAGCCGCTACGTCCTTGAGGCCACCACCAACCTGCTGAACTGGTCGCCGGTGATGACGAACCACAGCCTGAGCGACATCGGTGATTTCATGTTCCTCGTGCCTCATGAGGCCGATCCCCCCCGGCGCTTTTTCCGTGCGCGGGAAATCCCGCGACCGGGAGATTGACTCGATACGCCTCAGGGAGAGGCCGGACGCGCATTGGCGGTGTGGGAGAGTTGTTCATTCCGAAAGCTGAGGCCATCGGACTGCGATGTCCTCGCGCTCACGCGGAGCGGAAACATCCACGGCTGCGCGCATTGACCCGTCGTGTATCCTTCGCGCATGAATCAGGTTCTGATCGAAGTGGCGGTCATCTTCGTCCTGCTCGTCGGCAATGGGGTTTTCTCCATGGCCGAAATCGCCGTGGTGTCGGCGCGCAAGCCGCGGCTGAGGCAGCGGGCCGACGGCGGCGACGCCCGCGCCCTCAAGGCACTCATGCTGGCGGAGTCGCCCAACACATTTCTCGCCACCGTGCAAATCGGCATCACGCTCGTTGGCGTGCTGGCGGCTGCGTTCAGCGGCGCGACGCTGGCGGCCGAACTCTCCAGGCCGCTGAAACAAGTCGCCTGGCTCGCGCCCTACGCGGACCGGGTTAGCTTCGCCATCGTGGTGGGAGCGCTGACTTATTTCACGCTCGTCATCGGCGAACTGGTGCCCAAGCGCCTGGGGCTGGCCAATCCCGAAGGGATCGCCCGCGCGCTGGCCGGTCCAATGACCGCCATTTCCCGGCTGGCCGCACCGTTGGTCGCGTTGTTGAGTATTTCCACCGAGGCGCTGTTGAAGGTCCTTCGATTCAAACCGGAACAGGAGGCCACTGTCAGCGAGGAGGAAGTCAAGTTGCTGGTGAAGGAAGGAACGCGCGCGGGCGTGTTCCTCAAACACGAATCCGAAATGGTTGAAAGCGTGCTCGCGCTTGACCGCGTGCCGGTGCGCGACCTGATGACGCCGCGCGCGAAAATCATCTGGGTCAACGTGGCCGAGACGCACGATGCGCTCTGGCACAAGATTGTCGTCAGCGGGCACACCACGTTCCCCGTGTACGAGGGCAACCGGGATCATGTGGTGGGTTTCCTCACGGTCAAGGCCGTCTATGCGAACCTGGCCGCCGGCCTGCCGGTGAAGGTTAAGGATTTGATGACCCCGCCGCTGGTCGTGCCGGCCTCACAGGTCGCGACCGCGCTGTTGGAGACGTTCAAGCGAGGACGCCACCGCGTGGCGATCGTGGCGGACGAGTTCGGCGGTGTCACGGGACTGGTTTCGCTTCACGACATCATGGAGGCCATCGTCGGCGATCTCCCCACCCAGAGCGAGAAGGCGAAGCCCGCCGGGCTGCGCCGGGACGATGGCTCGTGGTTGGTGGACGGGATGCTGGACGTGGAGGCGTTCGAACGCCTGTTGCCGGAGTTCAAACTGCACCCACCGGGCCAGCGCGATTACCAGACCTTCGCCGGCTTCGTGATGAAACACCTGGGCCATGTCCCGCACGAAGGCGAGATCTTCCAACTGCACGGCTACAACGTCGAAGTGATCGACATGGACGGCCATCGCGTGGACAAGCTGCTCCTCATGCCCGTCAAGCCGCCGCCTGCGAAGCCCTGATGCCTTCCCTCTCGCCAGCCGCGATGCGGACATTCAAGCTTGCCGCAACTTTGAAGCGGTCCACGAAACACACGAAACACAGAATATGATGACCAACTGCTCCGTGGGTCGCGCCAGAACCATCGAAGCAAGTGCTGCCCGTTTTCAGAGTTCCCGTGTCTTTCCCTTTTCCTGTGTTTGGTGTGTTTTGTGGGCCTTTTCCCTTACGCGGTGTTACGCACCGCCGCCCCTGATTACCGGTGACGTGCCAACGGCAGACAGGGGACGCTTCGAGCTTTACGCCGGCTTCCGGTATCAGGACACGGGCACGATTGCGCGGCAGATTCCGCACGCCGAACTCATCTACGGCATTACCGAGCGATGGGAGGTCGGCGTGGAAGGCAACTACTTGTCGCGGGCGGGAGAACACGGCTTCGATGACGTGACGTTCGCGACCAAACTCGTCCTGCTGCCGGAGACAGCACAGCGGCCCGGCTTTGCGGCGAGCTACGAACTCAAGCTCGACAATGGCGACGCCGAACGCGGGCTGGGCAGCGGTGGTTTCGAGCATGACTTGCGGCTGCGGGCGCAAAAGTCATTCGCCTGGTTCACGCCCATCGTGAATGTCGGCTACGTGCTGGTGCCCGATGCGGAAATCAGCGGCACGCGGTCGGCGCGTCAGGATGTGTGGCGCGCGAGCTTCGCACAGGAATGGCAGGTGGCAAAACGGACGAAGCTGCTCAGTGAAATCTACTGGCGCACCAGCGATGAACCCGGCGAGCCAAACCGCCTTGCGTGGAACGCCGGCGTCAAACACAAGCTGTCCGACAACCTGAGCGTCCATGCGGCAGTGGGCGAGAGTCTGCGCGCGAGCAATCGCGGCGGGCCTGACCTGCGAGTCTATGCCGGAGTCAAATGGGAGTTTGACGCGCCGTGGAAGCGATAGGTTCTGGTCGTCCTATGGCCGCATTCCGGCGGGGACGGTGAGCGTGGTGCCGCGTCTCGGCGCGGTGAGCGGCGTGGGGGGCGCGGTCGCAGCGACGCCCGACTTGATGCGGAGGTTGCGGAACTGCACACGCTGACCTGGATAGGTCTGGAGTCCAAAGTTGGAAGAGGTTTCTTCCACCGACGAGCTGATGCAAATCGTCAAACGGGTGGGCAGCGGCGGTCTCCTGATTGTGGAGCACTTTCTCGCAGCCGCAGCGACACTTCCGCCAATAAGAGCCGTTGATTCAAGGCAACGGGATTGAGCGATGAAACCATCCGGCGGGTTGCAGTCTGCAGAATGTCACCACGTTCGGCCGAGTGGCCGTTGCGGGGTCAAGCCGACGGCTGGCATGTTTCCGGGCACGAGCACGCGGTAACCCATGTTCGTTCAATCGGCGGGTCCTGAGCGCCGGCTCACGTTTCCGAACAGCCGCAGGAAATTCTCTTCCACCCGGAGCGCCAGCGTGCCAACCGGTTCGCCCAACAATTCCGCGACGAATTCATAAACGGCCGCGAGGTTCGCTGGATGATTGATGGCCTTGCCGGACCCGGCGTCCGCGAGCGGATGTCGGTTGCGTTCGTCGGGTAAAGGCTGATCCGGCGCGTCGGTTTCGATGAGCAGACGATCCGGCGGGACGTGGCGGAAGGTTTCGCGCTGCCGCGCCTTGCGGTCGTGAGCGAAATAGCCGGGAATGGAAAAACAGGCGCCGAGCTTCGCCAACGGAGCGATCATCTCTTGAGGCCCGCCGTAGGAGTGCAGCACAAAACCGCGCTTTGGCCGGGGCCCGGCCTCAAGCAGTTCAAGCATTCGACCCCAGGCTTGCAGGCAATGAATGCTCACCGGCAAGTCGCGCTCTGCCGCGACACGCAGTTGCCAGATGAACACTTCTTCCTGTTGCGGCAGATCGTAATCCTTGATCCAACGGTCCAGGCCGATTTCGCCGATGGCGGAGGGAACTTTGTCGAGGCAGTGGACCAAGGCCGTTTGCCAATCCGTCGTGCGTTCCTTCACATACCAGGGGTGATAACCAAACGAGGGGATGACTTGCGGATACCTTCGGGCGAGCGCAAGAACTTGTGGCCAGTCTTTCTCGCACGAGCCATTCACGACCATCTTCACTACGCCCTCTTGCTCTGCCGCAGCCATGACCAGCGGCAGATGCAGACTGAGACGGTCGTCCTGCAGATGGTTGTGGGCGTCGTAAAGATGCATGGCCTGTGAGGCGCGTTGCGTGATGCGTAACGGAAGCGGCGGGTCGGCGCAATACGATATCGGTTGAGCAAGCCTGCCTGCAATTGGGATGCGCGATTTCCCTATCTCCCCGCGAGGCACGAATGAGGCGAGAGCCGGAGAAAGGGGCGAGCCGAAAATGAAATCTCTCCTCTCCCCAGCCTTCTCCCCCTCCTGCGTCGAGAAGAGAGGGAGGAAGTCCGGACGCCTCCGTGGTTCCGGGACCCAAGGCGTACACTGGTTCGGGGAATTCTCTCCGCGTGGTCTTGGACAAAAGCCGGTAAAAACGGGGTTAAAAGTGCTTTACACACGTCTGGATTCCCCTCTAGCCTCCTGCCTTTATTGGAAAACTGACAAAGATGAGCACCAAACTGGATAGCAAATCGAAAGTCGTGAAGGATTTTCGTCTCCACGAGAAGGACACTGGCTCGGCGGATGTGCAGATTGCCCTGTTGAGCGAACGCAGCAACAAGCTCAGCGAGCACCTGCAGAAGAACAACAAAGACCACAGTTCGCGCCGCGGCCTGCTGGTCATGGTCGGCCAGCGCCGCCGCCTCTTGGACTACCTGCACACCACCGACACCCCGCGTTACCAGGCGGTGACCAAGAAGCTCAAGCTTCGTCACTGACCGTTGCGGGCGGCCTGACCCGTTTTGGCAGGCCGATGCCCACGGTCGAGCCATGCAATGCCCGGTGCGTGCCGCGCAGAAATCATTTTACAAGGGAGCGCAATCAAACTGCGTCCCGTCACTCCGCGCCCCCTGCGTGAACGGGCGCGAGTGGCTCAACCAATCTGTTCGCGCGTTTAACCTCCCGCCGGCTCCGGGTAATTTCATTCAGCACCTGCTCTTCAGGTGTTCACTGAAGTTTCTCTGAGGCCGGCGGGGCCAACTCAACATGCCAGAAAAAATAACCGCCCAAACCGGCGACAAACAAATCACCATCGAAACCGGCAAATTGGCCAAGCAGGCCGACGGCGCCGTCACCGTGCAACTGGGCGAGACGATCGTCATCGTCGCCGCCGTGGCCGCGACCAAGGCCAAGGAAGGACAGGACTTCTTCCCGCTTACCGTGGACTACCGCGAGAAGGCCGCCGCCGCCGGGAAGTTCCCGGGCGGTTACTTCAAACGCGAGGGCCGGCCGACCGAAAAGGAAATCCTCACCTGCCGTCTTACCGACCGTCCCATCCGCCCGCTCTTTCCCAAGGGCTGGTACAACGAAGTGCAGGTGCAGACCGTCGTCCTGAGCGCGGACGGCGAAAACGATCCGGACATCCTCAGCATCATAGGCGCCTCTGCGTCATTGACCGTCAGCGACATTCCGTGGGATGGACCGCTGGGCGCGGTTCGAGTAGGACGCATTAACGGGAAGTTCATCGCCAACCCCACCCATGCGGAGCAGGCCGAGAGCGATCTGGACCTCGTCTATGTCGGCAACGAACGTGACGTGGTGATGTTTGAAGGCTCGGCCAAGGAGATTTCCGAAGCGGACTTCAATGCCGCCCTCCAGTTCGGCCAGGACTGCTGCCAGCCGCTCATCGCGGCGCAGAAACAACTCGCCGCCAAAGCTGGAAAGGCCAAGCGGCAAATCACACTCAACGTCGTCCCCGAAGAAATCCTCAAGGAAGCCAAGACGCTGGCCGGCGACCGCTTCGTGCCCGCCCTCCTCACACCCGGCAAACTGGCCCGCGAAGCCGCGGTGAAGGCCATCCAGGACGAGGTCGGCGCGAAGCTCGTGGAAAAGTTTGGCGAAGAGAAGGTCACCGATTTCGTGGTCAAAGACGCTTTCTACTACATCCAGAAGGAAGCGGTCCGCAGCCTGATTCTGAACAGCGGCAAACGGCTTGATGGCCGCGGCTTCGACGCCATCCGCGCAATCTCCGGCGACGTGGGCATTCTCCCACGGGCTCACGGGTCGGCGATTTTCTCCCGGGGAGAAACGCAGGCGGTGACGCTTGCCACGCTCGGCACCAGCGAGGACGCGCAGGAGTTCGACTCCTATACCGGCGGCGAGAACCAGAAGAAGTTCATCCTGCATTACAACTTTCCGAACTTCTCCGTCGGCGAAACCGGACGCATCAGCGGCCCGGGCCGGCGGGAGATCGGCCACGGCGCGCTCGCCGAGCGCTCCATCGAACCGATGCTGCCGCTCGACACTTATCCTTACGCCGTCCGCGTCACCAGCGAGATCATGGAATCCAACGGTTCCACCTCGATGGCCTCGGTCTGCGGCGGCACGCTGGCCTTGATGGACGCGGGCGTTCCAATGGCCCGCCCTGTGGCCGGCATCAGCGTCGGTATCTGCACTGAGAAGGACGAGGGCGCAAACATCGGCCGTTATCAGTTGCTCACCGACATCATCGGCTGGGAAGACGCCTTCTGCGACATGGACTGCAAGATTGCCGGCACCGAGAGGGGCATCACCGGCTTCCAGCTTGACCTCAAGCTGCGCGGCCTGCCCCACAAGATCATGGCCGAAGCCTTGGAGAAAACCCGCGTCGCGCGGATGTCCATCCTTGCCGAAATGGCGAAGATCATCGCCGAGCCGCGCAAGGAATTGAGCAAGTACGCCCCGCGCATCGTGCAGTTGAAGATCAACCCCGAGAAGATCGGCGCGCTCATCGGCCCTGGCGGCAAGAACATCAAACGCATTGTCGAAGAGTCCGGCTGCGAAATTAACATTGAGGACGACGGCACGGTGAACATCTACTCGATAAGCGCCGAAGGCATGGAAGTGGCCCGGCGTGAAATCGAGGGCATGACCGCCGAGGCCGAGATCGGGAAAATCTACCGCGGCAAAGTCGTCACGATTAAGGAATTCGGCTGCTTCGTCGAATTCCTGCCGGGCAAGGACGGCCTCTGCCACATCAGCGAGCTGGCGAACTTCCGCGTCAAGCAAACCGAAGACATCGTCAAGATGGGCGACGAAATCTGGGTCAAGTGCCTGGGCATCGACGAGAAGGGTCGCGTGAAATTGTCCCGCAAAGCGGCGATGGCCGAACGCGACAAGGAAGCAGGCGGCAAGGAAGCCGAGCCAGCGGGGAAGCATTAGGTTGCACTCGTTAGCGCATCGTGAATGCGGACGCGCTAAAGAAACTGTTCGGGGATGAGTATCCCGTTGCGGTTATGGAGAACGGTATTCGGCTGCCCCTGCGCCATGAGCGCCGGTTTGTGCGAAGTTATCATTCTGCCGAGCACAAACTGGGCAGCGAGGTGTCCCGATTCATGGATGGTTCAGCCTCTATCACTGTCTCAGAACTTCAGCGTGAATGGCATACATGGTCGGACCGTGACCGCATCGATTTCTGCCAAAACTGCTGTTGGCTCTCCGAACAACCGGATTTTCCGGACATGCTTCGGTTCGTCATGCAGCACGCCGCTCCCAGTGAGTGGTCCGGCATCGCGATGTCTGTTGCCTCAAACTTGCCGCGAAACGAGGCGTTCGACATCTTATTGCGAGCGCTACGAACCGTAGAGATTGGCCGCGCTTCAAACATTGCGCAGGCGATTGCTATCACGAAGCACTCTGAAGCGGAATCGACGCTGAGTAAGCACCTCGAAACTATTTGGGCGCACGAGGCGCTTTGGGACGGTGCCGAGTTCCTCAACTGGGTGGCATTTGACGCTACAACATGTATCGGCCATCTCATTGAGCTAGGTGCAAAGCCGAGCGAATTCGAGCAGCGTGTGCATCAACTCGCGGAGCACGCTTGCTCTGGTAATCAGCGTTCGTGCCGCACCTTTCTCGCGAAGCATTACGAGTGGCTGACGTGAGACAGCAGCTTCGAAGGAGTGAGTCTTTGAATCGTTTGGAATCCCTGAGCGAAAACCTCTCGTGAAAACCATTCTCCGCCTCGCCGCCTTGTTCATCGCTCTTGTGACGCTGGTGCTCTGGCTGTTTGGCGGGCCGAACACCGGCTTCACCAAAACGAGCGTGATGGTGAAGACCATCGAACCCGAGACGGAACGCGAAATCATCACTTGGGAAAAACGTTTCCTGCCCGGCGTGGAATTCCTCGCCGGCGGTCTGCTGGCCGGGGCCTTGGTATTTGGCGCGAGCTTCTTCTTTGGCGGGAAACATTCTAAACGCAGAGACGCGGAGAACGCAGGGATGCGCTGAGGATCCATGAAGGACCAATTCCCTGGCATGTGTTCAGCGCCAAAGGCGCGCTACCATACCAGCCGGGGCATCGCCCCAGGAAGCGTGTGATTTGGAGTTCAGAGCGCTGAAGGCGCGATTCATGTAGTGCCCATAACACAATCGGCACCCGAAGGATGGAGCGGGCCTTCAGCCCTCGGTTCAAATCGCTCTTTTCTCCCTGGGGCGATGCCCCAGGCTGGTATGGTGCCGCGCCTTTGGCGCTAAACCGCTCACTGCTTCCCAATCCCCAGTGTCTTAAGGAACGGCTCGATGCTTTGTTTGCGGCCGAGGAATTTCTCAATCGAAACCGTCACATCCCGCGAATCACCCGGTGCGTAGATCTCGTCCCGCAGCCGGCGGCCGGCTTTGGTGTCGAAATAACCGTGCGATGATTTCTCGAACACGGTGGCCATGTCCGCCGCAATGGCGTCCGCCCAGGCGTAGCCGTAGTAGCCGGCGTCGTAGCCCATCAAGTGTCCGAAGTAGGCCACGAATGCAGTGTCTTCCGGCACGGGCAGAAAAACCTTCGAGAGAATGTCGTTGGAAATCTTGACGGCGTCCTGCTGCCCGCCGTCCTTAACTTCTGTGTGCAGCGCCAGATCCAGGAGCGCGAAGGAAAGCTGCCGGCGATAGAACGTGCCCATGGTGGCCAGTTTAGCTTCCTTGATCTTCGCCAGGATCTCCTGCGGAATCTTCTTCGATGAGTCGCGGTAGTCGGCCGCGAAACTGTCGAGCACCTTTTTGTCCCACACCCAGTTCTCCAGCATCTGCGAAGGGGCCTCGACGAAATCGCGCGGGACACTGGTGCCTGAGAACCGCCCAAACCGGGCACGGGTGAGAATAGAGTGCAGCGCGTGGCCGAACTCGTGGAAGAGCGTCTCGACATCCGAGTGCGAGAGCAGCGAGGGCTGATCCTTGGACGGCGGCGGAAAGTTACAGATCAAGGCGACGGTCGGCCGCTGATATTGGCCGCCGGGCAGGCGCTTCCCTTCGATGAGCGGGAACTGCGCGAAGTGATTGTATTTGCCCTCGCGCGGAAACATGTCGAGGTAGAACAAGCCCAGCGGCTCGGCGGTCTCCGCGTCGGTCACGCCGAACAGTTGCAGGCCGTCCACCCACTTCGACGGCGGCTCCAGCTTCCTGAACTTGAGACCGAAGATGCCCTCGTAAATGGTGAACATCCCCTGGAGCACCTTCTGGTACGGAAAGAAAACGCGGAGCTGCTCGGCATCGACAGTGTATTTCTCCTTCCTGAGCTGGTTGCTGTAATAACGCCAGTCCCAGACGTGGATCTGCGCGTTCGCGTCGCCGGTCTCCTTCACCTTCAGTTTGCGATACTCCTCCAGCTCTGCGCTGAACTTGGGCTGCAAACCTGCGTTCAACCGCTGCAGAAAGCTACGTGCGCTGTCAGCATTCTTCGCCATTTTGGGTTCGATGACGTAGTCAGCCCAGGAGGCATAGCCGAGCTTCGCGGCGATCCGGTCGCGCAAGGCGAGGATCTTTTGCAGCAGCGGCGTGTTCTCTTCGCGCGCCAGGTTGCTCTGGATGGTGGCAAGTTTGCGCCGGGTGGCCTCGCTCCTGGCGTTCTCCATTACCGTAAGGACATGAAACGTCACGTTGGCCATCACGGTGTATTCGTCATCGCCCGTCTTCACGCCCGGCTGGTTCAGGAAACTTTCGGGCACGCCGTTCAGTTCGGCTTTCGTGAATTTCACCGGCTTCTGCGCCTTGGTGATGTTTGACTCGAAGTCGGTAGTCAGCTTGGTCAGTTCCTTGCGCAGCCGCTCGACCTCGTCGCGCTGCTCCTTGGGCAACCCAAGGCCTGCCCGCCGGTAATCGCGCAACACTTCGCGTAACAGCTTGTCCTGCTCGCCTTCCAGTTTGGGGAGCGACTTCGCGTAGGCCGTGACCGTCCGGTAAACGTCCTCGCGGTAATCCAGTCCCACCGCCCATTCGGAAAGCGTTTTTGTCGCGTCCGTCGCCGCTTCCCGCAGCGCGGCGTTCGTGCTGGTTTCCTTGATGAGGTTCAGCCGGTTCGCCGTCAGGCCAATGTCGTAGGACAGATCGTCAAGCGCCGCGATGGCGTTGCCGAAGGTCAGTTCCTCATGGGCGCAGGACGCCACCTCGTTGAGCGCGGCCTCCGCCCGCTCAATCGTGTTGGACACGGAGCGCCGGATGTTCCCGGGCGCGATTTCCAATCGTGGCAGGCGGATGACTGACTTGAAATGCGCGGCAGCCTGCTCGAATTCTGCGAGCGTGGCCGGTTGCACGCGCGGCGGCGGCGCGCTCTCCGGCGACTTCCTGGCATAAGGGCTTTTCGGCTCCGGCGTGCTGCACGCCGCGAGAAAACAAACTGGCACCAGCAGGATGGAAAAGCGCATAGTGACGCACAGCGTAGCCGCAAAAACGGCGCGCAAGCAAGCCTGTTCTGGGGGAAGCGCGGAGTGAGGCGCACATGAGGCGTTGAGCGACAGCAATCTGATGTGGATTGCGGTGGCACGACACCGCTTTGGCTGCGAGGTGGCCGGGTTTAAGCGCTCCGGGTCCCTGCGGCGCGCTGGCGTTGGGAAGGTGAAGGAAAAGCGGTGTCATGCCACCGCAGTCCATGGAGCCGCAGTGAGCAAGGTAGCCGCGGTTGATTGAAAGCTGACTTGTGCCCTTGAACTGTTGAATGATCGAATCGCCAAATGAGTTGAGGATGTCTTCGGTAAACGCGCCGGCTTCACCGAAGTCGCCGCTGCTTTCCGTGCGCCGTCTGCGCCTGGAGTTCCACAAGGATGGCCAGGTTCTGCCGGCGGTCGAAGACGTTTCCTTCGACATCGCGCCTGGCGAAACCCTCTGCCTCGTGGGTGAGAGCGGCTCCGGCAAAAGCGTGACCGCGCTCTCCATCGCGCGGCTCGTG